>Ga0255338_1000588_pt1 | contig 104008 bp, 105 predicted proteins | sample MeOH1_35cm_T4_19_FD_203715 | JGI IMG/M metagenome (GOLD analysis project Ga0255338, IMG submission 203715) | Sandy soil microbial communities from University of British Columbia, Vancouver, Canada - MeOH1_35cm_T4_195 | ecosystem: Engineered > Artificial ecosystem > Sand microcosm >...
CGCCGGCACCGAGTATTCCGGCCCGGACGCCGGCTTTGCCGAATTGTTCGTGAACCGCTGGTGCATCCTGACGCCACCGGAAGGCACCGATCCAGCGGCAACCGAGAAACTTGTCGAATTCTGGCGCCTGCTCGGCGCCAATGTCGAGAGCATGTCGCCGGAGCACCACGACCTGGTGCTCGCGGTCACCAGCCATCTGCCGCATCTGATCGCCTACACCATCGTCGGCACGGCAGATGAACTGCAGAACGTGACGCGTTCTGAAGTGCTGAAATTCTCGGCCGGCGGCTTCCGCGATTTCACACGTATCGCCGCGTCCGACCCGACCATGTGGCGCGACGTATTCCTCGCCAACAAGGATGCGGTGCTGGAGATGCTCGGCCGCTTCAACGAGGACATCTCGGCCTTGACGCGCGCGATCCGCAATGCCGACGGCAACACCTTGTTCGAGCACTTCGCGCGCACGCGCGCGATCCGCAAGGGCATCGTGCAGATCGGTCAGGATTCGCCGGCACCCGACTTCGGCCGTCCGCATCCCGGCCTGCCGCATACGCCGTTGCCGAAGCCCTATGCGGCCGACTAGGCATGAAACGCAAGCACGCAGCGGCGAAGGACAGGGAGGCCTGGAGCAAGCTCTGGCCGAGCCAACATTCGGAGAAATCCGTTCCGCTACTGCAGGCGCTGCATATCCTGACCCGCGACGAAACACTCAATGCCGACTCGCGGCGCAAGCTCACGCAGGTGCTGCATCTGACGCAATTGCTACGCCCCGCGCTGGAGACCCTGCTCAAGGAGAAGGAAGACCCGGTGCTGGCCGATGTCGGCGCCGGCAAATCCTATCTCGGCTTCATCCTCTACGATCTCGTGTTCGGACCGGCCGGCCGCGGCCGCATCGTTGGCATCGAGGCGCGGGAGAAGCTCGTCGAAACATCGCGCGCATTGGCTGAGGCTTCGGGTTTCGATCGCATGCAGTTCATCGCCGCGCCGATTGCGGAGGCGTCCGTTCCCGACGGCCACGCCGACATGGTGACGGCGCTGCATGCCTGCGATACAGCGACCGACGACGCCATCCGCTTTGCCCTGCGCCATGAGGCGAAGGTCATCGCCTTGGTGCCATGCTGCCAGGCCGAGGTGGCGCGGTTGCTGGAAGGCCAGTCCGGTCCGTTGCGCCAGTTGTGGCGGCATCCGATCCAGCGCCGCGAGTTCGGCGCCCATATCACCAACGTCATCCGCGGCCTGGTCCTGGAGGCACACGGCTACAAGGTCCGTGTCACCGAATTGACCGGCCTTGAGCATTCGATGAAGAACGAGCTCATCCTGGCCGAGCGCCATCAGCGCAGCAATGCGCAGGCACGCGGCGAGCTCAACAAGCTGATCGATCAGCTTGGCGTCAGGCCCGCGCTGCTCGACACGCTGGCGGCGTAGCGGCGCTAGCGTTCGGCGAAGGCGAGCTTCGCCCCGAGCGCCACGAAGGCGGCGGCGAAGGTCCGCCGCATCCACGTCAGCACGCGCGGGCGCGAGATCACGTGCTCCCGGATCGACGCGGCGAACAGGCCGTAGATTACAAACACCACGAAGGTCAGCAGCATGAAGATGCCGCTCAGGAGCAGCATGTAAGCGAGCGGGCTCGCCTCGTCGCCATGCACGAACTGCGGCAGGAAGGCGAGAAAGAAGATCGACAGCTTGGGATTGAGGATGTTGATCAGGACGGCGGTCACGGTGATCTGTGTCGCCGAACGAGAGCCGATGTCCTTTTCTACTTTCAGCGCGCCATGCTCGCGCAAGGCATTCCACGCCATGTATAGCAGATAGGCGACGCCCACGTATTTGAAGACCTGGAAAGCGAGCGCGCTGGTGTGCAGGAGGGCCGCGAGCCCAAGGATCGCCGCCGCCATATGCGGCACGATGCCAAGCGTACAGCCGAAGGCCGCGACGACGCTCGCCCGCGAGCCGCGCGACAGCCCGGTCGCCAGCGTATAGAGGACGCCCGTGCCTGGCGACGCGATGATAATCAGCGATGTAATCAGGAATTCGATGCTCACGGTCCGCTCCTTGCGCAACCTGCTGCGCACGTGAGCGTATCGGAGCTTACGTCGCCTGCCTAGAAGCCGACGCTTAGAACAGCGCCGGCGTATTGCCGATCGGGATCGGCCCTAGAAACACAGCGCCATCGTCAAAGCGCAGCGGCAACGTCACCGCGCGGCGGCCCTCGAGCGTCGTTTGCTCGCCGAGCATGTTAATGCCCGCGGAGATGTTGGCGCCCGCCTGCTGGCGCGCGGCATTGCCGAGCCCCGGCGAGAAGCGATCGAGAAAGCCGGCCAGCCGATCCATCGTCGGCGAATTCTGCACCATCCGCTGGGCGCCGATCTTGTCGAGGAATTCTTCAACGCCGGAGATGGTCACGCGCAACTGGCCGGTCAACCGGCCTTGTGGGTTGAGCGACAGGCTGCCGCTGCCGACGGCGAGAATCATGCCCTGTTGAATGCGCGCGCGGCTGATATCGATGCGGCCGCCCGCGGCCTGAATCTCGCGGAAGCGTACGGCCCATGGCTTGGGCGCAAAGTCGTTCAGGCCGCGCAGCACGGCCGTGATATCGGCGTCGAGCGGTTGCGCCGCGACTGCGTGAATGGACGGCGCGGAGATCCCCTCCGCTCTGAGCGCGGCTTCGATCACCGGCTTGTCGGCGACCGAACCTTCCGCGATGCGGCCGTGAAGCTCGATGCGGTTGGCGCGCAGCATGCTTTCACGGCTCGTACCGGAGAGCCGCTCGATGACAGGGGCGTCGAACACAACGGAGGTGCGCTCCGGCACGGCCGGCGTACCACGCACGCTCGCCTGACCAAGCGACCAATTGACGCTGAACGTGGCCGGCTGACCCGGATCGCCGATGGTGGCCGGCCCGGTGAACTCGCTGATGACCAGATCGGGCTGGTAGATCTGGACCGCAGCTAGGATGCCGGCGGTCTTGACCTCGAGGGGCGGCTGGATGGCGCGGAAAAGCGCCGTTGCGGCCTCGCAATTCACTTCGATACGGAACGGATAGCCGCCGATCGATTCCGAGCCGCAAGTATAGACTCGGCCGGCCTTAGCCTCGCGGGCTCGCCACCCCTCGAGCACTTCCCGCGCCTGACCGGCGGCGTAGTACCACAGCGCACTCCAACCGCCGAGAACGAGGGCGATCAGGACGACCAGGGTCACGTAACGCCGCGTACGGCGCGAGGAATCGTAAGGCATCGCGGCTTCGATGACTGCCTCTTTCGAATCGAGCGGTCTAGGTAGCACGTCGCTCATGCGTTCCTATGGGAAACCGATGGTGAATTTGAATGGTTCCCGCACCTAACACGCCCCGATTGCGGCGTTTCTGCGCCCAAAGCGGGTGCAGGTTTCCAGCACGCGTCTATATTGCGCGGTTGCGCGCGCCCTGTTACGCGGGCCCGCCCTCACATACCGCGGTTATGTCCCGACGCGATGAACACCCCCGAAAATAACGGCGAGGACCTGTGGGTCTTCGGCTATGGCTCGCTGATCTGGCGTCCGGGCTTCGAATTTCTCGAGCGGCGCAAGGCGCGCTGCGTCGGCGCCCACCGCGCGCTCTGCGTCTATTCCTTCGTCCACCGCGGCACGCCAGAGAAACCCGGCCTGGTGCTCGGGCTCGACCGCGGGGGGAACTGTCGTGGTATTGCCTATCGCGTTGCCGCCGCCAACCGCGCCGCCACCATCCAGTATCTGCGCGAGCGCGAGCAGGTGACCATGGTCTACCGCGAGGCCTGGCGCACGGTCTGGCTCGACGACGATCCCAAACAGCGCGTGACGGCCATCTGCTACATGGTCGACCGTGGGCACGAGCAGTTTGCCGGCAGGCTCACCCTCGAGCAGCAGTTGCACCATGTTCGCCAAGGCCACGGCCGGTCCGGCCAGAACCGCGACTATGTGCTCGAGACTGTCGGCGCTCTGGAGAAGCTCGGCTTTCGCGACCGCGAGTTGCATCTGCTCGCGGAGCGGCTGAAGGGCGTGCACGAGCAGGCCGCGCGCTGATCATCGCGCCCGCTCAAGGAGCGCCTTTCGCCTTCGCCTCGGCGATCAGACGCGCGGTCGCAGGCTCGATCGCGTCTTGCAGGCGGGCGAAGAATTCGTCGCGGCCAAGCCCGGGCGGGATCGGGTCGAGGATTTCCATCACCACCGTGCCCGGATAGCGCAGGATCGAACGCCTCGGCCAGAACAGCCCGGAGTTGAGCGCGATCGGCAGGCAGGGCACGCCCTCCGCAACGTAGAGATGGGCAACGCCATGCTTGTACGCGGGCTCCGCGCCCGCCGGCCGCCGGGTGCCTTCCGGAAAGATGATGAGCTGGCGCTTCAACGCGAGCTCGATACGTGCGCGCTCGATCATGGCGCTCAGCGCCTTGGCGCCCTTGCGCCGGTCGACCGGAACCATGCGCCCCTTGATCGTGAGCCAGCCGAAGATCGGAATCCATTGCAATTCGCGCTTCAGGATGAACACTGGATTGGGAAACAGCGGCACGAGCGCAAATGTTTCCCAGGCCGACTGGTGCTTGGCCGCGACCAGGAGGGCCCCGGGCGGGATCTTCTCGCGGCCGCGAATCTCGTATTTCACACCGGCAACGACGCGCAGCAGCACGAGATTGACGCGCCCCCACGACTTCGCCACCTCGAGAATGGCGGTGTAGGGCAGAAAGAAAGTTGGCAGCGCGATGATGAGATAAACGAGCGTGTTCAGGTAGAACAGCACGTTGAAGGCGATTGAGCGCAGAACGATCACGGACCTTGTCCTTACGCGACGCCTTCGGAATCCAGGCGCATGCGGGTGAGCGCCAACAGATACTTCAGATATTCGCCGAACAGAAGTCGGGCCGTGTCGGCGCTCTGCCACCATGGCTCGGTCTTGAGTTTCACCGACATGACCGGGAACGCGATCAACTTCACCTCCGGCAATTGGTGCTCGAGCTCGACCAAAGCACGCGGCATGTGCCAGTTCGAGGTGACGACGATCAACGTCATGAAATTGTGATCGTGCGCCCAGCGCTTGGTCTCCAGCGCGTTGCCGAAGGTGTTGAGCGCCGAGCGGTCGAGGTCGATGCAGCACTTGAAATACTTGGTGTAGAGCGGCGTCAGGCGCGCGATCTCCTTGGCGCTGATCGTACGATGCACGCCGGTGATCAAAAGCCGTTTGCCGTGTTCGGCGGCCAGAAGCTCGATCGCGTCGGGAATGCGCGCCGCAGCACCCGTGAGCACCACGATGCCGTCGGCATTGCGGTCGAGCGTCACTTCCTCGGTGGCGATATTCGAGACGAACCAGAGGAAGCCGCCGGACAGCACCAGCGCGCCGGCAAGACACACCGTCATCGTCAGAAAACCGATCCAACGGGCCAGGCTTGCGAACATGCTAGTCGATCATTTCCAACGTGCGGTTGACCGTGACGCGGGAGGTATAGGACGTCACCGCTGCAATCAGCACTACTTGCAGCAGCACAATGGCGTAGCCGCTCCAGCCGATCGAGAACGAACCGAACAGGGCCTGCGTTTGCGCCCCGCCGGCAGTGCCGGCGAACCAGCGGCTGACCAGCGAAGCGAAGGCGAACGTCACGATCGCCGCCCCGCCCCCGATGGCGCCGCCCTGCAACCCCAGCAACAGGAAATGGCGCTGGAAATTGCTGGCGATGAAACCGTTCTTGGCGCCGACAAAGTGCAGGACTTCGATGACGGTTCTATTGGTGGCCATGGCGCCGCGGGTGGCAAATGTGACCGACAGGACCGTCGCTGCGACCACGAGCGTGAGAATGGCGATGCCGGCGGCGACGGCACTGCCCGCCATAGCGCGCATGCGGTCGATCCAGCCGCGGTGATCGTCGAGCGTGGCGCCGGGCACCTGCTCGGCCAGGATATTCCGCAGTTGCGGAATGTCGGGCGTGGCGCCGGAGGCGATCTTGACCACGATCAGCCGCGGTACCGGCAATTCATCGAGCTTCAGGCCGGCGCCCAGCCACGGCTCGAGCAACCTTGCGGATTCGTCCTTGGAATAAGCGCGCACGTCGGAGATTCCCGAAAAGGCGCGTGCCACGGAGGCGGCCTTCTCGACCGAAGCTTCGATGTCGCGCCCGGCAGCCGGGATGATCTGGATCGTCACCTCGCGCGAGACGTCGGCCTGCCATTCGCTCGCCGCTTGGTTGACCAGAATCACGGCACCGGCGGTGAGCGAGGCGAGGTAAGTCATGATCGCCACCACCGCCACCAGCGCCCGGCCGGAGATGGAGTTGCGCGGCACCAGCGAGGTGTCGAAGCGCGGCAGGAAGCCCGACGGCATGCGCGACGGCGACGCCATGTCGATGCGCTCGGTCTCGCCCATCTTTGTCACTTTGACTTCAATCATAGATGTGCAGACGTCCATCGTGCAGCACCAGCCGGCGCGCATCGTACTGGTCCATCAAGGCGATGTCGTGGGTGGCGATCACAACCGACGTTCCGGACTTGTTGAGCTCGACGAACAGCCTGAGCAGGCGTTGCGCCAGCGAGGGATCGACATTGCCGGTGGGCTCGTCAGCGAGCAGCAATTGCGGACGCGCGATCACCGCGCGCGCGATCGCGGCGCGTTGCTTCTCGCCGCCCGAGAGCACCGGCGGCAGCGCATACATGCGCTCGCCTAAGCCTACCCAGTTCAACAGTTCGATCACCTCGTCGCGATAGGTCTCTTCGGCGCGGCCCATGACACGTAGCGGCAGCGCCACGTTCTCATACGTGGTCATGTGGTCGAGCAGGCGGAAATCCTGGAAGACGATACCGATGCGCCGGCGCAAAGTGGCTACGGCGTCACGCGACAGGGTCGCAACGTCATGGCCGAACTGGGTGATGAGGCCGCGGGTCGGCTTGAGTGACAGAAACAGGAGCTTCAGCAGGGTGGTCTTGCCAGCGCCGGAAGGCCCGGTGAGAAACTGGAAGGAGTGGGGCTCGATGCGGAACGTGAGGTCGCGCAAGACCTCCGGCCCGAGGCCGTAGCGCACACCCACATTCTCGAATCGGACCACCCGCGTCTCCGATGAATTCCCTTGACCGATCCGTGGTTTAGCCCCCGAGCGCGGCCTGCTTTGCGCGCGACGCAGGCCACCCTGACCTGCGCTTTTACAGCATTATCGCGGCCCTGCCAGTGCCGTAGGCACCTGGGAGGCTGGGGGGCCATGGTTTCCGGTCCATTAACGGACGGATGGTAGGGTCTGCCCACCCGAAATTGCGTCAGATGCCATGTTGATCGTCTGTCCAAGCTGCGCGACCTCTTACATGATCGACCCCGCGTCGGTCGGTACGGCCGGTCGCATGGTGCGTTGCGCCCGCTGCAAGACCACGTGGTTCGCCGGCACGCCGGCGAGCGATGTGGACGCGTTCGTCGACAACGTGATTGCCGAGGCCGAAGCCGAGCAGAAGGGCGTGCTGCGCCCGGACACACCGCCGCAAACCACCAATTCGGAATTCTCCATCGGCTACGACTCGCCACCCAGTCCGGAGCCGCCGCCGACCTTCACGCAGGCGCCCGACTTCACCATTCCCGAATCCGAGCCCGCGCCCATCTCCATCCGCGATGCACCGTCGCTGGTGCCGCCGATCGAGCATACGGCCTATCGGGAGCCAGGGCCGGTCGAGCGTGAGGATGAGCTCGAGACTTTCGTGGCCCGCCGCAAGCGGATGCAGTCGAAGCGCAAGCAGACGCGGCGGTCCTCGCGCTGGGCGGCGATCATCCTGGTGCTGTTCGCCGTCAACGTGGCTCTGATCGGTGCGCGCAATGAGGTGGTGCGCTTCCTGCCGCAGACCGCTTCGCTGTTTGCGGCCGTCGGGCTGCCGGTCAATCTGCGCCAGCTCGCCTTCGAGAACGTGCGCATCACGCGCGAGACCGAGAACGGCGCGACCATCCTGATGATCGAAGGCTTCATCGTGAGCAAGGCGAACAAGCCGGTGGAAGTACCGCGCCTGCGCTTTGCCGCGCGCAATGCTTCGGGCCAGGAAATCTATACGTGGAACGCCAAGCCCGAGCGCAGCATCCTCGAGCCGGGCCAGCGGCTGCCGTTCTCGAGCCGGCTCGTCTCGCCGCCGGCCGACGCCAACGACGTGATGGTGCGGTTCTTCAGCGCCAACGACGCGATGGCGGGGAAGAAGTAGCGGCCCTAACTCCGAGAAGCGGCGAGCGCGTGTGGCCGCTCCTCGTGGTCATTGCCGGGCTTGGCCCGGCAATCCATGAAGCAGCGCCACAGGCATAACAGACGTACGGCCCTCACCGGTGAAATTCATCATAGATGCGCGGGTCAAGCCCGCGCATGACTCCGAGCGAGTGGCGCGCTAGAAATCTTTCAGCAGCCGCTCGATGTAATCGAGCTCGAGTTGCGGGCGGAAGCCTTCGCCGAAGCGGCGGCGTAGCTCTTCCAGGATGCGGCGCGCGCGTTGCGCGTCGATCTCGCCCGGCACCTTCACCGTGACATCGTCGCCGTAATCGCGGCCGCGCAACGGCCGGCCGAGCGGGTCGGTGTCCTGCTGCGCACGCTCGCGGCCGCGGCCGGGGCGGCCGTTCGGGCCCGGGCCCATCTGGCCCTGCCCCTGCTGCATCTGCTGGGCGAGGCCCTGCGCGCCCTTGCGCATCGCCTCGAGTGCGCGGCCCTGGCCATCGACGGCGCCCTCGGCATCGCCCTCGCCAAGCGCGCCTTCCGCCTCACCCATCGCTTCGCCGGCATCGCCGAGCTGACCCATCTGGTCGCCGCCTTGCTGGCCCTCGCCTTGCTCGCCCTGGTCGCCTTGCTGACCCATGCCACGCTTGCGCAGTTGCTCGAGCAGCTTGTTGAGCCGATCGCGCAGACCCTGCTGGTCCTGGCGCAGATCGCCCATCTGCTGATTGCCTTGCTGACCCTGCTGCCCGCGTTGGCCGCGCTGCCGGTTCTGCTGCCGCTGGTCTTGACCTTCCTTGTAGGTCCGGTCGCGCAACTGCTGCTGCTTGCGGATCATGTCGCCGAGCTCGTCAAGCGCCGACATCATGTCGTCGTCGCCGTCATCGCCTTGCGCACCGGGCCGCGCCATCTGCAGATTTTCCATCATCTGCTGGAGCTGTTCGAGCAACTGGCGCGCGGCATCCTTGTTGCCGGACCGCGCCAGATTCTCGAGCCGATCGAGCATGCTCTTTAGATCCTGCTGGCTGAGCATGCGCGTATTCTTGTCGAGCGGACGCGAAAGCTGCTGCGGATTCTTCTGCATCTCCTGCGCCAGCGCCTGCAGGAACTTGTCCATGGCGGCGCGCAGATCCTGCATCAGCTTCTTGAGCTCTTCGTCGCTGGCACCGCGCTCGAGCGCCTGCCGCAAGGCTTCCTGCGCCTGGCGCAGCGCCTGCTCGGCCTGGCTGACATTGCCGTCCTCGATCTGCAGCGCCATGTCCCACAGCCGCGCGACCACCTCGCGCAGTTGATCGTCGGTCCTGGCGCCTTGGAGCTGATAATAGATCGAGCGCAGGCCGAGATAGATACCGGCCTCCGGCGTGAACTTCTCCGGCGCCAGCGTCAGCACATCGAGCGCGGTGAGCACGATCGGCTTTTGCTCGGCGTCGAGCGCGAGATTGCGGCGCTGCTCGACGAGCGCGCGCGCGAGCGGCTTGACGAAGATGCGCTGCGGCAGCGTGACCGCGCGCGGCTCGCTCTTGCCGATATTGCCGGCCTCATCCTTGGCGGTGAGCGTAAGCATCGTCTCGGCGCCGGCCCACGGGTGATCGGTGAGATCGTGCGTGGTTTGCGCGACGCCCGATCGTGTACGCGCCTGCGGCAGCACCAGCGCGTAATCGGGCGGGCCGAACAGCGGATGCGCCGACGAATTGGCGGCGCTCTTTAGTTCAAAGGTGGCCTTGCCTTCGATCACGCCGTAGTCGTCGTCCATCTTATAGTCGAGCCTGAGCGCGCCGCGCGCCTGCCGCTCCGGATCTTTGGTCAGTTCGACATTCGGCGCGCGATCGGGGATGGCGGTGAACTGCCAATTGATCTCCCGACCGACCACGCCGCGCACCGATGCGCTGCCGTCGGTCTTGATGATGAGCTTGTGCTCGGCGGTGCCGGCGGGCAGCGCCGCGCGCGCATCGGCCGGCGCTTCCTCGATGCCGCCCTTGTGCGCGACGTTGATCTGCACATTGCCAGTGGAGCGGATGATGAGCTGACTGCCGGCCGGCACGGCGAAGGGCGCGGCGGCCTGTGCGCTGCCGCCTTGGGCGGCTTCGCCCGGACGCAGGCCCGGCAGCATCACCGGCGGGCGGCCCGTATAGGTCGGCGGCGTCACCCAGGCATCGACGCGAAAGTTGGCCGGCGCCACGACGCCCTGCCAATCGAAGGCCGCCATGATGCGCTTGCCGCGCTCACCGCTCGCCGCGAAGAACGTCGCAACCACCAGCATGACGGCCAGCGCGCGGATCGCGGCCGGATCGCGTAGCGACAGATTGGGGCGCGGCCAGCCGGCCTTCAATTTGCGGGCCGAGAGCAGCGCGCGTTCGACATGCGCGCGCCAGAGCGCCTGCGTAAATGGATCGTGCTGGCCGATGGCCATGCGGTCGGCAATAGTCGATGCGGGCCGGTGGACCTCGCCACTCGTTCGGTCGAGTCGGCGCAGACCGTCCGATTCAGACGGGAACCGCAGCCAAGCGAGCGGCAGCGCGGCGAAGATGGCGAGAAGCGCGAAGATGACAAGGGCGACGGCGCGGCCGATTGGCGGCAGCATCAGCCAGAAGCCGGCCCAGGAGAACGCGAGGAAGAGCCCACCGACCGTGAGCAGACCGGCCAAGCCCGGCCACAGGCCTTCCCATAACAGGCTACCGCGCGCCCGCTTGATCGCGCGCGTCAATATCTGGCGGGTCGTGTGTTCCCGGTGATCGGGCCGCTCGTCCAAACCGTCCAAAAGGCGCTCCGTCGCCCGGCGAGGGAATCTTACACCATCAACACGCTAACACGCAGGCGTTTCCCGGACCACGCACGACTTTGTGCGGGCGCCGCGCAGCTAACATCAATGGAATGCGGCTATTTCGTCGCTTTCAAGGCGGGAATCCGCGGCCTTATGCGCATTTCCGCGATAGAACGCTCGAGCGGGACGGATCGGCATCGACCGCTATGACGACGCCCGCGGCCAGCTCTGCGCTCCACCGATGGATTGCCGCCAAAACTGCATGGCCCAACGCTTCGGGCGTCAAAACATCGCAGGGCAAAATAATGACGCCAGCGGCGGAAGCTCCAAGCACGGCGTCGCTCGCGAGGTCGGCGGTGAGCAGGATGTAATGCCGCTCGGCAGCCCAGCCGAACACGTCACGGTCCGGTGCATCCGGAGGACCTTCGTCCGACCAGTCCACCGCGGTGTGGCCGGCGCCGGTGAGGAAGTCGGCCCAGCTTGGCGGCACGTTCATGTCGATGAGGAAGTTCATGCGCGGCCGGCGTAACGCAACGCTTCGAGGATGTCGTCGCGATCGAGAGAGGGATAGTCCTCGAGCAGATCTTCGATGCTGCGGCCGCCTTTGATCTGCCCCGCGATCGCGCCGACGGTGATACGCATGCCGCGGATGCAGGGCTTGCCGCCCATGACCGCGGGATTTTGCGTGATGCGGGTAAAATCGCTCATCGTCGCGACCCTCGAGGCCGCAACGATACGCTTTTTGGTGTCGATTTGAAGCGCGCTGCTACAGCCAGTCCGGCAGACGATCGAGCGCGATCAGCTGCTCGACCTCGACGCGCGGGCGCACCAGCGCCCATTGGTCGCCGTTGACCAGCACCTCCGGCACCAAGGCCCGCGTGTTGTAGGTGCCGGCCTGCACCGCGCCATAGGCGCCGGCGGTCATCACCGCCAGAAGATCGCCGTCCTTCGGCTCGACCATGTCGCGGTCCTTGGCGAGGAAGTCGCCGCTCTCGCACACGGGCCCCACCACATCCGCGCGCAGGCGCTTGGCGGCAGGCTTGGGCTCAGCGACCGGCATGATGGCGTGATGCGCGTCATAGAGCGTCGGGCGGATGAGATCGTTCATCGCGGCGTCGACGACGACGAAGTGCTTCACCTCGCCGTGCTTCATGAACAGAACGCGCGTCACCAAGATGCCGGCATTGCCCACGAGCAAACGCCCCGGCTCGAAGATCAGCTTGCAGCCGAGGCCGCGCGTCGCGCGCTTGACGACCGCGGCGTATTCCTCCGGATGCGGCGGCGGCTCGTTGTCATCGTGATAGGGAATGCCCAACCCGCCGCCGAGATCGACGTGGCTGATGGTGTGGCCGTCGGCGCGCAGGTCGTGCACGAACTCGGCAAGCAGCGCGAAGGCGTTGCCGAAGGGATCCAAGTCGGTGATCTGGCTGCCGATGTGCATGTCGACGCCGGATACCTTGATGCCGGGCAATGCCGCCGCATGCTTGTAGACCTCGCGCGCGCGGCTGATCGGGATGCCGAACTTGTTCTCGGCCTTGCCGGTCGCGATCTTGTGGTGCGTCTTGGCGTCCACATCCGGATTGACGCGCACGGAAACAGGCGCGGTGCGGCCCTTCGCCTTGGCGACCTTCGACAACAGATGCAGCTCGGGCTCGGACTCGACATTGATGCAGAGGATGCCTTCGTCGAGCGCGAGCGCCATCTCAGCCTCGGTCTTGCCGAGACCGGAGAACATGATCTTGTTCGCCGGGATGCCGGCGGCACGCGCGCGCTTGAGTTCGCCGCCCGAGACGACATCGGCGCCGGCGCCAAGACCGGCGAGCGTCTTGATCACCGCCTGGTTGGAGTTCGCCTTCATCGCGTAGCAAACGAGTGCGTCGACATCGGCGAAGGCGCCGGCAAAGACCCGGTAATGCCGGGTCAGCGTCGCGGTCGAATAGCAATAGAACGGCGTGCCGACCGTGGCCGCAAGCGCGTTCAGGTCGACGCCCTCGGCGTGCAGGACGCCGTCGCGATAGTCGAAGTGGTGCATCGCCCAGGCCGGATCAGTTCAACAGGACGTCGAGCGGAAGCTTTTTCTTCGGTCCGACCGGCGCCTGCTCGCCCGTGATGCTCCCATGGGCGCTGCCGGAACCGCCACCGCCGAATGGCGAGGTGGCCACGGGGTTGGTGAGGCCGGAGCGTTCGGCCGGCGCCTCGCTCTGTGTCGCAGCGGAAGGCGGCGGATCGAGCGGGCCTTTGCGGCCGCAGGCGGCAAGGCCGAGCGTGGCAACGAGCGCGCCGATCACGGCGAGACGCAGAAAGGGGCGGGAGGACGTGGGCGACATAAAGGGCACCTTAGCAAAGACGCGGGCGGCTGGCGAACGCGGCATTCGATGACATCAGGATTGTGATTTTTCGAGGGTGCGCAGCCATTTCTTGGCCTGCGCGCGCACGTTCTTGGGGGCCGTGCCGCCGTAAGAGACGCGGCTCTTCACCGAGTTTGTGACAGACAGCACGGAGAACACGTCGTCGGTGATTCGCGGCTCGACCGACTGCATGGCGGCGAGCTCCAAGCGATGCAGCGGCACGCCCCGCTCGGACGCCAGGCCGACGATGCGGCCGGTGATGTGATGCGCCTGCCGGAACGGAATGTTGAGCGTGCGCACCAGCCAGTCGGCAAGATCGGTGGCGGTGGCGTAGCCCTCGCCGGCCGCCTTCTTCATCTTGGCCTCGTCCGGCACCATGTCGGCGACCATGCCGGTCATGGCGGCGACGGCGAGCGACAAGGCCGAGAGCGCATCCATGGCGCCTTCCTTGTCTTCCTGCATGTCCTTGGCATAGGCAAGCGGCAAGCCCTTCATGACGATCAGCATCGCCTGCAAGGCGCCGATGATGCGGCCAGTCTTGGCGCGCACCAGCTCGGCCGCATCCGGGTTGCGCTTCTGCGGCATGATCGAGGAGCCGGTGGTGAACTTGTCGGACAGCTTGACGAGGCCGACCACCGGCGAGGTCCAGATCACGATCTCCTCGGCAAAGCGCGACAGATGCACAGCCGCAATCGAGGCGGCGGCGAGCGTCTCCATGACGAAGTCGCGGTCGGAGACGGCGTCGAGTGAGTTCGCTGTCGGCCGGTCGAAGCCGAGCCCCTTCGCCGTCATGTCGCGGTCGAGATCGAACGACGTGCCGGCGAGCGCGCCGGAGCCAAGCGGCGATTCATTCAAACGCTTGCGCGCGTCGGCGAAGCGGCCGCGGTCGCGCGATGCCATCTCAACATAAGCGAGCAGATGATGGCCGAAGGTGACCGGCTGCGCCGTCTGCAAATGCGTGAAGCCGGGCATTACCGTATCGGCATGCTCTAAGGCTTTCGTCGCAAGCGCCTTCTGATAACCGGCGAGCGATGCATCGATCGTGTCGATGGTGTCGCGCATCCACAGCCGGAAATCGGTCGCGACCTGATCGTTGCGCGAGCGTGCGGTGTGCAGACGGCCGGCGGCGGGGCCGACGAGCTCGGTGAGCCGGCTCTCCACGTTCATATGGATGTCTTCCAGCGCGCGCTGGAACGAGAATTTACCGTGCTCGATCTCTGACAGAATCGTGTCTAGACCGTGAGCGATCGATTTCGCATCGTCCGCCGCAATGATGCCTTGCTTGGCCAGCATCTCGGCATGGGCCTTGGACGCGGCGATGTCCTGGCGGTAGAGATGCCGGTCGAAATCGATGGAGGCGTTGATCTCCTCCATGATGGCGTCCGGGCCGGAGGCAAACCGCCCGCCCCACATTTTGTTGCTCATGCGTCCGCTACCCGAGGTTTCCCCGACATGACCGAACGATCCTCCAGCTTCGCCAAAAAGCGGCTTGCCATGGTTCTGGCGGGCGGCGCGGCCGGCGTGATCGTCGGGCTCGGGGCGGTATACGGGATAGCCACCCTGACGCGCAATGCAGGGGGCGATAAGAGCTGCCGGCCGGCGGTGGCGCTGGCCGAGAAGCTCGCGCCGCTGGCGCGCGGCGAGGTGGCGGCGGTGAAGGTGGCCAAAAGCCCGCTCAAACTACCCGACCTCGCCTTCCATGACGCCGCCGGCAAGCCGGTCACCCTCGCCGACTTCAAGGGTCGTACGATCCTTCTCAATCTGTGGGCGACCTGGTGCGTGCCCTGCCGCGCGGAGATGCCGCTGCTCGACGCGCTGGAGCAGAAATTGGGCGGACCCGATTTTCAGGTGGTGGCGGTGAATATCGACACCCGCGACCCGGAAAAGCCGAAGGCTTTCCTCAAGGAGATCGGCGTCAAGAAGCTCGCTTATTACGCTGACGGCAACGCCAAGAGCTTCCAGGAGCTTAAGGCGATCGGCCGCGCCTTCGGCATGCCGACGACGCTGCTGGTCGACGGCCAGGGCTGCGAGATCGGCAGCATCGCGGGACCAGCTGAATGGGCGAGCGAGGATGCCGTGAAGCTGATCAACGCGGCACTGGGGAAGAGCTGAGCGCTAACCGCTCTAAACGCTGATATCCAGATTCTGCCCGACACCGGCCGCGACATTGGCGAGCCGGTTGATGTTCTGCTGCGCGGCGTCGAGCACCTGCGTGATCGCACCGGCCGCGTCGGCATTCATCTTTATCATTTTGGCGGCCATGGCCATCTGAACGGCGCCCATTTGCGCGCCCGCCAAACCCGCCGCCAGCGAGATCGGATCCATACGCCAAGGTGTACGGATCGTTTCTCAACAAAATGCAAACGAGCCACCTCTATTCACCCTGCGGAACTTGGGCCGCGCGGCTCGACCCGCGCACAGTCTTGACATCGGCGTTCACGCGCCTACACTTAACCAAATGGTTTACTATTCAAACGAAGCCCTCGATCGCACCTTCGCCGCGCTCGCTGACCCGACGCGGCGCGCACTGCTCGCGCAGCTTTCCGAACGCGAAAGCCTGTCAGTGAGCGAACTGGCGCGCCCCTACGCAATGTCGCTGCCGGCGGTGATGAAGCACCTCGATGTGCTGTCGGACGCGGGCCTCGTCGAACGCAACAAGGTCGGCCGCACTGTTTCCGTGCGGCTGCGGGCGACACCCATGCAGGAAGCCACCGACTGGCTCAACCGTTACCAGCGCTTCTGGAGTGAAAGCCTCGATCGTCTCGCCACGTTTCTGGAGGAAGAACCATGGACGCCAAGCTCGCCACCAAGCCAAGCCTCACCATCAAGCGCCGCTTCAACGTCTCGCCGGAGCGCGTCTACGCGGCATGGACGGAGCCGGCGCAAATAGCGCGCTGGTTCGGGCCCGGCAACATCTCGGTGATCGAGGCGGCGTTCGAGGCTCGTGCCGGCGGCCGCTTCATGGTCCATGCCCGCTCGCCCGACACGGGCGACGAACACCATGTCTCCGGCGTCGTGCGAGAGGCCGTGCCGAACCGCAAGGTTGTCTATAGCTGGGCCTGGCAAGCGACTCCGGAGCGCGAATCGCTCGTCACCGTCACATTCAAGCCGGATGGCGACGGCACGCTGATGACGCTCACGCATGAGCACTTCTTCGATGAGGATGCGCGCGACCGCCACAACAAGGGCTGGACCGGTGCCCTTCTCAAGCTCGAGACTTATCTGCACACAGCCGGCGAGAAGCCGCACGGCAAGTTCGTCTGGAACGAACTCAATACCCATGACGTCGAAGGCGCCAAGCGCTTTCTCGGCGCGACGATCGGCTGGACATTCGAAGCGATGCCGATGCCGGACTTCACTTATTGGGTCATCAAGAAGGGCGATGAGCGCATCGGTGGCCTCTACGACATGAGCACCGAGGCGCGCTGCAAAGGCGCGCCGGAGCATTGGCTTTCCTACATCGCTGTCGACGATGTCGATACGCGCTTCAAGACTGCGCTCATTGCCGGCGCCAAAGAGGTGCGTGCGCCGGCCGACATCCCGGGCGTTGGTCGCATCGCCATCCTGGAGCAGCCGAGCGGCGCGAAAATCGCGCTGATCACGCCGCGGCCGATGTGAGGCGGCCGGCAACTATCACAGAGTAAGGGAGTGACATCATGATCACCGTGAGCGCTTTTAGCTGGGTGCCCGATTTCGCGCGCGGGCTGGTGCGCGATCTGCGCGTGCGCTGGGCGCTGGAAGAAGCAGGCCTTCCTTATGAGGCTTGGCTGCTTGGGCAAGATGATAAGAATTCCGATACCTATCGCGCGCTGCAGCCGTTCGGGCAGGTTCCGGCCTATGAAGAAAACGGCTTCGTACTGTTCGAGTCGGGCGCTATCGTGCACCACATTGCATCGAAGTCGGATGTGTTGATGCCGCGCGACGAGAAAGGCCGCGCCCGCACGCTCTCCTGGATGTTTGCCGCGCTGAACTCGATCGAACCGCAGATCCAGAACCTGACGGCGATGGATCTCTCGCACGCCGACAAGGCCTGGGCCAAAGAGCGCCGCCCCGCAGTGTTGGAGATGGCACAAACGCGTCTTGCCGCGCTGTCGAAATGGCTGGAAGGCCGCGACTATCTCGAGGATCGCTTCACGGCCGCCGACTTGCTGATGACGACAGTGTTACGCATCCCGCGACACTGCGATCTGGTGACGTCCATACCGGTACTGGAGAATTACCGCCTGCGCTGCGAGGCTCGGCCGGCGTTCAAGCGCGCCCTCGCCGCGCAGATGGCCGATTTCGCGGACAAGCCGGTGGCGGCGTAGCCAGAAATCAGCGCGTCGGGACCGGCTTTTCGCCGCGATAATCATAGAAGCCGCGCTTGGTCTTACGGCCGAGCCAGCCGGCCTCGACGTACTTCACCAGAAGCGGGCACGGACGGTACTTCGAATCCGCCAAGCCCTCGTGCAGCACCTGCATGACCGAGAGGCAGGTGTCGAGGCCGATGAAGTCGGCCAATTCCAGCGGACCCATCGGATGGTGCGCGCCGAGGCGCATAGCGGTGTCGATCGCTTCCACGTTACCGACGCCTTCGTACAGCGTGTAGATCGCCTCGTTGATCATCGGCAGCAGGATGCGGTTGACGATGAAGGCCGGGAAATCTTCCGACACCGCGATGGTCTTACCGAGCCTGGACACAAAGGCCTTGCTCGCTTCGAACGTCGGGTCGTCGGTGGCAATGCCGCGGATGAGCTCGACGAGCTCCATGAGCGGCACCGGGTTCATGAAGTGGATGCCGATGAACCGCTCGGGCCGGTCCGTCGAGGACGCCAGCCGCGTGATCGAAATCGACGACGTGTTGGAGGCGACGATCGCTTCCGGCTTCAGCGCCGCGCAGAGATCGGTGTAGATCTTGCGCTTGACGTCTTCCTTCTCGGTCGCGGTCTCGATGACGAGATCGCAAGTGGCAAGATCCTCGTATTTCTCGGCGGGCTTGATCAGTGCAAGCGCATTCTTGCGCTGGTCCTCGGTGATCGTCGACTTGGAGACCTGGCGCGCCATGTTTCCGTTGATCGTCGCCAGCCCGGCCTTGATGCGGTCGGCGGAGATGTCGTTGAGAAACACCGGAATGCCCGCGAGCGCGCAGACATGGGCAATGCCGTTGCCCATCTGGCCTGCGCCAATCACCCCGACAGTTTGAATATTGACGGCCATGTTTTTATCCGATCGATGGAAATCCGGCGCGCGCGAATGCGGTAAAGCGCGGCGGTTCGGTCCTTAGTTCTACGCCGAACCGCCGGATGACACCACCGGCGGCTCGATCATTCTAACACCGGTCAGCGCTTGACCTTATCCAGTTCCGCCGACAGCTCGGGCAGCGCTTGGTACAGGTCTGCAACCAGGCCGTAGTCGGCGACCTGGAAGATCGGCGCTTCCTCGTCCTTATTGATAGCAACAATCACCTTGGAGTCTTTCATCCCGGCGAGATGCTGAATCGCGCCGGAAATACCGACGGCGATATACAGCTCGGGGGCGACGACCTTGCCGGTCTGACCGACCTGCCAGTCGTTCGGCGCGTAGCCGGCGTCGACCGCGGCACGCGAGGCGCCGACCGCAGCGCCCAGTTTGTCCGCCACCGGCTCGATGTACTTGGTGAAATTCTCACGGCTCTGCATGGCGCGGCCGCCGGAGATGATGATCTTGGCGGACGTCAACTCAGGACGGTCCGACTTCGACAGCTCCTCGCCGACGAAGGACGAGAGGGCCGGATCCGCAGCCGCCATCGCGCTCTCGATCGGCGCCGAACCACCCTGCCCCGCCGCCTGGAAGGTCGAGGTGCGCACGGTGATGACCTTCTTGGCATCCAGCGACTTCACCGTTTGGATGGCGTTGCCGGCATAGATCGGTCTCTCGAACGTATCGGGTGATACGACCTTGGTGATGTCGGATATCTGCATCACGTCGAGAAGCGCCGCCACCCGGGGCATGATATTCTTGCCGTTGGTGGTGGCGGGGGCGACGATGGCATCATACGAACCCGCGAGCGATACGATCAGCGCCGCCATCGGTTCGGCCAGCTGATGCGCATAAGCGTCACCCTCGGCAACGAGCACCTTGGCGACGCCGTCAAGCTTGCAGGCAGCTTCCGCCGCGCCTTTGCAGTCTTTGCCGGCGATAAGAACGTGCACGTCACCGCCTAACGCTTTGGCAGCGGTCAGCGCCTTGCTGGTGGCGTCCTTGACGGACGCGTTGTCGTGCTCTGCGATCAGGAGCGTCGTCATTGTCTACAGCACTCCCGCTTCTTCTTTGAGCTTGGCAACGAGTTCGGCGACAGAGCCGACCTTGGCGCCGGACTTGCGGCCCGACGGCTCGGCGGTCTTGAGCACCTCGAGGCGCGGCTTGATGTCGACGCCATAGGCATCCGGTGTCTTCTCGTCGATCGGCTTCTTCTTCGCTTTCATGATGTTCGGCAGCGAGGCGTAGCGCGGCTCGTTCAAGCGCAGATCGGTGGTGACGATCACCGGCGCCTTGAGCTTCACGGTCTGCAAACCGCCATCGACCTCACGCGTCACATTGATGCTGTCGCCGTCGATGACGACCTTGGACGCGAAAGTACCCTGCGCCCAGCCGAGCAGCGCGGCCAGCATCTGACCGGTCTGGTTCGAGTCGTCGTCGATCGCCTGCTTGCCGAGGATGACAAGGCCGGGCTGTTCGGCTTCGACGATGGCCTTGAGAATCTTGGCGACGCCAAGCGGCTCGACGGTGCCTTCAGCTTTCACCAGGATGCCGCGATCGGCGCCCATGGCGAGCGCGGTGCGGATGGTCTCGGACGCCTGCGCCGGCCCGATGGAGATGGCGACGATTTCCGTCGCCTTGCCAGCTTCCTTCAGACGGATCGCCTCTTCGACGGCGATCTCGTCGAACGGGTTCATCGACATCTTAATGTTGGCGAGCTCAACGCCGGAGCCATCCGGCTTGACGCGGATTTTGACGTTGTAATCGACCACCCGCTTCACGGGCACGAGAATTTTCATTGAGACCCCAGACCAGAACGGCTTTTTTCGGGAATGCGGGCGGAAGCTAATGGCGGTGCCATTAGCATGTCAACGTCAATGCTGCGCTGCACGCAGGGCCGGCACGGTTTTCAGCCACAGAACGGGTCTTCCGACGCATCGTCGGGTGCGCGGAACGCGGCGGGCAGCCATGAGCCGCCCGGTTGGCCGGGCCGCGGCAAGGGTGCTAGAAGCCGGCCCCATGTCCAGTTTCATGTCGTTCTATCTGGTGCCGCTCGCCATTCTCGCCGTAGCGATCGTGCTGTTCCTCGGCCTTTTCAACATGATGCGCGGCGGCTCACCTGACCGCTCGCAGAAGCTGATGCGGCTGCGCGTCCTGCTGCAGTTCATTGCCATCATCGTGATCATGGCGACGATTTGGGCAATGGGCCGCTAGCGCTTCCCGCACTAGGGCGCGATGCGCATATATTCGACCTTCGGCTTCACGGTTTTCTTGGCGACCTTGACCGGCTTCTTCTTCTTGGCGGCTGCATACTCGATGGACGCCACCTTCGCCGACGCGCCGCAGGCTTGCGCGGCGGCCGGCAGCACAAGCAATGCGGCAGCGGCAATGACCAGAATTCGCATGTCGTCCTCCCTGCGCCGGAAACCGGCTAAGATCAGGCTAAACCGAATCCCGGTTCCGGTCACCTGAGGTCACCATGGTCGTGCTCAACCGCATCTACACCCGCACCGGCGACGACGGCACCACCTCGCTCGGCTCGGGCGCGCGGCGCAAAAAATACGACTTGCGCGTGGATGCCTATGGCACGCTCGACGAGGTCAACGCCGTGCTCGGCTTGGTGCGGCTGCACACCGCGGGCGACGTGGCGCTCGATACCGCGCTGTCGCGCATCCAGAATGACCTGTTCGACGTCGAGGCGGATCTCTGCCTGTCGGAGAAAGGTCCCGGCGGCGCGCGGTTGACCGTCACGGAAGCGCAGGTGGCTTGGCTGGAGAATGAGATCGACCGCCTCAACGATGAGCTCGAGCCGCTGAAGTCCTTCATCCTTCCCGGCGGCAGCCCGGCTTCGGCCTACATGCACCTGGCCCGAACCGTCTGCCGGCGCGCCGAGCGCATCATGGTTGCGCTGCGCGACCAGCCCGGCGAGGAGGTGTCGGCGCCGTCGCTTCAATACGTCAATCGGCTGTCGGACTACCTGTTCGTGGCCGGCCGCTATGCCAACGACAAAGGCGCCAAGGACGTTCTGTGGGCCCCGGGACAGAACCGCTGAGCACCGCGCGCTCGCGCCAAATACAACCAATCTGATCAGCGCGCAATTTTAAGTAGCAATTAGGTTGTGCCCGCGATACGCTCTACCTAAGCGTGGGTAGGGCGGGTTGACCTATGAACGTTGCAGTTCTGGCCGCGGCGGCGCCGGCCGGCGCGGTAGCACCCGATGCCCGCGCCGACACGGACTTTCCCGAGCTCGACTGCGTCCGCCACATCGTCGCACCCGCGGTCCTCTCTGAGGCCGAGGCGCGCGCCGAGCATGTTGGCGTCGGCGCTGACCGCGCGCTGATCGCAGCCGGCGCAATCGACGAGGAAACGTACGCCCGCGCGCTCGCCGCCGCGCTGGGCACCGGCTTCGAACCACTCGACACCGTCGCCCGCGCGCAATGTCCCATCGGCGACGCGCGGCTGATCGAGTGCGCGGCGACCGGCTTATTACCGGTCGTCATCGACGGCGCGCTTTCGCTTGTGTTGGCGCCGCGCGGCATCGCAGCACGACGCATCACACAATTGGCCTTGAACGATCCGAATTGGCCCAAGCGCTTTCGCTTCACGAGCAGCGAGAGACTGGTGAGTTTCATCTTGCGTAAGGCCGGCAATGCCTTGATTGCGCGCGCCCGCGAGCGGCTGAAAGACGAGACGCCCATCTTCTCGGCGGCCGCTACGCATCGCGGCAGCCGCGTCGCGCTCATCATGTTCGTTACATTTCTGGCGTCGGCCGCGGCCATCGCACCGTCAGCGACAGCGGTTACCATCGAGGTGGGGCTAGCTGCGCTGTTTCTCGCGTGGCTCGGCTTGCGCTTGATCGGCGCTATGGTCGGGCGGCCGCAGCCTGCTCCGCTGCCGTTCAGGGCCGATGCGGATCTCCCAGTCTACACGGTGATTGCCGCACTCTACCGCGAGGCAGGTTCGGTCGACGGCCTGCTGCAAGCCATCGCACGCCTCGATTATCCCGCCGAGAAGCTCGACGTGATCCTGGCAGTGGAAGTCGACGATCCAGAAACACGCGAAGCGGTCGCCAAATGCCAAACGCATTTGCCCTTCACGGTCATTCCGGTACCGATTGCCGAGCCGCGCACCAAGCCAAAGGCACTCAACGTTGCTCTGCCGTTCGCACGCGGTGCCTTTACCGTCATTTACGACGCCGAGGACCGACCCGAGCCCAACCAGTTGCGAGCCGCGCTGGAGACCTTCCGCGCCCACGGTGAAGACCTTGCTTGCGTGCAGGCCCGGCTGTGCATCGACAATACCGCCGATAGCTGGCTGACGCGGCTGTTCACCGCGGAATATGCCGCCCAGTTCGATGTCTTTCTTGACGGGCTGACTTACCTGCGCCTTCCGCTGCCGCTCGGCGGCTCGTCCAACCATTTCTATACCGACGTCTTGCGCAAGGTCGGCGCTTGGGACCCCTACAACGTGACGGAAGACGCCGATCTCGGCATGCGGCTTGCTCGCCTGGGCTACCGCGCCCTGATGATCGATTCGACGACATTCGAAGAAGCACCGGCCCGCTTCGGACCTTGGCTGCGTCAGCGCACCCGCTGGTTCAAAGGCTGGATACAGACCTGGTGCGTGCATATGCGACAGCCGCGCCGTCTGCTGCGCGAATTGGGGCCGGCTGGCTTTCTTGCACTTCAACTCGTGGTCGGCGGCAATGTTTTGGCCGCCCTGGTTCATCCGTTTTTTCTCGCCGGTCTTGTCGTTCTCGCGACGCACGGCGTCCCAACAGGCTATACGGACGATCCGGTTATCGCCGCTCTGACCATCCTCTACAGCATCAGCGTTTGTGTCGGTTATTTCACCTCGGCGCTGCTTGGCTGGCTCGGGCTCAAGCGCCGCAGCCTGCAGGCGACCGCCTGGATACTGCTGCTCACGCCGCTGAACTGGCTGCTGCTATCGCTCGCCGCCTGGCGCGCGCTGTATCAGCTCGCAGCGGCGCCCTACAAATGGGAGAAGACTGAGCACGGGCTGGCGAAAAGCTCGCGGCGCGCCGGCGCCACGATGCATTCGCTCGTCGAGTTGGAGCGGCAGTTGCGCCGGCTCAAGAAAGCGGGCGCACCGCGGGCCGTGTCCGACGACGACGCGTGGCGATCTTTTGGTGGGCGCGCGCCACCAAAACCGACATCTCACGCACGACGAACGCGCGGCGCGACGCGCCGGACAGGCTTCGATCTGACCGCCGGCTTGCCGGCTTTCGCCTCCGCCGCGTCGTCCTCGACGTCTGAGTAACCGAACATGACCATCGTCAATTCCAATTGAACCATGTCGAGAAGATGCGTGACGAACGTAAGCCGGTTACGCGACGCCACCTCGCTGAGCTTGGCGACCGTCGACAGCAGCTCGTTGACCTCTTCATCGCGCGCGCGCATTCCTTCACTTCTCCAGACGTGGGTTTTCAGAACTTGGATCTTCAGATGACGCACTCACAGACGGACGCAAGTAAGCCGGGTGATGGGCGCGACACGACCAAACTCGACCCGGCCGAAGGTCTGCGGCTTCTGAAGGCTTTCATGACCATCGCGGATCCCAGGACACGTGCGACGGCCATTGAATTCGTTGAGTCACTTGCAAATTCCCACGTGCGAGACGTTGGCTAAGCTGTCGCCGCCACAGGCTCGGTCATCAAGATCGGCCGCTGCACACCGAGGCATGCCCGTGTCTGATAGAGCGTGTTGAAATCGAACCGCATGTGTACGGCGACGACCTGTTCGCCTTCCATCTCGACAGGCAAGCCCAGCAGATTCACTTCGAAACCCATTTCAAGGTGCCGATCGATGAATTTCGGATTGTATTCGACGACGACGTCGCACACGCCATGCATGAACAGCCATTCCATGCCGGCGACCTGTATGTGAGCGGCAACCTCACCCCACCTCGAACGACCGCGCTTGAGCGGCTGTACGCAGTAACGGGTCCATTCCCAGATGGCCGGGCCGCGCGGCTCTGGCCGTACGCACAGATGCGAATGGACATCGGCGAGCAAATGCGGATGCGTGGTCGGAGTCATCCGCAGATGGCCGATGACGGTATTCCGCTCCGTGGCGACGATATAGATGCACTGCGGACCATCGAACTGGTCGATCTCACGCGCATCCGGCTTACGCAGGTCCTCCCACTTCTTCTCGTCGACGAAGACCCGATGCCTTAGCTTGAATGCACCTTCGAGCAGCTTGTCGCTACCCGGGCGCTTGCCCTGCAAGATCTTGATTTCCACGATGATCTCCGCGATCGATGCGATCGCGGAGAAGCTGCGGGAACGATCCCACGCCGGGAATCATCGTTTCCTATGATTGACGCCGGGCATTACGCGGCCGGTTTGAAAACCGACAGGTGCTTCGCGCTACGACAGAATGCCCCAACGGACGGCGCGCGCCGTCGCTTGCGCGCGCGTGACGACATCGAGCTTCCGGCACAGGTTTGTGATGTGGGATTGCACCGTTGGCAGCGAAACCGAGAGGATATCGGCGATGTCCTGCGACGTCTTGCCCTCAGCCGTCCATTTCAGGACCTCGATCTCGCGCGGAGTCAGAGGTCGCTGCTGACCCGGGTGCAATGGGCGCACACCCATGATTTCGCGCATCTTGTCGTGGGCATAGATGGCGATCAGCAGCACCGCAGGTCTGTCTTCCCAGGCCAGTTCGAAACGATCGCCGGCAAACACCACCGTCGCGAGTTGTCCTTTCAGCGAATGGATCGGAACATTGAAGCCGGCGAGCAGATCGAATTCAGTCGCCTCGTGCATGATGGTGAAGGCGTCGCCATCCTTGTCGCGGTCAACATTGATCTCGTGCCAGGCGAACGGCTGATTCGACGTGCGCAGACGCTTGATGACGGGATCGCCGTTGAGATACTGGCGTTCGAGATACCGCTCGTGCCAACCGGCCGGCCAGCGTTCGGCGTAGGAGTATCTTTCGAAATCGTGGTGGCTATGCGGAATGCTAGCGATGGCGCAGGCTTTGTCTAAGCCGAACTGCGCGCCAACCTTCGCCAACACCGCCATAAGCTCGTCTGGCTTCTTGACGAGCTTTATTTCTTGGATGGTGTCGAAAACGAAAGCCGTGCGGTCCATTGCCCGCGAGCCCGCCCCCTAAAACTCCCCAAAAGAGTGTGAGTGCAAAATGCCGTTCCCGCAAGACAATGTTGCAGGTGCAATGCAAGGTTGTCGCGCCGAGAAAGTAACTTCAGGTTGAATCGCGGTTGTGTGGAACGCAGATCAAGAAACGAGATGTCTGTTTTCTTTGCCGTGACGACGCGAGCGCGCGCGACTCACATGTAGCGGCGAAGGTCGGCGGCCGCTTCTTCCGGTTTACGTTTCAAACTGAAGGGCGCGACAAAGCGGCCCTGCTTATCCATCAAATAGACCAGCGCCGTATGGTCCATGCTGTAGTCGCCGCTCTCGGTCGGGACCTTCTTTGCATAGACGCGATAAGCCTTTTCGACCGCATCGATGGCCGGGCGATCGCCGGTCAAAGCCCGCAGATGCGGATCGAAACTCGACAGGTAATCCTTCATCGCAGCCGGCGTGTCGCGTTCGGGATCGACCGTAATGAAGTAAGCAGCCGCGCGATCGGCATCGCGGCCGAGCGCACGCATGACTTCCGAGACATCGAACAGCGTGGTCGGGCAGACATCCGGACAGTGCGTGTAGCCGAAGAAGACGAGAGATGGCCTGCCCTTCAGATCCTGGTCGGTTACCCGCTTGCCGTCCTGATCGACCAGTTGAAACGGACCGCCGATAGCGCTTGCGCCGGAACTGCGGTTGCCGCCGAACTGACCGGTCGCATAGAGGAAAACGGCAAGGAAAATCGCGAGCCCCGCGGCAAACGCCGCGAGGACAAGCAGGAGATGCGAAGCGCGGGCGGTCATGCCGGATTCTTTCAAGAGGTCTAGAAACAGGCCATCCAGCCGGCGCGAATGAGCTCGAAGAATACCGTGGTACCATAATAGGCCCACATGCCGACGGTGGCCGCGACCAAAAGACCGCCAATCAGCCCCACCAGGAGCAACGGCCGTGTCGTCGCGGCAGGAGAAGCGAGCGCGGGCATGTATTCGGTCCCTCAAGATGTGGTCTTGAGATAGGTCCGAACGCGGGCCAAAGCAATTCCAGTCCGCTGCGGCCGAGCGCCGCCGCCGTTAACCATTGCGGCAGTGAGCACCCGGGAACTGCGCTCAAACCGGGACGCGCGTTGACTCAAAAGGTTAAACTCGCGATGAATAGGATGAACTCTGACATATTTCCCAAGTGTTTCGGTATGGAGAACGCGATGCGTAACGCTTTGGCCTTGGCCGCTGCGATTTCAATGTCGGTGGTGGCCGGCAGTGCCTGGGCTCAGAACAGCCCCGCCCCGGCAGCCGCGCAGGCAAAATGCGAGAACCCGAACGCCCTCGGCGTTGCACGCGTGGTCCAGATCGACACCACCGGCGGTCCAGGCTTCGGCTTCGAGCACTTCAAGGCCTACGACTTCCTGCGCGACAAGGAAGTCGTGCTGACCTTCGACGACGGTCCGTGGCCGGGTCACACGCCGGCGGTGCTGAAGGCGCTCGCCGAGCAGTGCACCAAGGCGCTGTTCTTCCCGATCGGCAAGCACGCCGGGTGGTATCCGGAAATCATCAAGCAGGTCGCGGCCGGCGGCCACACCATTGGCTCGCATACGTGGTCGCACAAAGACCTGTCGCGCATGTCGACGGAAGAAGCCACGGCGGAGATCGAGAAGGGTATCGCCGGCGTGAGCATCGGTCTCGGCAACAAGCCGACCGGCGCGTTCTTCCGCTTTCCCGCGCTCAAGCATCCGCCGGAGCTCGTGAAGTATCTCGGCGACCGCAACGTCGCTATCTTCTCGACCGACCTCGACTCGTTCGACTTCAAGATGCGCAAGCCCGAACAGGTCGTCGCGTCGGTGATGAAGAAGCTCGAGAAACACGGCAAAGGCATCGTGCTGATGCACGACTTCCAGCAGGCGACCGCCAGGGCCACCGCCGATCTGCTCAAGCAGCTCAAGGACGGCGGCTACAAGGTCGTACAGATCGTCGGCAAGACGCCGCTCGAGCCGAAGAAGGAATACGTGGACATGGTCATGAAGGAAATCGGCGGCGGACTTGAGACCGCACGGCCGATGTCCAGCGTGATCCAGACCATCGAAGGCAACTAAGCCACATCGGACCTTCAAGATCGGCCGCGTGGGGAGCCCCGCGCGGCCGATTCGTTTTTTGCGGAACGAAGATCGCGCGCCGCCTGCTTGAGGCCGTCGACCAGGCGCAGCGATGCCGGCGACAGCCCCCGATCCTGCAGATACACCAGCACCAGCGGCGAAGGACCTGGCAGGCGCGGCAGCGGCAGGATGCGAACGGCGCCGAGCTTGGCGAAATAGCCGGCAATATCCGCCGACAACACCCACAACAGATCGCGCTGGCCCATGAGGCCGACATTGGTCTGAATGGAGGACGACTCGATCAGGGTCCGCGACGGCCGTCGGCGAACACGCGCAAACAAAGCTTCGACGCCGCCCCGCATCGGCGTCCCGGCTTCGGGCAGTATCCACTCCTGTTCGATGACGTCCGACCAGCTAAGCGTCGATGTCCGCGCGAGCGGATGATGCGGGCCGCAGACCACGTTCATCGCCGGATTGTATAATTCTTCGATCGCCAGCGTCGGATCCGGACCGCCGATATCGAGACGACCCACGATCAAATCGAAACGGCCGCCACGCAATCCGCCGATCAGTTCCGAAATAGTGCCCTCACGCACCCGCACCGAGATGTTCGGCGCGCTTTCAAGCAGATGCTCGAGCGCGCGCGGCACCAGCGCGTAGCACGATCCGACACCGGCACCGACACTGATCGACCCCACGAGACCGGCCTCGATCGCCTCCAGTTCGCCTTGCGCACGATCGAGGTCGCCGATCAGTGTCGATGCGCGACGCAACAGCGCGCGACCGGCGGCGGTGGGCCGCAAGGTGCGCCCGGCGCGCTCGAACAAGGCGAGCCCGAGATCGGCCGCCAGCGTGTTCAGCAGCTTCGAGGCGGCGGGCTGCGAAAGATGGGCTTCGCGGGCGGCGGCGCTGAGTGTCGGCGCGCGATCGAGCGCCGCCAACAGTTCGAGCTGACGCATACGCAGCCGCTTGCGCAAAGTATTTGCAGCCTTAACGCGTGGTTTGGCGCTCATATACCTGTTTCGATATGAATTACGTCCGACAATTCATTTGATTATACTACGTCGAAATTCACAAATTAAACCATGTCAGGCAGTTCCCGAATGGCGGCCGCGCAAGGCTTCATCGACAAGCACGGTCTGTGGACCGAAGAACAACAACGGCAGGCGGTCGAGATCAAACGGCGGCTGGAAGGCGGCGCGATCAAGCTCGTGCGCGTCGCGTGGGCCGATCCGCACGGCGCCTCGCGCGCAAAAACGGTGACGGCGGGCGCCTTCATCGGCGCACTGACGAGCGGCTACAACATCAACGTCGCGACGACGACGCTCGATTCAGCCGGCGCGCGCACCTTCGCCTCGTTCACGCGCGGCGGAGGCATGGGGCTTGCCGAGATGACCGGCTCGCCCAACCTCACCATCGTGCCCGACCCGTCCACCTTCCGCGTGCTGCCCTGGGCGAGCGACATCGGCTGGGTGCTGTGCGACGAGTACTTCAACGACGGCACGCCTTTCCACTTTTCGCCGCGCCAGCTCCTGAAGAGGCAGTTGAGGCGGCTGGCCGACCGCAGGATGGAGTGCCGCGTCGGGCTCGAAGTCGAATGGTATCTCTTGAAGCCGGTCGAGGAGCTGAGCGCCGAGCACGTCGGCCTGCCCGGCACGCGTGGACGCGCGATCAGAACGGCGCCGGTCGAGCCCGGCTTTTCTTATCACTCGGAAACCAATTTCGATCTGGTGCAGCCGGTATGGTCGGCACTCGCTGACGCTTACGAGAAGCTCGGACTGCCGCTTCGCTCCTTGGAAAACGAATGGGGCCCGGGACAGATCGAGTGCACATTCGCGCCGAAGACGGCGTTAGAGACCGCCGACAACATGGTGCTGTTCCGTACGGCCACGCGGCAGGTCGCGCGACGGCTCGGCTACTTCGCCACCTTCATGCCGCGCCCGGCACTCAAGGGGTATTACTCGAGCGGCTGGCATCTGCATCAGTCGCTGGTCGACGCCACGGGCCAGAACCTGTTTATGCCCGGCAAGGGCGAGACGCATCTGTCGGCCTTGGGTAAGGGATGGCTCGGCGGGCTCGTCGACAAGGCCGCCGTGGCCAGCATCTTCGCCTGCCCGACGGTGAACGGCTATCGCCGTTACCGGGCCAATTCGCTGGCGCCCGACCGGGCCTGCTGGGGCTACGACCACCGCGGCGTGATGCTGCGCGTGCTCGGCGGGCCGAACGATCCGGCTACCCGCATCGAAAATCGTGCCGGCGAGCCGATGGCCAATCCTTATCTGTTCATCGCGTCGCAGGTGATCGGCGGCCTCAACGGCGTCGACAAGACGCTCGATCCGGGTCCGGCCGAGGATGAGCCTTACAGCGCCGATCGCCCGAAGCTGCCGGTGACGCTGGCAGAAGCCATCGATCTGCTCGCCGAGGACCCGCTGTTCGCCGCCGAGCTCGGTCCGATCTTCATGGACTATTTCGTACGCTTCAAACGCACCGAGAACGGCCGCTTCGAGACGTTCCTCAAGGAGCGCGGCATCCCGGCCGGCGACGAGCCGACCGAGTGGGAGCAGAACGAGTATTTCGATTTCTTCTGAGGGCGCGCGAGACCGCCACGAGGAGCGCAAGCGATGCTTGAGAAGATACCCGGGCCGCGGCTCGAGATGCCGCCCGCCTATGACTGGAATGAACTGGTGCAGGAGGACCGCGTCCACCGCGCGCTCTACACCGACCCGAACATCTTCACGCTGGAGATGACGCACATCTTCGGCGGCACCTGGGTCTATCTCGCGCACGAAAGCCAGATCCCGAACAACAACGACTTCATCACCGGCAAGCTCGGCCTGCGTCCGCTCATCATCACCCGCGACGCCAACGGCAAGATCCGCGCGCTCTATAACCGCTGCACGCACCGCGGCACGACTTTGTGCCGCTGGGACAAGGGCAACTCGAAGTCGTTCCAGTGCCCCTACCACGGCTGGAACTTCCTCAACACCGGGCAACTGCGCGGCGTGCCGTGGCCGGACGGCTACACGGCGGAGATCCGCGACGAGAAGTTCAACCTGGCGCAGCTCGAGCGTGTCGAAAGCTATCGCGGCTTCATCTTCGGCACGCTTAATCCGGACATGCCGCCGCTCCTCGACTGGCTCGGACCGATCACCAAGCCGATCGATGACTGGCTTAACCGCAATCCCGGCGGCAAGGTGACCGTCTGCGAGGCGAACCGGCTCAAGTACAAGGGCAACTGGAAGCTCGCCTACGACAACTCGGCGGACGGCTATCACGTCATCTATTCGCATCGATCGCTGATCGAGACGGAAAACCGCTTCAATGACCCGAAGGACAAGGAAAAGGGCATGGCCTTCTACAAAGGCTCGCCCGACAGACTGGAGATGTATGTCGCCTATACCGGCAACGGTCATCACTTCAAGGACAAGCGGCCTAACATCGAGAAGCGCGCTGGTGGCCTGTGGGCGATCGAGTCGCTGCACCCCGGCATGGAGTATTACGCCGAGAAGCTGCGCGCGCGGCTCGGACCGCGCGCGGAATCCGCGCTCGATCTCGCCGGCTCCGAACCCGTCAACATCAACGTGTTTCCCAACCTCTCGCTGCTCGGCAACCATATCCAAGTGATCGAGCCGGTGTCGTTCAACGAGACCAACGCGGTGTGGTACGGCACGCGCATCGAGGACGACGGCACCTGGGGCCAGGAGACGATCGACGACATCAATGCGTTGCGCATGCGCACGCAGGAAGGCTTCCCGAATCTCGGCGAAGTCGACGACATCTCGAACTTCGAGCAGATCCAAGTCGGCTTGGCCTGCCTGGAAGACGAATGGGTCTACATGAACCGCGGTCTCGGCATTCCCGAGCGCTTCCGCACCGACGAACAGGGCGTGATCTACGGCCCGGCCACCGACGAAGTATTCATGCGCGAATATATCAAGGAGTGGAAACGGCTGATGCAGGCCGAGCCGCATCTCGTCGTGAGGCGCGAACCATGAACGCCCCGACCAAACACGACCCCGCCCGCACGTCGCATTATCTCGGCGATGCGTTTTATCAGGAAATCGTCGACGCCTATGCCGACTGGCAGCGCGACGAGCTGATCGTCGAGGATCCGCGCGTCACTGCGCGTTTCGAGCGCCTACTCTACCGCGAGGCGCGTCTGCTCGACCGCGGTCTCTACGAGGAATGGCTCAAGATCTACGCGCCCGAGTTCGTCTACTGGGTGCCGGCAAGCGCCGACGGCGGCGATCCGCGCCGCGAAGTGGCGGTGACCTTCGACGACCGCCGCCGCACCGAGGACCGCATCTTCCGCTTCCGCACCGGCTACGCCTGGTCGCAGGCGCCGCCGTCGCGCACCGTGCACCTGATCGGCAATGTCGAGGTGTTCAGGACAGAACGCGACAGCGCGATGATGGTGCGCTCGAACTTCTCCATCAGCGAGTTCTGGAGCGGCGAGACGCGCACGCTCACCGGCTCCTACGGCCACCGCTTCGTCGAGCAGAACGGGCAATGGCTGATCCAGTGCAAACAGGTTTGCCTGATCGAGTGCGATCAGTCCTTACGCAATCCGAGCATCGTGCTTTAGCGGCCATCGCAGCACTGAACATGTGAGCGGGAGCGGCCCACGCCGCTCCCGCTTTCTTTTCAGGCCGGGAATTCCGCCACGCAAGCCAGCGGCGTGAAGCGTGGCGGCGCGGTGATGCCGCCCAGTTTCATCGTCGCCGGCACGGCCGGATCGGCGCGGAAGCGCTCGAAGTGCTCGCGGCTGTCCCAATCGATCAGCACGAAGACACGGCTCTCGTCGGCCGTCCAGACGCCGGCATAGCGGCTGCCGTGCTTGCGGCGCATCTCAGCACCGCTCGTGGCGAAGACCGAAAGGAAGATCGCGAGATCGGAAATGCCGACTTCGGCCAAGGTGGTGAACATGAGCGATGTATCCATTGTCCGTGGTTAAAACGGTGCGCGGGTAATTTGCGAGAGCGGCGCGTTGACCGCGAAGGTCCTGGCCACGATGCCTTTGACGCCGAAAGCGGCGAGCCGCTGCTCGTGCTTTTGCCGGTAGCGGTCGGCCGCGGACTGGTCGGCAAACAGATAAATGCCGCCGGCCCGGCGCTCGCTTTCGTTCTCGGTCCAGATCTTCCAGATCAGCCCCTCCTCGGCGGCGATGTCCCTGGCGAGGTCGCCGAACGCGGCGGCCATGGCCGACCCCCACGGGCCGTCATAGGGAAAGTCGAATTGCAGCAGCGTGGTGCTCATGGCACTTCTTTCGTCGAACGGTTGTGGACGGACGCCGAAATATCCGGCTTAGAGAGCCGCGAGAATTCCGCCTTTTGTAAATTCACTCCTCACCGCCAGTAGGGGATCGGGCCGCCCGCATGGACACGATCGAGAGCATGCGCGCCTTCGTGCGCGTGGTGGAGCTGGGCAGCTTCGCGGCGGCGGCCCGCAGCCTCAACCTGTCGCCGGGCATGGTGACCAAGCACGTCGGCCATCTGGAAGAGCGCACCGGCGCGCGCTTGCTCAATCGCACGACGCGGCTGGTTCGTCCGACGGAGGCCGGGGCGGCTTACTTCGAGCGCTGCACGGCGATCCTCGCCAGTGTCGAGGAAGCGGAGAGCCTGGCGGGCGAAGATACGGCGATACCGCGCGGCACGCTCAAGGTCACGGCGCCGGTCGAGTTCGGCAACACGCATCTGGCGCCGATCGCGGCGGACTTCATGCAGCAGCATCCGCAGATCAAGCTGGTGCTCGATTTCTCAAACCGCGTGGTCGACCTGGTGCAGGAGGGCTACGACGTCGCCATCCGCGTGGCGCAGTCGCTCGATACGGCGCTCGTTGGTCGCCAGCTTGCCGTCTCGCGCTTTCACATCGTGGCCAGCCCGCGCTATCTGGAAAAACATGGCCGGCCCGAAACGCCGCAGGCGCTTGCCGAACATGCCTGCCTCACTTTCGCGGTGCCGACGTCTTGGGACGAATGGCGCTTCACGCGCGACGGCGAAACGACCAAGGTCAAGATCAGTCCGCGCATGCTGTCCACCAGTTCGGAAGCGTTGCGGCTGGCGGCAAAAACGGGCGCGGGCCTGAGCGCGCTGCCGACATTCGTCTGCGGCCGGGATCTCCGCGACGGCTCATTGGTGTCGCTGTTTCCCGACCACGACGCCGGCGCGCTCGGCATCTACGCGCTCTACCTGCAACGACGCTTCCTGCCGAACCGCGTGCGCGTATTTCTGGATTTCCTAACCGAGCGCATTGGTTCGCGCGACGGCGCCGACCCCTTCTAGAATCTCGAAGCGATGGCTATTGCGACCGCGGCTTCTTGCGGCGCTCGGGCATGAGCTCAATGCCGAGCGCACGCTTGGCGTAGTGGCCTCGATTTCCGCACTTGGGGCATGACACCGAGAACTCTTCGTGGAGCGTGTGAAGCTTGTGAATATGGATTGGGCTCCCACACTTCGAACATGAAACGACGCCGCGCTGATAGGTGCCGTATCGTGGGCGAGAGAGATGCTTCAACATGAACGCGCACTCCTCGTTCCAATTAGACTCAGATTGAATGAGTTAGCCGGTGCCGCATTAAATGCGTGTCAGCCAAAGCATGAACTTCAATTGGCGGCGGATGGTGGTACGTCGCTAAACTCTTTGCGAAGACGATCGCCGGCATTTCGGGAACTTGCGGTATCCATTTGCGCATGCGCGAAACAAATCTGTGGTTTCTCGGGAACTGAGGCGTAATGACGGCCTCGCTGCCACAATACCTCCGTCTTGCCGCATCATTTTCAAACAACAGTCTCGTTCTGAAGCGAAGAGCGCGCGCGACGAAGGGGGAATTCTCCTCAGCAGACAAATCACATCGGCCGCAAAAGTTTCGCGGTCCGCAACAGGACTTTCGACGAATGCGGAAGCTGTTCGTTCCCGCTTGCGTGTGCTTGGTGGCGTTGTCCGGTTCCACCGGCAACGACCCTAAAGTATCGCTCGAACCGTTCACCGGCGAACAAGCAGCCGAAGCGACATCGGTCAATGCCGGCATTGTGCGACCGACCGCCACCGCGGGGCGGGCAAGCGAGCGGGTGCTTGAAGACGAGGCCACCGCTGCGCATGCCGGGACCGACCCCGCCGTTGTAGCGATCAATGCGCCGGCCGCGATCCCTCCGCAAAGTGAAGGCCCGCAAACAGCGACGCTCATTGAACCAGCGCCGCTGCCCAAGCCGAAGCCTGAAATCAAGCCGGTGATCTATCGCCCGCACAACGAGGTGTGCGACATCCTCACCAAAGCCGCGGAGCACAATGGCCTGCCGGTGCCGTTCTTCATCCGTTTGCTCTTTCAGGAAAGCCGTTTCAGCCCGGGCGTGGTGAGCAACGCCGGCGCGCAAGGCATCGCGCAGTTCATGCCCGGCACAGCGTCGGATATGGGCGTCGATAATCCATTCGATCCGCGCGATGCCATTCCGGCGTCGGCCCGGCTCTTGCGCAATCTATTCGAGAAGTTCGGTAATCTCGGCTTGGCGGCCGCCGCCTACAACGCCGGGCCCAAGCGCATCCAGGATTGGCTCGCCAAGAAAGGAGCGCTACCGCAAGAGACGCAGGGCTACGTGAAGAACATCACCGGCCGGCCGGCGGAAAACTGGAAGACAAGCGAGAACGGGGCGCCGGCAGTAAAGCTGCCGCGTCATGCGCCCTGTCAGGAAGCCGCCGGGCTTCTGGCCTGGAACGGGCCCGATGAAATCCCGACGCCGGTGGTGGCACCGCATCGGCGTCCGACCGAACCAGTGGTGACGGCGGCAGTAGCGCCGGCGAAGGCTGGCGACGCCAAGAACGCCGAGGCGAAGCACGACGTGAAGATCGCCCGTCAAGGAGGCCGCGTGACTGCCGTGATCAAGGTCGCCGACGCCTCGGGCGGTCCGCCGAAAGCGAAGAGCAAGGGCGATGAGCCCAAGCCCTCGGCCAAGACTGACACCGATAAGAAACGGCTCGCGAAAGCGGTCGACGGCAAGAAGACCGTCACCAGGACCAAGGACGGCAAAGGGGCGCTGCAACTGGCGGCGCGCAAGCAGAACAAGAAAGACAAAAAACTGCGCGTCTCGCAGCGTTAGCCCTGAACCACCGTCACCGTCGTGCCGAGCGGCACGCGGTTATACAGATCGATGATGTCCTGGTTGAGCAGGCGGATGCAGCCCGATGACACCGCGCCGCCGATGCTGTCCGGCTCATTGGTGCCGTGCAGGCGGAAGTAGGTATCCGTGCCGCCGCGATAGAGATAGAGGGCGCGGGCACCCAGGGGATTCTCGATGCCACCCGCCATGCCGCCCGCATAGGCGCGATAGCGCGGGATCGCCGAGATCATGTTGGCCGTCGGCGTCCAGTGCGGCCATTTCTCCTTGCGGCCGATGGTGGCCGTACCGCGGAAGTTCAGGCCTTCGGCGCGCCCGACGCCGACCGCATAGCGCAGCGCCCGTCCACCCGGCTGGATGAGATAGAGGCGGCGTTCGGGGACGTTGACCACGATGCTGCCCGGCTTCTCTTTGCCGCGCCACGCGACTTCGGTGCGCTGCAGGCTCGAGTCGAAGTTGTCGGCGGCGGGAATGAGCATGCCGCCGTCGTTGATGGCGCCGTAAGTGCCCCAGCCGCTGAAGCCGTCGCCCTGCGTGACGCAGCCGGCGGCCAGAAGCGGAATTCCGAGGATGAGAGTGCGGCGGGTGAGAAGAGACGCGGAAGGACGAGTGACCATGGCGCGCACAATACATGCGCGGCCGCAGCTGTGTAGTACCTCTTTCGACGCGGGCGTGGATAATGCGCGACCGTTGCCGTCACAGCACATCCGAACACCGCGCCCAGGAATAATAAAATAGGCGATAGTAAATCTTGGTCCGGCACGTGATGTGGTACAAACGAGGTAGTTCAATACTCATTCTATACTGCACCTGCTTTGTAATATCGGTTCGAGCGACAACTATTTACGGTGCATACACCACCAAGCTCAAACCGTAACACGGAGACGGAAGGCATAATATTTAGCTAAGTACTTTCGGCGGATTGTAGGGAGCATGCGATTTGCCCCACCTTTCCTCTTCGCAGGGTTTCGCCGCCATATGCCCCCGGCCGCGTCGGCCGCACCGCATGCGAAACTCGTCGGCCCGCCGACCGCCTGGAACGGGAATCCGACGCGCCTGATCGCGGCTGGCGGCGTCCTCGTCATCGCCATGGTCGTCGCAACCGCCTGGGCGCTGCTCGCCAATCTGCGCAACGAGCAGATCGAAAAGACCACGCTCGATCTTGAAAGCATGACGCTGGTCCTGGCCGAGCAGATCGACCGCAGCTTGCAATCGATCGAGCTCATCCAGAACGGCATCATCGAACGCGTCCGCAGCCGCGGCATTGGGACAGCGGTGGAGTTCGAACGCCGCATGTCGGATTTCGATACCCACCGTCTGCTCCGAGAGCAGATCGGCGCACAGCCGCACATCGACGCTATCGTGCTGACCGACGCGCAGGGCGAAGTGGTCAACTTCACCCGCGCGTGGCCGCTGCCGGACAAGGCGCCGAATGAGAATCGCGCCTTCGAAACGTTCCAGCGCAATCCCGGCATGGTCAGCTTCATCGGGCAGCCGCACCGCCACCCGCAGGACCGCAATTGGATCCTGCCAATTGCGCGCCGGCTCGACGCGGCCAATGGCAGCTACCTCGGCGCGGTTATCGGCGTCATGCGCGTGAGCTACTTCGAGCAGTATTTCAAGTCGGTCGCCGGCGACCGCGACCGCTCGATCGCGCTGTTCAAGAGTGGCGGCGCGATGGTGGCGCGCTTTCCTGCGGATGAGAAGCTACGCCACGTATCCTTCGCCAACCGCGAAATTTTCCGGGACGTCCTGTCGATCAAAAGCTACGGCACCGTCCGCCAGCAGGCCATCAACGATCCCCGCATACTTCTGATCTCGGGCCGCACCCTCGCGCACTATCCCATGGTCGTGGTGGTGACGAGGAGCATCGACGAGGCTCTCACGAGCTGGCGCTACGCCGCGCTGTACTTGGGCGGCGCCGCGGGGGCAATCGCGCTCACGATCGGCAGCATCGTCATCCTGGTTACGCGTAGAATCCGGCGCGACCTCACGGCACAGAACCGCCGGCTCGACGCTGCGCTGAACAACATGTCGCAAGGCCTGACCATGTTCGATCGCAACGGTCGGCTGATCGTCTGCAATAATCAGTACAGAGAAATGTATAACCTGCCGCCGGACATCTTGAAGCCCGGCACATCCGTTGGCGATTTGCTGCGGTTGCGCACCGAACGCAATACCTGCTTCCCCGCTGCATACAAAAGCGCCGCCGATTATGTCGACGAATTGTTCGCGAAGATCCGGGAAGGCAATATCTACTCCTTCGTCAGCGAACTCAGCGACGGGCGCACCATCGCGGTCGTCAACCATCCGATGACGGGAGGCGGCTGGGTCGCGACCCACGAAGACATCACCGAGGCGCGGCGGCGCGAACAGTCGTTCCGCCTGCTGTTCGAGGGCAATCCCATTCCCATGTGGGTGTACGATCTCGAAACGCTGCGGATTCTCGCGGTGAATGACGCCGCGGTCGAGCATTACGGCTACAGCCGCGAACAGTTCCTGGCGATGAGCATTCTCGACCTGCGCCCGCCGGAGGAACAGGCGCGGTTGTTCAAACTGCTGCATGACATCGAGGCGATTCATCATGGCGAGCTGAGCACCCGCCACCGCAAGGCCAGCGGCGAGCTGATCGACGTCATCGCCAACTTCCGTGTGCTGAACTACGAAGGGCAGAACGCCACTTTGGTGGCCGTGCAGGACATCACCTCGCGTAAGCTCGCCGAAGAGCAGTTGCGGCGCGCCGAGCGCTTCCTCGACACCATCGTGGAGAACGTGCCCGCCGCCATTCTGGTGAAGGAAGTCGTCGATCCGCGCGGCGACGTGGGCAATAGTCGCTACACGCTGATCAACCGCGCGACCGAAGAACTGCTCGGCATCAGCCGCGACTACATTGTCGGCAAGAGCCCGGCGGAACTGTTCCCGAAGGAGCAGGCCGATTCCATCGTCGCCTTGAACAAGGCATCGATCGAGTCCGGCGACGCGGTGACCCGCGTGGATCACCCGGTGGAGACGTTCCTGAACGGACGTCGCCTCGTCACCGCCAAGGGCGTCGCGATACGCAACGACGCCGGCCAGCCGCAGTATCTGGTGACGGTGCTGGAAGACGTCACCGACCGCCGGTCCGCCGATCAACGTATTTCGCGCATGGCGCATCACGACACGCTCACCGATCTGCCGAACCGCGTCACCTTCAACGATGCCATCGACGCGGCCATCGCCCGCGCGGAGAAGAGCGGCTCTTCCTTCGCGCTGCTGTCGCTCGACCTCGACGGCTTCAAGGAAGCCAACGACAGCTACGGGCATTCGGCGGGCGATGCGCTCTTGCGCGAGGTCGCGCGTCGCCTGCAGCTCGCCGCGGATAACACCTTCGTCGCGCGCATCGGCGGCGACGAGTTCACGGTGATCGTGACCGGCGGCCCACAACCGGAAACGGCGACCGCCGTCGCGGAACGGCTGATCGACTGCATCAGCGACGACATCACGATCGACGACCGGCGGGTGAGCATCGGCGCGACCGTCGGCGGTGCCGTCTATCCGACGGACGGCGCCGACGCGAAGACGCTCATGAGCAACGCCGACATGGCGCTGTACCGCGCCAAGGCGGCCGCGCGCGGCTCGGTCGTGTTCTACGAACCCTCCATGGGCGAGCAACTGCGCGAGCGGCGCGCGCTTCAGGACGAGCTTCGCCTGGCCATCACCCGCGAGGAATTGCTGCTGCACTATCAGCCGCAGAAGACGATGGCCGGCGAAGTCGTCGGCTTCGAGGCGCTGGCGCGCTGGCCATCACCCAAACGTGGCCTCGTTTCACCGGCGCAATTCATCCCGATCGCCGAGGAGAGCGGGCTTATCATCCCGCTCGGCGAGTTGGTCCTGCGACAGGCCTGCCGAGAAGCGACGCATTGGCACGCACCGCTGACGGTCGCCGTCAACATCTCACCGGCGCAGTTCCGCACCAGCGATCTGCCGCAACTGGTGCAAAGCGTGCTGCTGGAAACCGGGCTGCCACCGGAGCGACTCGAGCTGGAAGTCACCGAGAGCGTATTGATCGACGACTTCTCGCGCGCTATCTCGATCCTGGGCCGTCTCAAGGCGCTCGGCGTGCGCATCGCGCTCGACGACTTCGGCTCAGGCTATTCCTCGCTGTCCTATCTGCACTCGTTCTCGTTCGACAAGATCAAGATCGACCGCACGTTCATCGGCGACATCGAAACCAACCGCCACTCCAAGGCCATCGTGCGCGCGGTGATTGATCTCGGGCACAGCCTCAATGTGCCGATCCTGGCCGAAGGCGTGGAAACGCCGGCGCAACTCGCGCTGCTCGAACGCAGTGGTTGCGACGAGGTGCAGGGCTATCTCACCGGCCGGCCGCGGCCGATCGCGGACTATGAAGAACTCACCGGCGCAAAGCGCGCGCGGCAGCGGCACTACGCGGCCGCCAGCTGACGCTGGCTACTTCCCGGCCGCCTTGCGCAACACCTCGTTGATGCGGTCCTGCCAACCGGAACCGCCCTCCTGGAAATACTCCAGTACGTCCTTGTCGATGCGCAGCGACACCATTTCGCGTACCCCGGGCAACGCCGGCGCTTGTTTCGGCCCTTCTATCGGCTTCGCGGTCGCGCCTCTGAAGGCGGCTTCGGCGGCTTTGCGCGGGTCGGTCCCGCGCCGGCTGCGATCGTTGTTCATTGGATCGGCTCGTGACGTTGTTGTTCAGGGCGCGGCACTACGGGAGAAAGCGGTGAAGACCGACGAGGCCACGGTGACGTGTTCATACACCATCCGGCCGGCAATGACGAAGAGCGTCGTCGCGAGCACAAGCCGCAACGCACGCTCCGGCACGCGTACGGCGAAGAAGCTCCCGAGGAAAATGCCCGGCAACGAGCCGGCGAGCAACGAGCCGATGATATGCCAATCGACCGAGCCCATCATCCAATGGCCAATGCCGGCGATCAAGGTGAGCGGCACGGCATGGGCGATATCCGAGCCGACGATCTTGGCCATCGGCAAATGCGGATAGAGCAGCACCAGCGCGACCACGCCGATGGCGCCGGATCCGACAGAGGAGATCGACACCAGCACGCCAAGCGCCAAGCCCACCAACACGGTGTTTGTTGCGGCACGCTCGGCCGGCAACGCGTCGCCACGCGCCCGGTAAGCCCGGACGATCGGATCGCCAAACACCAGCACGACGGCGGTGAGAAAAAGCGCGAAGGACAGGACGAGCGTGATGAGGCTGCGCATAGCGTCGCCGTTAAGATTGAAATGCGACAACGCAGCAAGCGTCACGACCGTGGCCGGGATGCTGCCGGTGGCGAGGCGGCGCACCACGCGCCAGTCAATGCTGCGGGCAAAGCCGTGCACCAGACTGCCGCCTGTCTTGGTGGCAGCGGCATATAAGAGATCGGTGCCGACCGCCGTCGCCGGGTGCACGCCGAAGAGGAGAATAAGAAGCGGCGTCATCAGCGCGCCGCCGCCGACCCCGGTCATGCCGACCAGCAGCCCGACGACGAAGCCCGACAGCGAAAAGAGTGGATCGATCATATTGCCTCTTGCGCGCGCGGCCATGGCGGCCGCACTCCCTATAAAGCACATCAGACCGGAACGGTCACCGCATCGCTGCGTTGAGTTCCGCCAAGGCCTTCTCTGTCGCGCGAGTTTGGCGCAATATCGGCTCCTGGAGGGCGCCAAACGACAAAATGTTACCTAGTTTATCACAAAGCATTTGAGACAAGCAGAAACGGACGCCCTCGTGCCGGACATCGTCACCATCACCATCAATCCCGCCGTCGATATCTTCGTCAATGTCGACCGCGTCGAGCCGACCCGCAAGCTGCGTTGCTCCGCGCCCAAGCGCGATCCGGGCGGCGGTGGCATCAACGTTGCCCGCGCCGCGCACCGGCTCGGCAGTAATGTGATGGCGATCTATCCGATCGGCGGCGTGATCGGCAAGCTGCTGCAGCGTTTGGTCGAGCGCGAGGGCATCGACAGTATCGTCACGCCGTCGCATGTCGAGACGCGCGAGAATTTCACCGCTTACGAGGAAGCGACCGGCGAGCAGTATCGCTTCGTGTTGCCGGGTTCGGCGCTGCATCGCGCCGAGTGGGAAGCATGTCTCGACAAGCTGGTCTCCTTGCCGGATAAGCCAAAATTCGTGGTGGCGAGCGGCAGCGTGCCGCCGGGCGTGCCGGAGGATTTCTTCGCACAGGTAGCGCGCGCAGCGAAAAAACTCGGCGCTAGAATGGTCATCGATACCTCGGGGCCAGCGCTTGGCGCCGCGCTCAACGAAGGCGTCGCCTTGATCAAGCCGAACCAGAGCGAGTTGAGCGAGTTTGTGGGCGCGCCGCTGACGAGGGAGGCTGACCGCATCGCCGCCTGCCGCAAGCTGGTGACGGACAAACGCGCCGAGATGGTCGCACTCACGCTTGGCGAAGAAGGCTCATTGCTGGTGACAAAAGACAAAGCCTGGCGCGCGCAGCCGATGCACATCGAGGTGGTGAGCGCGGTCGGCGCCGGCGACAGCTTCCTCGGTGGATTGGTGGCGGCACTGGCGAAGGACCTGCCGGTCGAGGAGGCATTCCGGACGGCCGTGGCCGCAGGCACCGCTGCAGTGATGAGCCCCGGCACCGATCTCTGTCATGAAGAAGACGTGAAGCGCCTTCTGAAAGACGTAAAGATCAGCGAGATCGCCGAAGCGACTGCTTGAGAATTACTTGTTGGCTTTCACCTTGACGGGCGCACACAGTTCGTCCTGTACGGCCCCCCACATTCCCATCCAGACGATCATCGGCAGATAAAACAGCATCGGCATGGCGTTCACTCCAATCCATGGAGAAAACGTCCTGACTTTTTGCGGGTTCCAGGCGATCACGCGGGCGTGTCCTCGTCCCGCTCCGCCGCATCAACGATGCGCGACGTTCTGCGGCCCGCAGAAGCGGCTCGCATACTTGTCAGCGATACGCTGCATCGTGACGGCATAGGCATTCTTGCTGCTGCCGGTCCATTGCCGCGCAAGATCGGCGAAGGTGACCGGCCGCTGCAAGCGGCGCATGTTCTCCTGCACGTCGTCTTGCACCTGCCGCGTCCGATTGGCGACCGGCTGCGGCACGCGCGTGGTCGAATACATCAGCACGTGCTGCAGATGCGCCAGCACGCCGGTGTCGACATCCTTGAAACGTTCGCCGGGCTTGCCGCTGATGGCAGCGCCGACGCCCGCGAAATTGTTGTCCTGCGGCACCACGGAAGCCGGCACGCCGTCGGGACGCAAGAACGTCAGATAGTTCGTCTCGATCAGCATCTGGAAGAAAGCGTAGTCCCAGCGCACGCCGACGCATTTCTCCGGCGCGCGCGCGACGCAAGAACCGAGACGTTGATATTTGTACGCGACGTCCGCGAAGCGCGGATCGACTGCCGGCGTCGGGCGGCGAGCGCTGTTGCGCTCCTCGACGAATTGCATGAGCTTTGCTGGCTGCACGCAAGCCGGCACCGCATTGTCAGCGTTGACGATGATGGCCGGCAGCGAACCCGCCGCGGCATGGCCGGCGGCGGAGGCAAAAACAAGCAGCAGTACGAAACGCACGGCAACGCGGTACAAACGCATGGGCCGACGCGTATAGACAATTTTAGTTAATAGCCGATTGCCGGCCCGTGGAACTTTTCCCCACCCCATCCGCACCCTCCGAACCGGCGGCGTAGCATGTGACGGGGCGAAAGCAGGCTTACGTGATTACCGAACGAGACATTTGCAAAGATGGGTTAGATTTCGCTGCGCTTGAACAGATCCGCGACGAAGGTCCAGGTGCGCGTCAGATGCTCGCGCAGCAGCGCAACGGCGTGCGGATCGCGCTTGAGCGCGGCATCGAGCAACGCGCGATGTTCGGCGGTAATGTCGCGCATCAACATGTCCGAGGGACTGTGCAGCAGGCGTAGCGCGCGATAGCGCTCCGTCTGCTCGACCATCTGCTCCACCAGTCGCAACAGACGCGGCGCCGGCGCAGCGGCCACCAGCGCGGCGTGGAACGCCCGGTGGCGCGTCTCCCATTCCATGGCGCGGGCGGCGCGATCCTCTTCCGGTCCGGTTCCCGGCAGGGCTGCGCGCTCCAGCCGGTGACAGGCGGCCACCGCCGCCGCCTCCCAATGGTCGTCGCCATGCTTCATCGACAGCTCGAGCGCCTCGCACTCGAGCAAGATGCGGACGCGGTAGATGTCGTCGAGATCGGCGCAGGAGGGCAGCGGCACGCGCACGCCGCGGTGGCCGCTCGCCACCAGGAAGCCCTCGCCCGCCAGCCGCGCCAGCGCCTCGCGCAGCGGGCTGATGCCGCAGCCGTAGCGCGCCAACAGCTCGCGCGTCAGCAGCGCCGCGCCGGGCGTGAAAACCCCGGTTAGGAGATCGGCCTTGAGCCGCTCGTAGACCTGCTCGGCGACGGTCCGGCCAGCCCGTGCGGCGGTGTCCATGACAACCATGGCTTCTGTCTGCCCTGATTTGCACGCCGCGTCAATATTTTCCAATTCATGATACATTTTCCAAAATCGTTTGACTCGCGCCGGAACCCGGTAGAGCATGGCTGTCGCAATGACGTGTGGAGGTGGCGGATGTGGACTCTGGCGACGGCGCTGATCGACGGCAAGGCGGTGCCCTGCCTGCGGGTCGAAGAGCGGCTTTATCCGCTGCCGGCGCTAAGCCCTGCTTTGCCGCCGGCCACGATGGATCTGTTCGCCGACTGGCCGGCTGCGGCGGGCAAGCTCGAGGAGCTTGCCGCCAAGATCTCCGTCGGCAGCGGGCCGGTGGCGCTTCCCGCCGACACGAAGCTGCTGGCGCCCCTGCTCTATCCGGGCAAGGTGTTGTGCGCCGGCGCGAACTACTACGACCACATGGCCGAGATGGGCTTTCCCGGCGTGAAGAAGGAAACGCAGCGGCTGTTCTTCTTCATGAAGCCGCCCAAGAACGCGATCGTCGGAACCGGCCCTACGGTCATAAAGCCGCGCGGCACCCAGAAATACGACTGGGAGATCGAGCTCGCCGCGGTGATCGGCAAGACGGCGCGCTACGTCACGCCGGAGCACGCGCTGGAGCACATCGCCGGCTACACCATCGCCATCGACCTGTCGGCGCGCGACTTCAACATGGCGCCGGACCAGTTCTACAAGCTCGACTGGGTCGCTGGTAAGGCCACCGACACCGGCTGCCCGATGGGCCCCTGGATCGTGCCGGCCTCGACCTTCGCCGATCCGCAGAACATTGCCCTCAAGCTCTCGGTCAACGGCGTGGTGAAGCAGGACTCCAACACCAGCCAGATGATCTTCTCGATCGCCGAACAAATCGCGCGCGCCTCCGAGATCATGACGCTCGATCCGGGCGACGTGATCCTCACCGGCACGCCGGCGGGCGTCGGTGTGCCGAAAGGGACGTTCCTGAACGTGGGTGACCGCATCGACGCCGAGATCGCCGGCATCGGCACGCTGTCGGTCACCATCGCACGCGAGGCGTGAGCAACGCTAACGACTGAACAGGGGATGATAGCTATGACGACACGCAGACAATTCGTGGCCGGCGCGATGGCCGGCGTAGCCGCCGGCACACTCATCGGCATCAACGGCCGCGCCAACGCGCAAGCCGGCACGCAGATCCGCATCTCGACGGCGGCGCCGCCGAGCGACTTCCTCGCCAAGGCGCTGGAACAGCTCAAGACCGATATCGACGCCGCCAATGTCGGCCTGAACGTCAGCGTGCATCCGGCCTCGACGCTGTTCAAGCAGGGCACAGAGGTGCCGGCGCTGCAGCGCGGCAACCTGGAAATGAGCACCATGACCACCTTCGAGGTGGCGCAGCAGATGCCGGCGCTCGGCCTGTTCAACCGCGGCTATCTGTTCAAGGACTACGCGCATATGCGCCGCGTCTTCGACGGGCCGATCGGTGCGGAATATCGCAAGGCCGTGGCCGAGAAGATGGGCATCGAGATCCTCGCCACGCATTACCTCGGCACGCGCCAAGTCAATCTGCGCCAGAAGCGCGCGGTGAAGGGACCGTCCGATCTCGCCGGCGTGAAAATGCGCATGCCCGGCGGGCCGGAATGGCTGCTGCTCGGCCGCACGCTCGGCGTCAGCCCCGTGCCGATGGGCATGCCGGAAGTCTATCTCGCGCTGAAGACCGGCACGGTGGACGGCCAGGAGAACCCGCTGTCGATCCTCAACGCCGCTAAGTTCTACGAAGTGACCGAGCAAGTGGTGCTGACGTCGCACATGATCCAGCCGGTGTTCTTCAACATCGCCAAACCCGCCTGGGACAAGCTCAACGCCGCGCAGAAAAAGGCGCTGCAGGACGCCGCACTGAAGAACGCCAAGACCGGCAGCGATGCACGGCTGGCGGATGAAGCGAGCATCACCAGCGCGTTGAAGCAGCGCGGTCTGTCGGTCGATACGATCGATCTTGCCCCGTTCCGCGCGGCCGCGGACCAGACCTATGCCGGCTCCGACTATGCCAAGGCCTGGGACAAGGCCCTGCTCGACCGCGTGCTGGCGGCATAAGATTAAGCGATGAGCGCGCCGCTGCGGGACGATCAGGTCAGCGAACAGCCGATAGGCTGGGCGGCGCGCGCACGCTCACTGGCGAACCTCGTCTCCGGATTGATGTTTGCGGCGGTGTTTGTGATCTTCAACTACAAGATCGTCACCCGCTATCTCGAGCACGACGAAGCGGTGTGGGCTGACGAGATCTCGGTGATCCTGTTCATCTGGATCATCTTCTGGGCCTCGGCCTTCCTGGTGCGCGACAAAGAGCAGATCACCTTCGATCTGGTCTATCGCCACGTCTCCGACCGCATCAAACGCTGGATGGCGCTGGCGCGACTCGTGCTCGTCGGCGGCATCTTCGTCTACGCGCTGCCGGGATCGATCGACTACATCCTGTTCCTGTGGCGCGAGCGCACGCCGGTGCTCGATCTCAGGCTCGATTATGTCTACGCCTGCTTCGGCATTTTCCTCGTCGCGGTCGTCGTGCGCTCCGTCTGGGGCATCGTGAAACTCGCGGGGCCGCAATGGCGCCGTTTCATCTAGCCGCGAGAGGCCGCGCCGATGTCTGAAGGATTGTGGGTGCTGCTCGGCGTGTTCACGCTCGCCGCCGTGCTGGGTGCCCCGCTCGGCCTGTCGATGCTGGCGGCGGGCTTTGCCTATCTCGTCTCGACGCACCAGGATGTCGGGCTGGTCGTCGATCAGACGATGAACGGGCTCTACAACAGCTATCTTCTGATCGCCGTGCCGTTGTTCATCTTCGTCGCCAACATCATGAACGCGAGCGGCGTCATCGAGCGGCTGCTCGGTTTCGGCGCGGCCATGGTCGGGCACCTGCCGGGCGGGCTGGCGCAGGTCAACGTCGTCTCCAATCTGATCTTCTCCGGCATGAGCGGCAGCGCGGTGGCCGACGCCTCCGGCCCGGGCCTCATCGTCGCGCGCATGATGACCAAGAACGGGCGCTATCCGGCGGGCTTTGCGGCCGCCACCTCGGTCGTCTCGGCCACCCTCGGGCCGCTGATGCCGACGTCGATTCCGATGATTTTCTATGCCCTTATCGCCAATGCCTCGGTCGGCGCCATGTTCCTCGGCGGCCTCGTGCCCGCGGCCCTCATGGCACTTTCTATGATGGTGGTCATCGCCATCGTAGCACGTCGTCGAAAATTCCCGCGCGAGGAGCGTGTGCCGTGGTCGGCGATGCCGGGCGTGCTCGGCCGCGCGCTGCTGCCGCTGGCATTGCCCGGCATCCTGCTTGGCCTCATCTATTCCGGGGTCACCACGCCGACGGAAGCCGCCGCGATCGCGGCGAGCTACGCGCTCGTTCTCGCCTTCGTCATCTACCGCACCCTGCGCCCGACGCAGCTTCTGACGGTCATTTCCGACACCGTGCGCGCGACCGCGATGATCGCGCTGATCATGGCCGGCGCCTTCGTGTTCAACTACGCGGTGGCGAACGAAGGCGTACCGCAGCTCATCCGCAACACCTTCATGGCCTGGAACCTGTCGCCGACAGCTTACTTGCTCTGCGTCGACGTGTTGATGTTGTTCCTCGCCATCGTGCTCGACGAGGTCACCATCCTTTTGGTGATCGTGCCGCTGCTGGTACCGATCGCGCAGAGCCTCGGCATCGACCTCGTGCATTTCGGCATCGTCATCGTCGTCAACATGATGGTCGGGCTGACGCTGCCGCCGCACGGGCTCCTGCTGTTCGTGATGAGCGGGCTCACCGGCACGCCACTCTCGGAGATATTCCGCGAGGTGCCGCCCTTCATTGTCGCGATGCTGGGTATCGTGCTCCTGGTGACGTTCTTTCCGGAGCTCGCGTTGTGGGTGCCGCGCGCGGCCGGATTGATCAAGCCGTAAGGAGCGACAATGCTGATACGTTCCGCCGTCCTCGAAGGCAGCGTCGCCGAAGCCGACCGTGAGGCATTCGACCGCCAGATGCGTACCAGCGTCGTGGCGGCGATCACTCGTTATCCGAACATCCGCGCGGTGAAGCTGCGCAAGCAGGTCGAAACCGAGGAAGGCGCGCCGCCGATCTACATGATCTTCGATCTCGTGTTCGACGATCTCGCCGCCATGAACGCCGCGCTGGCGAGCCCGGTGCGGCAGGAAGTGCGCGGTGAGATCGGCAAGGCGATGCAGGCCTTCAAGGGTCGCGTCTATCACCTGATCATGGAAGAAGCGCCCAAGGTTTAGCCGTAGGCGCTCGCGCTAGAAGTCCTTCCAGTCGTCGTCCTTGAGCGCCGTCGCACCCACGACGCGGGCCGCAGCCACGCGCCTTGGGGCAGCGACCGGCGCGGCCTTCTGAACCGCCGCAGGCTTGGGCCGTGCCGTCGCGGCCGGCTTCGACGCGGGCTCGGCGGCAGGCGCGGCCTTCTGCTCGCCGGCGAGGCGGAAAAAGGAGACGCGCTCGTTCATTGAGAGGGCGAGCTCCTCGAGCATCTTGGCGGTGGCGGCATTTTCCTCGACCAGCGCCGAGTTCTGCTGCGTCACCTCGTCCATCTGGTTGAGCGCCTTGTTGACCTGCTCGATGCCGGAGGACTGCTCGGCGCTGGCGGCAGCGATATCCGAAACGACGCCGGCCACTTTCGTGATCGACTCGACGATCTCGTTGAGCGCGGTGCCGGCTTTGTTGACGAGTTCGACGCCGTCTTTGACCTGGCCGCTGGACGACGTAATCAGGCCCTTGATGTCCTTGGCCGCCTGCGACGAACGCTGTGCCAGACTGCGCACTTCGGCGGCCACCACCGCGAAGCCACGGCCGGCGTCGCCCGCGCGCGCCGCTTCCACGGCGGCGTTGAGCGCCAGGAGGTTGGTCTGGCGCGCGATCTCGTCGATGACACCAATGATGTCGGAGATGCGATGCGACGACTCCTCGATCCGGGCCATGGCGTCGACCGCCTGCGCGATCACTTTGCCGCCGCGATCGGCAACCGTCTGCGTCGCGCCGGCCGACTGGTCGGCGTATTGCGCGTTCTCTGCGTTCTTCTTCACGATCGAGGAAATCTCTTCCATCGACGCGGAGGTCTCTTCCAGGCTCGCGGCCTGCTCCTCGGTACGCTGCGACAGATCGGTCGTACTGGTGGAGATTTCCGTGGTCGCGTTCGAGACCTCGCGCGCCGCGCTGGCGATGGCGCGGATCATATCGGAGAGACGCTCGACCGTGGTGTTGAAGGCAATCGCGATCTCGCCGATCTCGTCCTTGCGGCGGAGATCCGGCAGCTTGATGTCGAAGTCGCCTTCCGCCATGCGCTTGATCGCAGCGGCAAGTTGCACCACCGGTTTGGAAATACCGCGCGCGACCAGAAACGAGATGACGCAGCCGAACGCGATCACGGCCAGCATGACGGTGACCAGCAGCATCGCCTTGCGGTCGACCTCGGCGTTGTTGTGCGCGATCCGGTTGTCGCGAATTTCCTTGCTGATGTCGGACAGTTCGTCGGTGAGCTTCTCGATCGCAGCGAAATTGCGCGAAGCGCTCATCATGTAAGTCAATGCCGTCGCAGCATCGCCGTCGGCGAAGTCGATGACGTTCTTGCCCTGTTTGACGTAAGCGGCCACCGCGTTCTTGAGCTGACCGATCTTCTCGACTGTCCGGCTGCTGACGAAAGCCGGATCGTCGAGCGTCTTCACGCGCTCCGCCAGGTCGTTGACCGCCTTCATGGTGGTCTGACCGAGCGCCTTGAGCTTCTTTTCGTCGGTCTCGTTGGCAGCGGTTGCGGTCAGATGGAAGAGTTGAACCTGGGTGCGCGTGGCCTGATTGGCGAAGTCCGCGAGCGTCTCCGCCTGACGCACCGGGCCGGTCATTAGCGCATCGACGGCATCCTGGTTGGCGCGCTGCGTCATGATCGCGAAGGTGCCGACGCCGGCCATCACCAGAATAAGAAAGGCTGGCGCGAAAAGGACCTTCCACCGCAACCGCAGATTGGAGAACCAGGAAAACACGGCTTCGACTCCCAGCTTCAAGAAAGCTCAGATCCGGCGAATAGGGCCGCCGGAAGCGGCCCTATTCCGGAAACATCAACGTTTGTAGACGCCGGCGCAGACGATCGTTTCGTCCTGCTTCTGGCAGTACATTTCCTTTGGCTCGATCTTCTTGGTCACCGGATTGGTGAACTTGTAGTCCTGCCAGAAGTCGGGCTTCGCCGCGGCGAGTTGCAGGCGCTCCTTGATGTAGAACTTGCCGTCCACATCCTGCGCTTCCGTCAGATCCTTGCCGACCATCTTCTGGTTGGCGCCGTGCGCCAACACATTGCCCTTCATGTTGAACACGACGACATAAAGATCGCGGTCGACGAACTTCGGGTTCTTGTTGGTGAACTCGGTATAGGCCTTCTCGGCACCTTCCGCCTTGATGAAGGTAACGGCGTTTTTCACCATCGCCACCGCCTCATCCTTGGTCCCGAATTCCGCAGCCGACGCGGTACAGCCGAGGCCGACGAGAAGGGCCGCAGCAGCCGCGAACTTCACGCACTTCATTTCCACTCTCCGTTTGTTGCCACTAATTTCCTCGGCAAACGGCGACCTCGCAGGTCAGTGCCGCAGGCCGAACGGGAGAAGGCAAAGCGCAATGAAACAGTGCCCTTACGTGCGTAGCCCCTGGCATTGCGCTCCTCCTCCGCTCCGTCGCTTTCGCGACGAGACTTCGTCCGCCCGCTCTCGTTAGTCGTCCTGTCGGGCTGGACGTCCCTTTCGGAATGTGGCGATGGTACCGGCGAGGCTGTAAACGAAAGCTTTGCGACGCAGGGCTGCAGGCCCGTAATTCTAGATTTTCGTAATAATGCAGATTAAGGAACACCCGGATTTCGGGGCTTTTTCTTACAGTATGGGACTAGAAGGAGGGTCCCGGGACCGGTCGCCGGACGTCTTCAAGCGGGCGGCAGATTGGAGCGGGCGAAGGGAATCGAACCCTCGTATGCAGCTTGGGAAAACGGATTTATCGAGAAGATCCGTCTTGTGGCCGCAGCCACCGGCACAACGGAACGCGGACACCGCCTCATTTCACACGTACGCGCCGACCTCGATGCCTTGAGTCGCTTCGAAAAAGGCATCCAGAATCCTAAGCGGACCATGTCTGTTTTGTCATTTGTTAACGGCCGCGCGACCGTTGCCGGACGAAAGACGGCCGCGGATGGAATAATCAGGATGGCCGGCGCGGTGAACGCGATCGATGAATACGACGGATACAAGGTCATCAACGATGAAAGCGTGATTGCCGCCAAGCCCGATATCATTCTGACCATACTTGCCCGCGAAGGTTCGCCGGATGTCACCATCCAAGATGACATGCTGCGCAACGTCTTCGGAGTGGCCGATGCGATCAACCGCGCGACTCGCCCTTCGTGCTGCCCCATCAAGCCATCAAGGCTGCGCGGCCGATGCCCTAACAGGCTCGGCGACGCCCACATTAAGGCCTGCACAAGTTGTCGCTTTTGTTGACAGCAAAACGACCTCTTCTCCTTCCTGTAGTTTGGTTAGATTATGGTCGCTTCGCAAAGAACTCGCTTTGAGCAGAAGCTGTGTGAAATCGCACCATGGCAATTTTCGGTTCAGCGCAAGTACCGCCGACTAGGCTGGCGACTTGCAAAATTCTTCACCGCTTCTGCGCTGGCTAGGTATCCGACCACGAGGCCACCAATGACACATATCATTGCCCAGGACAGCGGTACAAACGCGAATACCTCGCCTAATGGCATCACCACCAGCGCAACAGCGACGGCAAGCGCCGCCAGCGAACTTGCTACTAGAGCGGCCTGCGCGCGACTGGCCCATGCCGGGCCGTAGGTACGGATGACGAAAATCACCAAGATCTGCGTCGCCATCGATTCGATGAACCAAGCGGTTCTGAACTGCTCGGCGTTCGCATGGAATATCTTCAAGAACACGACGAATGTTACCAGATCGAACAGCGAAGAAAGTGCCCCCATGATCAATGTAAAACGTAGAATACCGCTCATATCCCAAGCGCGTGGGTGCGCGAGATCGCGCCGATCAACATTGTCAAATGGAATGCCGATTTCAGAGAGGTCGTAGATCAGATTATTCAGCAAAATTTGCACCGGCAGGAGCGGCAGGAACGGCAGCACCAGTGAGGCGAGAGCCATCGAGAGCATATTGCCGAAATTCGAGCTGGTGCCCATACGCACATATTTTTGAATGTTTGCGAACGTACGCCGCCCCTCTTCAACCCCGTCGGCGATTACCCCGAGATCGGGTGAAAGCAGGATCATGTCGGCGGCGCTGCGGGCGATGTCGGTAGCGCCTTCCACCGACAAGCCGACCTCCGCGGCGCGAATCGCCGGCGCATCGTTGACACCGTCGCCGAGGAAGCCGACGGTGTGGCCCCGCGCCTGCAGCGCGCGGATGATCCGCGTCTTTTGATCAGGTGATATGCGAGCGAATAGGTCGGTCGACTGCACGCGCGCGATTAACGCGGATTCGGTAAGCTTAGCGAGCTCTCCGCCGGTTAAGAGCTTGCGCGCGGGAATTTTCAGCGTCTCGACCACGTGGCGCACCACCGCTTCATGGTCGCCGGAAATCACCTTCACGCGAACGCCGGCCGCTGCCAGGCGTACCACCGCTGCCGCGGCGCTCGGCTTGGGCGGATCGACGAAGACACAAAAGCCGGCCATCACCAACTCGTGTTCGTCCTCAAGCTTCAGTTCGCGCGTATCCGGCGCCATCTCCCTCCATGCGATGGCGAGTACGCGGTAGCCTTGAGCAGCCTGGTCGTGCTGCTGGCGGTCGAGTTCGGTGCGAGTCACATCGTCCAAGGACTTGGCCCGGCCCTCGCCGGTATCCACTTGGGTCGCTCGCCCAAGCACCGCCTCGGGTGCGCCCTTGAGGATGAGGATTCGTCGGCCCGCGCGTTCGACCAGCACCGAGACGCATCGGCGTTCGAAGTCGAACGGGATCTCGTCAATCTTTCTCCAAGCCCGGAGATCCTTGTCGGCACAGTGCTTGACGATCGCCTGATCGAGCGGACTGCGGATGCCGCCTCCGTAAATGCTGTTGACGGCTGCCAGCGTAATGACCTGCTCGCTCTCGGCACCGTCAGCGCCGGGATGCCCAAGCAGTGAAATGTTGGCCTCCGTGAGAGTGCCGGTCTTGTCGGTGCACAGCACGTCCATGGCGCCGAGATCGTGAATGGCGGCAAGCCGCTTCACCACCACGCGCTTTTTCGCCATGCGGAGCGCGCCGCGCGACAATGTGACCGTGGTCACCATCGGCAGCAACTCGGGCGTAAGACCAACCGCAAGTGCCGCGGCGAAAAGAAAGGACTGAAGCAGCGGTCCGCCGAAGGCGATGTGCACGAGCAGCACGAAAAGGACTAGAAAGATAGTGAGGCGCAGAATCAGAAGACTCAGCCTGTGAATGCCGCGCTCGAAGGCGCTGGGCGGCTCGGCATTCGCCAGCGCCGCGGCGATGCCGCCGAAGCGCGTCGCGAGACCGGTCGCGACCACGACCATCGTGGCCTCGCCATTAACTACAGAGGTTCCTGCAAACAACGCATTGAAGGCGTCCGCCGGTTCGATCGCATCGCAATCGCCGGCGCGCTTCTCGACCGGATAGGGCTCACCGGTCATCAACGCCTCGTTCACGTGGGTGTTGCGGCCTTCCAGCATGATTCCGTCGGCGGGCACGAGATCGCCGGCACGCAGTTGAACCACGTCGCCCGGAACAACCTTCTCGACCGGCAGCGAGATCACCGCGCCGTCGCGCAATACATCGGCATGGATCGCTACCGACCGCTTGAGCGTGTCGGCGGCGTTTTCGGCTCGCTGCTCCTGCCCTACGTCAAGCAGGATCGACAGACCAATCACGTTTAGAATGATAGCGAAGCTGGCGATGTCACCGGTAAAGCCGGAAATCGCCGCAGCCACGAGCAGGATCGCTACCAGCGGCTCCGCAAAACGTTTGGCGATCTTTACGAACAGGCCACGGCGGCGGTCGATGTCGACTGTATTCGGCCCCATGTGCGCAAGACGCGCTGCCGCTTCCGCCGAGTTCAGACCTCCGCGATGTGCGCCGATTTGCGCGAGGATTGTAGGCGCCGATGTCCGCCAAAAGGGTTCGTGCGTATAGTCCGGCGGCGTTGATGTTGAGAGGGCCTTCTCGGACATGCGGCCTTACTGCATCTTCAAGGCTTTACGAAGGTGAAAGACGATTGCCCAAATGCAACCCGATTATAAGGTCAGGCAATCCGCTTTCGTCCATCTAGTTGCTCACTCTTTGTACTCTCCCGATGCCCTTCGGGTCGAAGACAGCTCCAATTGAGTTTCTTGAATCCTCACCGTGTAGTAATGTCACGCATTGGTTTTTCGGCAGCCTCAGGCCTTACAATTAAGTGGTCGGTTACCCCACGAACGCCGTTCATCGATTCGGCGGCGACCCGAATTGCCTGTCGTTCTGCGTGTGAATTCACCCTACCCCATAATTCGACCTGCCCATGGCGCACGAGAATGTTCAGCCGCGACGCATCCGCCCAGCGCTGGTTAGAAAGATGCTGTCGAAGCGCTTCTCGGATCTGTCTGTCAGAGGGCTCAACTGCCAACTCGATGGGTACGCTCGCTAACGCCTGAAGGAGGTTGCCACGGCTGACAACGCCGACAAGCTGGCCATTTTCCACGATCGGTACGCGCTTGATTGCATTACTTTCAAGTAGATTGGCAATTTCGTTGAGCGACATCTCAGGAGATGCTGTGACCACGTTTGGGGTCATCAGATCCGCGACCTTTCTGGCCCGTGCCTTTACATACTCAGCCGCAAGGTGTTCCTTGCCGGCATATTCTAAATACCAATAGGGATGTGCTCGCTCGGTTCCTAATTCGGAACGATACATGAGGTCGCCTTCGCTAATCATCCCGACAAGCTTGTTGTCGTGATCGAGAACCGGCGCGCCGCTGATTCGACTTTGCACAAATGTCTTCGCAACATCCACGACGGATGCGTCTGGCCTCACAGTGATGACCGGGAACGTCATTACGTCGCGGGCTTTCATCATTCCTCCCGTACGTGAGTTCAAATTTGATATTATTCCCAGTAGAGTTCGCACAGATACAACCAACTCCCGCGGCTCCATCCTTTGATACCGATCAATTCGGGTGGAACCTGCAGCAAATAAGGTAATGGCCTCGACCGTGCTCGACGTCTCCACCGGACCTGGGCGTCCGCGCTCAAGAGAGCCGGTGACACCATAGGGATCGAGAATGTAGGAGGAAATGGCCATGCTCCGACTATCGGGAATTTGTGCGGCACTCTCGGTTACATTGGCCTTGGTAGGCCCTGTGGCCGGTCAACCGGCAGAAGCAATCGAAAACGAACTTGTCCTGATTACGCCGGTGGCAAAGACGCTCACCGACCCATCGCTCGCCGCCTTCGCCAAGTACGCCAAGGAAAAGTGGAATATCACGGTCAAGACGAGCGCGCTGGCAGCCGGCACTCCCGTTGCCTATGGGCAGATCGTGGAATGGAAGGGTCGGCCGGGCGCGGACATCTTCTGGGGCGGCGAGAGCGCTCTCTTTGACAAACTCGCCGAACAAAATCTGGTCGTGAAGCTCAATCTGTCGAAGGATGTCGTAGACGCGATACCGGTCAGCATCGGCAAGCCAAAGCCGATCCCGCTCAAAGACCCGAAGGGTTACTGGATCGGCACCGTGCTCGAACCCTACGGACTTGTGTACCAGCCCAAAGTGCTGCAACGCCTCGGCGTCCCCGTGCCAAAGGACTGGGACGACCTGCTCCATCCCAAGCTCAAGGGCCACGTCGCACAATGCGCCCCGACGCGTTCAAGCAGCAGTCACGCGACCTATGAGGTCATTCTACAACGCGATGGCGATGCCAAAGGCTGGGAATGGCTGAAGCACCTCGGTGGCAACACAGGCATCTTCACAGCCCGCAGCCGAGACGTGCCCTCAGTCGTTGCCAAGGGTGAATTCGCCGCCGGCTTCGCCGTTCCCAGCTACATGGCGTTCGAAGATCGGCTCGCCGGCTTCGACATCAAATTCGTGGCGCCGAAGACAGCCTGGATCACGCCCGAACCGATCTCGATCCTGGCCGGCGCGCCGCATCCAAAGGCCGCGAAGGCGTTCATCGAGTTCATGCTTTCGGAGCAGGGACAGCGCGTGGCCATGGAGCGTGGTGTCTTCCCGATCACGCCCAAGTATCGCGTCCAGGGCGCTCCGGGATCTCAGGCTGAAATGGCTGTTGAGTTTACCGGCGGCCTGCGCTCCTATTTCGATCAGGACGTCACGAACATCTATGACGACGACGTGGCGCAGAAGCGATACGAGCAGGTCAACTCGCAATTCCGCAAGGAAATCGAGGCGGCCTGGGACGAGCTCAAGAAGAAGTACTGATAAGAAGCACTGACCCGCCCCATCCGTCTGGAGCCCTGCCCCGATGCGTATCGACATCGACAATGTCACCAAACGCTTCGGGGCTTTGGCGGCGGTGAGCCAGGTAACGTTGTCGATCCAGGAGGGTGAACTGTTCACCCTCCTGGGTCCTTCCGGCTGCGGCAAGAGTACGCTGCTGCGGCTGATCGCTGGCTTCTACAATCCCGAGGAAGGCGAAATCCGTTTCGACGGACAGCGAATGAATGAGGTGCCGCCCAGCGAGCGCGGCATCGGCATGGTGTTCCAGAATTTCGCGCTCTGGCCGCATATGACGGCCTTTGAGAATATCGCCTACGGGCTCAAGCTACGCAAAATCGGCCGCGCGGAAATCGCGGATCGCGTGGGCGGCGTTCTCGAAAAGGTCAAACTGGCCGGATTAGGCGACCGCTACCCCGGGCAGCTCTCGGGCGGACAGCAACAGCGCATTGCCCTTGCGAGGGCGCTGGTCCTCAACCCCAAGATTCTCCTGCTCGACGAGCCCTTGTCCAATCTCGACGCCAAGATTCGCGTGCAGGTCCGGCAGGAAATCCGCAAGCTCCAGAAGGAGCTTGGCATCACCACGATCTACGTGACGCACGATCAGGAAGAGGCGCTGACCCTGTCAGATCGGATCGCGGTCATCAATCAGGGCAAGGTATTTCAGGTCGGACCGCCGAAGGCCTTGTACGAACGACCAGCCAACCGCTTCGTGGCGGACTTTATCGGCATCAACAATTTCCTGCCAGGGACGGTCACAGCCGCATCAGGCGAACAACGTCTGCTGCGGGTCACGACAAGCATTGGAGAGATGTCAGCGCTGCTAGAAGACTTAGAATTCAAGGCCGGCGATCCCTGCATACTCTGCATTCGCCCTGAGAACGTGCGCGTGAATGAGGAAACGACGGCAGAACGCAACACGACGAAGGGCCGGATTACTTTCGCGGCCTATCTCGGCAATGCGTTGCGCTACGATATCGAGCTCGCGCCCAACCTCGTTTTCAAAGTCGATATTCGTGATCCGTGGCACCATGAAGTGCTGCCAATCGGCAGCCATGTGACGGTCAGCTTCCCCCCAACCAGCACGATCGCGATCAGGGGTGAGATATGAAGCTGCCCCGCTCGTTCTCGGCGGCCTTTGGCTTCAGCCTGATCTGGGCATTCCTCATTCTGTTCGCGATCTTTCCGCTTGTCCGTATCTTCTATGACGCTTTCACCGACGAAGTCGGTCATCTGACACTCGTCAATTTCTACGAATTCTTCACCGACAGCTTCTATCTGCGTTCGCTCTGGAAGTCGTTGCTGCTCGGCGTCTCCGCCGTCATCACCACGTCGATCATCGGCATTGCCGTCGCTGTCCTACTGATCCGCTACGATTTCCCGGGCCGCAACCTGTTCTCCTACCTCACCACGCTGCCACTGATCCTGCCACCGCTCGTGGGTGTGCTGGGCTTTGTGTTCATCCTCGGCCGCGCCGGTACCGTGAACGTTATTCTGATGGACTGGTTCGGGATGGAGAACCCGGTCAATTTCATGTACGGCATGCACGGTGTGCTGCTGGTGGAGACCGTCCACCTCTTCCCAATGATGACGCTGAGCGTGCTCGACGCACTCTCCAAGGTTGACCCCGCGCTCGAAGAAGCCGCGCAGAGCGTCGGCGCGAAAAGCTGGCGTCGGTTTCGCGACATCACGTTGCCGCTGACCACGCCCGGCTACGTGTCGGGCGCGCTCCTCGTCTTCATCTGGACCTTTGCCGATTTCATCACCCCCCTCGTCGTCGGGGTCCAGGATCTATTGGCGCCGCAGGCCTATCTGAACATCGTGCAATTCGTTGACCGGCGGATTTTCCGCATGGGCATCGTGATCTCGGCGCTGCTGGTGGTACTTGCCATTCTGTTTGTACTCGCCGCACGGCAATACGTCGCGATCAAGGACTACAGCTCGCTCGCCTACACCAAAGTCGAACGGCGCCGGTTGAGCCCGCTGAAACAGACCCTGGCCATTGCCTTCCTGACCTCCTTGCTCATCATCTCGTTCATTCCCCAGGTGGGAGTTCTGCTGGCCGCGGTCGGGCGCGGCTGGGCGCTCACGCCGATCCCCGAGGTCTACACGCTGGAGTTCTTCCGTCAGGTCAGCGTCGAGTCGCCGAAGTTCATCATCAATTCGTTTCTGTTTTCCGGGTTGGCCGTGGTGTTCTGTCTGCTTATCGGCGTGCCCATGGCCTGGATCCTGGCGCGTACGAATGCGCCCGGCCGCAACACCATGGATGCGCTGACGACACTCATCCTGGCTGTGTCGGGCACCGCCATCGGCATCGCCTATATCCGAGCCTTCAATTTCCCGCTGCCGTTCATCGACACGTCTCTCACCGCCATGTGGATCATCCTGCCGCTGGTGCTCGCGGTCCGCCGCCTGCCCTACACCGTGCGCGGCAGCCACTCCTCGCTGTTGCTCGTGCACCGGTCGATGGAAGAGGCGGCCGAGAATGTCGGCGCGAGCAAGATGCGGGTGTTCTGGGACATCACGGTGCCGCTCGTCTGGAAAGGCATTCTGGTCGGCGCCCTGTTCTCCTTCCTGACCTCAATCCAGGAAGCCTCGGCCACCATCTTCCTCACCCGCGGCGGCTGGGAGATGATCCCGTTCGGGATTTTCACGTTCTACATCGCAGGATCGCAGAGTCAGGCGGCCGCCCTCGGCGTCATCCTGATCGCCCTGTGTGCGTTGAGCCTGTACATCGTCAACCGCATTGCCGGTACGCGCGTCGGCGGCCTGTTCGGGTGATTGAATATCGTCATCGATACTGCACGCTTGACGGCCGCCTTGTATGCCGTTGCGCGCTGACTACGCGCCCCTCAGAAGAGCCCGCCAATGATCAGCCGTAACATTCTTTCTATTTGTCTAGCTTAGCTTCGATTCTGTTCAATGTCTTTTCCAGCTGAGTCATCTGCATTTGTAGCAAGCTAAGCCGATTGCGGATTTCAGATAACTCCAAGGTATGCTGCTCAAATTTCTCGTCTGCAGTCATGTCTTTCCATTGCTTCGTTTTCACGGTCATCCTTCCTTCCCTCCAATGTTCGATCCAGTCAGGCCAGCGAGCTCAACACCGGTCGGATATGACAACAGTTCAGAAACCATCGTATCGATCGAACCGCCTTCATTGACGATCCGGTTGACGGCAGACGCGATCGGCACCGCTATGCCTAAACGACGGCCAAGCTCGGTGATGGACGCCGCCGTTTGCACGCCCTCCGTCACCACCTTCCGTTCCGCGAGGATGTCGGCCGTCGACCGCCCCTGCCCGAGCGCAATGCCGAACGTCGTGTTGCGCGACTGTGTACCCATGGAACTCAAGGTGACGTCGCCGCTTCCAGCGAGGCCCAGTAAATTGATCGGATTGCCACCCTTGGCCCGAGCCAGACGCCCCATCTCGTACAGACCGCGGCCAATCAATAAGCCCCGGATGTTTTCTCCCATCTTGCGTCCGATGGTGATGCCACAGGCGATGCCCAGCACGTTTTTGAAGGCGCCGCCAATCGTGGCGCTGATCGGATCGTCGGATGCATAGGCGTGGAAGTGGGCGCTGCTCAGCAGCTTTGCCAACTGTTCGGCCAAAGCAAGATTGGCACTGGCGATGGTGACACCGGTCATGAGCCCAAGCGCGACCTCTTTCGCAAAAGAGGGGCCCGCGAGCACCGCGACAATCGCCTCTGGCAGAGCCTCAGCGATGACTTCCGGCATCAATGCGCAACTGCCTCGTTCAATACCTTTCGAGCAGGACACCACCGCGGTTCCTGGGCGCACGGAATCGCGCATCGCAAGCGCAACGCCACGCAAGAACTGCGCCGGCACAGCCATGAGAACAACATCGGCCGCGTGCACCGTGTCACTGACATCGACACTGGCCCGGATGCCCGGCTCAAGCGGAACGCCCGCAAGGAAGATTGGATTGCCGCGGCCGGCATTGATCGCCTCCACGATGTCGGGCTCGCGCGCCCAAAGCTTGACCCCGAGTCCCGCGCGCCGTGCTGCGCAAGCCATCGCCGTTCCGAAAGAGCCACCGCCGACGATCGCCACTGTTGTCATGGTTGGGCCACTTCCGAGGGCGTGGACACGGTTGCTAATAGGTGGCGCGCCCGCCAGAGATATCAAAAATGCCACCGGTGGTGAATGAGCATTCCTTGGAGGCGCAAAATGCCGTCATCGCCGCGATCTCCTCCACCGATACGAAGCGGCCGCGCGGCACCTTCGCCAGCATCGCGCGCACAAACGCTTCGTCAAAATCCTTCAACATCTCTGTTTTGCACGAGGACGGCGTGATGCAATTCACGGAAATGTCGTACGCTGCCAGCTCTTTGCCGAGTGATTTTGTCAGGCTGATCATCGCGGCTTTGGATGCCGAATAAGCGGCCATTCTGGGGTTGCCCTCCTTGCCGGCAACGGAGGCTATATTGACGATGCGGCCGTAATTGTTGGCGATCATCCCCGGGATAAGCGCGCGACAACAATAGAATGCCCCATCGCAATTCACCGCCATGATCCTGCGCCAGGTCTCAAGCGGATACTCCCAGGTTGGCCGTATAGGCCCGCCGACACCGGCGTTGTTGACGAGGATATCGACTCGGCCAAATTCTTTCAGCGTCGCATCCCGTGCGTCCTCGACCATGGCGCAATCGGCGACGTCGACGACAGCGGCCATGACGCGCCCCCGACCCGCAAGATCTCGCGCCGTCTGTTGAGCGAGCGCCTTATCACGGTCCCAAACCGCGACCACCGCGTTCGAGTCGAGAAAGCGCTCCGCAATTGCCCGGCCAATCCCTCGCCCGCCGCCGGTGACGACAGCAACGCAACCGGCGAGATCAATCATGTTGGACAAGGTGTAAACCTCCAACCCACCATAACCTTCGCCATCAAATGCCCCCCCGACGTTGACCTAAGTCAAAGCTGCAACCCATTATCGGCCATCCTATTTCGCTATGGCCAACGCCGTGGAAACGCCAGATCCGAAGACAATTGCCGGACCGCTGCCGCCCGACATGGCCTTGGCCTGTGAGGCCGCTGGCGCGAGCAAGGCCACGCGCGATGCCATCACATTGCTGGTCCTCGGATTGCTCGCGGGTGCTTTCATCGCCTTCGGCGCGATGTTTATGACTATCGTGCTGACAGGATCCGGCGACCTTCCATGGGGCGTGGCACGTCTGCTCGCCGGTCTCGTGTTCTCGCTCGGCCTCATTCTGGTGATCGTGGGCGGTGCCGAGCTGTTTACCGGCGATTCGCTTATGATCGTGGCATGCGCTAGCCAGCGCATCAGCCTTCGCGCTCTGTTGCGCGCCTGGTTGCTGGTCTATGCCGGCAATGTTGTCGGCGCGGTCGGCACAGCCGCCCTCATCTTTCTCGCAGGCGAACACGAATTTGCCGGCGGCGGCGTTGGAAAAACGGCGCTTGTGATTGCGACGGCAAAAGCCGTGCTGCCGCTGCCTCAGCTCTTCGTATTGGCTGCGCTCTGTAACGTGCTGGTTTGTCTCGCCGTTTGGATGTCGTTTGGCGCGCGGAGCGCCGCCGACAAAGTTGCAGTCATTGTCCCGCCGATCGCGGCCTTCGTCGCCGCCGGCTTCGAACACTCGATCGCCAACCTCTACCTTCTTCCCTATGCGCTGCTGATCAAGACGGCAGCGGCGCCGGTGTTTTGGACGACGATCGAACAAGATCCCAGCGTCTATGCCGCTTTGACAGTGAGCGCAGCGCTCTACAACATCGCTGTAGCGACGATCGGAAACCTCCTCGGCGGCAGCCTTATGGTCGGGGCAGTTTATTGGTTTGTCTATCTGCGGCGGCGTGCCTGAGCGGGGACATTCAGCGGAATTGCGCGTAACTGATTTGGCTCAAGGACAGCGGGGACACGCCGCCGCAGCCTGACACTTGCATTTGATCAGTCCCGTCGACGCCTTTACTGGAGGACATTGTCATGAACGGGCCACGCATTCGTTTATTCGCGATGGAGGCCAGTTCAGAGCTGGGCCGCGCTATCGCGACGGCCTTGCGACAGCCGCTCGCCACTCACGAAGAGCGCGAGTTCGAGGACGGCGAACACAAGGCCAGGCCGCTCGACGATGTGAGCGGCGCCGACGTCTATGTGGTGCAAAGCCTGCACAGCGGTCCGCAGCAAAGCGTCAATGACAAGCTCTGCCGCTTGTTGTTCTTCATTGGCGCGCTCAAGGATGCCGGCGCGGCCCGTGTAACCGCCGTGACCCCCTATCTCGCCTATGCCCGCAAAGACCGCCGCACCAAGCCCAACGATCCGGTGACCACCCGCTATGTCGCCGGCCTGTTCGAGAGCGTCGGCACGGATTGCGTGGTGACACTGGAGGTGCACAATCCGGCGGCGTTCGAAAATGCATTTCGCTGTCGCACAGTGACGCTGACCGGCACGCCGCTATTTGTCGATTACATCAGGGCCAATCTTGCCACGGAGACGCTGTCGGTCATTTCCCCGGACGCCGGAGGCATGAAACGGGCGGAACTGTTGCGGGAAACGTTGGAGGCGGCCCTTGGCCGGCCAATCGGCAAAGGTCTCGCCGAAAAGCATCGTAGCGCCGGCGTCGTGTCCGGCGACTTGTTCGTCGGTGACGTGGCCGGAAGTACGGCCCTGATCGTCGATGACCTGATCAGTACCGGCCATACGCTGTTGCGCGCGGCCCGCGCGGCGCGCGCCGCCGGTGCGCAGCGGGTCATGGCATTGGTCACGCATGGCCTCTTCATGCGCGGCGCCGCGGAGGTTGTTGCCGATCCGGCCATCGACAGGTTCGTGCTGACCGATGCGGTGCCGTCGTTCCGCCTAGATCACCCTGAAGCCAACAAAAAACTGGTCATGTTGCCGTCAGCTCCTCTCCTCGCGGAAGCGATCCGCCGCCTGCACGAGGAGCGCAGCCTCACCGATCTCATCGTGTTCTGAGCCAGCGATTGAGTTCCCCGGCGCTACGGTCGGCGAGCACGAGATAGTCCACGGCAAGCCGCGACCATTTCTCCGGGGTACGCGGCCTCTCCTCAAGCAGATGCGCAATGGAGAGGCGAGCGCGCAGTGCCGCCCGGTAGCAGTAATAGAAACAGAACAACGCGTCGGCCGGGCCGTCGCGCAGCAGATGCTTCATCCGTCGACGCAAATAACGACCGATCCAGGCGGCTCCAAGCCGTTCGCATTCGAGGCCGAGATAGGCGACTTCGTCGAAAGGATCCACGATCCGCAGCCGCGCATTGAACTCGAGACAGTCGATAATGCGCACCTTGTCGTCGAGCCAGATGTGCTCCGGCCGCAAATCGCCGTGCCCCTCTACAAGGCGGCGGTGACGCAACCGCTTGACGATCAAGCCGCTGCAACGCGCGAGGAAGCGCCGCTGGACACGGTCGATGCGATAAACAAGACCTGCCGGAAGATTGAAGCGAGCGTCGAGCAGGATGCGCCGGTTATAGTCCAGATTGCGCCGCAGCTCGGCCAAATGCACTGCCGGCGCAGTAAATGTCGGCGCGGCCGTCCGATAGAAACGCGCCAGCACATCGACGAGCCGGTCAATATCGGACATTTTCACCCGCCGCTCGATGATGAGACGGTCGAGCATGAGGCGTTCGTCCAATCGCTTCATCTGCACCAGCCAGTCGACCCGCACGCCCTCACCGCCCAACATCATGCCCTGCGCGCCGACGGTCAGCGGCACGACGCTGAGATAGACATCCGGCGCCAGACGCCGGTTGAGGCGCAGTTCGGCGCGACACGCCTGCTCGCGGCGGGCAATGGTCGAAAAGTCGAGATAGGGAAAATGCACCGGCTTCTTGAGTTTGTAGACGTGCTCGCCGGCAAGGAACACCCAGGACATATGCGTCTCGCGGGGGATGACCTCGGCGGGAACCGGGCAATAGCTCTCAGGACAGCCTAGAAACGCCACTTTGGCGTCCAGTGTCGGCCCGGTTCCGTCTTTCGTGGTCTGCCGCACCAGCCGCTGCTCGTTCATGCGGTAAATTTAGCCTCTGCCGACGCATTACAGTTGATACTGGTCAAATCGTCGACCGCCAGCACCGGCCATAGTTCGTCAAACCTTAGAGGGCTGCTCGATGATATCAGCGAGCACCGGTGGCCGGCACGCATATCCAACGGCGATTTCGGCCCGTGAGGTAGCCGTGGGCCCGCTTCATTTGCCGGGCGACTTGTCCGTACCTGCAGACGCGTTCGCGCTGGTCCTCTTCGCCCACGGCAGCGGGTCGAGCCGGCAGAGCCCGCGCAACCGGGCCGTGGCCCGGGTGTTGAACGAACAAGGCATAGCCACATTACTGTTCGACCTGCTCAGACCGGATGAAGAGCTGGACCGCAGGAATGTCTTCGATATCCCGCTGTTGGCGGAACGTCTCGTGGCAGCCGTGGGGTGGATCGAGAGCCAAACTAAACTCGCACGCCTGCCAATCGGCCTGTTCGGCGCCAGTACGGGCGCGGCGGCGGCGCTGGTCGCAGCGGCACGGCTGGGCACCCGCATCGGCGCCGTCGTGTCGCGTGGCGGCCGGCCGGATCTCGCCGCCGCCGTCCTCGACCGGGTGACCGCGCCCACGCTGTTGATCGTCGGTGGCCTGGATGACGTGGTGATCGAACTGAACGAACAGGCCTTCGCACAGTTACGGACGGAAAAGTCGCTGGAGATCGTTCCGAGCGCGACCCACCTGTTCCCCGAACCGGGCGCGCTCGAACGTGTCATCGAACTCGCAGCGCATTGGTTTCGCGCACATCTCCTCGCGGGTCGGGCTTCCCGCGCGCCAGACAGTGGAGGCGATCATGCCGTTTAGTGACCGCGTCGAGGCCGGACGCAAACTTGCCAAGGCGCTCGCGTCCTACAAGGGCCAGCACCCGGTCGTGCTTGCGCTGCCGCGCGGCGGCGTCCCGGTCGCGGCCGAGGTCGCGGCAGCGTTGCAGGCGCCGATGGATCTCGTTCTTGTGCGCAAGATCGGCGTGCCCTTCCAGCCAGAGCTGGCCATGGGCGCGGTTGTCGACGGCAGCAAACCGGTCGTCGTGCGCAACGAAAGCGTGATCAGACTTTCTGGCGTATCGGAGCAGGAATTCACGACGGTGCGCGACCAGGAACTCGCCGAAATCGAGCGCCGCCGCAAACTCTACCTGGGTGACCGATCGCATCCGCAGCTCGACGGGCGCACAGTCATCGTCGTCGACGATGGCATCGCCACTGGCGCAACGACACGTGCCGCCCTTCGCGCCATTAGATCGCGCAAGCCACGCAAGTTGGTGTTGGCCGTACCCGTCGCACCGACCCAGAGCCTCTCGGACCTGCGCAGCGAAGCTGACGATATCGTGTGCCTGGAAGATTACGAAAACTTCGGCGCTATCGGCCTGTTCTATTCCGATTTCAGCCAGGTCACCGATACGCAGGTGATCGAGCTGTTGGCTCGACATCCTGTCAATTCTGACGTCCAGGCAAACGTACATGGCCATTGAGGCCTAGTTTATCGAGGAGATAATACAATGGCAGACTCTCAGGCCGAGAGTTCATACGCTACGTCCGACGAAATCAAAGCCATTCTCGGCGACATCGACACTGAGCAGTTGCTAGCGGTCTTGGAGCTGAAGCCGACAATTGCCGAGCTGGAAGAGGCCAAACTGTGGCTCTCTGGCGATCGCGACGTGTTCGGAACGGGAGAACCGTTGAAGGGCAACGCCTCCGAAATCGTCACGATCCTCACCGCCGACGAAGAAGAAGAGCCGCCGCCCGCCGGTTGAATAAGTGCCAAATCCAAGAATTTGAGATGCGGCATCGAGCGGGACGAGTGACACGATGAACCCCCTGACCAGCCCGCTGCTCACCGACCTCTATCATCTCAACATGATCCAGGCTTACCTGGATCATGGCGACACCGGGACTGCGGTCTTTGAGTTCTTCGTGCGTAAATTGCCGGCGCCCCGCGGCTTCCTAATGGTCGCTGGCCTCGAACAAGCGCTCAATTTCCTCGAAACCCTCCACTTCACCGCCGAAGAGATCGACTGGCTCACCCGCACGCACCGCTTCGAGCGGAACCTGCTCGATCAACTCGCGAGCTTCCGTTTCACCGGCGACGTCCATGCCATACCCGAGGGCCGGATATTCTTCGCTAATGAGCCGATCCTGCGCGTCACCGCGCCGATGCCGCAGGCGCAGCTCGCTGAAACGAGACTCATCAATATCCTGCACTTTCAAAGCCTGATCGCGTCCAAGGCCGCACGCATGGTGCTGGCCGCACCTGGTAAGCTGCTGGTCGATTTCGGGCTGCGTCGCGCCCACGGCGCCGAAGCAGGACTGATGGCCGCACGCGCCAGCTATATCGCCGGATTTTCCGGCACAGCGACCACCTTGGCCGAACACGATTTTGGCATACCAGCTTACGGCACGATGGCGCATTCCTTCATCGAATCTTATGACAGCGAAAGTGCCGCGTTCGAGTCTTTCGCCCGGTCTCGACCGGAAAACCTCACGCTTCTGCTCGACACCTACGACACGGAAACAGCCGCTCGGCGCGTGGTCGCGCTCGCTCCCCGGCTGGCCGCCCGCGGCACGAAGATCAAGGCAGTACGGCTCGACAGCGGCGACTTGATCGCACTGTCGCAAAGAGTGCGGCAGATTCTCGACCGCGGCGGCCTCTCCGACATCGCCATTTTCGCCAGCGGTGGACTCGACGAAGACAATGTGCGCGAGATGATCAAAGCCGGCGCACCGATCGACGGCTTTGGCATTGGCACCAGCCTGACCACGTCGTCCGATGTGCCGGCGCTCGACTGCGCCTACAAGCTGCAGGAATATGCGGGTATCGCTCGCCGCAAGCGCTCGGCTGGAAAAGCCACTTGGCCAGGTCGCAAACAGGTTTGGCGTCGTTACGGTCCGGACGGATGCATGGCCGGCGACGTGCTGTCGCTTGAAACCGACACGCAAGTTGGTGAGCGGCTGCTCGTGCCGGTGATGCGGGAGGGACGACGGACCAAACCTGGCCCGAGTCTCTCCGACATTCGCGCCATCGCCGCGCACGACCTTGAGCGCCTGCCACAAGCTTTGCGTGATCTGGTTCCGAAAGCCCATTATCCTGTCGCGGTGGCGGACGCGTTGGTACACCTCGCCGCGGAAGTCGACGAACGTATCGCCAAGAGCGAGAGCGAACCATGACGGACGCTCTTGAATTGCGAATGCTCGGCAGCCAAACGTCGGTGCGGGCCTCGTTATTCAGCAAGGAGGACGGCAATGACGCGCTTCTCAATCCTCAACGGCGGACCCGGTCCCAAGAAACGGCAACGCCATTATTCGTACGACGAAAATCTCGACGAGCCCGGCAAGCTCATCGACCACGAGCCCACCGACGTTGAGCACGCAGTTCCGGCGGATGAAAATGAGCCGGTTGAACAGCGCCCCGACGAACGAAAGCCCGAGCCGCCGATTTTCGAAGAATAAGGAACGCCAAGCGCCATCTCCTGCTTGATTTGCATCAAACCTCAACTCGGTTCGACTTTGTATTGATGTAGCTGCGCTTCATGGAGGCTTTGCCATGCCGCATAAGCAGGTTCTTTTCCGCTCCGCTGCACGTGAGAAGATCTTGCGCGGCGCGACCCAGCTTGCCGAAGCCGTGCGGGTCACGCTCGGTCCGCGCTCGAAGTCGGTGCTGATCGAACGCAAGTGGGGCACCCCGATCGTCTGCAATGACGGTGTCACCATCGCCAAGGAATTCGACCTCAAGGATCCGGAAGAGAACCTGGGCGCTCGCATGCTGCGCCAGGCGGCGGAGAAAACCGGCGAGATGGTCGGCGACGGCACCAGCACGGCGACGATTCTGGCGCATGCCATCTTCGCCGACGGCGTCCGCAACGTGGTCGCGGGCGCAAGCGCGATCGATATCAAGCGCGGCCTCGACCGCGCCGCAAAACGCGCCATCGAGGAACTGCGAGCGCTCTCGCGCCCGGTCAAGACACGCAAGGAAAAGGCGCAGGTCGCCGCCATTTCGGCACATAACGATCCGCTGATCGGCGAGATGGTGGCCGATGCCATGGACAAGGTCGGCAGTGAGGGCGTCATCACCGTCGAGGAATCCAAGACGACCGAGACCGCGCTCGATGTCGTCGAAGGCATGCAGTTCGACCGCGGCTTCATCTCTCCCTATTTCATCACCAACCCCGAAAAGATGGAGGCAGTGCTCGAGGACGCGCAGATCCTGATCTCCGACCACAAGATCGGCATTCTCAAGGACATGCTGCCGCTCCTCGAGCAGGTGGCGAAGTCGGGGCAGCCCGTTTTGGTCGTCGCCGAGGATGTCGAGGGCGAGGCGCTCGCGACCTTGATCGTCAACCAATTGCGCGGCGCGCTGAAAAGTTGCGCGGTCAAAGCCCCGGGCTTTGGCGACCGTCGCAAGGCGATGCTCGAAGACATCGCGGTGCTGACCGGCGGACAGGTCGTGTCCGAAGAAGTCGGCCTCAAGCTGGAACACGTCGGACTTGCTCAGCTCGGCAAGGCCAAGCGGATCGTGATCGACAAAGACACCACCACCATCATCGGCGGCGCCGGCAACAGCACGGCGATCAAGGCCCGCGTCGAACAGATCCGCCGGGAAATCGACAAGACGACCAGCGATTACGATCGCGAGAAGCTACAAGAGCGGCTGGCCAAGCTCGCCGGCGGCGTCGCGGTAATCCGGGTCGGCGCGCCGTCCGAATCCGAGATGAAGGCGAAGAAGGAAGCCCTCGACGACGCCATCAGTGCCACCAAGGCCGCGGTGGCCGAGGGCATCGTGCCCGGCGGCGGCCTGGCGCTGCTGCGCTGCATCGCCGCCGTCCACGACGAAGAAGCCAAATGCGACGGCGACGAGCGCACCGGCGTGCAAATTCTCAAGCGCGCTCTGGAAGCGCCGACCCGGCAGATCGCCGAAAACTCCGCCGTCGACGGCGGCGTCGTGGTCGCCCGCATGACGGAAGGCACCGGCAACCAGGGTTTCGACGCAGGCTTGAAGCAATATGTCGATTTGGTCGAAGCCGGCATCATCGATCCGACCAAAGTGGTGCGCGTCGCCCTGGAAAACGCCGTCTCAGTCGCCAGCGTGCTGCTGCTGACCGAAGCCACCATGACGGAAATTCCCGAAGAGCCGAAGGAGCGCCTGCCGGCGCCGGAGATGGCGTTGTGACTTAAGCGGCGGCGTTCTCGGTCGCGGGGATATCCTCGCGCTTCGGCGGCTCGATGACCAGCACAGGCACCTGTCGTGCGGAAGCGATGATCAACGCCACGGACTCGTCGAAGGCGCCCCGTGTCATAACGACCAGCCGCTCCTGCAAGTAACGGAAGGCTTGCGTGCATGCCGCCGGATCTGGAAAAGCGGTCTTGGCAGCGGTGAGTCGCTCGACCTTGAGCCCGGTTTCCCCGCCGGACAGGCGTGTGGCATCGATGCTGACCTGATGGTGGTTGGCATCGATGATCACTAGCTCTTCCTTGGCCGCAATCGCGAGAGCGGCTCCGGCGTGGATGCTCGGATCATCCGGCATGGCCGCGATGGCGACGATGGGCCCCCTGCTGCGGACGATCCGTTGCGGCACCAGCAACACAGCAGCGGCCGACCTGAATGCTGCCTCGCTGAGCCAGGTGAATTGTGAGGTCGCTCGTTCCGCCGGGCTGACCGGCTCCATGAGTACAAGAATGTCCCCACTGCGCGAGATCGCCGCGATGCTCTCGGTCAACCGGCCGCGCAACACCTCGAACCGCGCGGTCGTCGGCAGCTCTTTCACGGCTGCGTCGAACATCCTCTCCAGCCCGCGGGCAGCGAGTTCCAGATCGCGGGATAGGCGCTCTTGTTCGATCGGCTGCCATCCGATCGTCAGTCCCCTGAACTCCCTTGCAAAAGGAAGGCGGGCGAGGTCGCGCAAACCGCTGTCCTCAAGACAAAGACCGAGCAGCTCGACCTGCAGAAGATCGGCCAGTTCCGTGGCGACTTGCAGGCCACGGTCAGGCGCAGCCGGCTGCAGCGCGAGGACCAGACGTTTGAAACCGTGCGGCCGGTTCGGCATGGTCAGCGGGCGCCCTTCTCGCCGGTATGGTCGTTCGCGAAGCTGCGCCTGATATTAGCGAAGACCCGCAAGCGATCCTCGACCCGGGCGTTGACGCTGCCCGGCGGATAGCCGCCGTCGGCGGCTCGCTCGCCGGCCGCCAGACCCGTTAACAAGGCGATGCCTTGATCGATGGTGCTGATCGGATAGATCGCGAAGCGTCCGGCGGCACAGGCATCGATTACGTCCCGGCGCAACATCAGATGCTGCACGTTGGCCTGCGGGATGACCACGCCCTGCGTACCGGTCAGGCCGCGCTTCATACAGATGTCAAAGAAGCCCTCAATCTTCTCGTTGACCCCGCCGATCGCCTGAATCTGGCCATGCTGGTTGACGGAACCGGTCACAGCCAGGTCTTGCCGCAGCGGCGCTTCGGCCAACGCCGACAGCAAGGCATAAAGCTCGGCCGATGAGGCGCTGTCGCCTTCGACGCCGCCGTAAGACTGCTCGAACACCAGGCTGGCGAACAGCGACATGGGCGTATCGAGCGCGTAACGACCGCCGAGGAAACCGGACAGGATCAACACGCCTTTGGAATGCAGCGGTCCGCCGAGTTCGACTTCACGTTCGATGTCGACCACCTTGCCGCTGCCAGGCCGCACCTGGCAGGTGATGCGGGTCGGCCGCCCGAAAGAAAACCCGCCGAGCTCGACGACGCTGAGCCCGTTGATCTGGCCGACATGCGTCCCCTCCGTGCCGATCAGCGCTACATTTTCGAGAATCGACTCCTGAGCCCGATCACGGACGCGCGCCGCACGCCGGATCCGCGCATCGACCGCCTGCTGCACGTCCGCCCGCCCAATCACGCCGCGCTTCGCCTCGCGTGCGCAAAAGTCTGCTTCGATCAGCACGTCGCGCAACTGCTCCAGCACCAGCGACAGTTTGCCGGCATGCTCGGCGATCCGGGCCGCGTGTTCGAGCACGAGCGCCACGGCTTCGCGATCGAGCGCCAGCAAGCCGTCGCGCCGCGCCAGCATGGCCAGCAACTGGGCCAACATCGCCTCGTTCTCCGGCGTGCGGTCGAAATCGTTTTCGAAATCTGCCAGCACCTTGAAATGCTCAGCCAGCTCTGGATCCAATGCGGCAAGTAGGAAATACAACAGCCGCTCGCCGAACAGGATCACCTTGATCTTGAGGGGGATTGGATCCGGCTCCAACGATACGGTGCTCGTCAGGCCCAAGAAACGGGCGATGTCTTCGATGGCGATCTCGCCACGCCGGAGCGCACGCTTGAGCGCGGCCCAACTGAACGGCTCCATTAACACGCTGCGCGCATCGAGCAGGAGATACCCGCCATTGGCGCGGTGGATCGCACCCGCCTTGATCAGACGAAAATTCGTCAGCAACGCGCCACGGATCGAGATGTACTCGATGCGGCCGATGAGGTTGCCGAGTGCCGGATGCAGTTCCTCGATGACCGGCGACCCGGGCCGCGACAGGTCCTGGGTGACGAGGATGTTGACTTCATAGCGGGCGAACGGATTGGCCGGACCGAAGTCACCGGCCTCCTCGTCGCCGTCGCCGCCTTTGAGCACGAATAACGCGATATTCTCGATCAGATCCGCGCGCACCGCTTCGATATGCTGAGCAACGCGCGGGACGTCTTCGAAGGCCCCCTTTGTTTCTTCAATCAATTGATTGACGGCATAACTCGCGGTGTCGCGGTTTAGTTGCCGGATGTCGTCGCGCCGTTGCTTCTCCCATTGCGGAAGCTGATGAATGATGTGTTCGAGATCCTTCTCCAGCTTTTCAATGGTCGCCTGCACTTCCCGCCGTTTTGACTCGGACCAAGTGCTGAACTCATCCGGCGGAACGACTTCACCGTTCTTGGCCGGCGCAAGCGCGAAGCCAAGCGGCGTGCGCAGAATGACGATATCCTTCTTGGCCGCCTTGTCGCGCAATTCGGAGAACGCTTCGGCCTGCTTCTTGTGGAACGATTCATCGATGGCGCCGTGCCGGGTCTGGTAGTCCTCGCTTTGAAACACGGCCGGCAGCGCCGTCTTGAGATCGTCGATAAGCTTGTGCATCGTCTCGTGGAACTTCGGCGCCCGGCCTGGCGGCAGCTCCAACGCCACCGGCCGATCCGCTTCCTTGAAGTTGTGGACGTAAACCCAATCCGACGGCTGCACCTTGCTGACGCCATCCGCTGCCAGCAGAGACTTGACAGCGTCCTGCATGCGCGCACCGTTGGGACCGATGACGAACAGGTTGAAGCCGGCCTTGTCGATCTGTGTGCCAAACCTGATCGCTTCCAGGGCGCGGTCCTGGCCAACCAAACCCTCAAGCGGCGGCAGCTCCGCCGTCGTCGAAAATTTCAGATTGGAAAGATCGGTAGCGCGATAGAGGCCTGCGACAGGAACCGGTCGAACGGCTGGTTCTGCGGCGGCCGCGACAATGTCCACGTCATGCTCTCCCTCGGTTCCGCGTAGTCTCACCAAAGCCGCGGCGAGGGTTCTTGACGTGTGTCAATCGCGGGTCGTCGCAGTCAGCCCTTGATGCAGATGAGCGGCCGTAACCGCGCCACCCGGCGGGCGAGCCCCGCATGTTCTGCCGCTGCCACGACGGCACCCACGTCCTTGTAGGCGCCAGGCGCTTCTTCCGCGATGCCGCGGGTGGACGGACTTCGGATCAGAATGCCACGGTCCGCGAGGTCGTCCTGAATCTTGCGGCCGCTCCACTGCTTGAGCGCGGCATGGCGCGACATCGCGCGGCCAGCGCCGTGGCAGGCCGATGAGAACGCCTTCTGCTCCGAGCCCGCTTCACCAGCCAAGATGTACGAGCCCGTTCCCATGCTGCCGCCGATCAACACCGGTTGACCGACGGCGCGCAATACTTCCGGCAGGCTTTCATGCCCGGGCCCGAAGGCTCGCGTCGCGCCCTTGCGGTGGACGAACAGATCGCGGCGCTTGCCGGCGACCACATGCGGCTCGACCTTGCAGGTGTTGTGCGACACATCATACAGCAGATCCAATGTGTGGCCGGGAAAGTAGTGGGCGAACACGCGCCGTGCGGAGTGGCCGAGAATTTCGCGATTGGCCAGCGCACAATTGATTCCCGCCCGCATGGCGCCGAGATAGCGCTGACCGATTTCGGACTTAATCGGCGCGCAGGCGAGCTCGCGATCGGGCAGATCGATGCCGTAGTCCTTCGCCGTCACGACCATCTCGCGCAGGAATTCGGTGCCGATCTGATGGCCCAGCCCGCGCGAGCCGCAATGGATGGTGACGAGGACGGCGTCTTTAGAGAGACCATAAATACGAGCGATTTTGTCGTCGAAAATCTCGTCGATGGCCTGCACTTCGAGATAATGGTTGCCTGAGCCGAGCGTGCCCATTTCCCTGTGCTGGCGTTCTTTCGCTTTGTCAGAGACGCATTCTGGACGGGCCCCCGCCATCTGACCTTGCTCTTCGATCCGTTCCAGATCGCGGGCTTCGCCCCAGCCGTGTTCGATGGCCCAACGCGCGCCGCGTGAGAGCATGGCATCCATCTCGATCGCATCGAGCGTGATGGCACCCTTGCTGCCAAGCCCGGCCGGAATCTGGCGAAATAGCGAATCCGCAAGCGACTTCTGCACCGGCCGGATGTCGGCGACCGTCAGGCCGGTGAGCATGGTGCGCACGCCACAGGAAATGTCGAAGCCGACGCCGCCGGCCGACACCACCCCGCCGGCATCGGCATCGAAGGCGGCCACGCCGCCGATGGGAAAGCCATAGCCCCAATGTGCATCCGGCATCGCATAGGAGGCCTGGACGATGCCGGGTAAGGTCGCGACATTCGCAGCCTGAACGTAGACCTTGTCGTCCATGTCGCGGATCAGTTGTTCATCGGCATAGATTATGGCCGGCACACGCATCGCCCCCTGCGGCTCGATGCGCCAAGCGGTCTCATCGATGCGCGTGAAGCGGGCAATATCCATGGCCGTCTCCGTTACACATCAACGACACAGGCCGCCGACCAGGTCCCTGCGTCGTCAACGGCCACTTTCAGCGCGGTGTAAGTTGCGCCCTTCGGCTCGCAGGCCGGCGCATGACGCGCCACGTCGATCGGCTCGCCCCACAGCGTTCCGGTCAATTGTGTGCCTGAGACGTGGACCGAAAAGCGTGAAAACAGCATCTTTCGAACGGCCATCTCGTAGATGATGAGATTGAGCCATTCCGGAAACAGGATTTCGAGATCGGGCGCGTGGCATGCGACCTGGACGGCGCTTTTCGGCTCAATGGCCGCATGGGTGACGATGGCGGTCAGCGCCAGCGCACCTTGCTCGAAGGCTTCCGCGACAGTCGCGCCAAATCCGCGGACGCCGACATCGGCCTCGTGCGGGAAATGCTCCCACCCCGCCCGGCTCTTCGACGCGGCGACAGATGTGTTCATGGGCGCAATTTGTGTTTGCCCATCAGCTTGACCGTGCTGGCCTGCGGACCCTTTTCACCGGCCTCCTCGACGAAGGTGACACGCGTACCGACGTTCGGCTTTGTGCCGCCGACAACACTGTTGTGATGAAAATAGATCTCGCGTCCGTCATCGGTTTCGAGGAAACCGAACTCGCCGGACGGATCGATCCGCACCACGGTGGCCGCCGGCTCGGCTTCGTGCACTTTCACCTGCCCCTGCATCTTGCGAACGTGATCCTGCAACTGCCGGCGCGCGTGTTTGAACGCGTCGTTAATGGCGAAGGTCGCGTCCGTGTGGCGCTCATCTTCCTGTGGCGTACGATCGACATTGACCTCGCGGCCATCCGGCAGCGCCAGCCGGATGTTGACCTCGTAAAGACCCGTGCGATGATGGCCGCCTGGCGCTTTCAACACGACACGTCCCGCCGTGATGTGGCCAAAACGTTCCTCAAGCTGGCTCACATGCTCGACAATGGTGTCGCGGAGGTGCGGCTGAACTGGCATGCCTTGGAAGTCGATCTCGACCGGCGTTTCCATGTGGCTCTCCCGTACCTTGATCGAATGAAGGCTCCCGCGGCCAGCAGGAATGGGCATTGATATGGCTCAAGCCCGGGCTGAGCGCCCTCGCGCCAACATCTTGCGCAACTCGGAAAGCTGACGCGTATTGATCACGTCATCCGCCGTCAGCCAGGCGCGCCGCGCCTGATCGATGCCATAACGGATGTATTTGAACGCATTCACGGAATGCGCATCGGTCGAAATCGCGATCTTGACGCCCTTGCTCCTGGCCATGTGGGCATGGATGTCGTTCAGATCCAGCCGGTCCGGCTCCGCATTGATTTCCAGCGCGCAATTGAGCTCGCGCGCTGCTGAAGTGACCTGGTCCATGTCGACCTCATACGGCTCGCGTTCGCCGATCAGCCGTCCGGTCGGATGGCCGATAATGTGGACATACGGGTTCTGCATCGCGCGAATGATACGCGCCGTCTGCGCATCGCTCGATAGGTCGAAGAACGAATGCACCGAGGCGACTACCACGTCCAACTGCGCCAGCGTCGTGTCGGGCAGGTCGAGGTTGCCGTCCTTCAGAATGTCCACCTCGATGCCCTTGAGGATCGTGAGGCCTTTGAGCTTGGCGTTGAGTTTGTCGATCTCGCGGCACTGCCGCGTGACCCTCGCCGGATCGAGGCCGTGCGCCATGGCCACCCGGCGGGAATGATCAGTGAGCGCCATGTAGGCGTAGCCATGCGCCTGCGCCGCCGCCGCCATGTCGGCGATCGGCGCGGTGCCGTCGGTCCAGTCGGAATGTACGTGCAGGTCGCCACGAATGTCGTCCACCGTCACGAGCCGCGGCAACGCACCCTTCATGGCGAGCGCAATCTCGCCGCGATCCTCACGCATTTCCGGCGGAATATAAGAAAGACCCAGCTTCTTATAGACCTCCTCTTCGGTGGCGCCCGCAATGCGCCGCTTGCCGGCAAAGAGGCCGTATTCGTTCAGCTTCCATTTACGGTCGTTGGCGATGCCGCGGAGCGCGATGTTGTGCGCCTTGGAGCCGGTGAAATAGAGCAGCGCCGCGCCATAACTGACTTCCGGTACGGCGCGGACATCAACCTGGATACCGGAACGCAGCGCCACGGTGGTGCGCGTTGGTCCGTGCGCCAGCACCTCCACGACATTGTCGTAGCCAACCAGTTTGTCGCCGACCGCGGCGCCGTGCTTGGAGGTCACCAGGATGTCGAGATCGCCGACGGTGTCGCGCCGCCGCCGATAGCTGCCGGCGACCACAACACGGCCCTTATCGCGCAGGAAGGCGACCAGCGCCTCGGCTTCCGCTTCCGCCACGGCCAATTTGAAGCGCTTCTGGGCTACCGGTTTTTCCAACGCGGCTGCGAGCTTTTTTTCGGTCAACGGACCGAAGCCGTGCAAACCGTGCAGCTTGCCCATCTTAATGGCGCGCCGCAGATCGTCGAGCGTGTGCACTTTGGCCTTGGTGTAGAGCAACTTGACACGTTTCGGACCAAGACCCGGCAACCCGGCCATCTCGCCGAGATCGCCCGGCAGTTTCTTCTTCAGCTTGTCGAGCAGGTCGAAATGGCCGCTATGGACAATGTCCGCGATCTTGCCGGCCAAGTCCTTGCCGATGCCCGGCAACTCGGAAAGATCCTGCTCGGCCGACAACATGCTGCGCACGCTCTGCGGCAGGCCCTCGATGGTCCGCGCCGCGCGGCGATAGGCGCGCACGCGGAACTGGTTCTCGCCCTCGATCTCCAGGAGATCGGCGCATTGGTCGAACATCGCGGCGATTTCGGCGTTCTGGACCGGCATCGATCACGGCACTCCTGAGCCGGATCACAACGCAAGTTAAAGCAAGCCAATATTTAAAATTTATAGCGCCTGACAGGACGCCCTCTCTTGATCCAGATCAGGGGGCGGACGCAGCTGTTGCCATGGCCACATCCCGAACGCCGAAGCTGAATCCCTTTGATTCTGATCAAAGCGGGTGATTAGCGGACGCGTCATTTTTATTTTTAGGAGGTACCGTATGCCCCGTGCCCTCTCTTCGCGCAAGCGCGCCAAGCCCGGCAGTCGAGGCGGTGGCCGCTTCTTTCACATCGAGGTACGCCCATCGGATCAGTTTGTTGAGTTCCGTGTGCAGGACGTGGGCTCTCCGGGTGGCGTAGAGCGCGTTGCCGGACAGCGCGCGTCCGGTTCTTGGGACACGGCGAAATGGCTGGTCGAGAAGACACACGCGCACGTCGAAAACGACCACTTGGTGCCGGACAGTAGCGAGGCGAAGAAGCTGTTCGCAAGCCTCGGCTCAGCGCCGGTTCACGTTGATGGTGACCGCTTCCGCGCCAAACCGCGGCGCGACATTCCCGAAGACGAAAAGCCAACGCCAGCGATGCGGCAGGCGCAGTTAGCCAATATCAAGAAAGCACAAGCCGCAGTGCGAAAGCGCCGGAAAGCCGCTGCAAAATGATCTGCAAGCTGCCATCCGGTTGGTATCGGCTCTACTCACAATCCGGCCGCGGAACTATTCCCAGCTTTGACGATCGTTGCGGCCTCTGACACTGGCTCTGAATCTGAGCGAACCTGAGCGGCAGTTTCCCGACTCGATTGATCGCTTCGAAACGAACCCTGTATAGCGCTCGGTGGTCGCTATGACCGAATTAATGAGCGATATTTCCCGTCATGTCTGGCGCACCAAATACGCTTACGTTCATGATGGCACGGCCGAATACGCCATCGAACATACTTGGCGCCGCATCGCGCGCGCGCTGGCAGCAGTCGAGCGCGAAAACCAGCCGGTCTGGGAAGAGCACTTTTTCGGCATTCTGAACGGTTTCACGTTCCTGCCGGGCGGCCGCATCCAGGCCGGCGCGGGAACGATGCGCAATGTCACGCTGTTTAATTGCTTCGTGATGGGCCCGGTTGAGGATTCCGTGCCAGGCATCTTCTCGGCTTTGCAAGAAGGCGCAGTCACGATGCAGCAAGGCGGCGGCATCGGCGTGGACTTCTCGACCCTGCGCCCGCGCGGCGCGAAAGCGCGAGACGCAGGAAGCTTCGCCTCGGGGCCGGTGTCTTTCATGGATGTTTGGGATGCAATGTGTGGCACCATCCTGTCGACCGGTGCGCGCCGCGGCGCCATGATGGCGACATTGCGTTGCGATCATCCCGACATCGAGGAATTCATCACCGCCAAGCAGCAGGCAGGACGTCTGCGCCGCTTCAATCTATCGGTCCTAGTCACCGATGCCTTCATGACGGCGGTGCGTACCGACACTGATTGGCCGCTGGTCTTTCCGGCGACAACTTTCGGCACGAACGGCGAAACCGTCATGCGGGAATGGCCGGGCTCCCTTGGACCAATCCCGTGCCGGGTGGTGCGGACAGTGCGGGCCTGCAAGCTATGGGACCTCATTCTGCGTGCCTGCTACGACTTTGCAGAACCCGGTGTCCTGTTCATCGATCGCATCAACCGCCTGAACAATCTGAGCTACCGCGAACGCATCAGCGCCACCAATCCCTGTGGCGAGGTCCCCCTACCGTCTTACGGCGCCTGTGACCTCGGTTCCCTCAATCTGACCCGCTTCGTGCTTGCACCTTTTACGGTCGACGCGCAGATCGATTTGCAGGGCCTCGAAGAAACAGTGCGCACTGCCGTCCGCCTGCTCGACAATGTGATCGATGCCTCCCGTTTTCCATTGCCAGAACACGAGGCCAGCGCCCGCGGTTCGCGCCGCATCGGCCTGGGAATTACCGGATTGGCCGACACTTTGGTCATGATGGGATTTAACTATGGCGAGAAGCGATCACGCGAAGTAGCTGCAGACCTGATGCGGACAATCTGCCACTCGGCCTACCGCGCTTCCGTCGCGTTGGCGAAAGAGAAGTCGAGCTTTCCCTATTTCGTGCGGGACAAATATCTGCAAAGCCCTTTCATCCGTAGTCTGCCCGTAGACATACAAGACAGCATCTCGGCACACGGCATCCGCAACAGCCACCTGCTCGCCATTGCGCCGACCGGCACCATCAGCCTCCTCGCCGGCAATATTTCCAGCGGTTTGGAGCCGATCTTTTCCGGTTCGTATCGCCGCAAAGTGCTGGATGAGAACGGGACACCTAGCGAGTTCCAACTTACCGATTATGCGCTCGAATATTGGCGCAGACTGACCGGCTCTACAGCCGGCACCCCGCCGGGCTTCATCACCGCCGCCGAGTTGAGCGTGGGCGCCCATATCGACATGCAGGCCGCCCTGCAGCCTTTCGTCGACAATTCGATTTCGAAGACAATCAATGTGCCGCAACGCTACCCATTCGATGACTTCAAGCGCATCTACGATCTCGCCTATGACAAGGGCTTGAAAGGCTGCGCAACCTTTCGGCCCAATCCGGTCAGAGGTGCGGTCCTGAGCGAAGAGAACGCCGGCAGCGAGGCGCCGCACTGTTGCGTCTTCGAACGCGAGGCCGACTGAACGAAAGCCTCAACAGCGTTTAGTGGATCAGCCGACCTGTCCGGGCGCGACTTCTGGCTTCACCAGTTCGGCCAAATCCGGCTCGCCGCAACGGCTGAGAATGATGGCCCGGACCTGATCCCGCAGTCGCACGACCGACGCAAAGTCGGTCCCCGATGCCGTCACCGGCTCCTCGATCTCGACTGAGACGGCCGCCCATCGCGGAAACCATTGATTGCTGCGCAGAATTGTCCGCGTGCCGCGGATGATCCCCGGCAAGATGGGTAGTCCCGCCTCGGCAGCGATCTTGAATGCGCCCAAATAGAATGCGGACAGCCCGGGCCGGCGCGTGAAGGTCCCCTCTGGGAAAAAGACAATGTTGCGTCCCCCCCGTGCACCGGCAATGATTGCTTCGGTGTCGGCCAATCTGCCCGCGAGATCGTAGCGCTCGACAAAGAGCGCGCCCAACCGGCGCAGCATCGCGCCGGCAAAAATCTGTTCGGCAAGCTCCCGCTTGGCCACATACAGCGGCTCGCCCGGAAGCACCGCGGCGAAAACGATGATGTCCATGTAGCTGGCGTGGTTGAACACCAGCATAGCGTTGCTCTCAGGGATACGTTCGAAGCCCGCAGTGGAGACCGGAATGCCGGTCGCGGCCAGACCGCAGCGGGCAATGCCCCTCACTGCCCGCCAGCGCCAATCGATGCGCGGCAGTGCCAGGCAGCTCAGCCAAGCGATCAGGAAGCCCAAGCCGATTACGGTCCACCACCACGCCGCGTAGAGCGCCTCACCGATGCGAGCGATCAGACGCCTGAGCCGGGGCCCGATCCCCGCCAGCCACAACCGCAAGAGCTGGAGCCAGACCGCGCGCCGTGCCGGACCGATATGACCGCTACTATAGAGCTCCTTCGCCGCACTCCGGCGGATCTTGCCGCTCGACGTTTTCGGCACGGTGTGGGCCGGAGCGAGCACGATTTCGTCCGGCGGCGTGCCGGCGACATCGATGACGACCTCTTGAGCACGGGCCTGCAGTTGCGCGCGCGCAGCCGGGTCGGTTTCGCGTGTCTCGGCAAGCACAACCACCCGCTCGGTGCCGGTATGCTCGTCCACCGCGCTGAACACGGCAACACCGCCCTTGCGGACCCCAGGAATTTCGGCGACCGCCTCCTCGATCTCCTGCGGGTACAGATGGCGGCCGGCGCGGATGATGATGTCTTTGACGCGGCCGGTAATATAGACGTCGCCGCCCGCCATATAGGCGCGGTCGCCGCTATCGAGCCAGCCGTTGTGAAAGAGCTCCCGCGTCTTGCCGTCGTTACGGTAATAGCCCCGCGTCGTCGACGGACCGCGAAACTCGAGCCGCCCTTCGCGACGATCGCCGAGCTCGTGGCCGGCCTCATCAACAATGCGGATTTCATGCCCCGGTAACGGCTGGCCGCAGGCGACCAGCTCGACGGGCTTGGGATCGTCCACGCGTGCCGGCGCGGCAATCCCGTTGCGGCTCAACTGATCGCGGTCGACGCGGTCGACCAAGGGCACGCGCCCGAGCGGCGGAAATGCGAGCCCCACCGAGCATTCGGCCAGACCGTAGACCGGCGCCATGGCGGCCGCCGGGAACCCATACTGGCCGAAGCGGTCGATGAACCGTCGGATCGTTTGCGGACTGACCGGTTCCGCACCATTGGCGACCATCCGCAACGAGCTGAGATCCAGCCCCTGCAGGTCGGCATCGGAAATTTTGTTGATGCACAGCTCGAAACCGAAATTGGGCGAGGCAGAAAACGTGGCGCGGAACCTGTTCATGACCCAGAGCCATGTTTCCGGCCGCACCAGAAAACTCAAAGGCGACATGGCATAGAGCGGCGCTGCAAAATGCAGGCAGCCTAGCCACGCACCGATCAGGCCCATGTCATGATAGAGTGGCAGCCAACTGACGAATACATCGGCTGAGTTGGCATCCATGGCCGCGCCCATCGCCCGGATATTGACGAGCAGATTGGCGTGACTGAGGACGACTCCTTTGGGGTCGCCGGTACTGCCTGACGTATATTGGATCAAGGCCACCGCGTTCGCATCCGCCGGCGGAGGAAGCGCAACTGGCGGCGCTGCCTCTAGATCTTGCACGGTCTCAACTGTGTTCAGACTTGCGAGTTGGCCGCGGAGCAGTCTGGCCAGCCGCTTTCCCTCCGGCATGGTGACGAGGAGGCAAGCACCCGCGTTGCGCAAGATTCCGATCTGCCGGCGCAAATGGTCTTCCAATTGCGACAGCCGTAGCGGCGGATAAATCGGCACAGGCACCGCGCCGGCATAGAGAATGCCGAAGAACGCCGTGAAGAAATCGATGCCGGTCGGCAGCATCACCGCCACGCGGTCGCCGGGCCCGACATCGCGCGCGATCAAGCCGTACGCCACGGCGCGTGCTTTGGTTGCTAGTTCGGCGTAGGTCAGGCTGCCGAGGATGGTCGCCTCGTCCTGCAACACCGTGAGGTGCAGACGGTCGGGATGCTGCGCGGCGTGCCATTCCAGCACTTCTATCAATGTTCGCGCCGCGCGCGCCGGCGGCACGGAGGGAAGCGCGGGCTTCCGGACTTCACCAGCGACGCGGGCGCGCGCGGGGCCGGCCTGCTCCAGCGCCGTGATCAGATCCTGCACCGTTTCCGCTTCGCCGATCGTCTGCGCCGGCAGCCGCACCCGAAACGCGCGCTCGATCCGTAAAATCAATTCGGTGCGGCCGAGGCTATCGATGCCGAGGTCGCGTTCGATGCGGCTGCCCGGAGCAATGTCGATGAAGCGGATGCGCTGAGGATGCAGTTCGCGCACAAGCCCGCTCACGACCGCGACGAGATCGCGTTCGCGCGCGTGCTCGGCCGCCGCCGTCGTTCGCATATCCTGCTCCGGCCCTGGCGACATATATAAATTTTAGATTTCTCCGGAGGCCCCTCGTTGATGCGTGTCAAATCAACCCAGGATCACATCGGTAGGCTCATTTTCCAGCGAGTTCATTGAGTTAAACCTTTCTTGCGCCCGCCGACCTTGTCGCGAGGAAACGCGTGATCGACATAAATCCCTCGACCCTGCCGGCGGCCAACGACCTCATCACTGCGGGTCAAGCGGGTACCTTATGGGGCCTGTTTCGCAAGCAGGTTCGACGCGCGCCGGGTGCGGTTGCCTACCGGGACCATGATGCGAGCGAACGGCGCTGGCGCGATCACACATGGGCGGCGATATCCGATCGCGTCGATCGCTTTCGTGCCGCGCTCGCTCAGGAAGGCATGAAAGCCGGCGACTGCGTCGCCGTACTGCTGCCGAACGGCGTCGATTGGATCTGCTTCGATCTTGCGGCGCATGCTTTTGGCCTGGTCGTTGTCGGCATGTACCCGCATGAAGCCGCAGCCACCAATGCTTACATCCTCGGCCATTCCGACGCGCGCCTGGTGCTTCTCGACAGCGAGGCGCGTTGGGCCTCCTTTGCGCCGTTCCTCGCCGAATTGCCCTCGCTTGACTGCGTGTGGATTCGAGACACGCCGCACAATCCTGTGCAAACGGCGGCCCATCCCACCATCCGTGCGCTCTCGGATGTCCTCGCAATCGTGTCGGATCCGCCACCAGAGTACCCGGGCGCGCCCAAGGACCTGGCGACGTTGATCTACACTTCCGGTACCACCGGCCGGCCAAAGGGCGTGATGCTGTCGCACTTCGCCCTACTGTGGAACGCGGAAGCCTCCGCCGCGGTGATCCCGCCCCGCCCGGACGATGTGTTCTTGTCGATCCTGCCGCTGGCGCACGCCTTCGAGCGCACGGTCGGCTACTATCTTCCGATGATGGGCGGCTGCACCGTCGCCTATGCACGATCGGCGCAGGATCTGCCCGAGGATCTAACGGTAATCCGCCCGACGGCAATGCTCGGCGTCCCGCTTCTCTTCGAGCGAATGGCTGCGGCGATCCGGACGAAAACCGCGGACGGTTGGTTGCGCCGACACCTGCTGCAAATCACCATCGCCGCCGGCTATCGCCGATCCAGCGCCAAGCAACAGAAAACCAAGCCCGGTCTTGTGAACTCGCTGCTTTGGCTCATTTTCAATGCTCTTGTCGCAAGACGCGTGCTGGCGGCCTTCGGAGGCCGGTTGCGGGTTGCCATCAGCGGCGGTGCGCCACTGGAACAGACGGTCGGCCGAATGCTGATCGGCCTGGGGCTGCCGCTGGTCGAGGGCTATGGCCTCACCGAAGCAGCGCCCGTCGTTGCCGCCAATGGCCTCGACGACAACCTACCCGGCTCGGTCGGGCGACCGCTGGCGGGAGTCGAGGTCAAACTCACCGCGCAAGGCGAGCTGCTGGTGCGTTCGCCCTCGGTCATGGCGGGTTATTGGAAGGATGAGCCGCGAACCAAACAAACGCTCGATGCCGCCGGCTGGCTGGCGACCGGTGATGTCGCCGAGTTTGACGCGGATGGTCGCATCTTCATTCGCGGCCGGCTTGCCGACGTGCTTGTCTTGTCGATCGGCGAAAAGGTCAATCCCAACGTCGTCGAGGCGGCACTCGGCTGCGATCCCCTGTTTCAGCAAGCGGTAGTGATCGGCAACCGCCGGCCGTATGTGGCGGCCGTGATCGTGCTCAACGCGCAAGGTTGGCGCCTCTTCGCCGCCGAACGAGGTTTCGATCCCGAACAGCCAAACCATCCCACCAGCAAGATCGAACTGCTGGCCAGGATCACCTCGCTGCTCGCCGGACTGCCGCGTTATGCGCAGGTCCGCGCCATCCATCTCACGCTGCAGCCGTGGACCATCGAGGCCGGCCTGTTGACGCCGACGCTCAAGATCAAGCGCGATCGCGTGATCCCGCTATTCGCCGCCGAGATCGAGGCCCTGTATGCGGCGGCGACGGCCGGCGCAGGCCCGCGTTAACCCGGCCGCAACAGCCGATGACGGACGTCGTGATGTCAAGGATTCTGCGGTCGATCCGAAGTCAAATGTACGCTGCGCCGGCGCCACGCGCGAAATCGCATCGATCGCGTTCCAATCCTGCACGACACGCTCCTCAAAGGGCGGGCAAAGAAGGAGTGGATTGAGGCAAGCCTCCCCGCCTCTGGACTTGACCTGGGTCAATCCCGCGGTCCGGTGGTCGCTTAAATTACGCGTCATACCCGCTGCCGATGCTTGCGCCCCTTTCGATGTCAGGAGCATTCCTATGTACGGCAAAGGACGGGAGCTCGAAATTGGCAATGCCACGAGTGCGATCCTGATCTCGCTGCTCCGGACATTGATCGCCAAAGACGTCCTGTCAAACACCGACGTCCGCGCTCTGCTGACAAAGGCAGCCGACGATCTTGGCCCCCACGAGTACACGGCGCCGGTCAAGGGCGCGATCGGCATCATTCTAGACGACATCCTTCCGCAGTTCCCCGACAACGGCGGCGATTGAACGAACGAGGCAGCCGATGACAGCCACTCCCGAGTTCGAGGCGGCCCTGCGCACGGCAGAAGAGTGGGTTGACGACCTCGTCCAACGCCTTGGCTGGCAGGACCGCCGGCGCGCTTATGCGGCGCTGCTCGCGGCCATGCATGCCCTGCGCGACTGCCTGCCGCACGAACAGGCGATCTATCTCGGTGCGCAACTGCCGGTCCTACTGCGCGGCCTCTATTATGAGGGCTGGCATCCTGGCGTGCGCCCCTCAGGCAAAAGCCGCAGCGCATTTCTGGAGCGTATTCATGATGGCGTTCACCGCGATCCCGGCATCGACGCCGAGCAAGTTGCCCGTGCCGTGTTAGCCATCCTGGCGGCGCGCCTGTCCGCGGCGGAGGTCGAAGAAGCAAGGGCGGCGACACCCGAAGCCTTGCACAATCTGTGGCCAACCTAGCCCATGGCCCGCTCAGCCGCCCCGCCCCTCGCCCAGCAGCGGCAAACGATACGGCTCTTTTTGTGCGGCGACGTGATGCTCGGCCGCGGCATCGACCAAGTGCTGTCGCATCCGTGCAATCCATCCCTGCACGAAGACTATGTCGGTTCGGCGCTGGATTACGTGCGTCTCGCCGAAACTGCCAACGGGCCGATCGCGCGGCCGGTGGACAATGCTTACGTCTGGGGCGCCGCCTTGGAAGAACTGGCACAGACGCAGCCAGACGCGCGCATCATCAATCTCGAAACCAGCCTCACTCGCAGCGAGGACTACGAGCCCAAGGGCATCAACTATCGCATGAGCCCTGAAAACGCGGACTGCCTGCGCGACGCCGGCATCGACTGCTGCGTCCTCGCCAACAATCATGTTCTCGATTGGGGACGCGCGGGGCTGCTTGAAACGCTGGCAACATTGCAGCGACTGCGGATCAAACCGGCTGGCGCTGGGCGCAATCTTGATGAGGCAGCGGCACCGGCCATCGTGCCTATCCCCGGCAGAGGCCGCGTGGTTGTTTATTCGTTCGCCTTGCCCACCAGCGGCACATCGCGTGGCTGGGCCGCGATGCCGGACCGAGCCGGCGTCAATCTCCTGCCAGATCTCTCCGAGGCGACCGCGTCCCGCGTCATCGATCGCGTCGTTCATGACCGACAACCCGACGATCTGATCGTTGTCTCGATCCATTGGGGGCCGAATTGGGGCTATTGCATTGCGGAGGACCAACGGCGCTTTGCCTACAGGCTTATCGATGGCGCCAACGTGGCAATCGTGCACGGGCACTCGTCGCACCATCCCAAGGCGATCGAGCGCTACCGGGACCGGCTCATCCTTTACGGCTGTGGCGACTTCCTCAATGACTACGAAGGCATTCGCGGCTATGAGGAATTTCGCGGCGACCTTGCCATCATGTATCTTGCCGATTTGGAACCCGGGAGCGGTGCGCTGGCCCGCCTCGACATGGTTCCCTTTCGGGTGCAGCGGTTCCGGCTCGTACGACCGCTGGCAGCGGATGTTGCTTGGCTGTGCGAGACGCTCAGCCGCGAAAGCGCCACGCTCAACACTCAGCTTATGATGCGCGCCGATGGACGGCTCTCGCTTCAGACCAAGGGCGCCCTGTCCGCTTGACGCATATCAATGAAGCTTGAGCGGCCGGCTCCCATCATCATCGGGCTCGTCATAGCTACGAGGCCGGCCATGCCGAAGGATACGCTTAAGGACTTGAACGCCGATCAGGCGCGCTTCATCGCACTTCTCGCCAGGTCGGCGCGCGCGCAACGCGACGCGCTGCTCGGCAAAGCCGCCGAGGACGATATGAGCGATGTGCAGATCGGCAAAGGCGAGCACAACCCCACGAGTTGGCTCGGGCTCGATCCGCTCCCGACGACGAATCCGGAAGCAGCCTCCCTTGAGGAGGCCGTAGCTAGCCTGTCAGCTGGAGCGCGCGCCGAACTGTACACCTTGATGCGCATCGGCCAGGGCGACCTCGCTGCCAACAAGTGGCACCGCGGCCTTACCGAGGCGGAAAATCTCGGCGATGCGGTCATTTCAGCCGCGGTCCTCGAAGACGCTGACCTGCACGATCACCTCATGAAAGCGCTCTACGAGACCAAGCTGATCTCGTGAGCCAGCGACGCGCGGTACGCCGCGTTCAGGCGCCGCCGCGGATCATGTCGTGGCGGCGGTGCCATGTGTCCCGGATCTGCTCTTCGACCGCCGCCGCCGTCACCGGCGAAACGTCCGGATAGGCTTCGTTCAACCACACCGCCAGCTCAACCGCGAACTCATTCAAGGTCGCTGGGATCTCGCCAGCCAAGATCCGGCGGAAGGCTTCGCCTTCGATGAGATGCCGTACCCGCTTGTGTCCTGGATGGGCCATCGCCTTCGAACCTTGTCCCGCCGGTCGATCCCGCTATGCTTCTTTGCCTACACGCGACTCTTGGGACCGGGCAATTGCGACGGGTCCAGTCCAAGCTCGTCGCAAGCCTTTTGCACCACCCGCGGATCGAGCGCGTGACGCGGGCTCGCGAGCGGAACGCGCGTTTTCCGGCCTTCACGATGAACCGTGACCTCGCCATGGCCCTCGTGACCCGTCGGGTGCTCGTCGGTATCGATGCGGCACCCGTGCTCAACCAACCATTTTCGGAATGTTGCGACTTCCATGGCTCTCTCCTGTCGTCATCTACCGAACATCTTGATCACGATACGACATCGAGCGGACTGTAATGGGGCGCGCGAAACACGAGCACCGGAATGGCGCTATGCGTCAAAACCTTCACGGTCTCGCTCCCAAGCACGATGGCGGATACACCGCGTCTGCCATGCGACGCCATCAAGATAAGGTCGCACGCGTTTTTCGCTGCCGTGTCGACAATGGCCCGGTACGGTTGCTCGTGAACGACATGCAATGTTTGGCATGCAATCCCGGCCGCAGCCGCCGATAGCTTCGCTGCGTTTAGACGTTTTTCGGCGATCTCTTCAGCGTGTTTTTCGTACACGTCCGGAGTATCTGTAACCAACATCGGTTCAACCGCAAACATATGAAAAGGCGGCGACACGGTCATCACAGTCACTTTCGCACCGACCGATTGCGCCAACTCCATCCCATAGTCGAGCGCCTTCTGCGATAGCTCGGAACCGTCGGTGGAAATCAGGATGTGTTTGTGCATAGCACGCTCATCTCGTGAGCCGGGCAGCGCAGTGTGCACATGGAAGACGATCGGCGGATCCATGATTTGACCCAGGTCAATACGTGCAGACTTCCAACGGTAATAATTTCATACTTTTTGGCTTGCACCGCCGTCCTAGGGACCGCCTATGGAATGGGAGCGTATCCGAAAGCGCCCCGAGGACTACGCCGGCGCGAACGTCCTCGATTATGGCGCATGCGCCCGCACATTCTCCTGGACACGGGCGCGCGGCCTGCTCGATGGCCTTCCTGGCGGCGGCCTCAATATCGCCTATGAGGCGATCGATCGGCATGTAAAGGCCGGTCGCGGCGAAAAGCTTGCGTTGCGCTGGATCGGTCGTGACGATACCGTCCGCGACTTCACCTATGCCGCGCTCGGCGCCGCGGTGAACCGTTTTGCCAATGTTCTGGTACAGCGCGGGATCGGCAAAGGCGACCGCGTCTACTCGCTGCTCGGCCGCGTGCCGGAACTCTATATCGCCGCGCTCGGCACGCTGAAGAACGGCAGCGTGTTCTCGCCCTTGTTTTCAGCCTTCGGACCCGAGCCGATCAAAGCCCGGATGACAATCGGCGACGCGAAGGCCGTCATCACCACCGAAGCCTTCTATCGCCGCAAAATTGAACCCTGGCGGAAAGAACTTGCGGGCTTGAAATTCGTCTTTCTGACGGAGTGCTCCGCCAATCTTCCATCTGACACGATCGATCTGTCCGCTGCCTTGGCGCAGGCCAAGGATACATTCGAAGTTGTTAGCACAAGCCCTGAAGACATGGCGCTGCTGCACTTCACCAGTGGCACGACCGGCAAGCCGAAGGGTGCCGTGCACGTGCACGAAGCCGTGGTCGCGCATCATGTCACGGGCATGCTCGCGCTCGATCTGCGTCCCGACGACATCTTCTGGTGCACCGCCGATCCGGGCTGGGTGACCGGCACTTCCTACGGCATCATTTCGCCGCTGACCAACGGCGTGACGATGGTGGTCGACCAGGCCGAATTCGATGCCGAGCGCTGGTACCGCATCCTGCAGGATCAGAAAGTCACCGTCTGGTACACGGCGCCGACCGCCATCCGCATGCTGATGAAAGCCGGTGCCGCGTTCGCCAAGCGATACGATCTGTCGAAATTGCGTTTGTTGGCTAGTGTCGGCGAACCCCTCAATCCCGAGGCGGTCGTCTGGGGCGTGCAAGCCTTCGGTAAGCCATTCCACGACAACTGGTGGCAGACAGAGACCGGCGGCATCATGGTTTCGAATTTCCTGTCGATGGACGTGAAGCCCGGCTCGATGGGCCGTCCCCTGCCCGGCATCACCGCCGGCATCGTCGAACACGTTGACGGCGGTGGCGTGCGCGAAATCACCAAACCGATGGCCATGGGCGAACTCGCCTTGCGCCCGGGCTGGCCCTCGATGATGCGCGCCTACTTGAACGAAGAAGCGCGCTACAAGAAGTGCTTCGTCGGTGGCTGGTATCTCACCGGCGACCTCGCGATGCGCGACAGCGAGGGCTATTATTGGTTTGTCGGCCGCAGCGACGACGTCATCAAGAGCTCCGGCCATCTCGTCGGCCCGTTCGAGGTCGAAAGCGCGCTGATGGAGCACCCGGCCGTGGCCGAGGCCGGCGTGATCGGCATTCCCGAGCCGACGGCGGGCGAAATCGTCAAGGCTTATGTCGCGCTCAAGGATGGCTTCGAGCCGAGCGAGGCGCTACGCAAGGAATTGCTCGGTCATGCCCGGCAACGTCTTGGGCCGGCGGTGGCGCCGAAGGACATCGCATTCCGCCAGAACTTGCCGAAAACGCGCAGCGGCAAGATCATGCGCCGCCTGCTCAAGGCGCGCGAGCTGGGATTGCCGGAGGGCGATATCTCGACGTTGGAAAGCGAGGAGCGATGACCGCACCAGCCGACAAGCCGCATCTATCGCATGCGCACATGCTTGACCTGCTGCGGCAGATGGTCCGCATCCGCCGCTTCGAGGACAAATGCGCCGAGCTCTACACCCAGGAGAAAATCCGCGGCTTCCTGCACCTTTACGATGGCGAGGAAGCGATCGCCGTCGGCGTCATCCCCGTACTGGAGAAACGCGACCGCGTTGTCGCGACCTATCGCGAGCATGGCCATGCGCTGGTGCGCGGCGTGCCGATGACGACGGTGATGGCGGAGATGTACGGCAAGCAGGAGGGCTGCAGCCGCGGCCGCGGCGGCTCAATGCACTTGTTCGACAAGGCTACCAATTTCCACGGCGGCAATGCCATTGTCGGCGGTGGCCTGCCGCTCGCGGTCGGGTTGGCGCTCGCCGAAAAGATGCAGGGCAACGATGCCGTCACCGCCTGCTTTTTCGGCGAAGGCGCCGTCGCCGAAGGCGAGTTCCACGAGAGCTTGAATCTGGCGGCGCTGTGGCAATTGCCGGTGCTGTTCGTGTGTGAAAACAACCTCTACGCCATGGGAACGGCCTTGGCGCTGTCGGAATCCGAAACGGACATCCAGCGCAAAGCCGCGTGCTACAAAATCGCCGCCGAGTCCGTCGATGGCATGGATGTGGTCGCGGTCGAGGCCGCCGCCCGCCGCGCTGTTCACGCGGTACGCGAGAGCCGCAAACCCTATTTTCTCGAATGCCGCACTTACCGGCTGCGCCCACATTCGATGTTCGACCCCCAACTTTATCGCGACAAGGCCGAGGTCGAAAAGTGGCGTCCCCACGAGCCAATCGTGCGCTTCAAGAACTGGCTCGAAACCAACCATATGCTCCATGCCGACGATGTCGCGCGCATGGAAACCGACATTGACGCGGAAATCGCCGCGGCAGTCGCCTTCGCCGAGGCTGGGACATGGGAGCCCGTCGAACAACTGACCCGCTTCACCTACGCGGAAAGCGCGGCGTGACGTTATGCAGCAACCGGCACCGCAAACGGGCTTGACCGAGATCACCTACCGCGAAGCGGTACGGGCGGCGCTGCGCGACGCGCTCCGGCGCGACCCGCGCGTGTTCCTGATGGGCGAGGACGTCGGCCGCTACGGTGGCTGCTACGCGGTCAGTCACGGCCTGCTCGCCGAATTCGGACCGGAGCGGATCCGCGACACACCGCTGTCCGAGTCGGGCTTCACCGGCGCCGGCATCGGTGCAGCGATGGCGGGCATGCGTCCCATTGTTGAAGTGATGACGGTGAACTTCAGCCTGCTGGCGCTCGACCAGATCCTCAACACTGCGGCGACCGTGCGGCACATGTCGGGCAACCAATTCGGTGTGCCACTGGTAATCCGCATGGCAACCGGCGCTGGCCGCCAATTGGCCGCCCAGCATTCGCACAGCCTTGAAGGCTGGTATGCGCACATCCCCGGCATCAAAGTACTGGCTCCTGCCACGCTCGAAGATGCGCGCGGTATGCTGTGGACAGCTTTGCAAGAGCCCGACCCGGTTCTGATCTTCGAAAACGTCATGCTTTACAATATGGCCGGCAAACTCGCCGCCGATGCCGGCGCGGTCGATATCGGCAAAGCAATCGTGCGCCGACCCGGACGTGACATTTCGCTCATCACTTACGGCGGCTCCCTATGGAAGACGCTGGACGCAGCAACCGCGCTGACGGCCGAAGGCGTCGACGCGGAAGTGATCGACCTGCGCAGCCTGCGCCCGCTCGATGATGCGACTATCATGACCTCGGTCGCCAAGACGCGGCGCGCGGTCATTGTCGATGAAGGCTGGCGCAGCGGCAGTCTGGCGGCGGAGGTCGCCATGCGGATCGTCGAGCAGGCGTTCTGGGAGCTCGATGCGCCGATCGGCCGCGTCTGCAGCGAGGAGGTGCCGATCCCCTACGCCCGCCATCTCGAACAGGCGGCACTGCCGCAGGCGCCTAAGATCGTCGCAGCCGCGAAGGCCGCACTCGGGCGCACATAAGGACCGGTGCATGGTCGATTTCCGCATGCCCTCCCTTGGCGCCGACATGGAAGCCGGCACGCTGGTGGAATGGCTGGTGAAGCCGGGCGACCACGTGAAGCGCGGCGACATTGTTGCGGTGGTCGAGACACAGAAAGGCGCCATCGAGATCGAGACTTTCGAGGCGGGCCAAGTCGAGCAGATCCTGGTCGCGCTCAACAGCAAAGTGCCAGTCGGCACCCCACTGGCGCGCATCCGCAGCGAAGGAGAAGCCCCCGCTGCTGTGGCGGCCGCGCTTCCGGTCGCACCGCCGGCAATTGTACCCGCCGCTCCGCCTGTGGCGGCCCCCGCGGCACCGCTCGCGCCGCCAGCCGCACCGCCTGTTACGGCACGCATACAGGCATCACCCGCTGCGCGACGGCTTGCCGAAACGCGCGGCATCGATCTCTCCACGATCACCGGCAGTGGACCTTTCGGCGCGATCACCTACGCCGACATCGAGCGCCGCCTCGCCGGGCTGGCACCTGCGGCTGCGCCCGCTCCTGCACCTGCGGCCGAAAAGAAACGTGCCCCCTCGCTCGACCTCAACGCAATGCGAACAGCCATCGCCGCCGCGATGGCGCGGTCGAAGCGGGAAATCCCGCATTATTACCTCGCGCATCAGGTCGACGTCACGGCCTGCGAACACTGGCTGAGCCAGAAGAACGCGGCTCTGCCACCCGATAACCGGTTGCTGATCGGGGCACTCACCGTCAAAGCAACCGCTTTGGCGGCGAAGCGCTTTCCCGCATTCAACGGCTTTTATCGCGACAACACGTTCGAGCCGTCAAAGGCGGTACATGTCGGCGTGGCGATCGCCATCCGCGGCGGCGGGCTGGCGGCGCCGGCGCTACACGATGCCGACCAGCTCTCGCTCGACGATCTGATGAGTCGCATGCGCGATCTGGTGCAGCGCACGCGTGCCGGGCGCATCCGCAGCTCGGAAATCGCCGATTCGACCATCACCGTAACCAGCCTCGGCGAGCGCGGCGTCGAAACGCTGTATGGCATCATCTACCCGCCGCAGGTGGCGATCGTCGGCTTCGGCAAGACCGTGACGCGGCCGTGGGTGGTCGACGGTGCTATCGGTCCACGCTCGGTTGTCACCATGACCCTCTCCGCCGACCATCGGGTGAGCGACGGACACGCCGGGGCCCTGTTCCTCGCCGAGATCGCCAAGCTGCTGGAGGAGCCGGAGAAGCTATGAGCGACGTCGACATCCGTAAAGTGCTGCAGGAAGAACTCAACAACATCGCACCTGAGGTCGACATGGCGAGCGTCGACCCGAAAGCGGATTTGCGCGAGGCCATCGACATCGACTCGATGGACTTCCTCAACTTCATCACCGCCGTCCATCATCGGCTCGGCATCAATATCCCCGAGATCGACTATCCGAAGCTTGTCACGCTCGATGGCGCCGTCGCCTATATTGGGGCGAAACTGGCGGCGAGCCAGAAGTAGCGCCGGCCAAGACCGCGGATTTACGGAATGCCTCGTCTACTCCACGAACTTAGGCGTCTTCCGTGCGGAGACCAACACGCGCATCAAACGCGCTGGTCGTTTCGGCGAATTATATAAGCGCCAGGGCAAGACACGTGCCCAATCAGTAGGAAGCCTGATAGCCATGCAAAGGCCGCGGGCGTGATTTATCGCCTGCGGCGGCTGCGTTCCGATGTAGTAAAAGAACGTGATCGAGCTCTCGTTGCCGCTGTCGTAGAAGAAATAGAATAAACGCGTTCCACGGAAATGAGAGACCATATCCCATTGAAATCATTTGTGTTTGAAATTTGGAGCGGGCGAAGGGAATCGAACCCTCGTATGCAGCTTGGGAAGCTGCCGTTCTACCATTGAACTACGCCCGCGCGGGACGACCATACCGAAAGCGGGGCCCGCACGGCAAGTGAGACCACGTGCCTTGTGCCGACTCTGACAAGAAATCACGCTTTGAAGTGCTTCGAGAGTTTCAGGCTCTGCGCCTGATAATTGGAACCGATGCCCTGGCCGTAGAGCTTGTCGGGCTTGGCCAGCATCTTCTCGTAGACCAAACGGCCGACGATCTGACCGTGCTCGAGAATGAAGGGTACCTCGCGCGAGCGCACTTCCAAGACCGCACGTGCGCCTTTGCCGCCGGCCCCGGCATAGCCGAAGCCAGGGTCGAAGAAGCCGGCATAGTGCACGCGGAATTCGCCGACCAGCGGATCGAACGGCACCATCTCGGCGGCGTAGCCGGGCGGCACCTGCACCGCTTCCTTGGAGGCGAGGATGTAGAACTCGTTAGGATCGAGGATCAGGCTCTTATCGGGACGCGCCTGCATCGGCTCCCAGAAATCGAGCACGGAATAGCCGGCGCGGCGCTCTACGTCGATCAGCCCGGTGTGGCGCTTGGCGCGATAGCCGACGAGGCCACCGGGCCCTAGACCGGACAGGTCGACGCCGACGGCAACGCCTTCGCTCACATCGGCATCGTCCGCGTCGACCAGCCGCTCGCGCGCGTGCAGGTCGCGCAAGGCGTCGCCGTCAAGCAGCGCGTGGCCGTGGCGGAAACGGATCTGCGACAGGCGCGAGCCTTCGCGCACCAGCACCGGGAAGGTGCGCGGCGAAATCTCGGCATAGAGCGGACCGTGATAGCCGGCCGCGATGCGGTCGAAGCCGCGGATCTCGTCGGCGATCACGCGCGTGAACACGTCGAGGCGGCCGGTCGAGCTCTTCGGGTTGGCGGCGGCGGCGATGTCGTCCGGCAGCGCCAGGCTTTCCAACAGCGGCACGATGTAGACGCAGCCGGTCTCCAGCACCGCGCCGTCGGTGAGCGCGAACTCGTGCAGCTTCAGTTCGTCGATGCGCTTGGCGACCGTGGTCGAGCCCGGCAGGAAGCTCGCGCGCACCCGATAGGCGATATCGCCAAGCCGCAGGTCGAGACTCGCCGGCTGAATCTGGTCGGGCGCGAAATCGTAGGCAGGCAGGATGGCGCCCTCGGCGGCCAGCCGCGCGATCATGCGGTCGGGCAGAATGCCCTTGTCCTCGATGGCGAAAGAGAGTGCCACGCCCTACTCCGTACAGGGCGCCGATCTAACCCGACGGGCGCCTTGACGGGAAGCGGTGAGGCCCGCTAGATAAGGCTTATCCCGTGGTCATTTGAGCCGGCCGGCTTGCAGCCACGTAAAACAAATCGCTAAAAGGCCGGGGACGCGTGTGCCCGGCCGAGATTATTCTCCGGCCGGTTTTTTGTTGCCTGCGCGCATGGTCCCGAAAAGTGGGCGCAGGCTAGAAGGAGGCTAGGGATGTCCGCGCCTGAGAAAAAATACCGCCCCGAAACCATCCTCGTTCACGGCGGCACGCTGCGCTCGCAATTCAACGAGATGTCGGAGGCGCTGTACCTGACGCAAGGGTACATCTACGAAAGCGCGGAAGCCTGTGAGGCGCGCTTCTCCGGCAAGATTCCGGGTTACGTCTATTCACGCTACTCCAACCCGACCATGAATATGTTCGAGCAGCGCATGGCGCAGTTCGAAGGTGCGGAAGCATCACGCTCGACCGCGACCGGCATGGCGGCGGTGACCACCGCGCTGATGGGCCAGGTGAAAGCTGGCGACCACATCGTCGCGGCCAAGGCGCTGTTCGGCTCGTGCCGCTGGGTCATCGAGGACTGGCTCGGCCGCTTCGGCGTCACCTCGACGCTGGTTGACGGCGTCGATCTTCAGCAATGGAAGAACGCGGTCACGAAGAACACCAAAGTGTTCTTCATGGAAACGCCCACCAACCCGACGCTTGAGGTCTACGACATTAAGGCGATCGCCGACATCGCGCACAATGCCGGCGCAACGCTCACCGTCGACAACGTTTTCGCCACGCCGCTCTATCAGAGCCCGCTGAAGCTCGGCGCCGACTGCGTGGTCTACTCGGCGACCAAGCACATCGACGGCCAGGGCCGCGTGCTTGGCGGCTGTATTCTCGCCTCCGAGAAGTTCATCATGGACAACATCCATCAACTCATCCGGCAGACCGGCCCGTCGCTGTCGCCGTTCAATGCCTGGGTACTGCTGAAGGGCCTGGAGACGTTGCCGGTGCGCGTCGAGCGGCAGACGAAGACCGCCGGCGCGGTCGCGGACGCGCTCGCCGGGCACAAGAAGCTGACGCGCGTGATCTATCCGGGCCGCAAGGATCATCCGCAAGCCGACATCGTCGCCAAGCAGATGAAAGCTGGCTCGACGCTGGTATCCTTCGAGATCAAGGGTGGGAAGGAAGGTGCCTTCCGCTTCCTCAATGGATTGAAGCTCACCGGCATCACCAATAATCTCGGCGACGCCAAGAGCCTGATCACGCATCCGACCACGACCACGCATCAGCGCTTGACGCCGGAGCAGCGCGCCGAACTCGGCATCGCCGATGGGCTGGTGCGCTTCTCCGCCGGTCTCGAACATCAGGACGACCTGATCGAGGATCTGCTGACGGCCCTGGATAAAGTGTAGCCGTCATTCCGGCGCGCGTTCGAAGAACGCGAACCCGAAATCCAAGCGCTTAGTCTGGAGATGTTTCCGGATTCCCGGTTCGCGCTTTAAGCGCGCCCCGGAATGACGGGCCTGATTACGGCCTCAGTGCGGGAGAAGCCGTCGCGGCCTGCACCGGGCGCTGCGCCGCCTCCGCGATCGCCTGCCCGAGACCCTTGGCCATGCAGGCATAGCTCCAATCGTTCAGATGCAGCCCGTCGGGATGGACGAAAGTTTCAAAGCTCAGCCGGTCGACCTGGTACCAGCGCTTCATCACGTCGAAACGGCGAAAGAGGTCGACGTTCTCCTGCTTTGCCGTCACCGCCAGGAACTCGACCATGCGCTCGGCATCCGGCTTGGCGATCACGCGCGGTGCGTATTGCAGATCGATCAGCACCACGTCGGCGCCGATGCCGCGCAACTTCTTCAAGCCGGCGCGGATGAGAGACCGGTGTTCGTCGATCTTATGATCGCGGATCACCGAATTGGTGCCGAGTTGCCAGAGCACGAGGTTCGGCTTGAGCGGAAGGATTTCGGCGTCGAAGCGCTTGAGCATGTCGGCGATTTCTTCGCCGTTGACGCCGCGATTGATGACGGTCACTGCGTGACCGCGGAACTGCGTCTTGAGTTCGACCTCGAGACGGCTCGGGTAGCTGTTGGCCGGGGAACTCGCGCCAGCGCCCGCGGTCGACGACGAGCCGATGGCGACGACCGTGATCGGCTCGTCCGCCGCGAGCCGGTGCGCGACGCGCGACAGCGGGCTCGCCAGCCGAACGAGGTCGAAGGGATTGTTGCAGGGCGGAGCGACCGTCGCGGCCGACGCTGCGACCGGCAGGAAACCAACGACCAGCGTCGCGACAGCGAGCGGCTTCATCGCGCGGCAAAGAAGAGTGTGAGCGTGCAAGCGGCTACTCCCGGCCCCGGCTGTTACACGTTACTCTGCGCAATCAGCCAAAAAGCCTCAAGAGCAGCCCCTTCTGGGGGATCACTTCGCGGGCGCCTGCTGGGGCGGCGCCTCGACTTTGGCCGCGTCGACGATCAGATCGGCGAGCAGCCGCCCAATGCAATCATGAACACGCCCAGCGATGTCAAGCTTTTTAGTCGCCGAGTATAAATCAAAGGTTCCCAAGTCGCCCCACAGCTTCATGACGCTGAAGCGGTCGAACAATGGGATTTCATGCTGCACCGCAACCCACCGCATGGTCTCCCCGTAGGTGCCGAGGGCAATGATGGATTCCGTGCGCGGGCTGTATTGAGAATTCACCAGGACCACGTCGGCACCAGCCGCGCGCGCCTTGGCGATACCCTTGTCGAGAGCCTGACTGAACTGGTCCTGCTCCAGGCCCTGCATGGCGTCGACAGTGCCGGTCTGCCAGATCACCAAGTCTGGCTTCACCGCCGCCAGATCATCCGGCAGCGCTTTGGCCATTTCCAGGGCCGTCCGACGGGGTTTTACATCGGTGGTCAGCGTAATCTCGATGCCGGGGAGCTTCTCAGCGAGAGCGCTGCGCAGTCGCGCAGGATAGGCGTTCTGCGCGCCTGTCGGACCCGGCAGCAGCGAGGAGCCGGCACCGAGCACCAGGATGGAAAGGCGCTTGGCGGCAATGGCCTTGGCGACGTGCGGCAGCGGTATCCCGTTCTCGATCAGGTGCTGAGCGACGCGACATTCGGCCGGCTGGTCGACCGCGGTCTCAGCCCCGGCCGCCCCCACCGACATCAACAATGCCAGCACGAGTAGTGCACGCCCAATCATGCGTCGCCCCCCGCGTAGCCCGGCTTGGTCGTGGGCGGCCGCGGTCCCTGTCGCTCCACACGCTTATACCACGAAAAGAGCGCGGCGGCCCCAACCATGACGAGAACGCCGGCGAGGCTGACCACGAACTGAACCAACACGCGGTTCGACACTTCGGTGAAGACGAAGTGCGCTGCAAACGACAGGAACACGCCGAGACAGAAGGTTTCAAGCGAGTGCTGACCGCAGACGATGGCCGGCCAGAACACTTTCGAGCGCAGCGCCGGCCAGTCGCGCGGCACGAAGTAGACGGTGATCACGGCGAGCGAAAGGAAGTGCAGGATGCGCAGCACGTCGAGGTTGGTCTTGTCGATCGGATAGATCAGTTCGCCGACGATGCGCGGCACGTAGACGCCGAGGCGCGGGAAGTACCATGTCAATGCGATGAAGAAGGCGAACAGCAGGTAAGCAAAGGCCAACCCCACCAACACCGGCGAGTTCATCCAGCGCGTCAGATTCTGCGCGCCGCCGAGCGCGCACCAGGCGCCGAACACGAACAGCAACTGCCAGGCCAGCGGATTGAACACCCAGTTGCCGCTCGGATAGGCCGGGAAATTCCAGTCGAAGGCCCACATCAACGTGTAAAGCGCCGCCGATGAGATCAGCGCGATCGAAGGCGCGCGCAACAACAGCCACAACATCGGCGCGAAGCCCGCGAGCAGGACGATGTAGAGCGGCAGCACGTCCATGTTCACCGGCTTGAACTTCAACAGCAGCGCCTGAATGATGGTGACGTCCGGATTCTTCAGGAAGTCGAGAACACCCATCTCTTCGGTATAGAGCGGATTGTCGAACGAGTTCGCGATATAAGAGATTTCAGCGAGATAAATCGCGAACAGGAAGACATGCGCGACATAGATCTGCCAGGAACGCTTGAGCACACGCGCGCTCGCCACCATGAAGCCGTGCTGCTGCATGGCGCGGCCGTAGACGAAAGCCGCGGTGTAGCCGGAGATGAAGACGAAGATTTCCGTCGCGTCGGAAAAGCCGTAATTGCGGATGGTGATCCAGCTCACCGCATTCGACGGAATATGATCGAGGAAGATCAGCCAGAGGGCGAGACCGCGGAACAGATCGAGCCGCAGATCGCGTTCTGTCTTAACCGGGGCCATGGACGCCGTTTCTTTCGTGCGGTCTTTCGGTCATAATCCCGGCGCAGTTCGCGAAAGCGACTGCCGCCGAAAGCTAGCAGGGTTCTTGATAGATGTATCGCGCTGTCACCCGCAAGATCGAGGTTACGGTGACGCCGCGTTTCGTGTCGGAACGGTCGTCGCCGAGCAACGGTTATTACTTCTGGGCCTATACGATCGACATTACAAATCTCGGTGATGAAACGGTCCAGCTCAAAACGCGCCATTGGCGGATCACCGACGCGCTGGGCCGGTTGCAGGAAGTCAGGGGCCCGGGCGTCGTCGGCGAGGAACCGGTGCTCAAGCCGGGCGATTCTTTCAAGTATACCAGCGGCGTGCCGCTGCCCACGCCCTCGGGCTTCATGGTCGGCAGCTACGGCATGGTGACGCAGGCGGGCGAGCATTTCGACATCGAGGTGCCCGCGTTCTCGCTCGATTCGAGCTACTCCGAGCGGACGATCAACTAGACCGTTTTCCAGGCCATGCGGCGAGAGATGCCTGCGTGATCGACTCCAACTCTTTCCGATTGACGCCATCGCGCGCCTGGATCGACAGACCCTGGATCACGGCGGCGTAGAAAGCCGCGAGCCCGGCCGTATCGGTCGCAACATCAAGCTCTCCTTGCACGACCGCGCGATCGAACCGACTTTTGATCGCAGCGATGGCCGCGCGCCGCCGGCGCGCAAGATCGTTTGCCACATCCTGATGCTCGGGCGCGCAGGTGAGGGCGCCGGTCGTGAGCATACAGCCCCGAGGCTTCGGACCGGCGGAATAGAGGGCAATCGCCTCCCGCAGAATTCTCTCGATTGCCCGGCGCGCGGTCGGTTCCTCGGCAAAAGCACTTGCCGGGAAACCGCCGTAGGACTCCATGTAGAGGTCTACGGCCTCGCGATAGAGCCGCTCTTTGCTGCCGAAGGCAGCATACAGACTCGGTGGGGTCGTCCCCATGGCGGCAGTTAGGTCGGCGACTGAAGTCCCCTCATAGCCGTGGCGCCAGAACAGCTTAAGGGCGGTCTCGAGGGCCTTCGGGCGGTCGAGAAGCCGCGGCCGGCCGCGTGGCCGGGCATCAGATTTTTTCATAGCGATCAATATAAAAATCATTGACAGCAAATCAATCCCGCCATTTATATAGCGATCACTATTATATTCCTTGGAGTGCGTTTCATGTCAGAAGCCGTCGCGGTCAATCGTCCGACATCCATCGCTACGAGCCGGCGCATCTATCGGCTCGTCCCAGGGGAAGGCGGCCTCCGCCTCGCGAAAGGCGAAGAGCGGCCACCGACGCTCGGCCCGCGCCAGGTGCTGGTGCGGATCGAGGCGGCAAGCCTCAATTATCGTGACTTGCTCATCCTGCGCGGCCAACTCGGACCGGTGCGCGAAGGGTTAGTGCCCCTTTCCGACGGCGCCGGCACCGTCGTGGCGATCGGCGCTGCTGTGACGCGTTGGCAAGAAGGTGATCGCGTCGCACCGATCTTCTATCCCGCATGGGTCGGCGGCCCCTATCGCGAGGCCTATGGCCCGTCCGCCCTCGGCGGCGGTGACAGCGATGGTGTGCTGACCGATCTGATCACGGTGCCAGAAGAGTCATTGGTGAGCATCCCCGACGCGCTGAACGCCGACGAGGCATCTACCTTGCCGTGCGCCGCTCTCACGGCTTGGCAGGCTCTTGTGGTGCGCGGGCGCTTGAAAGCAGGCGACACGATATTGGTCCAAGGCACGGGAGGCGTTGCGCTGTTCGCGCTGCAATTCGCAACGGCGTTGGGCGCCAAGGCGATCGTGCTGTCGTCCTCGGATGCGAAACGTGAACGGGCACAACGGTTCGGCGCCTGGGCGACTGTGAATTATCGGACGACACCCGATTGGGATATCGAAGTGCGCAGGCTCACCGACGGTCGCGGTGTTTCACACGTTCTCGAGCTCGGAGGACCGGACACGTTCGATCGATCGTTGCGCGCGCTCGCGGCCGGCGGCAGGATCGCGCAGATTGGTGTCCTCACCGGGTTCGGGCCGCAATCCAATCTCATGCGCCTGCAAATGATCAATGCCGCCATTAACGGCATCAATGTCGGTTCTGGCGAGCAGTTCAACGCGATGAACGAGTTCATCGTTGCCCACGGCATCAAGCCGGTGATCGACCGCCGCTTTACCTTCGACGAGACCGAGGCCGCCTATGACCATCTCGCCTCGGGCCAGCAGTTCGGCAAGATCGCGATCACGCTCTAAGAAGGGAGTCTCGGCTTCCGCCGACGATGGACCTCGCGCTCAAGGCAAGCAGCCCTTGAAGCGATCAAGCGCCTGACGCGGCAGGACCGCTAGCACAGCACCCGTTTTCGCGAAGTCTTGCAGACTGACGAGCTGCGGCTCCGGCAGCGCAACGCAGCCGCCGGTGCCTTTGCTGCCCGGCATCCAAAGATGAATGAAGATGCAGGAGCCGCCGCGCGATGCGCGGCTCGACGGATAGTCGACCAACAATCCGTGCCGGTAGTGAGGCACGCGCGCCATGTTCTCGCCATGCACCTGCATGCCGATGCGGCTCCGCGACGTGATCGTATTGTAAGCCGACGAGTCCACATCGTCGACGCAAACCGCGCCTTCACGGAGTTGCCGATAGCCCGCGCGCGTGGACGGCGCGAAGCCGAAGCTCGCACCGACACGGTAGAAGCCGATGGGTACGCGCTTATCGCCTTCGGTCTTCACCGGCTCGCCCGGACGCGCCAGACCACGGAAGGCATAGCCCCAGCCCATGCCATTGCGGCCGATCAAGGCCGTGGTCGCGCCGCCGTCGGGCTGCCACGGCGACTGTGGCGAAGCACGGGTAAAGCGCTGCAGCGTCGCCGTATTGCTCGACAGCGTCTCGGCGATGACCAGCACCAGCTTCTGCGCGCCGGCAAGCGGCGCCGGACAGTTTTGCGCGAGAGCGGGGAATGGTGCGAGCAGCAGCAGGGCGGCGAGAATCGAGCGCATGCCGCGATGCTAGCACGCGCCGTCAGTTCTCGTTCGCGCCCACGTCGGCGGGCGCGAACTGATAGGTCGCGCTGCAGAACTCGCAGGTGACAGAAATCTTGCCGTCCTCAACCATGTGGTCGCGATCATCCTGCGAGAAGCTTTTGAGCATGCTTTCGACGGCGTCACGCGAACACGAGCATTCCGCACGCACATCGGTGGCATTGAACACCCGTACGCCCGGCTCGTGGAACAGCCGGTAGACCAGCCGCTCGCTCGACAGATCCGGATCGATCAACTCGACGTCCTCGACCGTGGACACCAGCGCGCGGCCTTCCACCCACGCCTCGTCTTCCACGACGGCATGCGGCTCGACACCCTCCGGCGCATCGCCGGGATGAAGATCGGCGACCCGCGCGCGCTCCGGCGACTTCGGCAGGAACTGGAGCATGATGCCGCCGGCACGCCAGCGGTGGGTGGCACCACCTTCGCGTGCGCGTAGTTCCTCCGCCACCGCGAGCCGCACGCGCGTCGGGATCTGCTCGGAGCGCAGGAAATATTCATGCGCAGCGTCTTCCAGCGTGCCGCCGTCTAGCGCCACCAGACCCTGGTAGCGGCTCATATCCGGCCCCTGGTCGATGGTCATGGCGAGATGGCCCTGGCCCAGCAAGGCGCCGCCATCGGTCTTGCCGGCGGCGATCGCCTCCGCCACGCAGTCCTTGTCGAACCGCGCACAGGCCCGGACTTTGTTCGGCGTCATGAAGTCGACCACCAGCATGCGCACGGGTCCGTCACCCTGCGTCTGCAAAATGAAGCGGCCCTCGATCTTGAGGGCCGAACCGAGCATGACGGTGAGCACCAGGGCTTCGCCAAGGAGTCTCGCCACCGGTTGCGGATAGGCGTGTTTTTCGAGGATCTCGTCGACCACCGGCCCGAGCCGGACGACGCGCCCGCGCAGATCGAGGCTGGAAACCTCGAACGGCAGCACGGTGTCATCAACCGCCGCTGTAGAGGGCGCCCGGGTGGGAATGGCGGAATAATCGGTCATGTCGGTCATGAGCCCTATGTAGCGCG
>Ga0255338_1000589_pt1 | contig 103848 bp, 96 predicted proteins | sample MeOH1_35cm_T4_19_FD_203715 | JGI IMG/M metagenome (GOLD analysis project Ga0255338, IMG submission 203715) | Sandy soil microbial communities from University of British Columbia, Vancouver, Canada - MeOH1_35cm_T4_195 | ecosystem: Engineered > Artificial ecosystem > Sand microcosm > Unclassified...
CTTGTGCATCATCGCGCGCAAGATCCTGCGCACCGCTTGGTCAATATATGCCCACAAGACGACCTTCGACCCGAATCGACTGACTTGCCAAGCTTGACGGCAATCATAGAATCTCTCATGGGTCCACACGGACAGGCCATTGGTAGGCCAATTATGTCGATCATTGACGTGCCACTGCTATACGCGCTTCGCGCTCATCACTGCTGCCAGCCGCCATCACGGCGTGCGAGCACTATGCCATGGCGCTTACGTGCGGCGCGGGCAGGAGCCTCATCTCGGTGAGATCCATGACTTCCTGCGCGGTGAAACCCGGCGCCACTTCGTCGAGCACGAAGCCCGCGCCGTCCCAGCGCAGCAGCGCGAGATCGGTGACGACGTAGCTCACGCAGCCTTTGGCGGTCAGCGGATAGGTGCATTTGCGGCGCAGCTTCGGCCGTCCCTTGCTGTCCGCGTGCTCCATGACGATGATGAGCTCGCCCTTGCCCGACAGCAGGTCCATCGCGCCGCCGATGCCGCCGCGCTTCGCGTCCGCGGTGCTCCAGTTGGCGACGCTGCCGGTCTCGTCGACTTCGTATGCGCCGAGGATCACCGTGTCTATCCAGCCGCCGCGGGCCATCTCGAAAGAGGTCACGCTGTCGAAAAAGGACGCGCCGGGCTTCAGTGCCACGAACTGTCCTGCCGCGTTGTAGATGTCCGGGTCGATTTCGTCAGGCTGCGTCACCATGCGGCCGTAGCCCAGCACGCCGTTTTCCGCGTGCAGGATGACGTCGCGATCCTGCAGGTGGTTGGACACCATCGTCGGTATGCCGACGCCGAGATTCACGTACGTGCCGTCTTTCACCAGCGCTGCTGCGCGCTTCGCGATGCCCGCCCGTGTGAGCGCAGGCTTGCCGTTGTACAGCCGCGGCTGATCCGCGGAGCGCCGCTCCGGGCGCCGCCACGCTTTCGCGTCGTACTGCTGCGTCGTCTTCACCACGCGCGAGACGAAAATGCCGGGCAGGTCGATCAGCTCGGGCGGTATGGCGCCCGGCTCGACGATCTCGTCGACCTCGACGATCGCCACGCGCGCGCACTTCGCGAAGCTCGGGTTGAAGTTCTGGCTGCCGCCGCGGAACTGCACGTTGCCGAGCCGGTCGGCGCGATAGCCGCGCAGGAACGCATAGTCCACGCGTATCGCATGCTCGAGCACGTGGGGCTTGCCGTCGAAGTCGCGGATCTCGCGGCCTTCGGCGAGCGCCGTGCCGACGCCGGTGGGCGAGTAGAACGCCGGCAGGCCCGCGCCGCCCGCGCGGCAACGCTCGACGAGTATGCCCTGGGGCACGAGCTCGACCTCCATGCGCCCCGCGGCGATCTGATCCTCGGATGCGGTCGGCGTGCCGGCGCGCACGGAGAAGGCGGCGATGAGCTTGCGGATCTGCCCGTTCTCGGCAAGGATCTGACCGCGGTGAGCGCCGGGATCGCCGAGCGAGTTGCACACGACGGTGAGCTCCTTCGTGCCCTGGTCGCGCAACGCGATGATGAGGCTCGTCGCAAAACGGTGTGCCACACCGAAACCGGCGATCGCTACGGTCGCTCCGTTCGGTATGTCGGCGATTGCTTCCTGCGGCGAGGCGTAGCTCTTATCCATGTCGGTTTCCCTTTTCGCGCCATCGTGATCTTACCGCAGCGACACGATGCGGCGCTTTCCGCGCGACGGCGCCCGCAATGCGGACCCGGCACGGCGCGCAGCCACGCGGCATCACGTCGCTGTGCGCTACACTGCGCGTGTCACTTGAAAAAGCCGGAGGAGGCGATGACGAGGACAGCGAGCTTATGTGCGGCGGTGCTGGCGCTGGCCGGTGCCATCGCAGCGAACCCGGTGCACGCACAAGCGCCGTATCCCAACCGTCCCGTTCGTCTCATCGTCCCTTATCCGCCGGGCGCAGGCACCGACTTCACCGCGCGCGAAATCGGCCAGCGTCTCACCGAAGCGCTGGGGCAGCAGGTGGTGGTCGACAACCGGCCCGGCGCGGGAGCAACGCTGGGTCACGGGCTCGCCGCGAAAGCAGCGCCCGACGGCTACACCCTCCTGCTCGCGACGACGGGCGGCATGGTGTCGAGTCCCGCGCTGGGCGCGAAGCTCGTCTACGATCCGCTGACCGATTTCGCGCCGATCGGCATCGCGGTCTACGTGCCGTACTCGTTCGTCATCAACGGCAGCCTGCCGGTCAACACCATGCGCGAGTTCGTCGAGTACGCGAAAGCGCGTCCCGGCAAGCTCAACTTCGGCTCGCCGGGAATAGGCACGCCCAACCATCTTGGCGGCGTGATGCTGATGCGCCTTACCGGGATAGAGATGATGCACGTGCCGTACAAGGGCGGCGGACCGTTGCTCACCGATATGCTGGGCGGCCAGATGCATGCGATGTTCCTGTCCTTGCTGCAGGTTTTGCCGCATGTACCGAGCGGCCGCCTCAAAGTCCTCGGCGTCGGTCATCCGACGCGGCTGAGGGGTGCGCCCGATCTTCCGACTGTCGCGGAAGCCGTTCCAGGATTCAGCAACCCGGCGTGGTGGGGTGTGGCTGCGCCCGCGCGTACGTCCAGGACCATCGTCGCGAAGCTCAACGCCGCGCTCAACAGGATCATGGAATCGCCGGAAGTGATCCAGCGCTTCGAGGCGAACGGGCTGGAAGCCGCGACGTCGACGCCGCAGGGGTTCGCGGACATCATCCGCAGCGATCTTCAGATCTGGCGCAAGCTCATCAAGGAAGCGAATATCACCGCCGACTCCGCGTCCTGATACGCATCCTGCGCGCAGCGCTAGAAATGAAACCGGCGTCCGACGGCCGATGGCACGATGACGTCCTCGCCGAACGTGCGTGCCAGCGCGTTCACGGCGCGCCAGCCGGTGCAATGCGCCGGAACGATGCGCTTCAAATCGAAGCGCTGCATGTCGGCGATGGTGTCCGGGATGATGTCTTCGACGTAGCCGCCGGAAAGATGGAAGCCGCCCATCACGGCATGCAGCGGGATGTCGCCGACGACGTTGCGTGCATCGGTGAGCACGTTCACGACGCCCGCATGCGAGCACGCAGTGAACACGACCGCGCCTTTGCCTTTGACATGCACCGCAACGTAGCGCTCGTCCCTGATCCAGGGATCGGGCTCCCATGCCGTGCCGTCCGCCGAGCGCTTCATGTGGCCCGGCAGGCCTTTTTCGTACGGCGTCACGCGCGGAATCTCGCCGCTCAGGTAGAAGCAGCCGTCGAGCAGCAGGCGGGCCTCGGGGCGATTGACGACCGTCGCGCCGGCGCGCGTGAGCTCGTCGGGGCTCGGCACCGGCTTCTGCGGCAGGCAGTCGCCGCCGTGGCGCAGCGTGCCGCGCGGCACGAACATGCCCGGATTCACGTGGCACTCGACAGCACGTCCGCCGTTCTGCCGCGCGACGAGCCGCACGGCCTCGGTGAGCCCGCCCGCGTGGTCGCAGTGGCCGTGCGACAGCACCACCGCGCCGGCGTCGCCGAAGGGAATCTGCAGCAACGCGCCGTTGCGCGTCACGGTGTACGCTTCGGGACCTGCGTCGAACACGAGCGTCCGGCGTTGCGCTCCGGCGCGCGCCGTGATGATGAGCGAGAGGCCGTGGTGGGCGCAGCAGCGGTATTCGCCGGCCGCCATTTTCAGGGTGCCGTTCTTCATGAGCAGCGGCACTTCGTTGACGACGTCCCCGGGCACGGTGGACAGGCTGTCGGTCACGTTGTCCACGAGCACGCTCACCTCGACGCTGTCGACCGGCACCAGATCGCGCAGCACATCGTCCGCCATGAGGTCCTCCCCGCAGCCGTGAGGTCGCGGTCACTATAGCAGAGGCTACGGACTCGTCGCAGCCGGAGGTAGAATTGCGCTATGTGCCAGTTGCTCGGTATGAACTGCAACGTCCCGACGGACATTTGTTTCTCGTTCGAGGGATTCAGCCGGCGCGGCGGCGAAACGGCCGACCACGGCGATGGCTGGGGCATCGCTTTCTTCGAAGGCACCGGCTGTCGCCTCTTCATCGACGACAAGGCGTCGATCGCCTCTCCGGTGGCGGAGCTCGTGAAGCGCTACCCGATCCATTCCATGAACGTCATCGCGCACATCCGCAAGGCGACGCGCGGGCGCGTCGCGCTCGAGAACACGCATCCGTTCCAGCGCGAGCTGTGGGGACGCTACTGGATCTTCGCGCACAACGGCACGCTGCACGACTTCGACCCGCCGCTGGTGGGGCACTTCCGCCCGGTCGGCGAAACCGACAGCGAGCGCGCGTTCTGCGTCATCCTCGATGCGTTGAAGCGCCGCTACCCGCACGCCATGCCCGATCGCGACAAGCTCTACGAGGCGATCGCGGAGATCACGTGCGAGCTGGCGTACGGCGGCACCTTCAATTACCTGCTGTCCAACGGCGAGCAGCTGTTCGCGCATTGCGCCACCGATCTCTGCTACGTGACCCGGCAGGCGCCGTTCTCCGTCGCGCATCTCGTCGACCAGGACGTCAGCGTGGACTTCAGCGAGCTCACCACGCCCGACGACCGCGTCTCGGTCATCGCCACCCAGCCGCTCACGGACAACGAGCGGTGGACGCGGCTGGAGCGCGGGCAATTGCTGATGTTCGAGGACGGGGCGCCGGTAACTTCACGGTGACGTCGCTGCGCTGGTGATGTCGGCGCTAGCGCGCCTGGTGACGTCACTTCGTTAGTGACGCCGCGCTGCGTGCTGGTGATGCCTATCCGGCGAACTCCGCCAGCCGCTTGAACGCACGCACCTTCTCGCTGCGGTCAATCCTGGCGTGGTTGAGCGCATCGCGCATCACTTCTATGGTCTTGTCGTAGGTGACGCGGTCGACAGGGTAGGGCGTGCCGTCCTTGCCGCCGTGCGCGAAGGAGTAGCGCGCCGGGTCCTTGTGGTTCGGCTGCGTGCCGTAGATGAGCTCGGCCGTCAGCGCGAGCGCGCGCAGCGTCTTGGCGCCTACGCCTTCGATCGCGAGCAGCGACTCGAAATCGGCCGGCGCCGCCTCGTACGTGCGCAGCAGTATCTTTCGCAGATGGCGCGGATCGACGTCGGCGAGCTGTACGTGGTGGCGGCGCGGCATGTCGAGCAGCGGCAGGTGCTCCACCGCCTGTAACGTGATCTCCGGCCGCTCCGCGGCAAGCGCGGCCGAAGCCGAGCGGACCGCCGCGCTGTCCCGCGCGACCAGGTTCAGCGTCGGCGCCGTCGCATCGCAGCAGATCGCCGCGTGCGGCTCGTTCACGTAGCTCTGCACGTTGTCGGAGAGCCAGTGATAGCGCCGCGCCATCGCAGTCTCGTCGTTCATGCCCTGCTGCACGATGCACCACTGGCCTTGCGCGGTGAACGCGAACACGTGGTGGTAGAGCTGGTAGCCGTCCTGCACCGCGGAGTTGTCGACCTTGGCCGAGATGCGGCTCGCGTAGACGAGCGGCTCGGGATCGCGGCCGACGCGCTCGCACGCCGCGCGTATCTCGTCGGGCGTCTTGCGCGAGGTCGCGCCCTTGCCGCCGGCGACGAACACGCCGAGCTCGTTCTCGGTGCCGCGCAGCCCTTCCTTCAACGCACCGCATACCGTGGTGGTGAGCCCGCTCGAATGCCAGTCGAAGCCGAGCACGCAGCCGAACGCCTGGAACCAGTACGGATCGGACAGCCGTCGCAGCACTTCCTCGCGGCCGAACTCGGCGGCGATGTACAGCATGATCTCGCGCGAGAGCGGCACCATGCGCTCGAAGAGATAGCGCGGTGCTCTTCCCGTGTGCAGCGGAAGCTGGGCGTAGCCGGTGCGTGCCATGCGGCTCGTATCCGTGCGGGTGGCCTAGCTGCCTCTGCTGCGTGCCCAGAGGATGTACATGCCGCTGAACGTCGCGGGATGCTCTTGCTCGAACGCATGCCAGTTGGCGAGGCTGTCCATTGTTGCATCCTGAGGGAACATCCGCCGATAGCGCCCCATCACTTCGCGCGGCAGCTCGGCGAAGCCGAGGAACGTCAGCCGGTGATCCTTGCACGAGGCCTCGATCTGCGGCACGCTGAACTGGTGCTCCTGGATATGGAACAGCAGGTCGCGGCACATGCTCATGGAGTAGAAGTCGTTGGAGATCTCCAGCTCCTTCAGCGGCGAGTCGGATTCCGCGTCGAACACCATCTGGCGCAATGTCCGGATATCGGGCTCGATCGGCTTCAGCCCCTTGCGGCTGATGAGGTCGCGCGCCGCATTGACGCTGTAGCGCGCGGTGGAGCTGTACAGCCCGATCTTCAGCAGCCCGCCCGGGCGCACCAGGCGCGTGAGCACGCGCAAGCCCGCCTGCGGATCGCGCATGTGGTGCAGCACGCCGGTGGACACGATCACGTCGAAACGGTCGGCGATGCGGTCCAGCGCCAGGATGTCGCCATGCCGGAAACGCACGTTCGTGACGCCGAGCTCGTCAGCCATGCGCTGCGCGTGCGCGAGGCTAGCGCGGCTCAAATCGACGCCGAGCACCTGCGAGTCTGCGATATTCGCAGCAAGCCAGATCGCATCCTTGCCCGTGCCGCAGCCCGCGACGAGGATACGCACGGGGTTGGGCGTCGCGACGGCGGGTTGCGCCGGCAGCTCGCGCGTGAGCCACTCCGAGAGCGCCAGCGGCGGCTCGCGATCGAGAAAGAACCATCGCGGATACGGATGCTCTTCGTACATCTCCCGCACCGCTTGCGATACGCCTTCGGTGATTTCCGCGATAGCCGGCATTGCGCTGCGCATGCGCAGCTCGGTCACCATGTCATGCACCGAACGCCGCACGAGTTCCGCGAAGTTGGGCGATCGTCCGCGCTCGGACGACAACCGCTGCGCTGCGTGGAGGCGGTGCAGCGGCCGGTACGCGGCGAGCACGGCGACGGCGCGCAGCGTGTCGTCGTCGAGTGTGGCGCCGGACGCGAGGCGCGCGTCCACCTCCGCGGCCAGCACCTCGGCTTGCGCGCTCTCCTGGTCCGCCTGCGGATAGATGTATTCGTTGACGAAGCATTGCAGCGCGAGCGCGGACAGGAAGTCGAGGGATGCGCGCGCGCGGGCAGCGGTATCGGCAAGCAGTTGCGCTCGCAGGCGCGTGAGGAAGCGCTCGACGCGCGGATGCGGGACGAGGCAGTCGCGCAGGAGCGCCTGGAACAGCGGATCGGTCTCGACGTCGCGGAGAGCGTCGCCAGCCGTCGCTCCCTGCAGCGCAGCGCGGAAGCTGGGTCTCGTTTCGAGCACCTTCAGCGCAAGCGTGACGTACGGCTTGCGGTCCAGATCCTGGCGCTCGAAGAAGCGCAGTATTTCCGCGTACCAGAAATCCGGCAGCGTATCGAATTGCAGGCGCTGCAGGCACTCGAATCCGCCGCGACGGTCGATTTCCCCGGCCGGATCGCGACGGTATGCATCCTCGTAAGCGCGCATCGCCTCCGTCGGGCGGTCGAGCGAGACATAGGCTTCGGCGAGCTGGGCATGGATCTCAGCCACGTCGGGTGCGAAACGCAGCGCCTGCCGATATGCTTCCACGGCGCCCGTGTACGTGAGCTGCCGGTGATAGCTCAAGCCCAGGCGGTAATAGGCGACGGCGAACGTAGACTCTATGCGGATGGCGCGGCGGAAGGCGGCCTGCGCTTCCTCGTGCCTTTGCTGTGCCATGGCGATGTTGCCGACCGTGAGCCAGTACGGTGCAATACCGGGCCGCAGGCCCGTCGCGCGCTCGGCGAGCTGCGCTGCCTCGGCCAACGCTCCCCGCTGATGCAGTAACATCGCGAGCATGTTCCAGCCATCGGCGGCGTCAGGATAGACATCAGTCAGCTGACGATAGAGCGTTTCGGCCTCCAGCCATGCGCCGGCTTCGCAGCGGCGCAGCCCTTCGTCCAGCCATTGCTCCAGCGACGGCGTGCCCATCATCGCGGCTGCGCGTGCCGGCGGCGGAACGGGAGGGCGCTGTGTGCGTGCATCGAGAAATTCCTTGAAGACGTTGGGACGGGCGCGCGATACTGCGGCGGGTATTGCCTGCGCAACGGTGCGACATGATACCAGCCGCACGCGCAGCGCCGTGCGCGTCGGGTGTCGTTGCCCGGTGAGAGCGGAGGTTGCGGCCTGCGGTCACGGGCGAGTGGATCGAGCGCTTGACGTATGTCAATCTGCTGCGCAGCATCGCGCTTTAACATCGCTCGCAGCGGTGCCATAAGAACAGGAGAGAGGGTTACATGCACATTGCGGATGCCATACTGCACGCCAATTCCGCGGGCGTGGTTTTGTTCCTGTTGACTTCGTACATCGACGCCGTCAGGCACGACGACCTGAGCAAGGTGTTGCCGGAGACGTGCGTCGACCAGGGGTATGAGCACGCGGAGGACATCGCGCGCTGCCTCGATGCCGTGCTGAAGCGCCCGCCCGATGCCGAGTCGTCGGATGCGAGCTCCATCGTCGCCGAGGTGACGCGCGTGTTCAGCGCTGCGCGCAAGCGCTTGTGGCAGCTGGAGCACGACGCGGGCTGAGCCCGCGCGGCCTGCGTCGCAATTTCAGAGGTAGCCCAGCACGCGCGGCAGCCATAGCGCGATCTCGGGCACGAAGGTGACCAGCAGCATCGTCCCGGTCATCGCGATCACCATCCAGATCACCCAGCGTATCGTCGACTCCATCGAGACGCCGGCGAGCCTGCACGTCACCATGAGATTCACGCCGAGCGGCGGATGGAACTGGCCGATGGCGAGGTTCATGGTGATGATGACGCCGAACCACACGAGATTCCAGTCGTAGTGGACCGCGATGGGAATGAGCAGCGGCAGGAAAATGAAGTAGATCGAGATCGCGTCGAGGAACATGCCTGCGACGAGCAGGAGCGCGGTGATGCCGAGCAGCACGACGACTTCGGACGTTCCCGTGCCGACCAGCGCTTTCGCGAGATGGTCGAACGTGCCCAGCGTGCTGCTCGCGTACGCGAACACGCTGGCGAGCGCGACCACGAGCAGTATCACCGCCGAGATTTCGGCCGCTTCGGCAAGCGCATCCATCACGGAGCGCAGGTCGAGAGAGCGGTATACGAAGACGCCGACGAAAAATCCGTAAAAGGCGGCGACCACCGCGGCTTCGGTTGGCGTGAACCAGCCGCTCCTCATGCCGCCGAGGATGATCACCGGTGCGGCAAGCCCCCAGAACGCCTCCTTGAGGCTGCGCCAGAACGGCGGCCGCGCTTCGTGACGATCCGCTTCGAAGCCGTGGCGCACCGACAGCCATGACGCCACGCCGATCAGCGTGAGTCCGGAGAGTATGCCGGGGATCATGCCTGCCGCGAACAGCGCCGGCACCGAAGCCTGAGGCACCAGCAGGCTGTAGATGATGAACGCGATCGAAGGCGGAATGAGGATGTCGGTCGATCCTGCGGCGGCAACGAGCGCGGCGGTGAACGGCTTGGGATAACCGGCGCGCAGCATCGACGGGATCATGACGGCGCCGACGGCGGCAGAGTCGGCGGGACCGGAGCCCGAGATGCCGCCGAGGATCATCGCGACCAGCACGGCCACGGTCGCGAGGCCGCCGCGGCGCTGGCCGACGATGCTGGATGCGAACCGCACGATGGACGCGGCGACGCCTGCGCGCTCGAGGATGAGGCCCGCGAGCACGAACACGGGAATGGCGAGCAGCGGATACTTGGAGATCCCGGTGTACATGTTGGTCGGGATCGCCATCGTGCCGAGGCCGCCCAGCATGATCACCGCAGTGCCGGCGAGTCCGAGCGTGACGGCGAGCGGCACGCCGGCGAGCATCAGCACCACGAAGATGCCGAAGAGAATCCCGTCCATCACCGTTTGCCGGCGAGCACTGCGCGCAGGCGGCCGGCGATGCGCACCATGACGAGCACGGACAGCAGCGGCAGCCACACGCTGTACAGCCATTGCGGCACGCCGAGCGCCGGCGAGGTGACCTCGTAGCGGTAATCGTCCCAAGCCATGCGGCCGCCGTACCATGCGAGCAGCGCGAACATCGCAAACGAGGCGATCAGCGCGAACACCTCCAGGCGTGCGCTCGCGCGCGCGCCGAGGCGCTCCGGCACGAACAGGATCGCGATGTGCTTGCCGCGATAGAACGCGGTGGAGGCGCCGACCAGCGTCATCACCACCATGAGCGATACCGAGATTTCTTCGGTGAACGCGAACGACACGCTGGTGAAATAGCGCACCACGACGTTCGCCATGGTGATCACGCACAGCGCGGCCATGATGAGCGCGAGCGCCGTGCGCTCCATGGAAATGGAACGGGGGAGCGGTTCGCGCTCCCCCGTGTCCGCGTCGAACGGCTGCTGCATCGTTCAGTTTCCGCTTAACGGCCGCCGGGCCGTTCGCGGCGCGACGCTCCCTTCTCCCTCTGGGAGAAGGGTTGGGGATGAGGGAGACGGGCGCAGCAACTCACTGCGCTGTCAGCGTCTGGCGACGGCGGTTTCGGCGGCTTTCACCAGATCTGCGCCGATCTGCGCGGCCCACTTGTCGTACACCGGCTTCGCAGCGGCCTGGAACGCCTTGCGCTGCTCCGCGGTGAGGCGCGTGACGGTAACGCCCTGCGCTTCGATCTGCTTCAGGGCTGCGGTGTCGTTGCCCGCGATGCCTTTGCGCGCGTCGGCGACGTTGTCCTTGCCGGCCTCGATCGCTGCCTGGCGTACCGCTTCACGGTCCGCGGGCGTCCACGATTCCCATGCTTCGCGGTTCACCACGAAGATGAGCGGGTCCGCGGTATAGCCCCACAGCGTGAGGAACTTCTGATTGAGCGTCCACATTTTCGCGGCGACGAACACCGACAGCGGATTTTCCTGGCCGTCGACTGCGCCGGTGGAGAGTGCAGGCTGCGCGTCGGCGAAGCTCATCTGCGTCGGGTTCGCGCCAAGCGCAGTGAAGGTATCGATGAAAATCGGCGAGCCGACCACGCGGAACTTCTTGCCTTTCATGTCCGCAGGAGTTGCGATCACGCCCTTGGAGTTCGACAGCTCGCGAAAGCCGTTCTCGCCCCACGCAAGCGGGACCACGCCGGCTTTGTCCAGGATGCCGAAGACCTGCCTGCCGACGTCGCCGTGCGTGAGCGCATCGATTGCCTTGTAGTCCGGCATGAGAAAGGGCAGCGAGAAGAGATTCAGCTGGCGCACCTGCGGCGACCAGTTGATGGTCGAGCCTATCGCAAGATCGATCACGCCCTGGCGCAGCGCGGAGAATTCCTTCGTCTGGTCGCCGCCGACGAGGCTGGTGCCCGGATACATCTTGATGTTGATGCGGCCGTTCGTCTTCTGCTTCACCAGCTCGGCCCAGCGGTCGCCGGCGCGTCCCCATGGGTAGCTGTTGGGCAGCACCGTGGACAGCTTGTATTCGGCGCGATAGGTCTGGCCGTGCACCGACGGCGTGAGCGCGACGGCGGCCGCGGCGAGCGCGCATTTCAACATGAGGCGACGCATGTTTCCCCCCTTTGTTGCGAGCGTATGCGTTTCGTATGACGAGCGGGCAGTGTAAGTCCTCGCCTGGGGCCCCGCAAGGTACGCGGCATCGTGCCGCGCTGCTGTGGCTGGACGCACCGGCACAGGCGCTTTACGCTACGCGTGCCTATTCCAGTCTCGCGAGGCATTGCCGGCATGCAGGCCCTGTATCGCTCTACACGTGCACGCATTCAGCGCATTTCGTGGCGTGACCTCGCCTTCACGGCGGGGCCCATCGTGCTCGTCACGTGCCTCGGCATCGCTGCGGCGTACTGGATCGTGCGGCCCGCGCCGCCGCGCACGATTACCATCACCGCCGGTCCGCCCGGCAGCGTATTCCGTATCACCGCGGAGAAATATCAGCCGCTGCTCGCGCGCAATGGCATCGAGCTCAAGATACTGGCGTCGCAAGGCTCGCTGGAGAATCTCAAGCGGCTTTCCGATCCGTCGTTCAAGGTCGACGTCGGCTTCGTGCTGGCCGGCCTATCGGAGGGCAGCGCGCCGCCCGAGGGACTGGTGTCGCTGGGCAGCGTTTTCCATCAGCCGGTCGCGGTGTTCTATCGCAGCAAGGCGGCCTTCGACAGGTTGTCCGCGTTCGCGCACAAGCGCATCGCGATCGGCCGTGAGGGCAGCGGGTCGCGCGTGCTCGCGATGACGCTGCTGAAGGCGAACGGCATCACGCCCGAAACGGCGACGCTGCTCGATCTTGGCGGAGACGATGCCGCACAGGCCTTGCTCGACGGCAAGGTCGACGCGGTGTTTCTCATGGGTGATTCGGCGACGCCGCCCACGATGCGCAAGCTGCTGCAAAGCCCCGGTGTGCGGCTGTTCAGCTTCTCGCAGGCGGATGCCTACGTCCGCCGCTATCGTTATCTGGAAAAGCTGCAATTGCCGATGGGCGTGTTCGACTTCGGCGCGAACACGCCCGCCCACGATGCGTATCTCGTCGGGCCGACCGTCGATCTCGTCGCGCGCCCGGACCTGCACCCGGCATTGTCGGACCTGCTCATCGAGGCGGCGCAACAGGTGCACGGCAAGGCGACGCTGCTGCAGCGGGCAGGCGAGTTTCCGGCGCCGCTGGAGCACGAATTTCCCGTGAGCGACGACGCCCGGCGCTATTACAAGTCGGGCAAGAGCTTTCTGTACCGCATGCTGCCGTTCTGGGTGGCGAGCCTCACCGACCGCATTCTCGTCCTGCTGGTGCCCATCGTGCTGCTGCTCCTGCCGGGCCTGAGATTGCTGCCGTCGCTCTACAGCTGGCGCATACGCTCGCGCATCTATCGCCAATACGGCCAGTTGCTGGCGCTCGAGCGCGGTGCGGTGTCCGATCTCGCGCACGCGGACCGGCGCGCGCTCGTCGCACGGCTCGACGAAATCGAGTCTGCGGTGAACCGGATCAAGGTGCCGGTGGCGTACGCCGACCAGTTGTACGTCCTGCGCGAGCACATCAGCTTCGTGCGCAACCGGCTGTGCAATACGGGTGCAGCCGCAGCTGCGGAAAAAGCGCCGGCGCCTCCATCGTGAAGGCGGCAGCGTGACCGGCCGCCGCCGCTCGCATGCCGGGGGGATACGGTTACAATGAAAAAACACCGAGGAGACGCCATGACGCTTTCCCTGCCGAGATTGCTGGTCTCGTCCGTTGCGCTGCTTGCGCTCGTCGCCGCGCATCCTGCATCTGCCGCCGATGCTTATCCCGCCAAGCCGGTACGGCTCATCGTCGGCTTCGTGCCCGGCGGCGCCAACGATCTGGTGGCGCGCGTGGTGGCGGCGAAGCTCACCCCGCGGCTCGGCCAGCAGGTGATCGTGGAAAACCGCGCGGGCGCCGGCGGCAACGTCGCCACGCAGCTCGCGGCGCGCGCCTCGCCCGACGGCTACACCATGCTGCTCGGCACGGTGGCGACTCATGCGATGGCGCCGGCGCTGTACAGGGACTTGCAGTACGACGTGGTGAACGATTTCGCCATGGTGACGCAGCTCGTCGGGGTATCGACGCTCATCGCCGTGCATCCGACCGTTCCGGCGCATACCCTGAAGGAATACGTGGCGCTGGCGAAACGCCGTCCCGGCAAACTGTCGTTCGCCACGCCGGGCGCCGGCAGCATCTCCCATCTTTCCGGCGAGATGTTCATCAAGGCCGCGGGCATCAACATCGTGCACGTGCCGTACAAGGGCGGCGGCCCGGCGATGCTGGACGTGATGTCCGGGCAGGTGGAAACGCTGGTCGGGCTCATCTCCACGGGCGCGCCGAGCGTGCAGGCCGGGAAGCTGCGCGGCCTCGCGGGCACGGCCGGGCACCGCTCGACCGTGTTGCCCGACGTGCCGACAGTCGCCGAAGCGGGCTATCCGGGGTTCGAGGCGAGCGGGTGGCTGGGACTCATGTTTCCTGCAAAAACGCCGGGCGCCATCGTCGATCGCATGTACAAGGAAGCCGCCGCCGTGATGAACATGCCCGACGTGCGCGAGCAGCTCCAGAACGCCGGCATCGATCCTGCGCCGAGCAATCCGGAGGCGTTCCGCAAGTACGTGCAGAGCGAAGGCGTCAAATGGGCGAAGCTCATCCGCGAGGCCGGCATCACGATCCAGTGAAGCTCCTGCTGCGCGCGCAATGAACAACGCGGATCTCATCGTCTCGCTGCTCAAGGCGGCGGGCATAGCGCGCGGCTACGGCGTGCCGAGCGGCAACGTGCTGCCGCTGATGGAAGCGATGCGCGCCGGCGGGCTTCCTTTCGTGCTGACCGCTCACGAGGGCTCTGCGGCGTTCGCGGCGGACGTCACGGCGCGCATGACGGGCAAGCCGGGGCTGTGCATTGCCACGCTCGGGCCCGGCGCGACGAATCTCACCACCGGCGTCGGCTGCGCGTACCTCGACCGCTCGCCGCTCCTTGCCATCACGTGCACGCTCAACGAAGCGCAGCTTGGGCGACGGCTGCAGATGTATATCGATCACGAGGCGCTGTTCCGCCCGATCACCAAGGCGAGCCTTCGCCTGCAGGGCGGCGCAATCGCCGCAACGGTCGCCGAGGCCCTGCGCATCGCGACCAGCGAGCCGTGGGGCCCGGTGCACCTCGATCTGCCCGAAGACGTCGCGCTCGCGCCGGTCAGCGAGACTGTGCCGGCGATTGCGGTGCCGCCGACGGCCGCGAGCCGGACGCCGGACGCGGTCGGGATTGCGAAGGCAGCCGACTGCCTGCGCCGCGCGCGGCGTCCCGTCGCGGTCATCGGCATGAGCGCGCTGCGCATGCGCAATCCTCGGTTGCTGGTCGATTTCATCGCGCGCCATCGCCTGCCGTTCGCTACGACGGTGATGGCGAAAGGGCTCGTCGACGAATCCGATCCGCTTGCGCTCGGCTGCATCGAGCGCGCATGCCGCAAGCTGCAGCGACGCTTCCTCCATGAGCAGGCCGACCTCATCGTCGCGCTGGGCTATGACACGGTCGAGGTCGAGTACGAAGCCTGGACCGGCAGCCTGCCGGTGCTGCACGTGGACGTGCAGGGCGCCGACGCCGACCCGTCGGTCGTCCTCCTGCATGAAGTGATCGGCGACCTCGATGCGTCGGTGTCGGCGCTCGCGGCGATCGATCCCCTGGCGCACGACTGGAGCGATGCCGGCATCGCGGCGCATCGAGCGGCGTTTCAAGCTGCGCTGCGCCCCGTGACGTCGACGCTCTCGCCGCACCAGGCGATAGACGCGGTGCGTCGTGCGCTGCCGCGCGACGGCGTGCTGGCGTTCGACGTCGGCGCGCACACGCACCAGATCGGCAGCCAGTGGACCGCGCATGCGCCGCGCACCTTTTTGATCACCAATGGCTGGTCGTCGATGGGCTTCGCATTGCCGGCCGCGATCGCCGCCAGGCTCGCGCGCCCCGACCTGCCCGTCGCGTGCATCGTCGGCGACGGCTGCTTCCAGATGACCTGCGGCGAGCTTGCCGTCGCGCGCCGCGAGAGGCTCGCGATTCCGTTCGTGGTGCTGAGCGACCGGTGGCTGAGCCTCATCAAGGTGAAGCAGGAGCGCCGCGCGCTCGCGCACTACGGCACCGTGCTCGAGGACGAGTCGCCCGCAGCGCCGCCGGCGCATTATTTCGGCGTGCCTGCCGTGGCGGCGCGCACCGTCGCAGAGCTGGACCACGCGCTGGCGCGCGCGTTCGCCGCGGACGGGCCGACGGTCATCGAGGCGAGCGTCGACCCGGCGCATTATTCGCAAACCGTATTCGACTGAACCGAGGGAGCAGCCCGTGGCACAACAGCCTGTCGATCCCAACGAAGTCCTGATGACCGGAGAGAACTCGTTCATCCGCCTGTCGCCGGACGGTGGCAGGACGCAATCGTCGCGCGTCAGCCACTGGCGCGTGCTGTGGTGTCCGGCGGGCGCCGGGCACGCTATGTTCATGCAGTCGCCGCTGACGGGCAACCAGGTGCAGGCCTACAGCGACAACATCGCCGTCGCACGCTGGCTGCAGGCCATGATCGAGACACTGCTGTTTCCGGCGTTCTCGGATGAGACGCTGCCGGTACTCGAAGCCGAGTTCCATCGCGGCGGCGATCCGCGCGCGGCCGTGACCGAAACCGTCGCCTCGGCCACCGATCGGATCGTGCTCACGTGGTACGACTGCATGGAGCCTTTCGTGCTCACCATGGCGCCGGGCATGGGCAACCGGCCGCTCGGCGTGTTCAGCACCTTCTTTCCGGCGCGGCGCGCGCAGCTGGAAATGAACGGCGACTTCGCGCCGCACGTGCCGTGGCTCGAGATGCGCGGCGACCGCCAGTCCTCGAGCGCCTGCCTCGCCTGGTCCGAGAGCTGGGTCAAGCCGCGCGGTTGACGCTTAGCGCTTCAGCCGGTATCCGGTGCGGAATATCCACGCGACGATCGCGAGCGAGACGGCGAGGAAGATGCAGATCATCGCGAGGCTCAATTCCACGCTGACGTCCGCCGCGCTGTAAAAGCTCCAGCGGAAGCCGCTCACGAGGTACACCACCGGGTTGAACAGCGAGACCGTCTGCCACACCGGCGGCAGCATGTCGATGGAGTAGAACGTGCCGCCGAGGAAGGTGAGGGGCGTCACGATCAGCAGCGGTATGAGCTGCAGCTGCTCGAAGGTGTCGGCCCAGATGCCGATGATGAAGCCGAACAGGCTGAACGTCACCGCGGTGAGCAGCAGGAACAGCACCATCCACACCGGGTGCTCGATGCGCATCGGCACGAACAGGGCCGCGGTGGCGAGGATGATGAGCCCGAGGATGATCGACTTGGTCGCCGCGGCGCCGACGTAGCTGATCACGACCTCGACGTACGACACCGGCGCGGACAGCAGCTCGTAGATCGTCCCGGTGAATTTCGGAAAATAGATGCCGAACGATGCGTTCGACAGGCTTTGCGTGAGCAGCGACAGCATGATGAGCCCCGGCACGATGAACGCGCCGTAGCTGACGCCGTTCACTTCCGGTATGCGCGAGCCTATCGCCGATCCGAACACCACGAAGTAGAGCGACGTCGAGAGCACCGGCGAGATGATGCTCTGCATCAGCGTGCGCCGGGTGCGCGCCATCTCGAACGCGTAGATCGCCCGTATGCCGTGCACGTTCATCGTACGTCCTTCACCAGATCGACGAAGATATCCTCGAGCGAGCTCTGCGTCGTGTTGACGTCCTTGAACGCGATGCCCGACCTGCCGAGATCGGTGAGCAGCTCGCTGATGCCGCTGCTGCTGCGCTGTGCGTCGTAGGTGTAGATCAAGGCGTTGCCTTCCTCGGCGAGCTCCAGCCGGTAGGCGGCCAGGGCCTGCGGTATCTGCGCGAGCGGATGCTGCAGATGGAGGCTCAGCTGCTTCTTGCCGAGCTTGCGCATGAGCTCGGTCTTGTCCTCGACGAGTATCAGCTCGCCGTTGTTGATGACGCCGATGCGGTCCGCCATCTCCTCCGCCTCGTCGATGTAATGCGTGGTGAGGATGATGGTCACGCCGGACGCCTGCAGCCCGCGCACGAGCTCCCACATATCGCGGCGCAGCTCCACGTCCACGCCCGCAGTCGGCTCGTCGAGGAACAGGATGCGCGGCTCGTGCGACAGCGCTTTCGCGATCAGCACGCGCCGCTTCATGCCGCCGGAAAGCGTGCGGATCTTGTTGTCCTTCTTGTCCCACAGCGAAAGCTCGCGCAGCACCTTCTCGATGTGGGCGGGATTCGGGCTCTTGCCGAACAGGCCGCGACTGAAGGACACGGTGTCCCACACCGATTCGAACGCATCGGTGGTGAGCTCCTGCGGCACGAGCCCGATGATGGAGCGCGTCTCCCGGTAGTCGGTGAGGATGTCGTGGCCGTCGACGACGACGCGCCCCGCGGTCGGATTCACGATGCCGCAGATGGCGCTGATCAATGTCGTCTTGCCCGCGCCGTTCGGGCCCAGCAGGGCGAAGATCTCTCCGCGGCGGATGTCGAGATTGATGCCCTTCAGCGCCTTGAAGCCGGAGGCGTACGTCTTGGACAGGCTCGAAACGGACAATATGGGCTGCATGGCCGCCATATTACGGAAAAATGGCCACGGCGGAGCTGTGTTTCGTGCTTTCGTCGATTCACGCAGTGGTCATCACCACCGGCGCGTGGTCGCTCGTGCCGACTTCGCGCAGCACCACGCACTCGCTGGCTCGCGCAGCGATGGATTTCGAGGCGAGGATGTAGTCCAGCCGCCAGCCGATGTTGCGCAAGCGCATGTTCCGCCACGGCGCCCACCAGGTGTACATCTCGGCGTTGTCGGGTTGCAGCAGGCGTCCCACGTCGACGAGGTGCCCGCCCAGCAGCGACTCGAACAGCGCGCGCTCTTCTTCGCTTTGGCCGATGCACCCCGGCTTACGCTCCTTCGGATGCACGTCCATGTCGGTGCGCGTGATGTTCATGTCGCCGCACAGGATCAGCTCGCGACCCTCCTCGTGCAAGGCCTTCGCCCAGGCGGCGAGCCGCGTCATGAACGCGAGCTTCGCGGGGTAGTCCTTGCCGCCGTTCGGCACGTACACCGACGCGACGACCAGCTTGCCGAACGACGCCTGCACGATGCGCGATTCCATGTCGAAGTCGGGATGGCTGAACTCGGGCTCGCTGTCGAACAGCCCGCGGCGGATGTGCAGCGAGACGCCCGAGTACGCGCGCAGGCCGTGGAAATAGGCGTGGTAGTCGGCAAGCTCGCATTGCGCCGGCACCTGCGCGCGCTCGGCCTTGAGCTCCTGCAGGCACACGACATCGGGGTGGTCGCGCGCTATCCATTCGCACAGCTGCGTCTGCCGCGCGCGTATTCCGTTCACGTTCCAGGTGGCGATCTTCATGGCGGAGATTATACGGGCGGCAGGAAGCGCGCCGTCGAAGGCATACGGTCCGGTTTCTTGACGCTCACCGGCCGGGTGCGCCATCCTAGCCGCGCGGCACGGCAGCGGGCCGGAGGTGAAGATGCCGGCCGGCGCCGGCTGCGTCACATGGGAGAAGCGAAATAATGAAAAGCACTTGTGCAGCACTCGGATTCATTGCGGCCGCCGCGCTCGCCGGCTGCGCGCACCAGCCGGCGTCGGACGGCGGATGGGTCACGCTGTTCGACGGCGGTAGCCTCGACGCGTTCGATCGCGTCGGCAATGCGAACTGGACCGTGAGGGACGGCGTGGTGCAGGCCGACAAGGGCGTGGGATTCCTCGTCACCAAGGCGCGCTATTCCGATTTCCAGGTCCGCGCCGAGTTCTGGGCGGACGAGGACGCGAACAGCGGCATTTTCAAGTTCCGCAAGGTCGAGGTGAGGCCGCTGTAACCCGAGGAGAACAGCATGATGAACCGCATCGCTACGCTCTGCCGTGTGTGTCTCGTTCTCGCGTCGCTGTGCGGCGCAGCGTGGGCGCAGGAGATGCGACGGCTTGCAGCTTGCCTCGCGATTGCCGCAGGTGCTCTTGCATTCGCGAGCTCGTTGCCGTCGCTCGCGCAAACGTATCCGACGAAACCGATACGCCTCATTGTGCCGTTTCCGCCGGGCGGCTCCACCGACGTGCTCGGGCGCATCGTTGCGACCAGGCTCGCCGAGGCGGTCGGCCAGCAGGTCATCGTGGACAACCGCGGCGGCGCGGGCGGCGTCATCGGCACCGACATCGTGGTGAAGTCGCCGCCCGACGGCCACACGCTGCTGTTTTCCGCGAGCGCGCCGATCGCCATCAACGTAACGCTCATGAAAAGCGTGCCGTACGATCCTTTGCGCGACCTCGCGCCGGTGATACGCGTCGCCTCGGTGCCGCTGGTGCTGGTCATTCATCCTTCCGTCCCGGCGCGCTCGGTGAAGGAATTCATCGCGCTGTTGCGCCAGCGGCCGAACGACTTCACCTATGCCTCGCCCAGCACGGGCACGCCGCAACATCTGTCGGCGGAGCTGTTCAAGACGCTCGCCAACGTCAGGATGACGCACATCCCGTACAAGGGCTCGGGTCCGGCGATGACCGACGTGATTGCCGGCCAGGTCCCGATCACTTTCGAGGTCTTCATCACCGCGCTGCCGTACGTGAAAGCGGGTCGCCTGCGCGCTCTCGCGCAAACCGGCGCCGTGCGCTCGCCGCATCTGTCCGACGTACCGACCATCGCGGAAACAGGCGTGCCGGCCTACGAGTCGAGCGGCTGGTACGGCGTGCTCGCGCCTGCCGGGACGCCGGCAGCGATCGTGGGCCGCGTGCATGGGGAAATCGCACGCATCATGGCGGGGCCGGACATGAAGCAGCGGATGGTCGAGCTGGGCGCGGACCCGGCGGCCGACACGCCGGAGCAATTCACGCAGTTCATACGCGCCGAGACCGTGAAGTGGGCGAAGGTCATCCGCGACTCGGGGGCCACTGCCGATTAGTATCAGCCGCATGAACGAGCCGAAGCGCGACGACCGCATCATTCCCGACTGGCTGGGCTGGCTCGCGCTCGGCGTCGCCGTGGCGTTGGGCGCGCTCGTGCTTTACTTCAATCTCGGCTGACGGGCCGCGCGCCGCTGCGAGCCGGCGTATGCAGGTCGATCAGCTTCTTCCTCAGTGGCGAAGCGCTTCGACGGCCTTCTCGCGTATCATTCCGCGGACGCTGAAACGCCATGGAGTCCGATTCATGAACACACGCCCGCACGCCGCGAGCGCACACGCGACGCCGGCTCTCACAGCCGCGCCATACACCAGCCGCTACGTGGAAGCGAACGGGCTGAAGCTGCACTACCTCGATTTCGGCACGCCGGGGCGGCCGGTGACGCTGTGCGTGCACGGCGGCGCGGCGCATGCGCACTGGTTCGATTTTGTGGCGGCCGCGTACGCCGCGCATTTTCACGTGCTGTCGATAGATCTGCGCGGCCACGGCGACAGTGAATGGGCGAGGCCGCCATCGTATTTGTACCGCGACTACGCGTCCGATCTCGACGCGGCGGTGCGCAACCTGGGCTTGAGCGATTTTGCGCTGATCGGGCACTCGATGGGCGGCATGGTGTCGCTGCTGTACGCCGCGACCTATCCCGGGCGCGCAAGCAAGCTCGTGGTCGTGGACAGCATGCTGAATCTCCCGCCCGAGCGCGTGGCGCGGTTGCGCGACGTGGGCAACAAGTCCGGCAGCATCTATGCGTCGCAGGAAGAGCTGGTGTCGCGCTACCGCCTGCGTCCCGGCCACTCGGTCGCCGCGCCGGAGGTCGTGCGCCATATCGCCCGCCACAGCGGCAAAGCGCTGCCCGACGGCGCGTGGAAGCTGAAGTTCGATCGCGCGGTGTACGCGACGCGCGAGAGTCTCGACGGGCGCCCGTACTGGAGCCGCATCGCGATTCCGGCGCTGCTGATGCGCGGCAGCCACAGCGACCGCATCACCACCGAGGTGTACGCCGATGCGCGGGCGCTCTGCCCGCAGCTCGAGCTCGCCGAGGCGCCCGACACCTATCATCACGTGATGCTCGACAACCCGTCCGGGTTCGTCGACGCGACCTTGCCGTTCCTGCTGCGCTAGCGCTACGCGCCTGTCGACGCGTGATCTTCACGTGGCGCGGCCTTCAGCAACGCGCGCGACGACAGCGACCATGCCGGGCATCCGGCTGCGCAGTGCTACACTTTCGCGACCGTCGCGAGACGGCTCCGTGCCAACGCCCGCAGCCGGGAGGCGGCGCGGATCAACGAGACCGCCAGGGAGACCTGTATTACGTGGGCACTTATGACCTTGCCGTCTACCTCATCACCACGCGCGAGGGCAACATCCTGATCAACACCGGCGTCAACGACTCGGTGCCCGGCATACGCGCCAACATCGAGAAGCTCGGCTTCAGGTTCGGCGACATCAAGCTGCTGCTCGTGACTCACGGCCACTGGGATCAGGCAGAAGCAGATGAAGCCCGACGTGTGGGTCGCGTCCCATGCCGCGCAGTTCAACCTGCATCAGAAGTACAAGCCGGGCGACGCCTACGATCCGAACCGTTTCGTCGATCCTGCCGGCTACCAGGCGAAAATCGAGTACTACGAGAAGCTGTACGAGGCGCAGCTCGCCAAAGAGCGCGCGGCGAAGGCGCAGTGACGTCGCGCGCCGTTCCGTGGCCCGGATGAATCGCGCCGTCATCGACATTCGCGACCTGCGGTTCGCATGGCCGGGGCAGGATGCACCCTGCCTCGACATCGAGTCGCTGCAGGTAGAGGCCGGCGAGCGCGTATTCATCCACGGGCCCAGCGGCAGCGGCAAGAGCACGCTGCTCGGCCTGCTGGGCGGTGTGCTCGCCGCGCAGCGCGGCTCGATCGACGTGCTGGGCACGCGGCTCGAGAAGCTGCGCCCGGCGCAGCGCGACCGCTTCCGCGCCGATCACATCGGCTTCCTGTTCCAGCTGTTCAACCTGATCCCTTATCTTTCGGTCGTCGATAACGTGGTGCTCGCGGGACAGTTCTCGGCGCGCCGCCGGGCGCAGGCGCTCGCGTCCAGCGCCACGCTGCGCGACGAGGCGATACGCCTGCTTGCGGATCTCGACCTCGGCGGCGCCCTGCTCGAGCGGCGCGTCACGGACCTAAGCGTCGGGCAGCAGCAGCGCGTCGCTGCGGCAAGAGCGGTGCTGGGCCGCCCGGAAATCATCGTGGCCGACGAGCCGACGTCCGCGCTCGATGCCGATCGCCAGAGCGCATTCCTGGACTTGCTGCTGCACGAGTGCGACGCAGCGGGCACGACGCTGCTGTTCGTGAGCCATGACCATCGGCTGGCGGCGCATTTCACCCGCGAGATTGCGCTTCACGGCGTCAATTGCAGCTGGCGCGAAAGGCAGCCCGCATGACGCATCTTCCGGGGCTTGCGCTGCGCAGCGCCTGGAACCGGCGGCACACGCTGGGCCTCACGCTGATCGCAATCGCGCTGAGCGTCGCGCTGCTGCTCGGCGTCGACCGCGTGCGGCAGGATGCGCGCGCGAGCTTCGGCCAGTCGGTCTCGGGCACCGACCTCGTCGTCGGCGCGCGCACGAGCCCGGTGCAGCTCATGCTGTATGCCGTGTTCCGCATCGGCGAGGCGACAGCGAACATGTCATGGGCCGGCTACGAAAAGATATCGGCGCATCCGCTCGTTGCGTGGGCCGTGCCGCTTGCGCTCGGCGATTCTCACCGCGGCTATTCCGTCGTCGGCACGACACGCGACTATTTCGACCGCTTCAGCTACGGGGCCGGGAAAAAGCTCGCGTACGCGCAGGGCGAGGCGTTTTCCACGGTGTTCGAAGCGGTGATCGGCGCCGACGTGGCGCAGCGCCTCGGCTATCGCGCGGGCGACCGGATCGTGCTCAACCACGGAGCGGGTGACGTCGATCTCGCCGAGCACAGCGACAAGCCCTTCATCGTCACCGGCGTGCTCTCGCGCACCGGCACCCCGGTCGATCGCTCGGTGCACGTGCCGCTGGAGGCGATAGAAGCGATACACCTCGACTGGCAGGGCGGCGCGCCCATACCCGGCGTGGCGATCGCGCCCGAGCATGTGACGAAATTCGATCTGCGGCCGAAGGCGATCACCGCCATGCTGGTCGGGCTGAAGAACCGCGCCGGCGTGTTCCGCGTGCAGCGCCATGTCAACGAGCTCAAGGACGAAGCGCTGGTCGCCGTCCTGCCCGCGGTCGCGCTCGATCAGCTGTGGCAGGTCGTCGGCGTCGCCGAGCGCGTGCTGCTCGCGGTGTCGGCCATGGTGGTCGCCGTGGGTCTCGCCGGCCTGGTTGCGGTCGTGCTCGCGGGGCTCAACGAGCGCCGGCGCGAGCTCGCGATACTGCGCTCGGTCGGCGCGCGGCCGCGCGACATCTTCTTCCTGCTTACGCTGGAAGCGATGGGCGTGACGGTCGTGGGCGCGCTGCTCGGCGTGATGCTTCTCGCGGCGCTCACGGCGCTCTTTGCGCCGCTCGCCGCATCGCAGTACGGCCTCGTGCTCGAACCGCGACTCATCGCGCGCAGCGAGCTCGCGCTGCTTGCCGCCGCCGTCGGCGTCGGTATACTCGCGAGCCTGATCCCGGGATACCGCGCCTACCGCCTGTCGCTCGCCGACGGCCTCACGCCGCGCCTATGAGGAGAGTCCTGATGCGTTGCCCGACCATTCTGCCGATACTGCTCGCGGCCGCCACTGTCGCAGGCGCAGCCGACAAGCCGGACTACAAGGTCGGCGACCGCCTGCCACAGAAGCCGGCTGCAGCGGCGCCCGCTGCCTACAAGGAGACGCCGTGGGATGCGCTGGTGCCGGCCAACTGGAATCCGGCCAAGGAATTCGCCGCGGTGAATTTCGGCAGCCTGGACGACTCCGATCCACGCGCGATCGCCGCGCTCGAGAAGCTGCGCGAGGCCTGGGACAACGCGCCCGTGGTCCCGGCGCTCAACGGGACGCGCGTGCGCGTGGCCGGCTTCATGGTGCCGCTCGAAAGCCACGAAGGGCTGGTGAGGGAGTTCCTGCTGGTGCCGTATTTCGGGGCGTGCATACACACGCCGCCGCCGCCCGCAAACCAGATCATCCACGTGTTGCCCGCGCGTCCGTACAAGAGCGATCGGGAGATGGACGCGGTGTGGATCAGCGGCGTGCTCGAGACCACGCGCGCCGGCACCGACATGGGCAATGCCGGCTACCGCATGAAAGCCGAGCTCGTCACGCCGTACAAGCGCTGACACGTCGCTCTATACGTTGGCGGCAGCGTGCTCCGGCACGGCGAAGCCGGCGAGCGCCAGGTTCTTCGCTTCGGTGCGCGTGTACTTCATGAACGCCTGTGCCGCGGCGGAAAGCTGCTTGCCGACCGGATACACGAAGTGCCAGTAGCTCTCCAGCGGAAAGCCTTCGACATCCAGGCATACCAGGTCCGTCGATTCCCTTTCGAGCCCGAGCGTGTAGCGTGACAGGATCGAAACGCCGAGGCCCGCCAGTATCGCCTCGCGGATCGCCTCGTTGGTGCTGAGCTCCATCCGGATGCGCGGCACGAGGCTGCGCTCCTCGAACTGCTTGAGGGCGGCCATGCGCGTGCCGGAGCCGGGCTCGCGCATGAGGAAAGGCTCCTGCGCGAAGCGGGCGAACGGTATGGCGCGCTCGTGGGCGAGCGGATGGTCGCTGCGCGCGAGCACCACCAGCGGGTTCGGCAGGATCGCCTGCACGATGATTTCCTTGTCGCGCGGCGGATCGGAGAACAGGTAGAGATCGTCTTCGTTGTTCTCCAGGCGCTCGATCAGCGCCCTGCGATTGTGGATCTGCAGCGATATCTCCACGCCGGCGTGGCGCTCGAGGAAGCCGCCGAGCAGCCGCGGCGCGAAGTACTTCGCCGTGGACGTCGCCGCGAGGCGCAAATGGCCCGCCTGCAGACCGCGCAAGCCGTCGAGCGTCTGCTCGAGCTCGGAGAACACCCGGAAGACGTCGGTGCAGCTCGCGTAGAGGCGCTCGCCGGCCTCGGTGAGATAGATGCGCCGGCCGACCTGCTCGAAGAGAGGCACGCCGAGCGTGTCGGTGAGCTTCCTGATCTGCACCGAAGCGGTGGGCGCGGCCATGTGCAGCTCGTCGGCCGCGCGCGCGAAGCTGCCCAGCCGCGCGCTCGCCTCGAAGACGCGCAGCTGCGGCAGCGTCCCGTGTCTCAGGTAACGGTGTATGTCGATGGGGGACATGGCACTCCTCCTCGTAGGTGGCCAGTTCCCGCCGTGCAAAAGCACAGCGGCCTTCCCTGTCAGGTGAAGGCCGCCGGTTTTTGGGGGAAAAACCTTCACCTGTCGGCAAAGGTCTCGCTCGCATCTCCTCGATGCCGTTGCGGCCGGGGCTTGAGACCCGTGTTGACGGCCGCATCGCAGTAGCCTTGCGGCTACCAAGCTACTCCCCTCTGGGGATGTGTCGGCTATGCGCCGGAGCACGTCAACTTTTTAGCACTGCATGCATGTGGCGTCAAGCTAAGACCCATTGTGTTTCGTAAACACAGGCTTGAAGGTTTGCGCGCGGCCGTGCGCTTTCGTAACGCAACGCGTTGCAAGGTTCAAATTTTCATTGCCGCACGCAGTGCACATACTGCAGCCGTCATCGTCAACCGGAGACTCGCATGCACGATCCCAACTCGCACGGCAAGTCGATTGCCGATGTCGCCGCAGCGCTCAAGACCGATCCGGCGCGCGGCCTCAGCGCGCAGGAGGCGCAGGAGCGTCTTGCCGCGTGCGGCGCGAACGAGCTCACCGAGCGGCCGCGGCCCGGCTTTCTCGCGCTGCTGTGGGACCAGTTCAACAACTATCTCGTCATCATTCTCGTCGTGGCCGCGCTGGTGTCGCTGCTGCTCGGCGAGTACGTCGATTCGATCGCCATCATGGTGATCGTGGCGCTGAACGCAGTGGTGGGCGTGGTGCAGGAATCGAAGGCGGAGCAGGCGCTGGAGGCGCTGCAGAAAATGTCCGCGCCGAACGCCCAGGTCATGCGCGACGGCCACCAGGTCACCGTCCCGGGCCGGGAGCTCGTCCCCGGCGACGTGGTGCTGCTGGAAGCGGGCAATTACGTGCCGTCCGACCTGCGGCTCACCGAAACCGTGAACCTCAAGATCGACGAGGCGTCGCTTACCGGCGAGTCGGTCCCGGTCGAGAAGCGGGCCGCGGCGGTCCTCCAGGGCGACATACCGCTGGGCGACCGCAAGAACAGCGCCTTCATGGGCAGCCTCATCACGTATGGCCGCGGCAAAGGCATGGTGACGGGGACCGGCATGCACACCCAGATCGGCCTCATCGCGGAGATGATCCAGTCGTTCGAGACCGAGAGCACGCCGCTGCAGCGCAAGCTCGAGCATCTCGGCAAGGTGCTCGGCACCGCATGCCTTGCGATCTGCGCGCTGGTGTTCATCTACGGGCTGGTGCGCGACACGCATCTCACGGCGGCGCTGCAGGGCGGTTTCGTCGAATGGCTGCAGGCCGAGAAGAAAGACATCGTCAACCTGTTCATGACGGCGGTGAGCCTCGCGATCGCCGCAGTGCCCGAAGGGCTGCCCGCCATCGTCACCATCTGCCTCGCGATCGGCATGCAGCGCATGATCAAGCACCACGCGCTGATCCGTAAGCTTCCGGCGGTGGAGACGCTGGGCTGCGCGACTGTCGTGTGCTCCGACAAGACCGGCACGCTGACGCAGAACGAGATGACCGTGGTGCAGGGCTGGGCCGGGGGCAAGCGCCTGCGCGTCACCGGCGAGGGCTACAGCCCGCAGGGCCAGTTCTTCCTCGGCACCGAGGCGTTCGACCCGCGCAAGGACAGGGACGCCGAGCTGCTGCTTCACGGCGCGCTGTTGTGCAACGACGCGAAGCTGGAAGAAGCGTGCGACGAAGGGGGGCGCCGCAGCTGGCGCATCGTCGGCGATCCGACCGAGGGCGCGATGGTGGTGGCCGCCGCGAAGAGCGGCTACACGCGCGAGGACATGGAGAAGCTGCTGCCGCGCGTGCAGGAGATTCCGTTCGATTCCGACCGCAAGCGCATGACGACCATACACACGTACGACCGGGGCGACGCGCCGACTTTCGCCTCGGGCATCGGCTATCCGCCGGTGGTGGCGTTCGTGAAAGGCGCACCGGACGTGATCCTCGAGTTGTGCGCGCACCGCGCGCACAACGGCGAAGCGGTCGCGCTGACAGAAGACATGCGCGCCGAGATACTCGCGCACAACCGCGACATGGCGGGCAATGCCTTGCGCGTGCTCGGCGTCGCCTATCGGCCGTTCGACGCGCCGCCGCAGACGGTCGATGCAGAGACCATAGAGAAGGATCTCGTGTTCGTCGGCCTGCTCGGCATGATCGATCCGCCGCGTGCCGAAGTGGTCGAGGCGCTCAAAGTCGCGCGTGGCGCGGGGCTCAAGAGCATCATGGTCACCGGCGATTACAAGGACACCGCGGAAGCGATCGCGCGGGATATCGGCCTGCGCACGCCCGACGGATTGGTCCTCACGGGGCCGGAAATCGAGCAGATGAGCGATGAAGCGCTCGCCGCCCAGGCGCATCGCCTCGACGTCTGTTGCCGCGTGTCGCCGCAGCACAAGACGCGCATCGTCGAGGCGCTCAGGTCGCGCGGGCACGTCGTCGCCATGACGGGCGACGGCGTGAACGACGCCCCCGCGCTCAAGCGCGCGGACATCGGCGTCGCGATGGGCATCACCGGCACCGACGTCGCGAAGCAGACCGCGGACATGGTGCTCACCGACGACAACTTCGCGAGCATCGTCGCGGCGATAGAGCAGGGGCGGATCATCTACTCCAACATCCGCAAGTTCGTGTACTTCCTGCTCGCCTGCAACATCGGCGAGATCCTGATCGTGTTCGGCTCGATGCTCGCCGGCATGCCGATACCGCTGCGGCCGGTCCAGCTGCTGTGGCTCAACCTGGTGAGCGACGGGGCGCCCGCGCTGGCGCTGGGCATGGAAAAAGGCGATGCGGACATCATGAAGCACCCGCCGCGCGCCGCGTCTGAGCACGTCATCAACCGCGACATGGGGCTGGGCATAGGCGTCGTCGGGCTGGTGGACGCGATTGCCGTGCTGACGGTGTTCTTCATCGCGCTGCAGCGTTATCCCGGGCACCTGGAGGTCGCGCAGACCATCGCCTTCGTCACGCTCTGCACCTCCGAGCTGATACGCGCGTTCACGGCGCGGTCCGAGTATCGCAGCATTTTTGCGATAGGCGTGTTCTCGAATCGCTGGATGGTGTGGGCCGTCGGCGTGTCGTTCCTGCTGGTGATGATGGTGGTCTACGTGCCGTTCTTCCAGCCTTTCTTCGACACCGTGCCGCTCACGACGGGCGACTGGCTGCTGATGACGCCATTCTTCTTCGCCGCCCCGGCGGCGATGGAGCTGCTGAAGATTTACTTCGCTCGCAGAACCGCTGCCGCAGAAGCCAGGCAGGCGCGCGCAACGAACAGGGCGGCGGCGCTGGAGCGGTTGAAGGCCGAAACAAGCTTACTTACTTCCACAGGACGGAGCGCCATGAGAAAAGTGCTGATTCCCGTAGACGGCTCCCGCAACTCCGAGTTCGCGGTGAGACACGTCGTCAAGCAGTTCATGAACGACAGCGCCATGCAGGTTCATCTCCTCAACGTGCAAACGCCGCTCACGAGCCATGTCGCGCAGTTCCTGACGCGCAAGGACCGTCACGAGTACTACCACGACTCGGCGGAGAAAGCGCTCGACCCGGCGCGGCAGATACTGGAGAAGTTCGGCATACCGTACTCGGTGCACACGGAGCTCGGCGACCGCGCGGAGTGCATCACGCACACGGCGAGCCGCCTGCGCTGCGACGAGATCGTGATGAGCACCGCGCGCAAGAATTCGCTCACGCGACTGGTCGAGAACTCGGTGACGAACCGGGTGCTCGAGCTCACGCCGCTGCCGGTCGAAGTGGTGGCCGGCAATTCCGTGTCCAACCTGGAGCGATACGGCATACCGGCTGCGGTGGCTGCCGTTCTGGCGCTGTTCCTCGCCGTCGACTGATCGCGTCTTCGGCATCGCGCCGGGCCTGCCAGCCGCGGGTCCGGCGCCGTCGCGTACGGCGGTTGCCAACGCACGTCCGACCGTGGATCATGGGCGCTTTTTCCCGATCCCGGAGTACGCGAAGTGAAATTGAAACTCCTGACCTTCATGCTTGCCCTTGCGGTCGCCGACGCTTCCGCGCAATCGGATGTCGCGGCGAAAGCGGCGAAGGAGCCCGGCGCGGTCGTCACCAGGAGCGGTCTCGTGTACCGCGCGATGAAGGAAGGCAACGGCGAGAGCCCGTCGGCGGGCGATACCGTCCGCGTGCATTACCGCGGCACCTTTCCCGACGGCCGCGAATTCGACAGCTCCTACAAGCGCGGCCAGCCGGCCGAGTTTCCGCTGAACCGCGTCATTCCGTGCTGGACCGAAGGCGTGCAGCGCATGAAGACCGGCGGCAAGGCGAAGCTCACCTGCCCGCCCGGCATCGCGTACGGCCAGCGTGGCGCGGGCGGCGTCATACCGCCGAATGCGACGCTGATGTTCGATATCGAGCTGCTGGAAATAATGCGCTGACGTGCGGCTGGCGGCGGCAGGCCGTCGGGTGCCGACAGTTCTGTTCGAGTTGTTGTCACCAGGTAATGCCACCGTCACCGGCGCGACAGTGCCGGCATCGGCCGACGCGCCGCGTTGATGCATAATGCCGTCTCACGCGCCAACGGAGCGGCCATGACGACGAACATACTGCTGATCCTCGCGGACAATCTCGGCTGGGGCGAGCCCGGTTGCTATGGCGGCGGCGCGCTGCGCGGCTCGCCGACGCCGCGCATCGATGCGCTCGCGGCGCAAGGCGTGCGCTTCCTCAACTTCAACGTCGAAAGCGATTGCGTGCCGACGCGCTCGGCGCTGATGACGGGCCGTCATCCGATACGCACCGGCGCGCTGCAGTCGGTGCCTGCGGGCCTGCCGCAAGGTCTCATTCCCTGGGAAGTCACGCTCGGTCAACTGATGCAGGAGCGCGGTTATGCAACCGCCTGCTTCGGCAAGTGGCACCTCGGCGACCGTCCCGGGCGCTATCCCCACGAGCGCGGCTTCGACGAGTGGTACGGCATACCGCGCACCACCAACGAAAGCATGTTCACCAGCTCGCCCGGCTTCGATGCGGACGTGGTGCCTATGCCGTACGTGATGGAAGGGCGCAAAGGCGAAGCGGCGAAGGACGTTCACGTGTACGACCTCGAAGCGCGGCGCCGCATCGACGGCGAGCTCACCGCGCGCGCCATCGACTTCATGACGCGGCAGACGAAAGCGCGCAAGCCCTTCTTCGCCTACGTGCCGCTCACTCAGCTGCATTACCCGACCTTGCCGCACCGCGACTTCGCCGGAAAAACAGGCGCGGGCGACTTCGCCGATTCGATGGTGGAGATGGATTGCCGCGTGGGCCAGATGGTCGATGCCGTAGCAGCGCTCGGCATCGCGAACGACACGCTGGTGCTGTTCGGCAGCGACAACGGTCCGGAATTCCGCAGGCCGTGGCGCGGCACCGCGGGGCCATGGACCGGGACTTACCACACGTCGATGGAAGGCGCGCTGCGCGTGCCTTTCATGGCGTGCTGGCCCGGAAAGATCGCGCCGGGCGTCGTCACCAACGAGATCGTGCACATCACCGATCTCTACGCCACGCTCGCGCGCGTAGCCGGCGCGCAGGTGCCGCAGGACCGCCCCATCGACGGCGTGGACCAGCTCGATTTCCTGCTCGGCAAGCAGGAGAAATCGAACCGCGAAGGCTTCGTGTACTACATCAAGCAGGAGCTGCGCGCGGCGAAGTGGCGCGACTGGAAAATGCACATGGTGTGGGAGCCGGAGCCCAACCAGGGGCCGAATCACCTCGAGACGCCGTGGATTTTCAACCTCACGCGCGATCCCAAGGAGGAGACCGACGTGGGCAACGAGTACAGCTGGGTGAGGACGCCGCTGCGCCGCATGATCCACGAATTCCAGCAGGCGCTGAAACAGCATCCGCCCATACCGCCGGGCGCGCCGGACGACTACCGGCCGAAATAGCGCGGCGCGCTACTCGACGACAAGCGTAGCCTTCATGGTCGGATGCAGCGTGCAGACATAGGGATGCGTGCCGGCTGTCCTGGCGACATGGCTCCAGCGCTTGCCCGGCGCGATCTCGCGAGAGTCGAAGCTGCGGTCGGCTGCGGTGGCCGTGTGCGGGAAGGGATCTTTGTTCACCCACACCACGGTATCGCCGCGCTTCACGCGCAGCGTGGCCGGCGCGTAAGCCATTGCATCGATGGTGACGGTGTGCGTGGCGGCGGCCGCGGTGCGCGGCCCGCCGAGCGCGAGCCCGGCGAGCAGCACCGATGCAGCGGCGGCACGCAGTGCGATGCGTGTCATCGCGCGCCTACTTCTTCAACGAAGCCTGGATGTGCTTTGCATGGTCGAGATGCGCGACGAACGCGGGCCTCACCTTGATCAGCAGCGCCTTCAGCTCCTCGTTCTTCGCATTGGGGATCAGCGTCTTGTCCACGGCGTCCAGCACCGTCTGGTGATACGTCACCTCGTTGTCGACGTACGCGCGATCGAACTCGGCGGCTTTCAGGCCTTCCAGCCGCTTGCGCGTGTCGGCGCCGGATTTCTTCAGGCTTTCGCTCGTCGCGTTCTCCTCCGGCTTGACGTGGAGCTTGGTCACCAGCGCCGTCGCCTGCTTGTTCACGCCGGTGTGGTCGGTGACCATGCGCCTGGCGAACTCCTTCACTTCCGCGCTCTTCGCCTTCGATTCGGCGAGCTTGCCGGCGTCGATGTCGACCTGGTTGGCGGCGACGACGATGGCAGCGATCTGCGCGTCGTTGGGGGCGCCGGCCTGCGCGTAGACCGTGCCGGTGGCGATAGCGAATAGCGTAGCGGTGATGCAGCGAACGGTGTTCATGGCGTTGCTCCTTGGTGGCGTTGAGGGAATCAGGAATCGATGCGGGACAGCACGCGGGCAACGATGCGGTCGCAGCGGGCGCCGTCGAACGAGAACGCGTCGGGCAGCGTGACGTCGATCTCGCTCGCGAGCGCCTCGCGCAGCAGGCTTTTCGCGCGGAAGTGGCGCGTGCGCACGGTGGCCTCGGGTATGCCGAGCGCCTGCGCGGTCTCCTCCACCGTCATTTCCTCCAGCTCGCGCATGACGAACGCGGTGCGGAATGCGACCGGCAGCGCGTCGATCTTGCGTTCCAGCACCGCCCTCATCTGCGAGCGCGATGCGGCTTCCTCCGGCGTGCTGCGCTCATCGGACACCGCTTCCTCCTCTGCCAGTATCGCTTCCGGATCGCCGCTCGCGATCGGTATCACCTCGGCGGCGCGGCGGCTCTTGCGCATCCGCCCCAGCGCCTCGTTGATGACGATGCGCGACAGCCACGTGGTGACGGCAGAGTCGCCGCGGAAGTCCTTCAGGGCCGTGTAGGCGGTGATGTAAGCTTCCTGCAATGCCTCTTCCGCCTCGCTGTCGTCCTTGAGGATGGCGCGCGCGATGCGAAACAGCTTGCGATTGCATGCGCGCATGAGGCGCTCGAACGCCGCCGTATCGCCGCCGCGGATGCGGCTCACGAGCTCGGCTTCCGACATGCCGGCCGCATGAGCGAGTTTGCTTGCCTGGGGCACATTGCCTCCGTATCTGACCGTTGCACCCATTGGATGTACCGGGCCGACGCCGCGTTCCCGGCCCGCAGTTGCGCGATAATACGACCCTGACGAGGAGGGGGTCATGAAACACTCTACCGAGCAGCGGTGTGTCGCATGCCTGGCTCGCGCGGCTTCTTTGGTGGCGGTTGCGATCGCGGTTATTGCGGCCACGCCTGCGTGGAGCGCCCAGTCCGGCGGCTATCCTGCGCGGCCGGTACGGATCATCGTGCCTTATACGCCGGGCGGCGCATCGGACGCCGTCGCGCGCGTCCTGGGCCAGAAGCTCGGCGAGACGCTTGGGCAGCAGTTCGTCATCGACAATCGACCCGGCGCCGCAGGCTCGCTTGGGCGCGAGATCGTCGCGAAGGCGACACCGGACGGCTACACACTGCTGGTCGGCGACTCTCCGCACACCATCAACGTCCACGTGCTGAAGCACGTGCCGTACGACCCGATCAGGGATTTCACGCCGATCACGCTGCTCGCGACTGCACCGCAGGCGTTCGTCGTGCATCCGGGCTTTCCGGCGCGCACGGTGAAGGAGTTTATCGCCGCGGCCCAGGGCCAGCCGGGCAAGCTGAATTACGGCTCGGGTGGCGCCGGGTCCATCACGTTTCTCACCGGCGAGCTGTTCAAGCTGGCGGCCCACGTCGATATCGTGCACATCCCGTACAAGAGCATAGGGCTCGCGTCGGCCGACGTGATGGCCGGGCAGGTGCAGGCGGCTTTTCCCACCGCGCCAGGCGTCGTCACCCACGTGCGCGCCGGCAGGCTGCGCGCGCTCGCCGTCACCGGGCTGAAGCGGTCGGGCGCGCTGCCCGACGTGCCGACTTTCGAGGAGAGCGGTGTGCCGGGGATGAACGTCGCGAACTGGTTCGGCGCGTTCGGCCCGGCGCGATTGCCGAAAGACATCGTCGCGAAGCTTCATCGAAGCATCGTGGATGCGATGCATTCGGCCGACGTGCGGGCAAAGCTCACCAACCTGTCGCTCGATATCTCGACCACCAGCCCTCAGGAATTTCACGCCCATCTCGTGAGCGAGCTGGAGCGCTGGGGCAAGGTGGTGAAAGCGGCGGGCATCAAGCCCGAATAGCGATCGCGTCTAGCGGCGGTTGGCGGCGGCGTCCTGCATCCACAGCTCGGCGCGCCAGCGACGCGCGATGACGATGGTCACTGCGATGCCCGACGCGCAGTACAGCGTCGCCGTCCAGGGATAGCCGATGAAGCTGATCAGCGGTCCGGCGATGAGCAGCCCGGGCAGGTTGCCGTAGATCGCGAGCATGCGTATGCCCATCACGCGGCCGCGGAACTGCTCGTCGCACGAGCGCAGCAGTATCGCGGACATCGGCACCTGTCCCATGCTCTGCGCGAGGCCGGCGAACGCGAGCGCGACCATACCGCCATAAAGATCGTGCATGTGCGCGAACACGAACAGCGCCGTGTACCACAGCACGCACGACACCACCATCATGCGCGCCGGCTGGAAAGCCCCGCCATGCCGGCTCAGCGCAATCGAGCCCACGAGCGCGCCGAAGGCGGTGCTCGCGACCATGTAGCCCAGGCCGGTGCGATCGGTCTCGTAGATTTCCTTCGCGACGTACGGCAGCAGGCCGGTGAACAGCGGAAACGCCGTGAGATTGAGCAGGAAGGCGAGCAGCATCAGCGCAAGGAGCTGCGGCGTGCGGCGCACGTAGGCCAGACCTTCCTTCAGCTCGCGCAGCGGCGACGCGCGCTGCGGCTTTGCACGCGGCGCGGGTGCGGCGCGAGTCGCGCGCGCCTTCAGCGTGAGCAGCACGCTCGTTGCATACAGGCACGCGACGACGGCGTATGCCGTGCCTATGCCGAGCAGTGCGACGAGGCCGGCGCCGGTCAGCGAGCCGGCGATCTTGGCGGAGTCCTGCGTGGTGCGCTGTATGCCCATCGCACTCATGAGATGCGCGGGCGGCATGGTGTCGCCGATGAGCGCAGCCCGCATGCCGATGTCCGAGGGCTGGACGAGCCCCATCATCGCCGCGATGGCGAAGACGTACGGCGGCGACAGCATTCCGGTGAACGCCAGCGTCATGAGCGTCAGCGCCTGCGTCGCGTAAAACGCGCGCATCGCGCACAACACGGTGCGCTGACCTGCGCGGTCGCCCGCCACGCCGAACAGCGGCGCGAGCAGCGTGCCGAGATAACGCAGCGACGCGAACACCGTGAGCAGCAGCACCGAGCCGGTCTCGACCAGCACGTACCAGCCCAGGATGAGCGTCTCCATCTCGAACGCCCACGAGGTCGCGATGTCGGCCGGCCACTGAAAGCGGAAGCTGCGGACCTGGAAGGGAGCCAGCGCGGATACGCGCATCGCGACGCTCAAGATGGAGTACCGGAGGCGGTCATTGTTTTCATCGTCGCCGCAAAGTACCAGCACGCCGGCCGGAATTCAATCGGCACGCGCCGCCGGACCCTTTGCCCTATCATTGCGGCATCTTCGCAACCTGCCGCAACAATCCATGGCTGCTCCGCTGCATTGCGCTCCATCGCGAGGCGTTGTCGTGCCCGACCGTTCACGGACGAGACCTGATGCGTCGCGCGAACGAGTCTGTCTTTCCATCAGACGCGGGGGCGCGGAGCGCTCGCATTGATCCCGCCCGATTGGCTGTGGATACCGGTCACGCTCGCCGCGGCAGTCGCGCAGACGCTGCGTACAGATTGCCGTGTTCGGTCTGCTGTTCCTCGGCGATCCGCTGACTGTCGCCACCGCGGTCGCCGTCGTCCTCGGCACGGCCGGCGTGGTGCTGCTGTCGCCGATAGACCGCGACCGGCCGCTGCGTACGCTGCTCTCCGGCGGTCAGCCGGATGGAAATCGCCGGCATGGCGCTGCTCGCGGCAGCGCTCGCCATCGTCAGCCTGATGCGCTGATTACGATGGGCAACCGCGGCCTGCGCGCAAGCGCCGTGCGTCAGGGCTCGGGTGTTGCGAGCCCGGGCTTGCGCACCACCAGCGCGACCCCTGCTATGCCGATCACCGCGCCGGCCAACGCCCGGGCCGTGAGCGTCTCGCCGAAAAATCCGTACGCCATTGCAGCGGTCGTGAGCGGTGTGAGATAGAACAGGCTGGAGACGCGCGTCGCTTCGCCGTGCTCGATGAGATAGAACAGCAGCGATATCGCGCCTATCGACAGCACCAGCGCGAGCCAGCCGAGCGCGAAGACGAACTCGCCGGACCACGTCACCCTCATCGTCTCGGTGACGAAGGCGAGCGGCAGCAGGAGCAGCAGCGCCGCGCTGAACTGGATCACCGAGCCTGCGCGCAGGTCGAAGCGCGGGCAGTAACGTTTTTGGTACAGCGTTCCGGCGGTGATGCTCGAGAGCGCGATGAGCGACCACGCGACGCTCAGTCCATCGAGGCCGCGCAGCGAAAATTTGTCCCATAGCACGAGCAGGACGCCGCCGAAGCCGAGCGCGAGGCCGGCCCATTGCGCAGGCGCAAGCCGCTCGCCGAGCAGCGGCGCGGCCGCGAACGCCGTGACCACGGGCTGCAGGCCGACGATGAGCGATACCAGTCCCGCCGGCATGCCGTGATACACCGCCGCGAAACAGCCGGCGAGGTAGCCGCCCTGCAGCAGCGCGCCGGCTGCCGCGATGTGTGCCGCTTCGCGCCGCGTCGCGGGCCAGCGGGCGCGCAGCGCCAGCGCGAGCGGCAGCATGACGGCGATCACGATGAGAAAGCGCAGGATCAGGAACGTGAAGGGCTCGGCATACGGCACCCCGGCTTTCGCGCCGATGAAGCCGGTGCTCCACAGGACCACGAACAGCCCGGGCGCAGCCGCAGACCAGCGATGGAGCCATCCGGACATGGTGAATTGGGAAGGAGAGACGGATCGTATGTTGATTCCGGCCTGCTCGCGGACGGCCGGCGTTGCCGGGGCGCATGATAGCGCAGTTCGCCGCGGCGACACCACGCCGGCGTGCGTCATGGCGCGGACGGGCAGCGGGATGCTACGCTGAGGTGGAACCGCGTTTGCATCGCGGCTGCAAGGAGAAAATCTTATGCAACTCGACAAGCTGCCTGCAGGACCCGCGGTGCCGGACGTGTTTTACGTGGTCGTCGAGATACCCGCCTATGGGCCGGGCATCAAGTTCGAGCTGGAGAAGCGCTCGGGCGCGCTGCTGGTCGACCGCTTTCTCGCAACACCCATGTACTACCCGTGCAACTATGGCTTCATTCCGCATACGCTGTCACTGGACGGCGATCCGCTCGATGCGCTGGTGTTGACGCCGGTGCCGCTGATACCGGGCATCGTCATCGCGTGCCGCGCGGTCGCGATGCTCGAGACCGAGGACGATGCCGGCCCCGACGCGAAAATACTGAGCGTGCCCATCGCCAGGCTCACGCCGGACTATGCGCACGTCGAGGAAAGAGAAGACCTGCCGGCGAGCGTGCTGCAGCAGATCGAGCACTTCTTCACCCATTACAAGGATCTCGAGCCCGGCAAGTGGATGAGCGTGAAAGGATGGCATTCGGCTGCAGTTGCGCGGGCGGAGATCACCGCGAGCCTCGCCCGCTACGAAGCGGATCCGTCGAAGCCGAATTTCTGATGCGGCAGCAGTGCGGCGCTCGCGTTACGCCGCCGCGGCGAGACGATCGTGGACTAAGATGCCTGGGCACTGCGGTCCGGACAGCCATGGGCCGCTCGCTCTCCGGGGACAGCGGACACAACGAGGCGCGCCGCATCGCGTTTCGATCGACACCAAGGGAGGCGTATGAAACTCGCGTACTTCAATGATTTCCGTCTGGGCGTCGTGAAGGGCGACTCCGTCGTCGACGTCACTTCCGTCGTGCAGAACATTCCGCATACCGGACCGGGCGACCTGATGAACGGCCTCATCGCCCGCTTCGCCGATTTCCGCGCGCGTCTCGACAAGGCTGCAGCCGACGGCAAAGGCGTGGCGGTGACGCAGGTGAAGCTGCGTCCGCCGCTACCCAAGCCGGTCAACATCGACTGCATGGCGGTGAACTACATGGAGGACGGCACGCGCAAGGCGCCGGCGCCGATCAATGCCTTCCACAAGTCGCCCGGCTGCGTCATCGCGCACGGCGAGACCATGGTGCTGCCCGACATCCCGGCGACGATTTTCGAAGGCGAGGCCGAGCTCGCGCTGGTGATCGGCAAGCCCGCGAGCCGCGTGCCGGCGGCGAAAGCGATGGACTACGTCTTCGGTTACGTGAACTTCATCGACGGCTCCGCGCGCGGCGTGCTGCCCGAAGGCAACACCTTCTACCAGATGAAGTCGCGCGCGACGTTCGCGCCCATCGGCCCCTACCTCGTCACGGCGGACGAGATCAGGGACCCGCAGAAGCTGCAGGTGCGGTTGTGGGTCAACGGCACGCTGAAGCAGAACTACAACACCGACGACATGGCGCACAAGATTCCGCGCTGCATCGAGTGGATCACGTCGATACACGACCTCGAGCCGGGCGACATACTGGCCACGGGCACCAACCACCGCGGTCTTTCTGCGGTCATGGACGGCGACACGGTGGAGCTGGAAGTCGAAGGCATGGGGCGCCTGAAGATCAAGGTGCGCGACGACCTGAAGCGCACCTGGGCGCGCGAGACGCGTCTGGAGCGCGAGCAGCGCGGCCTCAAGGGCACGACGCCCCAGCTCACCGGCAAGTACGCGCCGACCCCGGCGTAAGCCGCCTCCGCCGCCGCGCGACTCACATCGCGCGGCGCGCGTGCGCTGCGCGGGCGCCGTCGTGCACGCCCGAGCGCAGCAGCGGCAGGTGCTCTTCCGCAGGCGCGGGATACGCGAGGTAAAACCCCTGCACCTCGTCGCAATGGCATTGTCTCAGGAAGTCGAGCTGCGCCTGGTTCTCCACGCCTTCGGCGACCACGGCGAGATCGAGGCTGTGCGCCATGTTGATGATCGCGCGCACGATGGCGGCATCGTCGTCGTCGGCGTCGATGTCGCGCACGAACGAGCGGTCTATCTTCACCGTGTCGACGGCGAAGCGCTTCAGGTTCGCGAGATTCGAATAGCCGGTGCCGAAATCGTCGATCGCGATGCTGATGCCCGCCTCGGCGAGCGCCTGCACGTTCTGGACGGCTTCGGAGCGGTTGGCGAGGAAGCTTTCGGTGATCTCCATCTGCAGCAGGTGCGGCTTCACGCCGGTGCGCTCGAGAATTTCGTGCACCGTTGCGGCGAGCTGACCGGCGTGGAATTGCCGCGGTGAGAGATTGACGGCGACAGGCACGGGCACGACGCCGGCCTCCTGCCACGCCACGATCTGCCGGCATGCCGCCTCGATTACCCACTTGCCGACCGGCACGATGAGCCCGGTTTCCTCCAGCACGTGCACGAACTGGCCCGGCATGAGCAGAGTGCCGTCGGCGCGCCGGCAGCGCAGCAGCGCTTCGAAGCCGGTAAGCGCGCCGTTCGGTAGCCGCACTTTCGGCTGATAATGCAGCACGAACTCGCCGTGATCCAGCGCATGCCGCAGCTCGTTGCCGAGCGTGATCATGGCGTGCGCATGCAGGTTGATGTCCGGCGCATAGAATTCGAACGTGTTCCGCCCCATCTCCTTTGCCCGGTACATCGCGGCGTCGGCATTGCGGATGAGCACGTCGGGATCGGTGCTGTCCACGGGGCATAGCGTGACGCCCACGCTCGCGGTGACGTAAAGCTCGATGCCGTCCAGCTCGATCGGATCGTTGAATGCGGCGATGATTTTCTGCGCCACGCGGCGCGCGTCGCCCGGCTGCTTGAGGCCTGCAGCGACGACTGCGAACTCGTCGCCGCCCAGCCGGCCCACGGTATCGTGCGACCGCACCGCGAGGGACAGCCGCTCGCCGATGAGCTTGAGCAGCCGGTCGCCGGCCGCATGGCCCATGGTGTCGTTCACGTACTTGAAGCGGTCGACGTCGATGAACAGCACCGCCATCGGCGAGTCGTGGCACAGCGCCTCGGCGAGCTCGTGGCGCAGCCGCTCGTAGAACAGCGTGCGGTTGGGCAGGTTGGTGAGCTCGTCGTAATGCGCGAGCTGCTTCAGCTGGTCTTCGGCCGCCTTGCGCTCGCGGATGTCCTGCGCCACCGTGACCAGGTGTTGCACCTTCCCGTCGTGATCGCGCACGAGCGACGTCGAATGCGCGAGCCAGAGCCGGCTGCCGTCCTTGCGCAGGACCTGGCGCTCGCGGCTGATGTGATCGACCTCGCCGCGCAGCAGGCGCTCGCGGTTGGCGAGGACGGGGGCGAGATCGTCTACGGTATTGATGTCGGTGATCTTCATCGCCACCATTTCCTCGCGCGTGTAGCCGAGCAGCTCGCAGTACTTGTCGTTTGCCTGCAGGATGCGCAGGTCGGGCGAAGTGATCATGATGCCGACGCCCGCCTGGCTGAACGTCGTGCGCAGGGTCTGCTCGGAAACGCGCAGCGATTCCTCTGCGCGCTTGCGCTCCGAAACGTCCTCGACGATGCTGATCACGAACATCGGCGCGCCGACGTTGTCGCGCACGACCGACATGGTGCGGCGCACCCACAGGATGGCGCCGTCCTTGCGTATGAGATGCTTCTCGCTCGCAATGGCCGCGAGCCGGCCCTGTACGATGCGCTCCCGGAACGAGGCGCCCGTGCCATAGTCTTCGGCCGGCGTGATGTCGCGTATGGATTTGCCGCGCAGCTCCTGCCGCGTGTAGCCGAGCATCTCGCAGAACTTGTCGTTCACGTCGTCCAGCACGCCGTCGAGGCGCACTTGCGTGATGCCGACCGCCGCGTTGTCGAAGATCGCGCGATAGCGCTCGGCCGTGAGCTTGGTGTCGGTGATGTCGTCGTACGCGCCCACCAGATACGCCGGCGCGCCGGCCGCACCGCGCACCAGGGAGAGCCAGCGCTTCACCCAGATGACGCGCCCGTCCTTGCGCAGGAAGCGCTTCTCGTCGGTCTTGCGTGCGATCTCGCCGCTCAGCAGCGCCTTGCGGGTGCGGGCTTCGACATCGACGTCCGCGGGGTAGGTGAGCCCGGCAGCAGGCCCGCCGACGATCTCGCCACGCGCGTAGCCGAGCAGTTCGCACAGCCTCGCGTTGGCGTATAGCACGATACCGTCGGGGCTGATGTGCGCGAGGCCTATGCTGGCTTCATCGAGTGAGCGCGCAGCATCGAACGGATGGCCGCATGACGCGGCCGCGCCATGCGCCGCCTCGCCGGACTGCCTGTCCTCCATGCGATCTCCTCCCGTGGTCCGCGCGGGCCCTTGGTAGCTGTATAACGGCCGCGCATGCATTCTTCTACAGGAAATCCGGCCCGTCCAGCGGCATCCGGAAGTGTCATCAAATGGTCGCTTCGTGGCGCGCCGTGCGCGCATCAGCCGCAGATGTTTCGTGACGCGCTTCTCGTGCCGTGCGCGCAGCTTCAGTGCACACTGCTTTCGCGCATCGGAATTGACTTGTGTCAAACCACGACGCGCCGCGATTTGAAACACTGTCATCACATCACATCACAGGCGGCGCGCACTGCGCGTCAATGACGGGTCAAAGGGGATAGACGTGAGAACGCACTGCTTCATATCGACGACATCGGCCAATACACGGGGCGCGCGCTGGGCCTGGCACACCGCGGACGACAGTGGCGTGTCGCGCAGACAATCGGAAACCGAGTTCGACGACTTCAATGCGTGCGTGGACGACGCGCGAGCGCACGGCTACCACCACGTCGAGGTGCCGCTGCTCCATTGGAGCTGCGCGGAAGGCACGCCGACGGTCGCGGCCGGGCCGCTCGACATCGACGAGATCGACGCTGCCTCCGACGATACGTTGCCCGCGCTCGAGCAGGCGCAGTAGAACCGGCGCCATCGCGTCCGGGCGCGTAGTGCGCGCGTCCGGCGTCAGCTTTTTCTGCTTCGTTAATCAGACCCTGGCCGCGATGGTCAGGCCGCGCACGCCGTTTTTCTCTATGGTGCGCGCCACCAACCCGGATGCTTTCACGTCCTCGATGAATTCGCGCAGGTACTGCGCGCCGGCAGGGCGGCCTTTCGGCGTGCCGGCGGCCTGTTGAACCGCGGTGAAGCGCCCGTCGAGCATGCGCGAGCCGGGTAGCTTGTCGTGGTCGGTGACGAGGCGCGGCTTGAGCCCGGCGAGCGCCTCCAGTTTTTCGCCGACGAAACGCCTGAAGGCATTGTCCGCGCCCTGCTCGAGCACGAGCCGGGCATGCTTGATCGTGCGGCTGAGATAGAGCTCGTAGGCGCTCTTGGCCGGCACGGCGATGCGCACGCCTTCCCGGTCCACTTCGGCGACGGTCTTCAACGGCGAGCCGGGCGGGACGAGATAGCTTGCTTCGATCTCGACGTATGCCGCGGTGAAATCGATCTGGTTGGCGCGCTTGGGCTCGGCGCCCAGGAAGCCCACGTCCCATACGCCGCTGCCCGCCGCATCGGCGAGCGCGCCGGGATTCGGATAGCCCACCACTTCGACCGGAACGCCGAGACGGCGCCCGAGCTCGCGTCCGAGGTCGATGGCGATGCCGCGCCCTTCGCCCGTCACCGGGTCCTTCGCGGTCAGCAGGAAGTTCGAAAAGTTGATGCCGAGGCGCAGCGTGCCGGTGGGCGCGAGCTCGGCGACGACGGCGGGAGACGGTTGGGACATTGCGACACCTGGTTGTTGTTCGGAAAGGAGCGGGCATTAGACACCCGCTTGCGCGCGGTTGTCATCTCTCCGATCGTGCATCGCGCACTGGCGGATGCGCCCGCCTGAAATGCAGTCGGACTATGGCATCGACGCGTGCCCGGGCGCGTGGCTCGACGGCGTCTACGCCGGCGTCGCCGTTCAGGAGTACGCGAGCGGCCCGCGATTGCCGTCGCTCTCCAGCGTGCTGCGCGAGGCGAGCAGCGTGGCGAGCGCGCGGAAGTCCACGGGTTTCACGAGGTGGGCGTCGAAGCCGGCTTCCGCGGATTTCGCCTTGTCTTCCGCCGAGCCGTAACCGCTGATCGCGACCAGCAGCGGAGCGCTGCCCTCGCTGCGCGAGCGCACCATCCGGGCGAACTGGTAGCCGCTCATGCCGGGAAGTCCGATGTCGACGAGTATCGCATCCGGCGCGTAGCGCTCGACGGCGTCGAGGGCGGCGTGGCCCTCGGCGGCGGTATGCACGTCGTGTCCGCCGAGGCCGAGCAGCAGCGCGAGGCTTTCGGCGGCGTCTTCGTTGTCTTCGACGATGAGTATTTGCATCGGATCCACCGTTTTTGGCTCTTCGATTTTCGGGGCGCGCGCCGGAGCGGGCGCTTCGGGCAGGTGCACCTCGAAGACGCTGCCCTTGCCGACGGCGCTGCGCACTTCAATGCGCCCGCCGTGCATGTCGACGAGGCCTTTGACAATCGTAAGACCTATGCCCAGCCCGCCGCTGGTGCGCGCCAGAGAGCCATCCGCCTGCTTGAAGAGGCCGAATACGTGAGGCAGCACTTCCGCCGGTATGCCAACGCCGGTGTCGGTCACGCGTATGCACACTTCGCCGCCGCTGCGCTCGATGGCGAGCTCGATGCGGCCCTTGTTGTGGGTGTACTTCGCAGCGTTGTTGAGCAGGTTGTCCACGATCTGTATCAGCCGCAGCTCGTCGCCCAGCACGTGTATCGGCTCGCCGGGGACGCGGGTCACGAGATCCTGCTCGCGCGCCGCGACGAGCGGACGCACGCGCTCCAGGGCACAGGCTGCGATCTCGCCCACCACGAGTCGCTGCTTGCGCAACGCGACCTTGCCGGTCGCGATGCGCGCCACGTCGAGCAGATCGTCGACGAGGCGTGCGAGGTGCTGCGACTGGCGATCGACGATCTCCTGCACGCGCCCAAGCTGCTCGCCGGGGTCGCAGGACGCGCGCATGACCTCCACGGAGTTGCGGATGGCGGCGAGCGGATTGCGCAGCTCGTGCGCCAGCATGGCGAGAAACTCGTCCTTGCGGCGATCGGCCTCACGCAGCTCGAGCTCGGCACGGCGCCGGTCGGAGATGTCTTCCGTTACGCCGTATGAGCACTTGCGGCCGCCGATGTCGACGACGCTGGTGGTGATGCGCACCCACACCAGGCTGCCGTCCTTGCGTACGTAGCGCTTTTCCACGATGCGCTGGTCGATATCTCCGCGCAAGAACCGGGCGAACGTCAGTGCATCGGTTTCGCGATCGTCGGGATGCGTGAGATCGACGGCGCTACGCCCGAGGAGCTCGTCGCGCGGGTAACCGGTGATGTCGCACAGCTTGCGATTCACCCACAGGAAGCGGCGCGTCGCGACGTCGACGAGCGCCATGCCGATGGCCGCACGGTCGAACAGCTCGCGCGAAATGTCGTTCTCCAGGACGCTGCCGCTGGCGACAGCCGGAGGTGTGTCGGTGTAACGCTGGACTCGCATTGCGGAAGGGCGAATTCTCGGCAGCGAAGGTGCGGTTGTTGTGGCCGACTCTAGACCTCCGTGCCTGTCGGCTCTAAGTAACTTTAGCACGCGATTGCGCGCGAACGTGAGCGCGGGAAAACGGGTGTCTCCGCTGCCCGACAACAGCCTGCGGGGCGGTGTACCCGCTGGCCGACGCTCGAGCCTCGCGTCGGTGCGGTGAGCTCGGAGCGCGACGTAGCGGCAGGGGAGGAACGCGGCGGCTGCGCTTGCAATGCCGACCACGAGCGAAGTGTCGCTACGGCCTTACGTCAGCGCGATGAACTCGTCGTCGCCCTGCTGCTCGCGCTCGAAGGTAAGGAAGTCGTAGTAGCCGCAGCGCGTGCTGTCCGGATATTTGCGGCATACGCCGGGGCGCACTTCGTACACCGTGCAGCAGCGCTTCTCCTGGTCGAAGAACATGCATGCCGAATCGAATATGCGGTCTTTGCGATGACGCAGCAGGCGCGCCTTGCCCTTGTCGTCCGGCTTGGTGAACCGCTGCTCCGCCCGCGCATAAGTCAGTCCGAAGTGGCGTCCGAGGCGCCCGATGTCGCGCCTGGTGATCTCGATGTCGGAATAGGTGCAGCAGTAGCCGGGGCATTTCTCGCACGAGTACTTCAGGCGCGGCTTCGCAGCCGCCGGAACGACACGCACGGGGACGGGAAAAGGCTTGGTGGTTTTCATCTCGACGAATAAGGATGCGGGACGCGGCATTGTACGCGACTCGCGTGCGATGTGAAGGCCGTGCGGGCGGCGGGGCGGCCCGGCTCGTGCATGAAGTCATGATCGTCGTCGGCGCCGCAGGATGGTGCCATACCGACCGCCCCGGCAGCGCGCTCCCCGGGCGAAGGGCCGCACCTCGCGCATTACGGCGGCGATCGGGCCCGGGCCGGCGGTTGTGACGCCGGGCCTGATTCGCTAAGCTAGTCCCGGGGTCCGTATACCATCGACACGTCGGCATCCGGACCGCACCTGTCCAACAGGGAGGAGAAACAATGAAGAGTTATGCATCCGCGGCCGGCGGGGCCGCGCGTATTGTCGCACTCGCCGCCATCGGCGCGCTGGCCGGCTGCGCATCGAGCGGTTCGCAGACCGCCATGTCGGCGCCGGACAACACGCCGGTGAAGCGCATGGTGACGCAAGGCTCTGCGAAGAAGATCGTCGTAGAGAACCTCACCCGGTGCGCCTACACCAACCCGAAGATGAACGTCCGCGTCGCCGCGGTGAGCGAGATCACGGCCGACGATGGCACGGTGATCACGATGCCCGCGGTCACTGCACTGCAGAAAGGCGTCGGGCCGCTGAGCCACGACCTCTATAACGAGTGCAACCAGAAGACGCCGAAGAACGCCGCCGAAGTATCGACTGCGGACGTGCCCGTGATCGAGATCGATCCCGACGGCGAAGTCATCACCGGCTACATCGTCGCGGACAATTATTACGAAATGTACGTCAACGGCAAGCTGGTGTCCGTCGACAACACGCCGTACACCCCGTTCAACTCGGCGATCGTCAAGTTCAGGGCGAAGCGGCCTTACACGCTCGCGTTCCTGCTGGTCGACTGGGACGAGCACCAGGGGATGGGCATGGAGATGTTCCCGGTGCCGGTCACGCCGAAGACCAACAAGTACTACCCGGGTGACGGCGGGCTGATCGCCCGGTTCTCGGACGGCACGATGACCGACAGCTCGTGGAAGGCGCAGACGTTCTATATCGCGCCGCTGCTCGATCCGAAAGAAGTCGTGGAGCGCGGCAACGTGCACGAAGTCGTCGGCGCCGGCGGCCGCACGCACCCGTATGCGCGCAAGCCGGGCTGCGAAGAGAAATGCTATGCGGTGCACTATCCGATACCGGCCAACTGGCAATCGCCGGGCTTCAACGACTCCAACTGGCCGCGCGCGTGGGAATACACCGACGTGGAAATCGGCGTGACGAACCTGCCGGCGTACACGCGCTATCCGGAGCTGTTCGAAGGCGCGCGCTGGATCTGGTCCCAGAACCTCGTGCTCGACAACGTCGTGATCGCGCGCAAGATCGTGCGCTGATACGCGACAGGCCGGCCGGACGCGGATCAGCGCCCGGTCAGCCGCCGCGCGAGTGCTTCACCACGATGTCCAGCACCGCCTGGTTCGATTTCTTCACCTTGTCCAGCGACTGAAACAGCGTCTGCTGCGCTTCAGCGGGCAGCGTGGGGCCGACCGCGATGAAAGCTTCCAGCATCGCGAGATTGCTGTGCACCAGCATGGCAAGCGCTTCGTTCAGGTCTTTGTCCACGGCGCGTCCCGGGTTCGTTGCGTGAGGGATGCATGGTATCTCAGACGCGGATACCGAGCTCCGAGCAGATTCTTGCGACCAGCGCCTTGAGGCCGTCCACCTCGCCTTGCAGCCGGGCGACGTTCGCCTTGAGCGCCGCCACTTCGCTGGTCGACAGCGATGCGACGTCGACCGGGGATGCCGGGTCGCCCGGCGCCACCGGCTGGGCTGCCGGCGCGGCGCCCGAGAGCAGATGCATCCAGCGCGTCTCGCGCGTGCCGGCCTGCCGCGCCAGCTCGGCAACGAGCGCACCCGATGCGCGCTCCGCGAGCTCGTGCAGAAAAGCCTCGACCGCCGAAATGTCCTCGAACCTGTGCAGGCGCTCGCAATTGATGCGCAGCTCACCCGCGGTCTGCGGTCCGCGCAGCATGAGAACGGTGAGCAGCGCCGTTGCCTGGCGCGGGATCTGCAGCACGCGCTCGATGTTGTGGCTGTAGCGCGCGACGCGGCTTCCGCTCGACTCGATGACGAGCGACATGCTCTTGAGGCTGTCCACCGCGGCCTGTACTTCGCTCTCGGTCGCGTTGACGATCGGATCGCGGCTGGTCTTCTGATTGCAGCCGGCGAGCAGGGCGTTGAGCGTCATCGGGTACGTGTCGGGCACGGTGCGCTCTTTCTCGGCGAGCACGCCCAGCACGCGGGTCTCGAGCAGTGACAGTACGGGCAGCATGGCAGTCTCCGGATCTCAAGCGCCCGATTATGCAGCATCGCCGCGGCGTCGCGTGCACGCGATGCTAGAATCGGCGAGGCTTACACCGCGACGAGGCGCCGTGCGCTACCTGCTCGCACTCGATCAAGGCACCACCAGCTCGCGCGCCATCGTTTTCGACGAACGCGGCGCGATGAAAAGCGTCGCGCAGAAGGAATACGCGCAGCATTATCCGCGGCCCGGGTGGGTGGAGCACGATCCGGAAGAAATCTGGCGCAGCCAGCTCGCGTGCGCGCGCGCGGCGCTCAGGCGCGCGGGGGTGCGCGCCGATCGCATCGCAGGCATCGGCATCGCGAATCAGCGCGAGACGACGATACTCTGGGAGCGCCGCACCGGGCGGCCCGTGTCCCGCGCGATCGTGTGGCAGGATCGTCGCACCGCCGCCCAATGCGAGGCGCTCCGGCGCGCGGGCCACGCGGATCGCGTTCGCCGCAAGACCGGCCTCGTCATCGATCCGTATTTTTCCGCGACGAAAATCGCCTGGATGCTCGACAACGTGCGCGGCCTGCGCCGGCGCGCGAAGCGCGGCGAAATCGCATTCGGCACCGTCGACGCCTGGCTGGTATGGAAGCTCACCGGCGGCGCGCTGCACGTGACCGATGCGACCAACGCTTCGCGCACGCTGCTGTACGACATCCACCGCGCGCAGTGGGACGATGCGCTGCTCGAGCTTTTCCGCGTGCCGCGCGCCGTGCTGCCGAAGGTGGCGGCATCATCGGAGCTTTACGGCGCCACGGCGCGCGCGCTGTTCGGCAGCGAAGTGTGCATTGCGGGCATCGCGGGCGATCAGCAGGCCGCGCTGTTCGGCCAGGCGTGCCATGCGCCCGGCATGGCGAAGAACACTTATGGCACGGGCTGCTTCATGCTGCTCAACACGGGACGCCGCGCCATCGAGTCGCGCCACGGTCTCGTTACGACGGCGGCGGCGACGCCGGGACAGTACGCGCTGGAAGGCAGCGTGTTCGTGGGTGGCGCGGTCGTGCAGTGGCTGCGTGACGGGCTGCGGCTCATACGTCGCTCGGTCGATGTGGAGAAGCTCGCTGCCAGCGTCCCCGATGCAGGCGGCGTGACCTTCGTTCCCGCGTTCACCGGGCTCGGCGCGCCGCATTGGGATGCATACGCCCGCGGCACGATCACCGGCCTCACGCGCGGCACGCACGCAGGCCACATCGCGCGCGCGGCGCTCGAGTCCATCGCCTTCCAGTCCGCGGAGGTGCTGCGCGCGATGCAGCAGGATGCACGCATCCGGTTGAAGGAGCTGCGCGTGGACGGCGGCGCGGCTGCAAACGACTTGCTCATGCAGTTCCAGGCCGACCTGCTCGGCGTGCCTGTGGTGCGGCCCAGGGTGCTGGAGACCACGGCGCTCGGCGCGGCGTATCTCGCGGGGCTTGGCACCGGCATCTGGAAAAGTCCGCGCGACATCGCGGGCTTGTGGCGCGTCGGCCGGCGCTTCGAGCCGCGCATGACCCGCGGCGCCGCGGAGGATCGCATGGCGCAGTGGATTGCTGCTGTCGAGCGCGCGAAGAGCAGGGCGTCTGCATAAAAAAGGGCCGGCTCGTGGAGCCGGCCCCGCGACGAAAACGCTGGAGGGGAATCAGCGCTCGTCGTCCGCGGATCTGCGGCATAGCCCAGGGCTTTCCAGTCAGGCCGGCCATTTGCACCGTGGCACTCGTTGCAGCCGGGCATGCGGTGTACGACATGTTCGGGCCGTCCGCCGCCACGTGTACGTCCATCGCGTATGAGCCCAAAAGATTGAGGCTTGTCATAACGGGGTGCCGCGGCGCCGGGTACATTGTCAGTTTCCCAGTCATGCCCGACATGCCGTGAGCTTCCGCCCGATCCGAGATATCTTTCATGCAGCCATCATGTGCGTTGCGTTCGCAGGCGCCGCCTGCGGCCGCGACGACACCGTGCGTATCGCCGTTCTTGCGTACCAGGGACAGGAAGCGTCGGCGGCAGACTGGTCGCATCTGCCGGCGCAACTCAACCGCAGCGTCGCGGGCCATCGTTTCGAGCTGTTGCATCTCGACATCGCGGGTTTGCGGGAAGCCGTCGCGCAGCGGCAGGTCGAGTTCGTGGTGACCAATGGCGGTCAATACATCGCAATGGAGGCAGACTTCGGCTTGAGCCGCATCGTGACCTTGAGCCGTCCGGGATCGCGCTCGCCCGATCGCGCGATAGGTTCGGCCATCATCGTGCGGGAAGGCCGTTCCGATCTCGCGGCACTGGACGACTTGCGGGGCAAGACGATCGCGGCCGTGGCGCCCGATGCATTCGGCGGCTACCTGGTCGGCGCGCGCGAGCTGCTCCATCATGGCATAGCGCTGGAAGACGGCGATGCCCGCATGCAGTTCCTCGGACTACCCATGCAGAATGTCGTCGACGCGGTGGCACGGGGATCGGCGGATGCCGGCATCATTCGCGCCTGTCTGCTGGAGTCGATGGTCGCGCATGGCGTGATACCGCGCAATCAGCTCCGGGTGCTCGCGCCGCGCGGGGGGCACGACATCCCGTGTGCCGTCTCCACCGAGCTTTATCCGGATTGGCCGCTCGCAAAGGCGCGGCACACCGATCTCGCGCTCGCCAAAGTGGTCGCCACGGCGCTGCTTTCCATGCAGCCCACCGCTGACGGCCTCACGTGGGCCGTCCCCGCTGACTACCAGCCGGTGCACGATCTCTATCGGGAACTCAAGACCGGCCCTTACGCCCATCTGCGCGCGACCAGCGTGCAGGCGCTTGCCGAAAAATACTGGCCTTACCTGCTCGTGATGGTGCTGGGATTGATCGCATTCATCGTGCACGTCGTGCGCGTCGAGCACCTGGTGAAGCAGCGCACGCGGGAATTGTCCGAAGCGCTCGCCGCCCGCAGCGCCGCTGAGGTGCGCATGAGGAACCAGCAGGAGCAGGCCGAGCACCTGTCGCGACTCTCGATACTTGGCGAGCTGTCGGGCACGCTCGCCCATGAGCTGAATCAGCCGCTCACGACCATTGCAACCTACGCGCAGGGCCTGCAGCGCCGTCTCGGCGCAGGGCGGCTGGACGCAGACGCGCTCGCGCAGGCGAGCACCGAGATCGCATCGCAGGCGGAGCGCGCCGGGGGCATCATCCACAGAATCCGCGCCTTTGCCCGCAAGCGCGCTGCCGTGCGCGAGGAGCGCGCGCTCGCCGACCTCGTGCGCGAAGCGGTTACGCTGTTCTCCGACATGATGCCCAGTGTCCCGGCTGTGGCCATCGAAAACCGGCTTGAGGGCGACGGCAGCGTGCGCGCCGATCCGCTGCAGGTGCAGCAGGTGTTGCTCAACCTCTTGAAGAACGCCGTGGATGCTGCAGAGGCGCTTCCTGCGCCGCGGCGCGCCGTCGCGGTGCGCATCGAGCGCGAAGGCGAATGGCTGCGCGTGACAGTGCTGGATCGCGGCCCGGGCTTGAGCGAGGAGCTGCAGTCGCGTCTGTTCGAGCCCTTCTTTACCACCAAGCGCGACGGCCTCGGCCTGGGGCTGTCGATCTGCAAGAGCATCATCGAGGCCCACGGCGGTCGCCTCGTCGCGCGGCCGCGAGAAGACGGGCCGGGACTTGCCGTTTGGTTTACGCTTCCTGCATACGAGGTCCATACCCATGCTTGAGAACGCCGTGATACACGTGGTAGACGACGACCCTGCCCTGCGCCGCGCGCTGGCGTTCCTGTTCGAGTCGGTCGGATGGCGCGTGGCGGCGCACGCGAGCGCGGAGGACTTTCTTGCCGCATGGCGGCCCGGTGCGCCGGGTTGCGTCGTGCTCGACATCCGCATGCCGGCCATGAGCGGACTCGAGCTGCAGCAGGTGATGCGAGCCCGCAGCATCGCGCTGCCGATCGTCTTCCTCACCGGACACGGCGACGTCTCTCTCGCGGTGCAGGCGATGAAGCACGGTGCGTGCGACTTCATCGAGAAGCCGTTTCGCGATCAGGTGCTGCTCGATGCCGTGGCGGGTGCGGTGCGCGGCTGCGTCGAGCACTACGCGGACGAGCAGTCGCGCGACGCGGCTGCGGCCTGTCTCGCGCGCCTGTCGCCGCGCGAGCGCGAAGTGGCGCGGCTGGTCGCCCACGGCCTGCCCAACAAGTCCATCGCCCGTGCGCTGGACATCAGCGAGCGCACCGTGCACGTGCATCGTCAGCACGTCATGGAGAAGACGAGCGTGAGCTCCGCGGCGCAGCTCGCGCGGCTCATGATCAGGGCCGACCCGGACAGCCTGGATACGCCTGCGGCGTAATGCGGCGAGCGGGTGCGGGGCGAACAATGCGGGAGCATCATCGGCCTCCCGCATCTTGCGAGCCACGAATTATGCTTTTACCACCTGCGCCGGCAGTCCGTTGCGCACGGCCGCGCCCGATATCGGGTCCATCCACACCGACTTGCCTTTGCGCACCGGGTCAGCAAGGCCGAGATCATTGAGGTTCATGCCCGCGGCAAGCGCCGCACGCTCCGGCTGCCGCGCGGACCCTATGCGGTGCGCGCGCGCGCCCAGCTCGCGATGCCCGTAGCCGTGCTCGACGCCCACGACGCCGCGCATTACGCCTTCGTGCACGACGACTCGCGCCGGCATGCGTCCCCCGGGCGTGCTGATGAGGACGGCGTCGCCGGTATGCACGCGGCGTTGCCGCGCATCCGCAGGGTGCATCACGACGAGGTTGGCGGCGCGCAGCGCAAGCAGCCGGTCCGCGGCGATGGAGTACGGATTCTGCAGGGCCGATTTGAAGCTCACGAGCTGCAGCGGCCACTCGCGCTCCGAATACACCGCGCGCATGGGCGTGCCGTCGGCAAAGGCGGGCGCCTGCCACGTCGGGCAGCCGGCGTAGCGCCGGCCGGAGAGGCTGTTGCGCGCGCCGCCGACCGTTTCGTTCCACACATGGAGCATCGCCTTGAAGCGGTTGGTCATCCATTCGGGATGCTCCTCGTCGAGCGCATCCTTGGCGGGCTGATGGCGGCCGCCGCGGGTGTACAGGAACGCGACCTTGCGCACTTCCTCAGGCTTCAGCGTGCGTTCGAGCAGCGGCATGATGCGCGTGACGCCTGACAGGCGGATATCCTCGTCGGTCGCGTCGGCGACCGGCTCCTTGCCGAGCCACGAGATGTTGGCGCCGCCGCGCAGGTACCAGTCCTCCGGCCGCTGCAGCGGATGCGCCGCGCCGTCCGCATCGAGGATCGCATCGTGCCCGAAGCCGGGAAGCGCCATTGCCCGGGCGAGCGCGATGAGTAACGTTTCCATGCCGATCGCCTGGCCGTCGGCGAGCTGCGCTGCGCGCGGGTTGACCACCGGCCAGCGCGCCGTGAGCGTCTTGGTCGGCACGCCGTTCCACGGCGCGAGCCAGCCCCAGCTCTCGTAGAGCAGGGAATCGGGGACGATGTAGTCGGCGTACGCGTTGCTCTCGTTGATCAGCGGATCAATGGACACGATCAGCGGCAGCTTCTTCGGATCGGCGAGATCGCGCTCGAATTGCGCGCGCAGTCCCGGGATACCGTATACCGGATTGACGCTCCACAGAAACAGCGCTTTCAGCGCGTACGGATAGCCTTCCATCGCAGCGGAGAACCACTCGGTCGCAAGCTGGGGCGCAGCCGGATACCACGGCGCGCGCGCGGGGTACGGTTTGCCCTCGGCTTTCCGGCGCGCGAACTCGCTGCTTTTCTCGTACGGCACGTTGCGGCCGAGCGGTGTGCCCGCAGGTTTCACCATCCCGGGGAAGCTCTCGAGGTTGTAGCGCGGGCCGGCGCCGCTGTCGGGGAAGCCGCCGCCGTTGGCGACGAAGCCGCCCGCCCAGTTCGCATTGCCGATGAGCACGTTGAGCGTCACTGCGCCGAAGGCGGCGTAGAAGCCGCCGCCGGACATCATGCCGCCATGCGCGATCACCGCCGCCTTCTTGCCGTGGCTCGTGAATTCTGCGGCGAGCTGCTCGATCGTGTCAGCCGGCACGCCGCACGCTTCGGCGTACTGCGCGACCGTCAGCTTCTCGGCGTGCTCCTTCAAGAGCTGCAGCGACGATTTTACCTGCACCGTCTGATCGCCGAGCGCGACGGTGGTGTCCACGAACAGGTTCGCGCGCGCGTGCGCCTTGTCGTGCATGGCTAGCTTGCCGTTCGCTTCCTGCACCACGAAGGGATCGGCGTCGGTATAGCGCTGGTCGTCGGCGATCGCGAGCCCGAGGTCCGAGCCGCGCAGCATGCGGCCCTCGCGCGGATGCCCGGGCTCAACCACGACGAGATGCGTCGCATTCGAGAACGACGGCTCGCCGTTCGCCGCGGCGATTTGCGCGTTAGGGTTGGCGAGATAGTGCGCGTCGCAGCGGCTGTTCTCGAACATCCAGCGGATCATGGCCATCGCGAGCGCGCTGTCCGTGCCGGGCCGTATCGGGATCCAGCGCGTGCGGTCGCCCGCGGCACGGCTGTCGGCATGGGTGAGCACGGGGTCTACCACCACGTACTTGAGCTTGCCGCTGCTGCGGCCTTTCGACACCAGCATGGCGGTGCGCTTGTACGGATTGCCGGCATGGCCGGGCGCCGTGCCGATGAACAGCACGAACTCGGTGCGCGCTAAATCGGGCTTGCCGTGCGGCATGCGCTTCACGTCGCCGAATGCGGCGCCGGACCCGGAGCGATACGAGCCGCCGCAGTACGAGCCGTGTCCCACGAAGTTGATCGTGCCGTAGGCGTTCTGCATGAAGCGGCGCGCAAACGCTTCGCGACCGTCGTTGGTGCTGGTGAGCATCGCCACCTGATTCACCCGCTTGCCGAATTCCGGCGATTGCGGATCGATGGGGCGCTCCAGGTCGCGCAGCGCGCGCAGGCCCTCGACATGGCCCTCGCCGAAGAGATCGCCGCCCTCGACGATTTCCTTCACCAGCTGTTCCAGCGGGATCGGCTCCCAGCGTCCGCTGTTGCGTGGGCCCACGCGCTTCAACGGCGTCAGCACGCGAAACGGGCTGTCCATGAGCTGCAGCATCGCGTTGCCGCGCCCGCAGGCGGTGGAGCGCACGGCGAGCCCCTTTTCCTGATGGCGCGACAGCGCGACGTAGCTCTCGCGCACGCTCGCCTTCATCGGCAGGTGCGGCTCGGTGGAGAGCGGGCTGTACGGATTGCCGGCGACGCGCAGCACCTTGTCCGTTGCCTTGTCGACGCGCACCCGCACGCCGCAGAACGTCGTGCAGCCGGTGCACATGCAGTAGCTCACCTGCTGCGCGGGATTGACCTCGAGCGCACCCGATACCGCATCCACTCGGAATTCCGCGGCGTGCGCGTTGCCCGCCGTCCTGTGCTTCGGCGCATCGTGGCCCATCGCCTTTTCCGCCATGCGCCTGCCGGTTTGCGCGAAGCCCACCGCGAAGGCGGCGAGACCACCGGCGGCGAGGATCTTGCGACGATGCGTGAAGCTCATGATGCGGCTCCTTGTGCGGCTGCCCGGTTGTCCCAGGGCAGGAACGAGATGAGAACGACGTACAGCGCCAGCCACAGTCCGGCGATGCCGAGCAGGCCGAGCACGCCATCGAAGCCGAGCGGGAGCTGGTACGCCGAATAGCCTTCGCCGATGCGCGAGACGCCCTGGCCCCCGATCAGGATGGTCCAGCGGATCATCCACGCGCTGTGCAGCGTCAGCACGCCGATCAGCAGCCCGCGCGCGGGACGCCGCCGCGCGAGCCACAGCGTGACGAGCGTGACGGTGCCGGCCCACGCCGCTGCATAACGCCATGCGCCGACGCCCGCGAGCTCGCTCCACGCCTGGGCGCCGCTCGCCGACCATCCGGCGAGGCCGAGCGCGAGCCACGCGGCGTTGGCGGTGAGCACCGCGACCTGCGCGGCCACGAGCAGGCGGTTGAGCCGCCGCGTCGCGTCTTCGGTGACGGCGTTCAGCATGCGGTCGAGCACGTGCACCATGCCGATCGCTCCGGAAAAAGCCGTGAGCACGAACAGCAGCGGCAGCATGGGTGTGTGCCACAGCGGCCGCGAGCGCAGGATCATCACTTCCATGCCGGTGTAGACGAACACCAGCAGACCGCCGACTGCGGCGAGCAGCGCCGCTGCGGCGAGCGCGGTCCGGCTGTCGTGACCGCCGTAGGCGAGCCGCGCATACCAGCGGGTGGCGGAACCGCCCTGCGCCCCCATGGCGGCGAGCGTCGGCCGCAGCGCGAGCCACGAGTACAGCAGCAGACTGCACAGATAAAGCGGGATGAAATAAGCGCCCCACGCCATCCACGACGAGAAATTCGAATGCAGATAGAAGTTGAGGAAGCGCCCCGGCTGATGCAGGTCGGACAGCAGCGCGAGCGGCGCGGTCACGCCGCACAGCACCGCGCCGAGCAGCGCACGGCGCGAGATGCCGATCCACGACCCGCGGCGCAGCACGATGCCGGGAACCGACAGCACGAAGGCCGCGACCGACAGGCCGATCAGGAAGAAGTAGAGGACCGCCCACGGCAGCCAGCTCACGTCCTGCCGCGTGCTGAGGATGGTGACGATGTCGGCGTTCATGTCAGCCTCCGATGACCGGAATCTCGGCGGGGGCCGTCGCGGCGCCCCCGGACAGCCGCTGCTGCACGCTCTGATCGAGCCCGACGTAGAACACGTTGGGGCGCGTGCCGTGCTCGGGCTTGAGCGTTTTCACCTGCCCCTTCGCGGCAGCAAGACGACGCCGGATTTCGCTTCCGGGATTGTTCAGATCGCCGAAGACGCGCGCGCCGCCGACGCAGGTCTCGACGCAGGCGGGCAGCAGGCCGGCCTCGACGCGATGCGCGCAGAACGTGCACTTGTCGGCCTTGCCGGTATCGTGGTTGATGAAGCGCGCCTCGTAGGGGCAGGCCTGCACGCAATAGGCGCAGCCGACGCAACGCTCGCCGTCCACCATCACGATGCCGTCATCGCGCTTGAACGTCGCTCCCACCGGGCACACCGGCACACACGGCGGCTTCTCGCAGTGATTGCACAGCCGCGGCAGCATATACGTGCCTGTCCCGGATTCGTCCTTCACTACGTAGGTGAAGACGGAAGTGCGGAAGCTGTCGCGAGGCACCTGGTTTTCCATGACGCACGCGACCGTGCACGCCTGGCAGCCCACGCATTCGCGCAGATCGATCAGCATCGCCCAGTGCGGCTGGCCCTGCGGCCCTGCTTGTGCGGGAAGACTCGCCGCGCCCGCCGCGAGCGCCGGCAGCGCCTTCAGCAAACCGCGTCGTTGGAGATCGCAAACGTCGCTCATCGCGCGCTCCTGCTGTTGGGATGCCGTAAACTTACGCTGTGCGGCATGCCGGCAGAATCCGGATGATGGTGGAGCGGGGTACGTACTTTTGCGTAGCGCGGCTTCAGGGCCGGCGCTGCGCTTTCGGGAGCGTAGCGGCAGCATGCTGAGCGCGCAGTCCAGGCGGATACTCCGGCATCCCGGCGTGTTTGCGCTGCGCACGCTGCGCGCCTTCCGCGCAAACCAGGGCCTGCTGCTGGCGGGCGCGGTCGCTTACTACGCGCTGCTGTCGATCGTGCCGCTGCTGATACTGGTCGTGATCGCGCTGTCGCAGGTGATCGACCAGGCCGAGTTGCTCGAAACGCTGCGGCGCTACATGGAATGGCTGGTGCCCGGGCAGTCGCGCGCCCTGGTCGCGGAGCTGGCGAAGTTCGTCGAGCATCGCGAGGTCATCGGCTGGGTGCTGCTGGGCACGCTGATCTTTTTCAGCTCGCTCGCGTTCACCGTGCTCGAAAATGCGATGTCGGTGATCTTCGTGCACCGGGTCGCGATCCGGCGGCGCCATTTTCTCGTGTCGGCGCTGCTGCCGTACTGCTACATCGTGTGCCTGGGCGCGGGTTTCCTGCTCGTGACGCTGGTCGCCGGCGTGCTGCAGGCGCTGGGCGCCGAGAGCGTCGACTTTCTCGGCCGCCGCTGGTCGCTGGGCGGCCTGTCCGGCGTGCTGCTGTATGCGCTCGGATTCGCGGGCGAGGTTTTCATACTGACTTCCATCTATCTCGTGATGCCGGTGGGCCGGCCGTCACTGCGTCATGCGCTGATCGGCGCAGTGACCGCAGCGCTGCTGTGGGAAGTGACGCGCCACGCGCTCGTCTGGTACTTCGCGACGCTGTCGCAGGTGAGCGTGGTGTACGGATCGCTCACTACGGCGATCGTGGTGCTGCTCACGCTGGAGATCGGGGCCGCGCTGCTGCTGTTCGGCGCGCAGGTCATCTCCGAGTACGAGCGCGTATGCAGTGGAGATCCGGGCGCGCCACCCAAGCCGATGGTGACCGGAACCCGCACGCACACCGAATGATGATGGCGGAAGCGCGAGGCGTGAGGGCCGTCCAGGCCTTTCCGGCAGCCATCATGCCGGCGCGCGCCGCAGCGTAACCGTGCGGCGCGCGAACGGCTCAGTCCGCCCTGATGTTGCCTTTCTTCACGACATCCTTCCACTTCGCCACTTCGTGCGCGATGTGCGTCTTGAACTGCGCGGGCGTGCCGCCCACGACCTCGAAGCCCTGGGCGCGCGCCTTGTCGGTGAAGTCCTTGTCCTGCACGGAGGAGAGGATCTCCTTGTGCAGGCGCGCGACGATCGGCTCCGGCAGGGCAGCCGGACCGACGATGCCGTACCACTGATCGGTGTTGAAGCCGGGCAGCGTCTCCGCCACCGTCGGCAGCTCCGGCATGAGGGTCGAGCGTTTCGTGCCCGTCACCGCGATCATGCGCACCTTGCCGGCCTTGCCGTGGGTGAGACCGGCCGGGAGGCTCGCGAAGGTGAGCTCGATGTGCCCGCCCAGCACGTCCACCAGCGCGGGGCCGTTGCCTTTATACGGCACGTGGGTCATCTGCGTGCCGGCCATCATGTCGAACAGCGCGCCGGACATGTGCGGGGCGGTGCCGTTGCCTGCTGAGGCGTAGCGCAGCTCTCCCGGCTTCGACTTCGCCAGCCGGATGAGGTCCGGCACGGATTTCACCGGGACATTGGGATTGACGACCAGCATGTTGGTCGCGGTCGCGACCAGCGAGATCGCCGCGAAGTCCTTGACCGGATCGTACGTGAGCCTGGAGAGCGCCGGATTGATGCCATGCGAGGCGGTGTACCCCATCATGATCGTGTAGCCGTCGGCCTTCGCGGTTGCGACCAGCTGCGAGCCGATCGCGCCGCCCGCGCCTGCGCGGTTGTCGACGACGAACATCTGTCCCGCTCGTTCGGTGAGCTCCTGCGAGAGCAGGCGTGCGAGGAAGTCCGTCCCGCCGCCGGGCGCAACCGGTACGACCACGCGTACTGCCTTGTTGGGATAGACGTCGGCGTGCGCAGCAGCAGTGACGCCGACGAAAGCAAGCGCCGCGAGCGACGCGGCGGTGTTACGGGTAGCGAGCATTGTTACTCCAGCTTTTGCAGTAAGTCCGTTGTTGAAATGTCGTGGTGCGGCGATATGCGTGATGCTGCCCGTGCCGGCACGCAGGCACGACGGCGCGCCGCGGCGCCGTGTTCGGTGATGTTCGACGCTGCGGCTCAGAATGCGAAGCGGTACATGCCTCCGTCTACCGGGATGACCGTCCCGGTGATGTAGCCGGCGAGCGGCGACGCGAGGAAGACGGCGAGGTGCGCGAGCTCCTCGGGCTCCCCGAAACGCCCGGCCGGGATTTCCTCGCGGGCGAACGCGAGCTCGTCCTCGAGCGTGGGATAGCGCTTCTTGATCTGCTCGCTGCGGATCCGGCCCGGCTGTATGCAGTTGATGGTCACGCCGTCCCTGGCGATCTCGCGCGACAGGCCCTTGGACCACACATGCACTGCCGCCTTTGCCGAGAATGCGGCGTTCAGCACGCGGGGCTCCGAAGTGCCGGTGAGATTGACCACGCGGCCCCATTTGCGCTCGCGCATGCCCGGCACGAGCGCGTGCGTGAGCTCGCGGATGCGCAGGAAGTTCAGCGTGAGACCTTCCATCCACTGTTCCTTCGTCGCATCGAACGGGATCGGCCGGCTTCCGCCTGCGGAATTGATGAGGATGTCCACGCGCCCCAGCGCGCGTGTCGCCCCGGCGGCGAGCGTCTCGGCCGCGCCTTCCGTATACAGATCCGCTTCGAGTATCGCCGGCTCGGTGTGGCCGGCGCGGCAAATGTCGTCACGCAGCGTCTCGAGCAGCGCGATGCGGCGCGCCGCCATGGCGACTTTTACGCCCTGCGCTGCGAGTATCCTCGCAATTGCGCGGCCTATGCCCTGGCTCGCGCCCGTCACCAGTGCGGTGTGGCCGTTGAAATCGAAATCCATGATGTGTTTCGGAAGTGAAGGAAGCGCCGATTGTAGAACGCTCGCAGCGCGGCGTGCCGCACCGCGTGCAGGGCCGTATAGTAAGCGCAGCGCTGGCGCGACATATTGCTCCAGAACAAGGTCGCGCGCCGGTTCTTACCGATAATGGATGTGCGTTAATTCATCGCGCTCGCGCGCGGCGGCCGCTATGCTGCGACAAAATCACAGAACGGGCGCAAAAGGGGAGCACATGAACGACATCTGGCATTTCGAGGAAGAAACCGAGGGCTGGCGCTGGGTCCACACCGACCTGCTGTCCGGGGCCGTGTCGCGCAGCACGGACGCCTTCATGACGCGCAGCGCCTGCATGGTCGATGCGCTCGGAAACGGCTACCTCGTCTCACGCCGCACTTTCGGCCCGGCCCGCACCGCCACAGTGCACTAAATCCGTCCCGCGCGGTCTATTTGGCCGCAGGGCCGCTGCTCGGTTAGAATGCGCGGTCCCGCGGGGGCGATGCCTCCATTTGCGGAGCCGGCCCCAGCGCTATTCCAGCCGCTCCGCGCACCGATACCGTTCACGGAACCTATGCTTCTCGACAAGGAAGTCGCGCGGCGGCGCACTTTTGCCATCATCTCGCACCCGGACGCGGGCAAGACCACGCTGACGGAGAAGCTGCTGCTGTACGCCGGCGCGATCCAGATCGCGGGCAGCGTGAAGGCGCGCAAGGCGTCGCGTCACGCGACGTCCGACTGGATGGAAATCGAGAAGCAGCGCGGCATCTCGGTCGCGAGCTCGGTGATGCAGATGGAGTACCGCGACTGCGTCATCAACCTGCTCGACACGCCGGGCCACCAGGACTTTTCGGAAGACACCTATCGCGTGCTCACCGCGGTGGACGCGGCGCTGATGGTGATCGACGCGGCGAACGGCGTGGAAGCGCAGACGTTGCGGCTGCTCGAAGTATGCCGTGCGCGCGCGACGCCCATCATCACTTTCGTCAACAAGATGGACCGGGAAGTGCGCGAGCCGCTGGCGCTGCTGGACGAAATCGAGCAGACGCTCGGCATGTCGGCCGTGCCGTTCACCTGGCCGGTCGGCATGGGCAAGCGCTTCCACGGCGTGTTCGACATCCGGCGCGACGCGATGCGCGTGTTCCGCGCGGGCGAGGACCGGCTGCAGCAGGACGACGAGGTGATCGAAGGACTCGACCACCCGGAATCGATCGCGCGCTTCGGCGCGGAGTTCGAGCACGCGCATCACGACATCGAGCTGGTGAAGGTTGCATCGCCCGGATTCGACGAGCGCGAATTCCTCGCGGCGAAACAGACGCCGGTGTTCTTCGGCTCGGCAGTGAACAACTTCGGCGTGCGCGAAGTGCTCGATGCGCTGGTCGATCACGCGCCGCCACCCGGCGAAAAAGCGGCGATGCAGCGCGTGGTGCAGGCGACCGAGCCGAAGTTCTCGGGCGTCGTGTTCAAGATCCAGGCCAACATGGATCCGGCGCACCGCGACCGCATCGCGTTCGTGCGCATCTGCTCCGGTCGCTTCGAGCGCGGCATGCGCATGAAAGTGTGCCGCACGGGCAAGGAGCTGCGCGCGGCGAACGTGGTGTCGTTTCTTTCTCAGCGGCGCGAGATACTCGAGGATGCGTATCCCGGCGACATCATCGGCATACCGAATCACGGCGCGCTGCAGCTCGGCGACACCCTGACCGAAGGCGAAGACCTGCAGTTCACCGGCCTGCCGTTTTTTGCGCCCGAGCTGTTTCATCGCGTCGAAGTGGCGGATCCGATGCGCGCGAAGCAGCTGCGCAAGGGCCTGATGCAGCTCGGCGAGGAGGGCGCGATCCAGGTGTTCCGTCCGCATGCCGACAACACCCTGCTGCTCGGTGCGGTCGGACAGCTGCAGTTCGACGTCGTCGCGCACCGCCTCAAGACCGAGTACGGCGTGGAGGCGCGGCTCGCCGCCACGAGACATCGGCTTGCGCGCTGGGTCACGGCCGAAAGCGATGCCGAGCTCAAGCGCTTCATCGAGGCGAATGCCCATCGCATCGCCTACGACGTGGTCGATGCGCCGGCACTGCTGGTGAGCCACGTAGCCGAGCTGGGCGCGGTGCAGGACAACTGGAAGAACGTGCAGTTTCACGCGCTGCGCGAGCACGCCGGCCTGGTGGTGCACGCGGCGGCCGACTGACGCACCCGCGTCACGCCGTCGGCCGGTCGCGGTCGTGCCGGCGCATGCGATTCACCTGCACCGCCATGAACAGCCCGATCAGCACCAGTGCGCCTATGGTGTCGAAGGCGACCCACATCGCTTCGCTCACCGTGTAGGCGAGGATGATATTCCCGGCGCCGAGCACGGCAAAAAATGCGACGTAAGCGTAAAGATGGCGCTGCCATACCGCATCGGGCGCGTCGAAGTGAGCCCGCAGGGCCAGCTGCACGAGGTTGCGTCCGCCGATCCGGTGCACGAGCAGCAGCGCGGCGCCGATCACCCAGTAGATCGCGGTCGCGCGCGCGACGAGGTAGCGCGTATCCGACCAGGCGACAGCCAGGCCGCCGAGGATGGCAGCCGCGGCGAAGTTTCCCCACAGCAGCTTGCCCACCTTCCCGTACCGGATGCGCGTGTAGACGACCTGCACGGCCAGCGCGGCGATCAGCACGCCGGTCGCAACATAAATGTCGGCGGCGACGTACGCGCCCAGGTACAGCGCCAGCGGCAGGAAATCCACCAGGGCCTTCATCACCCTCCTCCCATGTCGCCCTGAAGGCGGGCGCGAGCCTGCAGTAGCAAAGATGTTGCCTGCTGCGGCGAAGGGGAGGGTGAGGCGCCGGCCGCTGTGACGGCAGCACGGGCCGCGCGACTCATTGCGGCTCTATTTTGGCCGCTTTCACGATTTCCGCGTATTTGCGGAGGTCCTGCAGAAAAATCTTCCGGAATTCGGCCGGCGGGTCGGCCTTAGGCTCGTAGCCTCCCGCGGCGAAGAATTCGCGCAGCCGGGGCGTCTCCAGCGCCTTGACCACTTCCGCATGGAGGCGGTTCACGATCACCGCCGGCGTTCCGGCCGGCGCAAACCACGCATGCCATCCGGCGTCGAACGCATATCCCGGCACCGTCTCGCCGATCGTGGGAACGTCCGGCAGCACGGCAAGGCGCTTCTCGCCGGTGAAGCCTATCGCGCGCAGCCGTCCGCCCTTGATTTGCGGCATGCCGACGGCGACTGCCGGGAATGTGATCTGCACTTCGCCGCCGAGCGCGGCATTGAGCGCCGGGCCGCCGCCCTTGTACGGGATGTGCTGCAGGTCGAGCCCCGTCTTGAGCGTGAACAGCTCCGCGGCGAGGTGGGTGCCGTTGCCTATGCCGGCGGAGCTGTAGCGCAGCGGGGTCGTCTTCGCGAGCGCGATGAGCTCCTTGACCGAGTTGGCCGCAACCGACGGATGAACCGTCATCAGGTAGCCGGGACCGAGCGCAAAGTTGGTGATCGGCGCGAAGTCCTTCGCCGTGTCGTACGGGATCTTGCGGTATATCGCCGGGTTCACGGCAAAAGCGAACGAGGTGCTGAGCAGGGTGTAGCCGTCGGGCACCGCTTTCGCGACCGTCTCATTGCCGACGATACCGTTCGCGCCGCCGCGGTTGTCGACGACGATGGGCTGGCCGAGCTGACCTTCGACCTGACGCGCGAGGCCGCGCGCATACGCATCGACGTTGCCGCCGGGCGGAAAAGGCACGACAAGACGTATCGGGCGCGCGGGATAGGACGAGGCACCGTTCTGCGCCATCGCCGTGCCCGTAGCGATGGAGCACAGCACGGCGGCCACCACGGCGTTGCAAGTCGCTCCCATCTCTCCTCCTTGGCTGAGCGGCGTGGCTGGTGAGTGGTTATTGGTAACGAGCGGCGACCGGCATTGCCGTTCGCTGCCTATCATTTCTCACTTCTCACGCTTTACGTACTACGCGTCATGCCTTGCTCCCGACGCCTCCCGCCTCTCTCCTCCCGCCTCACTTGATACGCTTGAGAATCTTGATCCTCTGCACCGTATCGCCCGCGAGGTGGGTCCACACCATCGCGTCGCGCACCAGCTTGTCCACCCGGGCGTTCATCATGCAGCCTTCGGCGCCGTGCACTTCCATGTTGAGACGCGTGACGCGTTGTATGACGTCGGTGGACCAGTTCATCACCAGCCCCGCGTTCGCCGAGTGCGTGCCGTTGTCGTGCATCCAGGCGACGCGCATCACGTACGAGCGCAGCGCTTCGGTGAGCGCCATCATTTCGTTGAGCTTGAGCTGTGCCAGCTGCTGCTCGGAAAGATACCTGCCGCCTCGCTTGTGCGTTTTCGCGAACGTGAATGCCATGTCCACGGCGTCGTCGCACACGCCGAGCGCATTCGCCGCGAGCTCGAGGTCGCCGAAGATGTCGCCGCCGGTATTGTCGCCCTTGCCCGCCTTGGACGCGCCGCCGACGCCGCCGACCACGTTGGCATTCGGCACGCGGGCATTCTCGAAAATGAGCTCGGCATTCTGGTAGAAGCGCCAGCCGCGCTTGTTGAACACCTTGCCCACGCGGAAACCGGGCGTGCTCTTGGGCACCATGAACAGCGTGCCGCCCTGCTTGACGTTGACTTCGGGATTGGTGCGCGCGTCGACGAAGAACAGGCTTCCCACGCTGCCGTTGGCGATGAAGCACTTCTCGCCGTTGAGGATCCACTCGTCGCCTTTGCGCTCGGCGCGCAGGCGGAAGCCGGCCTTGGGGTCTTCCTCGGGCGGCATGCGGTTGTCGGAGCCCGCGTTGGGCTCGGTGATGCCGCGGCCCATGACGTAGCGATGATCGGCGAGGAAGGGCTTCAGGAAGCGCTCCTTCTGGTCGTCGCTGCACGCCGTCGCGATGAGGTGGCTCCATTTCCAGTTCTGGCTGAACGCCTTGGAGATGGCGCTGTCGGCTTTCGCGAGCTCGGCCATCACCACCGCCTGCGTGACGAAGTCGGTCCCGGGCCCGCCCCATTCCTTGGGCACGGCCATGGTGCGAAAGCCGAGCTTCGAGCCCTTCTCGATGATGTCCCAGCTCCACGGCTCGATGCCGCCTTCGATCTGGTCGCGCTCGAGGGAGAGCGGGCGTATCTCCTCCTCGGCGAATTTGCGCGCCTCCGCCTGCCAGTGGCGCTGTTCCTCGTTGAGTGAAAAGTCCATGCTATTTCTCCGCTAGCCTAAAAGTTCAATTCAGCCACAGAGAGCACAGAGGACACAGAGAAAAGCGAACCACGGTTCACTGTATGCGATACGACCAACTAGCCGCACCGAACGCTTTGCTTTCTTCTCTGTGAGCTCTGTGTGCTCTGTGGCTATATGTTTATGCCGTCGCGCGCGCGCTCGTAACCGGCGATCGCCTCGGTGATGCGCAGCTTCGCCGCGTCATCGCTGTCCTCGGCGTGATGGAACACCATGCCGTCGTGCACGTATTTCTGCAGCGGCATGTCGCGCATCACGCCCATCGCGCCGAAGCACTCGGCCGCGAGCAGCGTCACTTCATGCACGGCCTGCGCGGTGTACACGCGCGCCATCGTGTGCAGCGGCAGCTCGCCGCCGGTGATCGGCGCGGCTTCCGGGTGGTCTTCGATCCACGCTGCTTTCCATATCAGGTTGCGCGCGAGCTCCAGGCGTATCGCGCAGTCGGCGAGCTTGCTGCCTATCGCCTGGTGCTCGATGATGTTGCGCCCGCCCTGGCGGCGGATCTTCGCGTAGTCGACCGCCGTTTCGTACGCCACGCGGCCCAGGCCCAGGTTCACTGCGGCGAGCTCGATCAGCGCCCGGCGCGCATGCGACTGGGCCGCTGCGCTCAACTGGCCTTCCTTGCCGAGCACCGCGCTGGCGGAAACGCGGCAGGACTTGAAGCTCACGGGCGCGGCCGGGCCGTGCTGCCAGCGCACCGAGGTGCCGGTCGCTTTCGGCTGTTGCCCGACCTGCAGTCCGGCGGTGTCGCGCGGCACGAGGAAAGTCGTGATGCCGTTGCTGCCCGTCTTCTTCGCATCGGTGCGCGCCTGCACCACGAAAAATCGCGCGATCGGCGCATTCGTCACCATGCCGGCCGCGCCGTCGATGACGTAGTCGCCGTTCGACTGCTTCGCCGCCGTCGCTCCTGCGCCGCCGCCCTCGGCGAGCGGCCGGTGGTAGGACCAGCCGAGCGCGGATTCGGCGTCGTACGCCGCGAGCGCGAGATGGCATTGGTCGTTGTTGGCGAAATCCTGCATGAGCCGCTTGCGCTGATCGGCCGTCGCCAGCGCGTAGGCAAGGCGACCGACGTACGAAGTATGCGCAAGCGCCACGGCGATATCGGGGTCGCCGGTGCCGAGTTCTTCGAGCACCAGGCACGACGTCAGCGTGTCCGCACCTGCGCCGCCGGCTTCTTCGGGGAGCGTGAGCGTGCGCAGCCCCATCTCTGCCGCCTGCCCCAGGAGCTTCGCGAGCAGTGGTTTTTCGAAAGGCTCCAGCCGCGCGGGTTGCAGCGCCGCCGGCTTGATTTCCTGGTTGACGAAATCGCGCACGGTGTCGCGCATCTCGGCTTGCTCGGGCGTCAATTGCAGCTCGTACATGGTGTCAGCATTCCTTGGTGGTGATCATCGGTGTTGCGAGCGGGGCGTGCTGGAGGCGGCCGGAACACCAGCGCGCCGCGGCGCTGCCGCGGGTGCGTGGTGTAGGCACTGCGTGACGCGCCTCATTGCTCCTCCAGGGGAAACGGAGATCGGAGACGCCGCAGCTTCTGTCGTGTGCCGCTCTGCCCGCCGCCGGGCGGTGGCGTCCCGCACAGTGTATACGCGACAGGCCCGCGCGCGCCATGGCGTAGGCACCGATTTGCACGCGACATCCACATTGTGGTTGCAATGCCTCGAACGCACGGCGGTACGCCGTCCGTGTCATTTGCCTGGCGGCCGGCGCTGCGGTAACGTAGCGCCCAGTACAAAGGAGGAACGGTCGGAGGAGGCCGCGTACGCTCGCGCCTGCGCCCTTCGTCGTTCAACGCTCAACATAACTTCCGCCGTGCGGCGGATTGGAGAGGACGCGTATGGCTAGGCTCAACATCAATGGCAGGACGCATGACGTGCAGGTGGAGGCGGACACGCCGCTGCTGTGGGTCCTGCGTGAACAGGTCGGTCTCACCGGCACCAAGTACGGCTGCGGCGTCGCCCAGTGCGGCGCCTGCTCGGTGCACATCAACGGCGAAGTGCAGCGGACCTGCGTACTTCCCGTCGGCGACGTGAAGCCTACCGACCGCATCGTGACCATCGAGGGCCTGTCGCCGAACAGCTCGCATCCGGTGCAGAAAGCGTGGGCGGCGCTCGACGTTCCGCAATGCGGCTACTGTCAGTCCGGGCAGATCATGGCAGCCGCCGCCCTGCTTCGGAAAAATCCCAAGCCGTCCGACAAAGACATCGACGAGGCGATGACCAACCTGTGCCGCTGCGGCACGTATCAGCGCATACGCGCTGCGGTGCATCTCGCCGTGGGCACGTCGATGGCGGGCAGCACGCTCGCCGATCAGTCGAGCCAGGCCTGAGACGGAGAATGACAGCCATGAACAACACCACTACCAAAATGCCCGCCAACCCGTCGCGTCGCCGGTTCATCATCAGCACTGCCGCTGCAGGCGGTGGACTCGCGCTCGGACTGCGGATCCCGTTCGGTGCCGATGCGGCCGCCGCGGCCGCTGCCGCAAACCCCGAAATGAACGCTTGGGTCGTGATCAAGCCCGATGACACGGTCGTCATCCGCTTCGTCCGCGCCGAGATGGGTCAAGGCACCATGACCGGGCTCGCGCAGCTCGTTGCCGAGGAACTGGAGTGCGACTGGAAGAAAGTGGCCATCGAAACTATGACCGCGGGACAGAACCTCGCCCGCAAGCGCGTCTGGGGCGACATGTCCACCGGCGGCAGCCGCGGCGTACGCGGCTCTCAGGATTATGTGCGCCGGGGCGGAGCCGCGGCGCGGATGCTGCTGCTGCAGGCCGCGGCGAACGAATGGAACGTGCCCGTCGGCGAACTTAAAGTGGCCGACAGCGTGATCACGCACCCGGGCTCGAACCGCTCGACCACGTATGGCAAGGTCGCCGCGGCGGCGGCCCAGCTTCCGCCTCCCGACCAGAAGGCGATCCGGCTCAAGGGTCCGAAGGACTGGAAAATCGCGGGCAAACCGGTGAAGCGGCTCGACACAGCCGACAAGCTCAATGGAGCGAAGGTCTATGCGATAGACACGAAGCTGCCCGGGATGCTGAACGCGGCGCTGATGCAGTGCCCGGTGTTCGGCGGCAAACTCGTGAGCTTCGACGGCGAGAAAATCGCGAAAATGCCCGGTGTGCGCCGCGCGGTGAAGGTCGACGACGTCACTGTGGCGGTCGTTGCCGACACCTGGTGGCATGCAAAGAAGGCGCTCGATGCCTTGCCCATCGTATGGGACGAAGGCCCGTCCGCCAAGGTCACGAGCGCGTCGATCGCAGAGCACCTCAAGAGCGGACTCACCTCGAACGACGCCTTCGCCGACACGGACGTGGGCGACGCGTTGAAGGCGATTGCTGCTGCGCCGAAAAAGATCGAAGCCGTGTACAGCACGCCGTTCCTGTCTCACGCCACCATGGAGCCGATGAACTGCACCGCCCGGATCACTGACGACCGCGGCGAGGTGTGGGTGGCGACGCAGAACGCGGAACGGGCGCTCGCCGCTCTCTCCGAGACCTCGGGCCTGCCGCTCGACAAGTGTGAGGTTTACCGGATGGACCTTGGCGGCGGTTTCGGCCGGCGGATCACGGTGCCGGATTACGTCTACATGACCGTTAATATCGCCAAGCAATTTCCCGGCGTTCCCGTGAAGGCGATCTGGACCCGCGAGGAAGACCAGGCGCACGGTTTCTATCGGCCGATATCCCAGGCGCGCATGGCGGCGAGCATCGACGAGAGCGGCAATCTCAGCGCGCTCTATATCCGAGTTTCCGGCCAGTCGATCAACGCCTTCGCGAATCCCGCCGCGATCAAGGATGGCAAGGACGTGCGCCAGCTGCAGGGCCTGTGGAAGGAGCCCGGCGATGCGCAGATCGGCTACACCGTGCCGAACATGCGTATCGAATATGCCATGCGCAACACCCACGTGCCCGTCGGACCGTGGCGCGGCGTCAATACCAACCAGAACGGCGTGTACCTCGAGTGCTTCATGGACGAGTGCGCGCGGGCTGCCGGCAAGGACCCGCTGGAATTCCGGCGCGCGCTGATGAAGAACCATCCGAAGCATCTCGGCGTTCTGAATGCGGCTGCCGAGAAGGCCGGATGGGGCAAGCCTCTGCCTCCCGGCGTGCATCGCGGCATTGCCCAGTTCATGGGCTATGCCAGCTATTCGGCTGCAGTCGCGGAGGTGTCGGTGAGTCCTAAGGGCGAAGTAAAGGTCCACCGCATGGTGCTCGCGACCAATTGCGGGCACGTGGTCAATCCCGGTCAGATCGCCGCCCAGGTCGAGGGCTCGGTGGCCATGGGGCTCAGCGCGACGTTCTACAACGAGATCACGATCGACAAGGGCCGTGTGGTCGAAACGAACTTCCACAACTACCCGCTCCTGCGTCTCGCGGAAATGCCGAAGGTCGAAACGGTCACCGTGCCGACGTACGACTTCTGGGGCGGCGTGGGCGAGCCGACGATTTGCGTGGTGGCGCCCGCGGTCATGAATGCGATCTATGCGGCAACCGGCAAGCCGGTGCGTAGTCTTCCGCTGAAGCACTTGAACCTGGTCTAAGCCTTAGTCCGATGACGGCGCACGCTGCTGCAGCGTGCGCCGTTTTTTTTGCGGGCGTGCGCGAAGCAGCGGGCCTATTGCATAAATGAGACACTTTCCATGAAGGTGTCATGGCGGTGTGGCGGATTCACGCCGCGAGATATCTCCCCACCGGTAGAATGGCTGCGACGAATAACAACAAGCCGGTCAGGGGAAAGAGGTCGAAACGGCATGGAACGTCGCTGGCGTTTCGTCTATGACGACAAGAGCAGCGGTCGGTGGGCATGGCACGTCGAAGAAGGCATGCGCGTCAGGATCGCATCCCTGCGCGCATTCTCGACGCTGGACCTGTGCATCGGCGACGCGCGCGAAAGCGGTTTCTCTTTCGCACAAAACTACGACATCGTATTTCCCCGCGACGCGGCGGCGAACGGCAAGTGACGCAGCGCGGCGCGCATCACCGTCTTTACCCCCACGGTCGTCCCGGATTTCAACGCAGCCGTTATGCCTGCAGGGTCTAAGCTAGGCGCGCAAAACTTCTTGTATCCGGAGGCGCGCGTGCTTACTCTTACCCTCCCGCCGCGTTCGCGGCGCGCGTATTTCATGGAGGCTCATATGGCACTGCGTCTGGGGGACATCGCTCCCGACTTCACCCAGGATTCCACCATAGGCACCATCCGTCTTCACGAATGGCTAGGCTCGAGCTGGGGCGTCCTGTTTTCTCATCCCAAGGACTTCACGCCGGTGTGCACCACCGAGCTCGGCTATACGGCGAAGCTAAAGCAGGAATTCCAGAAGCGCAACGTGAAAGTGCTCGCCGTGAGCGTGGACGACGTCGCCTCGCACAAGCGCTGGATCGGGGACATCAACGACACGCAGAGCTGCGTGGTCGAGTTCCCGATTCTCGGCGATCCGGACAAGAAGGTGTCGAACCTGTACGACATGATTCATCCGAACGCGAACGACACGCTCACGGTGCGCTCGGTGTACTTCATCGATCCGAACAAGAAGATACGCGCGATGATCACTTATCCCGCGAGCACGGGCCGGAACTTCGACGAGATCCTGCGCGTGATCGACTCGCTGCAGCTCACCGACAAGCACAGCGTCGCGACGCCGGTAAACTGGAAGCAGGGCGATGACGTCATCATCGCGCCGTCGGTCACCGACGAGAACGTGATCAAGCAGAAGTTTCCGAAAGGCTACAAGGCGCTGCGTCCGTACCTGCGCGTGACGCCCCAGCCCGACCGCTGAGCGCTCGCGCGGCGCGCAGCGATGCCGGTGAGCTGCGGTGCTGCGGCATCGAGCCGCTGCGCGCGATGATGATCGTTACGCGCGTTTCAGGCGTGCCGACACGGTCTCCCACAAGGTCGGGGCGGCGGTGTCGGCGTACTCGTAGCGCGCTCGCGCCACCGGCTTGCCCGGATCGAGCAATGCTGCGAGATCCACCGGCGTGCCGCTGACGACGATGTCCGCCGGCGTGAGCGCGACGGTGGCCTTGAGCGCGGCAAGCTGCGCTGCGTTGTAGCCCATGGCGGGCAGCACGTCGCGCAAGTGCGGGTAGCGCGCATAGGTGTCGGCGATTTCTCCCGTCGCGTACGGGCGCGGATCGACGATGATCGCGCCGGCTGCCACTGCGGCGGCATAACCGGCGCCGTGCGCCATGCCGCCGTGGGTCACGCTGGGCCCGTCTTCGACCACGACCACGCGCTTGCCGCGCAGTTCTGCGGCCCGGTCCACGGTGACCGGCGAGGCGCCGAACAGCAACGACGCGCGGGGATTCAGACGGGCGACGGACGCGGCCACGCGCTCGACATCTGCGGCGCCGGCGATGTTGGTCTTGTTCACCACCAGGATGTCGGCCATGCGCAGCACCGACTCGCCGGGATGGTAGGTCGTCTCGTGGCCGGGGCGCAGCGGATCGGCGAGCGCCACGTGGACCGTCGGACGGACGAAGGGGAAGTCGTTGTTGCCGCCTTCCCACAGCAGGATCTCGGCTTCGCGCTCGGCGCGCCGCAGGATTTCCGCGTAATCCACGCCGGCGTACACCACGTTGCCTGCGGCGATGTGCGGCTCGTATTCCTCGCGCTCTTCCATGGTGCAATGCGCGGCGTCGAGATCCGCGCGCGTCGCAAAGCGCTGGGCGCGCTCGGCGGCGAGGTCGCCGTACGGCATCGGGTGGCGTATGACCGCCGTCTTCCAGTCGTTCTCGCGCAGCTTGTGCGACAGATAGCGCGACACCTGCGATTTGCCGGAGCCGGTGCGCATTGCCGACACCGCGATCACCGGGCGCCGTGGGGTGAGCATCGTGCGGTCAGGGCCGAGCAGCGAAAAGTCCGCGCCGCACGCAAGCGCGCGGGAGGCGAGGTGCATGACCGTCTCGTGCGTCACGTCGCTGTACGCGAACACCACGAGTCCAACCCGGTTCGCGCGGCACAAGGCTTCGAGCTCGCTCTCGGGCACGATCGGGATGCCTTCGGGGTAGCGCATGCCGGCGAGCTCCGGCGGATAGCGTCGGCCCGCGATACCGGGCAGCTGCGCTGCGGTGAAAGCAACGACGTGATAACGCGGGTCGTCGCGGAAAACGACGTTGAAATTGTGGAAGTCGCGGCCGGCTGCGCCGAGAATCACCACCCGCGTGTGCGTCAAAGAGCTCATGGGCCTGCAACCGACGAATGAGAGGCGATTGTGGCCTGCTCCCCCGGCGACCCCCTTGATCCAGCACAAGAGGGCGGCGCGGAACGACCTAGCCGGGTCGTCCGTCGATGCGCGGCCGCGTCAGTATCGGCCAGTAGGTAGCCGTGAAGACGGCGAATGCCGTGAACCACATCACGCCGGCGGCCGCCACGCTGGCGAGGTACGCCGCAGGAACCAGCAGCGGCACCAGCACGCGCGCTATTGCGGCCAGCTGCACGAAGGCGTACGAGGCGATCTCCGCAGCGCCTGCCTTGAGCGGCCGGCCGCTGTGCCCGAGCGCCGAGCGCGTCATCATGCCGAGCGTCATGCCGCCGATGCCGCCCACGGCCAGCGCGTGCATGGCAAGACTGGCGGACGCGACGTCCAGTGCGGCGAGCGCGCGCAACGCGAGATGGACCACCAGCCATGCATAAGAGGCATGCAGGATCCACAGCAGTGGCGTGCGGCGCGTGGCGAGCGGCGACCACAGCGCGAGCCGGACGGCGTGCGCGATCGCCGCGAATGCGGCAATGACGCCGGCGGTCATGGCGGCGCCGGCGACATCCGCGAGGGCGAGCGCGATGACCGTTCCGAGCGCTGCATATTCGACGGATTGCATGCGGCGCGCGCCGGCGCCTTCGATCGCGTTGTTGGTGAACATCGGAACGACACGCCCGGCGACGATGCTGATGACGAGCAGCACCACGTCGGCCGCAGCCCACAGCGCGCGCTGCGGCGGGTAGTCGGCCCAGCCGGAGATGGCGGCTTCAAACGCGAGGTTCGCCGCGCCGATCACGATGACGAGCGCGATGAAGAGGTAGTTGCGCTTGTTCGCGCTGGCCAGCAGCGGCCGCGCGATGCCGATCGCAACGCCGAGTGTGAACAACAGGTCGGGCAGCGCCGACCACGGACGCCACGGCGTGAACGAGAGCACGCGCGCAGCGACCCATAACGCGCCGAGGATAGCGAGCGGGGCGCCGGTGGGCGTCGGGCGCTGCGTCCAGTTCTTCACCGCGGTGAAGAGAAAGCCGGCGATGACGGCGAAGGTGTAGCCGAACAGCATCTCGTGCGCGTGCCACAGCGGGCCTTGCACCAGCGCTGCGCCGGGCAGCCGGCCGCTGAACTGCAATGCCCAAACCGCGATGCTCACTGCGCCATACGCGCCGGCAAGCAGATAGAAGAGCCGGAATCCGAGCGCGAGCACCGGCGCGCCGGCCGCAGCGCGTGTGGGCGACTCCGGGTTGAGTCCTGACGTCATGCGTGGCTATCCTCGTAGAATTGTCGGCTGGCGGCGTCGCCGCATCGTGTCGTGGAGCAGCGCGCCCGCCGGTAATCCGCTATGCTTGCGCATTTTTCGACGGCAGCACTATGGCTCAATACGTATACACCATGCGCCAGGTCGGCAAGATCGTGCCGCCCAAGCGCGTCATCCTGAAGGATATTTCACTTTCGTTCTTTCCGGGCGCGAAAATCGGCGTGCTGGGGCTGAACGGGGCTGGAAAGTCGAGCCTGCTGCGCATCATGGCCGGCGAGGACCACGACTTCGACGGCGAAGCGATCCCTATGCCCGACCTGCGCATCGGGTTTCTGCCGCAGGAACCGCGACTCGATCCGGAGCAGACGGTGAGGCACGCGGTCGAGCAGGGCCTGGGCGAAGTGCTGGACGCCCAGAAGAAGCTCGACGAGATCTACGCCGCGTACGCCGAGCCGGACGCGGACTTCGACAAGCTCGCAGCCGAGCAGGCGAAGTACGAAGCGATCGTTGCTTCCGCGGGCGCGGGCACCGAGCATCAGCTCGAGATCGCCGCCGATGCGCTGCGACTGCCGCCGTGGGATGCGAAGATCGCGCACCTTTCAGGCGGCGAGAAGCGCCGCGTTGCGCTGTGCCAGCTGCTGCTCTCGAAGCCCGACATGCTGCTGCTCGACGAGCCGACCAACCATCTCGACGCCGAAAGCGTGGAGTGGCTCGAGCATTTTCTCGCGAAGTTTCCCGGCACGGTGGTGGCCGTCACGCACGATCGCTACTTCCTCGACAATGCCGCCGAGTGGATACTCGAGCTCGATCGCGGCTACGGCATACCGTGGAAAGGCAATTACAGCTCGTGGCTGGAGCAGAAGGAAGAGCGGCTGAAGCAGGAGGAAGCTTCAGAGTCCGCGCGCCAGAAGGCGATCAAGAAGGAGCTGGAGTGGGTGCGCCAGAATCCGAAGGGACGCCAGGCGAAAGCCAAAGCGCGCATCGCGCGTTTCGAGGAGCTCACCTCGTACGAGCACCAGAAGCGCAACGAGACGCAGGAGATCTTCATCCCCGTTGCCGAGCGCCTCGGCGACAAGGTCATCGAGTTCAACAACGTCAGCAAGGGCTACGGCGAGCGCCTGCTCATCGACAATGTCTCGTTCAGCGTGCCGCCCGGCGCGATCGTGGGTGTCATCGGTCCCAACGGCGCGGGCAAGTCGACGCTGTTCCGCATGATCGCCGGCAAGGAAAAGCCGGACAGCGGTGAAGTCGTGATCGGCGATACCGCGCAGATCGCGGTCGTGGATCAGGCGCGCGACGCTCTGCCGAACGACAAGACCGCGTGGGAGGCGATTTCCGGCGGGCTCGATATCATCAACGTCGGTAAGTTCGAGATGCCTTCGCGCGCGTACCTCGGCCGCTTCAACTTCAAGGGCCAGGACCAGCAGAAGATGGTGGGCAACCTCTCGGGCGGCGAGCGCGGCCGGCTGCACCTCGCGATGACGCTGCTCAAGGGCGCGAACGTGCTGCTGCTCGACGAGCCTTCGAACGATCTCGACGTCGAGACGCTGCGCGCGCTGGAAGAGGCGCTGCTCGAATTCGCCGGCTCGGTGCTCGTCATCTCGCACGATCGCTGGTTCCTCGACCGCATCGCAACGCACATCCTCGCGTTCGAGGGCGATTCGCAGGTGGTGTTCTTCAACGGCAACTACCACGAGTACGAGGCGGACAAGGTGAGGCGCCTGGGCGAGGAAGGTGCCCAGCCGCATCGCCTGCGCTACAAGCCGCTGAAGGCGTGAACCTTTGCCACAGAGCACACAGAGATCACAGAGAAAACGACAAATCGATTCCTCGGCAAGCCGCGCTGAAAAAGGGCCCTCTGTGTCCTCTGTGCTTTCTGTGGCGTATTCGCTTTGTGGTTCGGCATAACAAGGAGAAGTGATATGCCGGTCGGAGTCATAGGCGCGGGGCTGATGGGCACGGCAATCACGCGGCGCCTGCTGGATGCGAGGCACGAGGTGGTCGCGTTCGACGTCGACGAAGCGAAGCGCGCCGCGATCCGTGATGTCGGCGCACGCGTCGCCGAGAGCGTCCACAAGCTTGCGGCCGAATGCGACATCGTCGTGCTCGCGGTATTCAACACCGAGCAGGTGGAGCAGGTGGTGGAAGGGCCGGGCAGCATACTGGGCGCGATACCGCCGCATCCCGCGGATCGGATCGCGATCTGCACCAGCACCTGCGACCCTGAACGCCTCGCCGCGCTCGCCTCGCGCGTTGCGCAATCGGGACTTCATCTGCTCGAAGTGCCGATCTCCGGCACCAGCCGCCAGCTCGCCGAAGGCAATGGCGTCGGGCTCATCGGCGGCGACGCGGCGGTCGCGCAGCGTGCCGCGTCGGTGCTCGATGCGATCTGCCCGCGCCGCACGCACGTGGGGCCGGTGGGCCATGGCTCGCGCGCGAAGCTCGCCGTGAACCTGATCCTCGGCCTCAACCGCGCGGCGATCGCCGAAGGCCTGGTGTTTGCCGAGCAGCTTGGCCTCGACCGCGAGGCGTTTCTGGAAGTCGCGCGCGGCTCGGCCGCGTACTCGCAGGTGATGGACGTGAAAGGCAGGCTGTTCGCAAAGCGCGAGTACCGTCAGCCGCAAAGCCGCGTCGATCAGAGCCTGAAGGATTTCACGCTCATGCTGGAGCAGGCGCGCGCGCATGGCCAGCAGCTGCCGTTCGCCTCGGTGTACGTGCGCATGCTGCAGGACTGCATGGAGCACGGCGAAGGCGAGTGGGACAACGCGGCGATCGGCGAGGCGATCGCGCGGCAACGCGCTTCGTGAACGCCGCGACTCTTCTGCTTTGACGTTCGCCTCTCGCTGGCACTAAAGGGCGCGCGTCATCGTGCCGTTAACCGGTGAGCAGAGACGGCGCATGCTCACGCGCCGGGGCGCTGCGCCTGTACACACTAAAGTCAAGGAGGGAGATGATGTGCACTCATTACCGGCGCGCGCTCGCGCCTGCGCTTGCTTGCCTGCTCGCCATTGCGTTTCCCGCCGCGGCTGAAGGTCCCGCCGTGCGTCATGTGCCCGGAGAGAAGCTCGACAGCGGTCTCGGGGAACTTCCCAACTACCGCGAGTGGAGCTGGTACCCCGGGACATCGCACCTCGTGCGAGCGAATCGCGTCGCGGGCGAGAAGCTCGACAGCGGCCTCGGCGAGCTCAAGCACTATCGTTACTGGGCGGACAATACCGGGCGCGTGCGCGAAACGGTGGAGGTCGCGAGCCGGCACTAATCGGCCGGCGCGTCCATCGAGAGAGCGAGCGCTTCGAGCTCGCTCTCGGTGAGAGCACGCTGGGCCGCTTCGAACAGCTCGCGCTCCTCGAAGCGCACGTGGGATTGAAGCAGCGTCGCGAAGCGTGCGAGACGCTCCCGCAGCGGCATGCCGGAGCGCAGGGCCAGGGCGGCGAGCGCGCGGTGCTCATCGATGGTGCGTTCCGTGAGCTCGCGCAGCCCGGCGCCCGCGAGCGCGGGGAGCCAGATGTTCTCCTCGGTCGCGAAGTGAGGCTCGAGCTCGGCTTGCCAGTACTGCGCGAGCTTCGTCGCCCAGGACGCGAGCTCGGACAGCGGCGCTGCGTGCGCGGCGCGTTCGAGGCGGGACGCGTAGCTCAGCGCGGTTTGATGCTCGACGGATAATCGTCGCAGATGCGGCGAGCGTTTCATGTGTCGGCACAAAAAAGAAAAAGGGGCGGCTGCCCCGGGCAGCGCGCCCCGTGCTGCCGGGCTTCTCAGCCGACGACGTGAAAGTCGATGATGATCTCGCCGGCCTGGCGATTCACGTACTCGGTCTTCACCTGGTCGCCGAAATGCGCTGCGATCTGCTGCAGCAGCGGCAGCGGGTCGTGGTCGTTGGCGAAGCGCATCGTCTCGCCCGGTTGCAGCGCGGCGAGCGCGCCGAAGATCGCGGCATGGCGGAACCGTTTGGCGATGCCGCGCGCGTCGAACTCGTACACCGCGGTGGCGTTGGTGCTGCAGGAACAATCGTGGGCCATCACTCGACTCCTTGTTTCGGAAAAGTAAGGGAGCTCCTCGCGGAGCTCCCGATGCATCAGATGCGTTGGGCGGCGGCAGCGGGTTCTGCCGTGACCGCCTTGCTACGGCCCAGGAGCCGCAGCGCAAACCAGCCGAGATACAGCACGCCGATCGAGAACAGCACGTCGCCGGGCACGCGCATCCACACCAGCGTCTCCATCACCGTCGAGTGAATGATCTCGGGCGAGCGGGCATACCACAGGCCGTGAGCAACGCTCGCCCACGCCTGGTAGATGCCGGCCGGCAACAGAGAGAGGAACACCATCATGCCGAGACCGATGTTGAGCGCCCAGAACGCGGGCTTCAGCAGGTTGTCGGCCCATTGCCCGCGGTCGGAGAGGCCGCGCAGGCAGAACAGCATGAGACCGATGCCGAGCATGCCGTAGACGCCGAACAGCGCGGCATGGCCGTGGGCCGGCGTCATGTTCAGGCCTTGCACGTAGTAGAGCGAGATGGGCGGATTGATCGCGAAACCGAGCAGGCCTGCGCCGACCATGTTCCAGAAGCCGACGGCGACGAAGGACAGGATGGCCCACTTGTACGCGGCGACCCACGGTGCGGCCTGGCTGCGCTTGTAGTTGCGATAGCCTTCGAAGCCGATCATCGCGAGCGGCACGACTTCCAGCGCCGAGAAGATGGCGCCGATGGCGATCACCGAAGTCGGCGTGCCCGTGAAGTACAGGTGATGCAGCGTGCCGAGGATCCCGCCGAACAGGAACACGATGGTCTCCAGGACGATCGCGCTGTTGGCGCTCGATGCGCGGATCAGGCCGAGCTTGGTGAAAAGCAGGGCGATGACTGCGGTGGCGAACACTTCGAAGAAGCCTTCGACCCACAGGTGCACCAGCCACCATCTCCAGTACTCGATCATGGAGTAGTGGGTGTGCTGCCCCCACGTGAGGGAACTCGCGTAGAACAGGCCGATGCAGGTGGCCGAGACGAATACCATGGCGATCAGGCCGCGGCTTTCCGACGGACGCTTGAGCGCCGGCCACAATGCGCGGCCCATCAGGAACAGCCACAGCATCAGGCCGACGAAGAGCAGGATCTGCCAGATACGTCCCATGCTCGTGAATTCGAGGCCCTGGTTGCCGAGCCAGAAGCTGAAATCGATGCCAAGCCGTTGCAGCGTGCCGAGCCAGCCGAAGGCGGTCGAGCCGACGACCACGAAGATCAGCGCCCAGAACAATACGTCGACGCCGAGCTTCTGGAATTTTGGCTCATGGCCGGAGAGGACCGGCGAAATGAAGAGGCCGGTCGCGAGCCACGCGGTGGCGATCCAGAAGATGCCGAATTGCGTGTGTATGGTGCGCGCGACGGTGAACGGCAGCAGATCACCGATCGGCAGGCCGAAGAAGCTTTGCCCTTCGACAGCGTAGTGCGCGGAGATGGCCCCCATGCCGACTTGCGCGAGCAGCAGTCCGATGACGACGTAGAAGTATTTCTTCGTCGCTTTCATCGAGGCCGTCGGCTTCAGCGAGAACAGCGGATCGGCCTTGGGCGGCGCCGGATCGTGCTCTTCGGGGCGCGAGTTGTGGAACAGGATCATCGCTGCAATGCCGGCGATGAGCAGGATCACGCTCGCCACGGACCACAGGCCGTTGCCGGTCGTGGGGGTATTGTCCACGAGCGGCTCGTGCGGCCAGTTGCTGGTATACGAAAGACGCGATTCGCCCGGACGGTCGGTGGCTGCGGCCCACGACGACCAGAAGAAGAATGCGGGAAGCGATTCGAGGTCCTGCGCATCTTTCAGCGTTCCGGTCATCATGGCGTATTGCTCGCGCAAGCCATCGAGCTTGGGATCGTCGCCGAACAGGCCGGTGTAATGAGCGGCCACGGCCTTGATCGCACGCGCACGCTCTTCCGAGACACGCACGCCGCCGGATGCCGCGTCGTAGGTGTTGGTCCGCATCTCGGCTTTGAGGGCGGCGTCCACCTCGGCACGCTGGCCGACGGTCAACTGCTCGTAGGCGACGTGGTAGCGGCTGGCGGAAAGCTCCGCCCGCAGCGCAAGCGCTTCGCGATGCAGCCAGTCCGCCGACCAGTCGGGCGCGATGTAACTGCCATGTCCCCAGACGGTGCCGAGCTGCTGGCCGCCGGCCGACAACCAGGCTTGCTGGCCGCGCTGCACCTGGTCGCCGCTGAACAGGACTTCGCCCTGCACGGTCGCGACCTGCTTGGGTATGGGGGGTGCCGTTAAGTAGATTTCCCGGCCGATGTAGCCGAGGACAGCAAAGGAGATGAGAAAGATGATGCCCAACCAACGCCACAGCCTGCGCGTTCCCTGCATGATGAGTCTCCCTCTTGGGGGTTGTTCAAAACAGCTCACTTAAGATTCATCATACATACATCTTTCTAAAGATGCAACAAGAATGCATCTTTAAGTCGGCGAGCGTATACTGGCTCCATGCAACTCACCCGCTACACAGATTACGCCCTGCGCGTGCTGATCTATCTGGCGCACAAGGGCGAGCTCGCGACCATCAGCGAAATTTCGGGGGCTTACAAGGTCTCCGAGAACCACTTGATGAAGATCGTCCACGGTCTCGCGAAGCTGGGGTACATCACGACGCTGCGCGGCAAAGGCGGCGGCATGAAGCTCGCGCGGCCGGCCGACAAAATCAACCTCGGCGAGGTGGTGCGCAACACCGAGGAGACGCTGCACGTGGTCGAATGCCTTGCCGATGAATATGACGGCGGTTGCTGCCTCTCGCCGTCGTGCCGGCTGAAAGGCGTTCTGAAGGAGGCGCACGACGCGTTTTTCCGCCATCTCGAGCAGTACACGATCAGCGACCTCATCGGAAAACGCGCCGCATTCGCCCCTATCCAGTTTCATCCCGGGACGTCCGCGAAGACCAAGGCCCGCCACGCCGCGTAGCGGAACGCTGACAACGCGCGCCGCCCGCGGCAGTTGAGCGGCGGGCAAGTTCCGCATCGCGCGGTGCCGTGCCGGATGACCTGTCCAGAACCCCTGCATCATTTCGCCCGGCCGTAATCTCCTGTTGTAACCCGTCGAACTACGTTCTAAGGTTGTGGTACCTTTGCCACTGCCGGCGCGGTTACGCATTGCGCCGACCCTGTGTCGGCGGACCGTCATTTGCGCCGGCCTCGTGTCGGCGGGCCGAGCCGTCCTGCCGATCGTCGGCGGGCCTGAACCGGAGAGAGTGGATGCACGCAACATTGCCGCTGATGGAAGTCAGCGACTTTCCTGCCATAAGGCGACGCACGCTGGAAACGGTGCAGGTGAATCTCGGCTACCGCTGCAACCAGAGCTGCGTGCACTGTCACGTCAATGCCGGACCGACGCGCACCGAGGCGATGTCGCGGGCCACGGTGTTCGAAGTGATTGCATTCCTCAAGACTTCCGGCGCGCGTGCGCTGGACATCACCGGCGGCGCACCCGAGCTCAACGCCCATTTCCGCCTGCTGGTGACGACCGCACGCAATCTGGGCGTGCGCGTGATGGACCGCTGCAACCTCACCATCCTCGAGCAGCCGGGACAGGAAGATCTCGCCGGATTCCTCGCCGCGCAGCGCGTCGATGTGGTTGCGTCTTTGCCGTGCTATCTCGAGGACAACGTCGATCGGCAGCGCGGCAAGGGCGTGTACGAAGCCAGCATCCGTGCGCTGCAGCGGCTCAATGCGCTCGGTTACGGACGTGCGGGCAGCGGTCTGACGCTCGAGCTCGTCTACAACCCGCAGGGCCCGGTGCTGCCACCCGCGCAGGCAGGCCTCGAGCGCGATTACCGGCGTCATCTAGAAGACCATCACGGCATCACGTTCAATCGGCTGTACGTGCTCACCAATATGCCGATCCAGCGCTTTGGCAGCACGCTGATCTCCAAGGGGCAGTTCCACCACTACATGGATGTCCTCAAGAACGCCTACCAGCCTCAAAACCTCGACGGGGTGATGTGCCGCACGCTCGTCTCCATCGACTGGCGCGGCTACGCGTACGATTGCGACTTCAACCAGATGCTGGACCTGCCGCTCGCGCACAAAGGCAAGCCGCGCATGCATCTGCGCGAGCTCATGGGCGTGAACCTCGCGGGAAATCCTATCGTCGTGAAAGATCATTGCTACGGCTGCACCGCAGGGCAGGGCTCGAGCTGCGGCGGCGCGCTTCGCGGTGAGGAGCACCCGTGAGGCGGGAGGCGGGAGGCGGGAGGCGCGGCGAAGCGGCGCACCGCTTCGAGTCACGAGTCACCAGTCACGGGTCACGCTCGCTGTTGTGCTAGAACCCGCCTACGCGCTGTACTTCTGGGGATTTCTGCTGCTGTACGGCGGACTGATGTATGCCATCACGCCGCGTGCGCACACGGTCACTGCTTTCTTCCGCGGCACCGACGACGCCGGCCGGCCGGCGAGCGGCTGGGCGCTCACCTGCAGCATCTTCATCAGCTGGATATTTGCGAAATCGGTGACGAACGCGGCGAATCTCGGCGCGGCGTACGGCGTCGTCGGCGGTCTCGCTTACGCTGCATACTGGCTGTCGATACCGTTCGCGGGATGGGTGATCTACCGCCTGCGGCGGCGTCATGCGGCGACCGGACTCGTCGCTTTCCTCACCGAGCGCTACGGCAAGGCGGCCGCCGCGGCGTTCGCGGTTGCTATATTGATCCGCCTCTACAACGAGGTGTGGAGCAACACCGCGGTCGTGGGCGCCTACTACGGCAAGCCGGGCACGGGGACGTTCATTGCGGCGGCGCTCGTGTTCACCGCTGCTTCGCTGTGCTACAGCGTGAAGGGCGGATTGCGCAGCTCGATCGTGACCGACGTGATCCAGTCGGTGCTGTTCGTCGGCATCATGTCGGTAGTACTCGCTTTCGTGCTGCCCCAGCACGGCGCGCCGCAACTGCTGTCGGTCGGACGGTTCACCCTGGACGCCGGCGTCGATCTCCTGCTGGTTGCGCTGCTGCAGGTCCTGTCCTATCCGTTTCACGACCCGGTGCTCACCGACCGCGGCTTCATTACCGAAGAGAAGACGATGCTGCGCGCCATGGTGTGGTCGGGCGTGCTGGGCTTCGTCTGCATATTCATGTTCAGCCTCGTCGGCGTGCACGCGAAGCTCGAAGGCCTGCCGGCGGGCGAGAACATGCCGGGCGAAGTGGCGCGGGCGTTCGGCGCGCTGCCGTACCTGCTCATGACGCTGGTGATGATCCTCGCGGCCGGCTCGACGCTCGATTCCACTTTCGCCGCCGTCGCGAAATCCGTGGGGATCGAGCTGCCCGCGCTTCTGGGCCGCACGGCCGGCAAGCGCGCGGTGACGACGGGCATGTGGACGATGATCGCTTTCGCGGCGTTCGGCAACGTGCCGATGATCGCCGGCACGGACATCCTGCAGGCGACGACCATCAGCGGCACGATGGTGATGGGTCTCGCACCGGTGTTTCTGTTCGCCGGCCTCACGCGCCATTCGCCGTGGAGCTTTCATCTCGCGTTCTGGCCGGGTGTCGCGCTCGGCATCGCGCTGACCGTCGGCGCCATACCGCCTTCGTGGGCGATCGGCGCCGGGAAGTACGGCCTGCTCCTCGGCACGAATTTCTACGGCCTCATCATCTGCAGCGCGGGCTTTCTCGTGCCCATAGCGTGGCAGCGGCTGCGCTGACATGCAGCCGGGCCGCGCCTGTCCCTTGCACTACCGCTACGCCCCCGAAGCGCTCGCTGCGGCACCCGCGGTCGAGTGCGAAACGCTGTACGTGGTCGGCGGTCTGTACGGCAACGAGCAGGCGCTGGCCGCGATCCTCGACATGGCGGCGGACGAGCCCGGCGGCGCCACGGTGGTCTTCAACGGCGATCACAACTGGTTCGACGTGGATCGCGAGAGCTTTCGGCGCATCAACGATGCAGTGCTCGCGCATGTCGCGCTTCGCGGCAATGTCGAAACCGAGCTCGCGAACGACGATGGCAGCGCCGGCTGCGGTTGTGGCTACCCGGACTGGGTGGGCGATGCGGAAGTCGCGCGCTCCAATGCCATCATGACCGAATTGCGCGCGACGGCACGCACGCATCCCGACCTGCGCGAAGCGCTGGGCGGCTTGCCGATGTACGGTGCGGCCAGCGTGGGCGGCATGAGGATCGCGATCGTGCATGGCGACTCGGATTCTCTTGCCGGTTGGGGCTACGCGCAGGAGGCGCTGCAGGACCGCCTGCGGCTCGAATCCGTGGCGCGCGATTTCGAGCGCGTGCAGGCGCGCATCATCGCGAGCAGCCATACCTGCCTTCCCGTGGCCGCGCGCTTCGATACATCCGCCGGCGCCTGCGTGCTGATCAACAACGGCGCGGCCGGCATGCCGAATTTTCGCAATACCCGTCACGGCGTCGTTACCCGCATTGCAGTTACGCCGCCGCATGAAGTGCTCTACGGCACGCAGCTCGGCCGCGTGTACGTGGACGCGCTCGCGGTGCATTACGACCACGACGCGTGGTTGCGCGCGTTTCTCGCGAGCTGGCCCCCCGGCTCGCCGGCTTACGACTCCTATTACGCCCGCATCACTGCCGGACCGCGTTACGATGCCGGGGCGGCAGCGCGATGGCGCGCTGCGTTCGCCGCGGCCTGAGCGCCGCACGGAGGAGAAATGAACAAGAAGAAGCTGATCCTCGTCGCCGTCGTTCTCGCGCTGATAGGCGCCTACTTCGCGCTGGGCCTGGGGCGGTATTTCACGCTGGATTACCTCAAGTCGCAGCAGGCTGCCATCGATGCCTACGTCGCCGCCCGGCCGGTGACCGCCACGCTCGCATTCTTCGCTGTCTACGTCGCGGTGACCGGTCTGTCGCTGCCCGGGGCGACCATCATGACGCTTGCCATAGGCGCGATCTTCGGGCTCGCGTGGGGCGCGGTGATGGTGTCGTTCGCGTCCACGATAGGCGCGACCCTCGCGTTCCTCGCGTCGCGCTACCTGTTCCGCGAGACGATACAGCGGCGCTACGGCGACCGGCTGCGGGCTTTCGATGCCGGCATCGCGCGCGACGGCGCCTTCTATCTCTTCACGCTGCGGCTGGTCCCGGCCTTCCCGTTCTTCATCATCAACCTGCTGATGGGGCTCACGGCGATACGCACCTGGACTTACTACTGGGTGAGCCAGGTCGGCATGCTCGCGGGCACGCTGGTGTACGTGAATGCCGGGACGCAGCTCGCGCGCGTCGAATCGCTGCGCGGCATCGTGTCGCCGGGGCTGATCGGCTCCTTCGTCCTGCTCGGCATCTTTCCGCTCGCCGCCAGGCGCGTGGTCGACGGCGTGCGGGCGCGCAAGGCATTGCGCCGCTGGCCGCGGCCGCGACGCTTCGATCGCAACGTGGTGGTCATCGGCGCAGGATCAGCGGGGCTGGTCGCTGCGTACATAGCTGCAGCGGTCAAGGCCAAGGTCACGCTCGTCGAGCGCGACCGCATGGGCGGGGACTGTCTCAACACCGGCTGCGTGCCGTCCAAGGCGTTGATACGCTCGGCGCGTTTTCTGCGCAGCCTGTCGACGGCGCAGTCGCTCGGCGTGCGTTCCGCCAGCGCCGATTGGTCGTTTGCCGACGTCATGGAGCGCGTGCAGCGCGTGGTGCGCAGCGTCGAGCCGCATGATTCGGCGGCGCGTTACGAGGCGCTCGGCGTGGAATGCCTCGCCGGCACGGCGAAGATCACGACGCCGTACAGCGTTGAAGTGGATATGCCGGAAGGCAAGCGCACGCTGACGACGCGCAACATCGTCATCGCAGCCGGTGCGCGTCCTTTCGTGCCGCCGATCGCGGGAATCGACAGCGTGGACGTGCTTACCTCGGACACGGTGTGGTCGCTGCGCGAGCGTCCGAGGCGGCTGGTGGTGCTGGGGGGCGGGCCTATCGGCTGCGAGCTCGCGCAAGCCTTCGCGCGCCTGGGATCGCAGGTGACGCAGATCGAGATGCTGCCGCGATTGCTGATACGCGAAGACCCGGATATCTCCGAGCGCGTTCTGGCCCAGTTCCGGGACGAAGGCATCGACGTGCGGCTCGGCCACAAGGCGCTGCGGTTCGCGATCGAAGCGGGAGAAAAGGCGATCTACTGTGAGACGCAGGGACGCGAGGTGCGCATTGCGTTCGACGCAGTGCTATGCGCCGTGGGCCGCGTCGCGAATACGCAAGGCTACGGGCTCGAAGAGCTCGGCATACCGACGACGAAAACGCGCACCGTGGAGGTGAACGAGTACCTGCAGACGCGGTATCCCAACATCTACGCGTGCGGCGACGTCGCGGGGCCGTTCCAATTCACGCACACGGCATCGCACACCGCGTGGTATGCGTCGGTCAATGCGCTGTTCGGCGGCCTGAAGCGTTTTCGCGCGGACTATTCGGTGATTCCATGGTGCACGTTCACCGAGCCGGAGGTCGCGCGGGTCGGGCTCAGCGAAACCGAGGCGAAGGAAAAAGACATTGCGTGCGAAGTGACGACCTACGATCTCGCCGATCTCGACCGGGCGATTGCCGACGGGCATGCGCGCGGCATCGTGAAGGTGCTGACCGCACCCGGCAAGGACAGAATCCTGGGCGCGACCATCGTCGGCGAGCATGCGGGCGACTTGATCGCGGAATTCGTGCTGGCGATGCGGCACGGCCTCGGACTCAACAAGATCCTCGGCACCATTCACATCTATCCCACGTATGCGGAGGCGGCCAAGTATGCGGCGGGCAACTGGAAGCGCGCCCACGTGTCGCCGCGCGTGCTGCGCTGGCTCGAGCGCTACCACGCCTGGCGTCGGGGTTGACGCTCGATGCAACGCAACGCCGCGCGGTCCTGTTCGCGCTCGCGCTGATCTCGGTGTCTGACTGAGTGCGCGCCGCTTGACGCTTGCCGTGGGGCCGGCGTGCCCGGTCTCTTTGCTCGCTCGCAAAGCCACGGGGTTTGTCGTTATGCCATGCCGTTTACGGTCCGATGACCGATAGCGGCCAGTCCGGCGTGACGGCAGAGTAGTTCTTGGCGGATATTCCTGCACATCCGCTCAACGCAAAACCCATGACCAGGACGAGCGCGAACTGCAATAATTTCCGTGCGTTCATGATGACACCTCCGTTAGTTGACGTTCTCGAGCAACTCCTCTTCGCAGGAGCGCCGTTACGCCGGCGCCTGAAAAGCTCGTTCGTTTTTTTTCACGCTTGCCACGTGCTACTAGACCGCATACGCGCCGCGAACCTTACGGGAACGTCTGAAACGTCCGCGCGAGCATCGCACTGCGGGGGAATGAGGTGGCTTGCGACTGCTATCTGCCGGCCGGTGTCGGCGCCGTGTAAATTTCGGACCTGGGGTTGAATGCGAGCCATGCGAACGCGAAATGCACGCCGCTGTCGAGCGGCTTCAGCCGCGCGCCCTTGAGCGGTCCGGCGACAGCATGCCCGAAGAGATTCCATTCGGAGCCCGTGTCGCGGTCGACGATGCGGTTCTCGCGCCGTTCGAAGCTGAGCACGCGGCTGCCGACCTTGCGGCTGTAGGCGGCCGCCGCCGGAATCTCACGCGAGTCGCGAATGCGCTCCGCATCGAGCGCCGAAAGCATGTCTTCGCGGCTGAACACCGCGACCGGCTCGCCGCCTACCTCGTCGTCGATGACGGGGCGATCTTTCAGAATACCGAGCGGGTAGACGCGCACACGACCGCCCTGCGTGACGCCCAGCACGCGTTCCATTGCCGGCAGTCGCGGATCGACGGGGTCGTGAAACAGGAAGGGCTGATCGCCCACACGGTCGTAGCCGCGATACGGGTTGCGCCCATACGGACGCGTATAACCGGTCTCACGCGAGAGCACCTCGCCCTGCGGATACGCTTTGCGGAATTCGGCGAACGGGGCGATAGTGGACGGCCGCTGCGCCAGCGTGGCGCCAGCGTAGTGCCCGACGATGCCCTTGCCGGTGAACTGCTGCCACCAGCTTTCGGTCTGCCGGTCGTACATCACGAGGTCGCTCTTGCGCAGCTTCCCCGTCGTGCCGAAATCCAGCACCTTGTCGCCCAGCCGCCGCTCGAAAACGATAGACGCGTTGCACAGCGGGCAGAACGTCACCGTCACCGGAAGGCCGCCGACGGTGTCGTTGACGATTTCGTGGAACATCAGGATCTGCAGCGGGTAGGCGCGTGTCTTTCCGTTCAGTTCGAGCACGATCACCGGTTCGCGCCGATCGAGCCAGCGCTCCGCTTCTGCCGGCGTGACGAAGCGCGGACGGTCGATTGCGGGAATGCCGTCCTTGGGCGGCCCGCCCGAATCGATTTCCTCCAGCGCAACCGTGTGTCTGGCGAAGTCGGTGCGCGGCCATTCCCCGCGCCAGCGGGTCTCGGCGAAGACGGCCGTGGCAAGCACGTACAGCAAGACCACCGGCAGCAGGTGGCAGCGGCTGACGACGAAACGCATCAGCAAACTCCGTGTCGTGCCATCGTTCACGCGCAGCGCGACTTCAGTTGCCGCGACGCCTACGGCTTTTCGGCCTCCAGAACTTTCGCAAGTTCTACGAAGTCCTTAACCTGCCAGTTGGGAGTGTAGCCGTAAGGTTCGGGTGACTCATTCCATCGGTTGACCCACGCAGTCCGGAAACCCATTCCTTTGGAGGCGAATACATCGAACTGGTTTGATGTCACGTAGACGATTTCGGATCGATCGAGACCCATCACGTCGATGGCCTTGAGGTAATAGCTTCGCTGAGGTTTGTACAGACCGAACGTCTCGGACGTGAAATAGGCGTCCCATTTGAACCGGCCCAACAGCGCTTTCTTGAGCACCCCGAGATTGAGTTGCGTGTGGGGAACCAGCATGTAGCCGAGTTCTCTCATTTTGTGCAGGCCCGGCATGATGTCCGGATAGACATCGAGCTCACCCAGTAACGGGAGCACCCCCGCCGCAACGGACGGTTCAAGGTCTATCTGCTGCGACTTGGCGGCAGCCATGGTGGCTCGGGCAGCGAGTTCCTCGAGGGGGATGAAGCCGCTGCCGATCATGGTGTTGTACATCATGTAGAAGAACAGCTTTGTCCGCCAAGGGATCCAGAACGATTTTCCATCGATGTTTATGCCCCGCTCCGAGAAGTATTTCGTCATCTTGTCAGGCATGGCGGACCAGTCCAGGATCGTTCCGCCCACATCGAAGAAAATGGCCCTTGCCTTTGCGGTCGCCGCGTTGGCCGGTCCGGGAATCAGGACGCCGGTCCCGAGCGCCGCCAGCGCCACCCCTGCACCGGTCATCTTGACCACGTCCCGTCGCGAAACTCGCGGTCGCTTTTCTTTTTCCATTTCTCAGCTCCTTTCGGTTTGTGTTTACGTAAGCCGGCTTGTGCGACAAAACAACAGGAGGCGATCCCGGTTGCCCGGGATCGCCTCCAACCGCAGCACACTGCTAGGCTGCGGGGACCGCGATCTCTACTTACTTCTTGGCTGCACAAGGGTTCTTCGCAGCGCAGGGATTCTTGGCCGCACATGGATTCTTCGCCGCGCACGGGTTCGGCTTGAACTTCTTCTGCACGTCCGCCGTGTAGGCAGTCAAAGCCGAAAGCTCACGCGAATCCCACGCCAAGGGCTTGGCAGCCATCGGCACCACCATGCAGAGCTGCACCATCTCGTCGAGATGCACTTGCTTGAGGCCGCCTTTGTCCTTCGCCATAGCTACCATGTGCGGATACGGCCGGGCAAACGTCGGCGCGAACATGGCGTTATTCGTGTGGCAGGTGTTGCAGGAAGCGCCGTTGGTGCTGAGCTTGGTGTCCTTCCACAGCGCTTCGCCTTCCTTCACCAGTGTTGCGCGGTCCGCCTTGAGCGGCTTGTAGTTTTTCGGGCGCGTAACGAGCTTGGGGTCGACCTTGTCGCCTGCCGCGCACGGATTCTTCGCGGCGCAGGGGTTTTTCGCGGCACAGGGATTACACGGATTGGCTGCCCCGGCCGCCGGTGCGCCGAGCGCAAGCGACACTATTCCCAAGGATGCAAAGAATCTGATCAGCGATTGTTGACGCGACTTCATGAAATTCCTCCTTTTGTTATACCGCCCGCCCTGTGATGTGGGCTGCTCGTGCGTTTGCACCGGTAAAAAACCAACAGCCCCCAGTGATGCTCAGGCAATGACCGGAACAGGTCGCAAAACCTTACAAGCAGGCGCGTCCGACCCGCAGGCGCGCCATCGGCTTCGCTGCGACTCGTACTTCCTTTTTCCCCGGAGAAGAGGGGGTATGAGGGCTGAGCGTCCGCATTGATGCGAATGCCCAGTAGTCGCCGCCGCCGGGTTATTCCTTACACCGATGCACTGCGATTTCACGCCCGGCAGCAGAGATTGTCCGATCCGGTGTAAGTATTTGAGTCTCGATGCGATCTAATCCTGCACGGCCGGCGATCCTTGGCGGATGGCAGCAACCGGGGGCGGGTAATGGCGACAGAGCGAATGGCGACGGTGCGATCGAGCGTGGCGACGGCGCAGTTGCACTGGGATTTCTGGCGGCCGCTCGTCGATTGCAAGCTGTGCCGTTCGACCGCGTTCCCGGTCTTTATGCTGATACTCGCGATCGAAAGCATCATCCTGATTCCTTCCGCGCTTTACACGTAAGAATTTCCGCTCGGGATCGGTCTTATCAAGACGTCAATGTGGCGCCGTTGCCCGGTAACCGATGAGGGGCAGTCAAACGCGATGCGCACGGGAATCAATATATTGAAAGGCAAGACCGCTTTGGTCGCCGGATCCACCAGCGGGATCGGACTGGTCATCGCCGAGGCATTGGCAGCCGACGGGGTAAACGTTGTTCTGAACGGCCTTGGGCCTGCCGCCGAGATGGAGAGCGAGCAGGCGGCGTCGATCACTGGCGCCGTCATTCCCGTCGACGGCGGCTGGGCTGCACATTGAACCCTTGGGGTCTCGAACATGAAAAGAACAGTGCATGAAACAAAGAGTCCGATGGCAAACCATCGCGAACGAGGCCATCTGCCCGGCCAGGTCGTCTTGGTTCTCCAGGGCGGCGGAGCCCTCGGGGCCTATCAAGTCGGCGTGTATCAAGCCTTGCATGAAGCCGGCATTGAGCCGGATTGGGTCATTGGCACGTCCATCGGAGCGATCAACGGCGCAATCATCGCCGGCAACGATCCAGGAAATCGCTTCGCGAAGCTGACCCGGTTCTGGGACTTGGTCGAACACCGGCAGAAGGACGAGCTGGGCAGGCTGTGGCCTGCCACGGAGCGTACCCTGGCGAGCACCGGCACATTGATGCGGGGTATCGCGGGGTTCTTCGTACCGAATCCTCAGGTCGCCTGGGGCATGCACATGCCGGTCGGCGTGGAAAGCGCTGCGTTCTATTCGACGGCGCCGCTGAAAACAACGCTCGCCGATTTGATCGACTTCGACTGCATCAATAAAAAATCCACCCGGCTTACTGTCGGCGCCGTGAAGGTGAGCACAGGGCAAATGCAATATTTCGACAGTAGAGACAGGAGAATGGGCGTGGAGCATGTCATGGCGTCGGGTGCGCTTCCCCCCGGATTTCCCGCAGTTCGAGTCGACGGCGAGGCTTATTGGGATGGGGGCGTCTACTCGAATACTCCGATAGAGGCGGTGCTGGATGATCACCCCCGGCGGGATTCGTTGATCTTCGCCGTGAACATGTGGCATCCGCGCGGCCCTGAACCGGAAACGATCTGGCAGGTGCTGGGCCGGCACAAGGAGATCCAGTATGCGAGCCGCGCCGACAGCCATATTGCCCGTCAAATCCAGATCCACACATTGCGGCACGTGATCCGCAAGCTCGCGCAGCGTCTGCCCGAGAGCGAGCGCAAGGATCCGGCGCTGCGCGAACTGTTGTCCTACGGCTGCTCGACGCATATGCATGTTGTGCGTCTGCTGGCGCCGCGCTTCGACGGTGAGGATTATATGAAAGACATCGATTTCACCGCGGCGGGAATTCGCGCGCGCTGGCAAGCAGGGTACGCGGATGCGCGTGGAATCCTGAATGCGGCCCCATGGCAACTTGAGGACGAGTCGATCGATGGCGTCGTCGTGCATAACGTGCGTCCATAGAGGTCGCAACAAGGCGAGTGTCGATCTATTTCCGGCTATCGATCGAGACGCGAAGAAAATATTCCGCGACCGACTCTTTTGACCGGAAGAGCCCGAGGGGCAGCGATCTGAAGCAGGGCGGATTGCTGCGATATTGATACAGGCAAGGTCCGGTTTTTCCGGTAAACAACGTGAACGACATCATCGGTCCGATCTATTCGCTTTTCGATCGCTTTGGCTACGCAGCGGTGTTCGTCGGCGTCATGCTCGATAACGCTGGCTTTCCGATACCCGGAGAGCTGATATTGCTGCTGACCGGAAGTCTGGTCGCGAATCACGAGATCTCGTTCGTGCCGGCGATCGTCGCTGCAGCAATCGGCGCTTTGTTGAGCGACAGTGGCTGGTATTTCGCGGGCAGACTGGGGTCGAGACGACTGATCCGGCTGTATTGCCGGGTCAGTTTCGGCTCCACCGCCTGCCTCGCGCGAACGGAGCGCAATTTGGCGCGCTTCGGCCCTCTCTCCCTGATCTACGCGCGCTTCGTCCCGGGCTTCAGAACCTTTGCGGCTCCGATGGCCGGGATGTCGGGCGTGCCGTATCGGCTCTTCGCGCTCTACGATGGCCTCGGCGCTCTTCTCTGGGCCACGTTGGGCGTAGCCACGGGTGCTTTATTTGCCCGCCAGTTCACCGCTATCGTGAATCGGCTCGAAGATACCCGGGCAATCTTTATTTACCTCGGTGCGACAGGGCTTTTGTTGTTCCTGTTGGTGAAGTGGCTCGTGCGCCTGCGCCATGGTCGCGCGGAAATCGAGTCGGGGCCCCCGATGACTGCACAGTCGCCGGAGCGGAGATCCGTCTGAACAATCTTCCCGGATGAGTTCGATGCAGTTGCAGGAGCGATGCCGGGTGCGCGATTCTGTTTCAACCTGGAAATGATGATGCTGCCGAACGGGGTGGACCGGTTGCATGCCGCGCATTCCGACCGGTCCCGGGGTCCAGAGAATTATCACCGGTCACGGTGTCGAGATTTCCACGCGGCTTGCGAAAACCGGCGCGATGCCGTGCTTGCCGTCGCCGTATTCGATGCGGGGTATGCCGTCGTTATCGCCGTCTTTCCGATCGAGCATCGTCTCACCGGTCTCCTCGAACTCGCTTTGCTGGATGCCGCTCGCATCGATCGCCTGGACCCAGAATCGCTTGTAGCGTTCGACGAGCTGGGTGCTCGGCGTTTCCAGCAGCATCTCGCGCAGCGCACCGATCGCTGCCCCGAGGTTGAGCGGCGTGTACACGCTCGTGGCGGCGCCGAGCTCGGAGCGGTAAAGGCCGGTCTTCTCGTCCCACAAACTGGCGTTCATGAAGTCGAGAGCGCTCTTTGCAGCGCTCTTGAAACGCTCGTCGCCCAGCGCGCGATAGGCTGCCATCAGGCCGCGGATCGCGAAGCCCTGATCGAGCAATGTCGCGGCGCCGGCGGCGCGGTTGCCGGCGTTGTACGCGGAGCCGGCGCTGCCATCGGCCTGCAGCGCGTTCGACAGAAACTCGGCCTGCGCGCGCAACATCCGCCTCGCCTGCTCGACGAGGGCCGGATCGGTGTGCACCTTCTCGACGTAATTGGCCAGGGCGACCATCGCCATGCCCAGATCGGCGGTCCTGCTCGATGCGCCGCGCCCTTGTTCCGGTGTCCACTCGGAGACGAGCACGCCGTTGCCGGCCTGATGCTTCGCTTCCAGCGTCGCCAGCACCAGATTGGACAAGCCCTCGGCGAGAACGATGTACTTCTGCTCCATGATCGAACCATCGTACGGAGTGTCGCTGCCGAACACCTTGTTCCAGTTGTTTTTCACCGAGGGGTCCGCGAAGCGGTAGAACTCGCTCAAGCCCCACAGCAAGGACGCCTGGTCGAACAACTGGCTGCTGCCGTCCACGACGGAGAACTCTTCCGGCCGCGGCGGAAGGTCGCCCGCCATTCTCATCCGCACACCGATACGATGCGGGAAGTAATAGGCACCGGGTTTCGCCGTGCGCGGATCGATGCCGCCGAGCGACTTGCCGTCGTAGACCATGGCCGCTTTCATGATCAGCATCTTGCTGACGGCGCTGAGATTGAGCATGGCGCCGCGGAAGCCGTCCTCCGGCGTAATGCCGAGGTACTTGCCGTCGTGATGATTGCCCGACAAAAAGAATTCCGCCCACAGCGCGAGCTTCATCAGGACCTGGCCTTCCGCCCCCATGTCGACGACGTGCGACATCCGGCTGTGATCCCAGCGCAGGCTCAGGAAATTCTCGCGATAGTTGACGCGGTACGCCCAATCCTCGTTGCCTTTGGTGCCGGCGCCATAAGGGGTGGCCGGAAAACCCGGGCCGTAGAGTTTCCTCAAATCGTCGTCGCGCAGCAGGTTTTCGGTGCTCTGGAATTTGCCGCCCTTGTCCAGCGGCCGGGTCAGATGCGGGTCGCACGACTCGAAGGCGAGCATCAGCGGCGACGCGTCTTCGAAGCGGCGGGGGAATCCCGTTCTCGACAGATACAGGGGCGTGATGTCCTGCAGCAGCACGCCCTTGTTCGAGCGGACGTATTCGCCACGGTCGCGGTTGTCGTTGGCGCGCCCCTGCTGCAGCGCTTTTTCCGTGACGTAGGGGCCGTGAACCAGGTGCACGCCGCAGCGGCTCTCGGTATTGAGCGCCTCCATGTTGTAGCGCGAATACCAGTAGGATTCGACCGCGCTCATGAAGCTGAGATCGGCGTCCATCGGCACCCCTTTTTTTCCGGCCTCGAAAAGAAACGGAAACCCGCTTCGCTCCATTTCGTTCGCGAGATACATCGCTTCTTTCGTGTTGAACCGCCGGTCCGTCACGGCGGCCTTGAGCGGGCTGCGGTATTTGTCCAGATTGGCCTGCTCGGTGCCCGCGGCTTTCTCGAGTTTGTCGGTGGCCTGCCCGCGGTCCTGGTATGAGAGCTGAACGCAGCCGGCCAGCGTCAGCATTGCGAGATGAGTTGCGATGAAGCCGAGCTTGAATGATTTTTCCACGATGCGCTCCCGACGCTAAAAGGTATGCTGAACCGACAGATTGAACGTCCACGCCGGCGAGGGGCCCTGACTGGGTTCGACGATTCTGATTGCCGGACTGGCGGTGATGCGGTAATTCGGCGAGGGTATGTACGACAGGCTGGGACTGAAAAATACCACGTTGCCGTGTTTGAAATCGGGGCGCGGGGTGGTGAACATCATCGCATTTCCCGCTGCGTCCATGATCGGTCCGCCGGTTGCCGGGTCGCGCTCGGGGTGCATGATCAGGCCGGGAAATTTTTCTGCGCCCTTGTCACGCCCGAAAACCGCGAGGTCCAGAGACACGCGATCGCTTTCGAACGGAGGAAAGACGTAGGAAATCCCGTAACGCAGTTCGTTGCCTACGGTGATTCCGTTGTTCTTCGCGAAGAAGTCGTACATGAAGCCGCCGTGTATCGCGCTGCGCTGGAATTGATGCGTCGCCGCCAGGCCGATGTGTCCGCCCCAGGCGCCCTGCCCCGGTTGCGCGCCGCTGGGAAAAAATCGGTCGTTGGGATTGCGGCCGAAGACATTGATCGGCAAGGGCGAGAGCGCCGGCGGCATGCCTTGCACTTTGAGCGTCTGCGAGGCGTTGAATTCTTCGTGGTCCTTGCCGGTCGGAAATATGATGCCGAACATCGTCGACAGCGTGAGCGGGCCGTTGCCCTGATCGAGCCACTTCTTCTTCAGCGTCACGGAAATGTCGCCCAGACCGGCACCGGTTCCGTCCATGCTCATTTCCATCGGATCGATGCGGAAAGGATGTCCCGTGCCTTTATGCCGCACCATCTTGAAGGGGATATCCAGGTTCACCATCATGTCCTTGGCGCCGAAGGCTTCGAACCCGTACATGAACTCCAGATCGCCCTGCAGCGTGTCTACCCTGACGTTGTCGAAGAACTTGGAATAGAAAGCGTCGCGGCCGAAATTGCCCGGGTTGTGAGCGATGCCGAGATCGAGTTTTATCCGGGCGGCTCCGGGAGGCAGCACGTAACCGTGCAAGGGCCTCGCCGGCTCGTACAGCGGCGGAATCGATTGCTCGATCTGGTCGACGATGCGGTAACGCTCGGCTTTCAGGTAATCGGCATCCTGTCCCAGCTTCAGAAACTGATAGTCCCGATTGTCCAGGGCGGCGTTGCCGAGCGTCGGCGTCTGTTTTTTTCCTTCGCGGCCGCCGGCGTTGTCGAGCGCCGCCTCGAGTTCCCTGACGCGCTTTTCCAGAGCCTCGTTTTTTGTCGCCAGCTCGATATTTTCTTTCTGCAGAGCGCTGGCGTCCGCCGCTCTCTTTTCTGGCGGCGAAGCATGCCCTGCGTCCGGAACTGCAAGCATGCACGCGACGATGACGGCACCTGCAAAAAGAGATTCTGGTTTTCTCGATGACCTCATGAACCGCCCCCTTGTTATCAATAACATCCTCGAATGGGCGTGGGCCACCGGCCCGACGCCGTCGTTCGCAGTCATTCCGGTGCTTGCCGGCAGTCGATGCGCCGGTGGTTACCGCTCGGTAACAAACCTGGTCCCGACGGTCGGGCTGCGCGTTGTTCGCGCGGAGCAGGCTTCGGTGCATCGGCTGTTCTTCTGCCGCGCATCGAATCGTTCGCGCTGCTGTTCTCCGGGCGAAACCCGTAATCGCTCCATATGCTCGTCGGCAAGCGCCGTATTGAAGGCACGTGCCTTACCGCACGAATCGGGCCAGAGTCCCGGCGCGCGGCGACGCGAATGTCGAAGTGCCGGTATTCCCTTGGAAAAATTGTTTTGTCGTAAGCGCGGCTGTGGTGACGGGGATGGAGAACAGCTTTGAAAACCGATCCGATGCGCCTGATGAGTTACCGTCCGGTAACAGGGGGTGATCCATGCGGGATTTGACGTTACCGATTCGTAACCGGCGACTGTTGCGCTCGTTGATATGGGGCGCCGTGTTGTTGATGACAGCGTGGATGTCTGCCGCTGCCTACGGTGGAGAGCCGCCGCCCTTCCGCATCGGGCTGACCACGACTTCCCTGCAGCATGCGCCCGGTTTGCTGACCGAATGGCAGCGGTATATGGAGCGCAAACTCAAGCGTCGAGTGGTGTTCGTGCAACGTGACAGCTATCGCGAGACCATGGACCTGCTGCGCCTGAACAGTCTCGACTTCGCCTGGATCTGCGATTATCCCTACGTCTATCTGCAACCCCTGGTGCGGCTGCTGGCGGTTCCGGTCTACCATGGCCGGCCTTACAACCGTGCCTATCTGATCGTTCCGACTACCGACGCCGGCGCGACGTCCATCCTGCAGCTGCGCGGCCGGGTATTCGCCTACGCCGATCCCTATTCCACCACCGGCTATCTTTCTCCTCGCTACGAGTTGCGTCAGGCCAAGGAGGACCCCGCGCACTTCTTCCGCAAAACCTTTTTCACGTGGTCGCACCGCCGCGTGGTGGAAGCGGTGGCTTCGGGGCTTGCCCAGGGAGGCTCGGTGGACAGTTACGTGTGGGACTCTCTCGAGCTGACCCAGCCGGAGCTCACGGCGCGCACGCGCATCGTCGCGCGCTCCGCCGAATACGGCTTTCCACCTTTCGTCGCCCATCGGGCGGTGCCGGCCGAGGATCGCGCCCTGATGCAGCGCGTGCTCTTCGACATGGCCCTCGACCCCGAGGGAGAGCAGCTGCTGAAGCGGTTGAATCTCGACGGCTTCACGCTGGGCGAGCCCAAGCTCTACGACAGCGTGAGCCGGATGATGGAGATCGTCGACCGGTGATGAGGCACATCCTCAACGTCAGCTTCCGCTACAAGATCCCGCTATGGGGCAGTCTGCTCATCGTGATCACCGCGCTGGCTGTATCGGCCTCGCTGATGGGACGGGCCTACGACGACGTCAAGCAGGATCTGTCCACCAGCGCTAAAGGCCTGGGAAGAACTTTGGCGGTTACTCTGCTGCCGTCGATGATGAACGACGACGTCTGGCGCGCTTTCGAGATCATCAATGCGCCGCTGAAGGCCGTGTCGCCCGACAGCCCCGTTCGGGCCGAGCTGATTCTCGTCCTCGACAATGCCCGGAAAGTCTACGTCTCCACCAATCCCCAGGCGGCGCCGATGCTGTCGGAGCTGGCGCAGTGGAGCCCCGAGCACGCGATGCTGTCCAAGCGCATCGCCAGGCTGGCGCTCCGGCAGCCGGAGACGATCGAGCTGCCGGGCGCGCGTCGCATTTACGTGGTTGCACCCATTGCTGACGAAGGAGCGCGGCTGGGCACGTTGGTGATCGTTTATGCGAAGGACGTGATTCTGCCGCGTTTCTGGAGCGCAGCCTGGCGCGGCGGCGTAGTCGGTCTGCTGGTGCTTGCCGTGCTGTTGCCGATCAACTGGTACTGGGGACAGCGTATGGCCGTGCCGCTGGTGGAGCTGGCGACGCGTATGGAGCAACTGGGCCGCCAGGTGCCCGACGACCTCGATTCCCGGTTGTATGCGTACCGTGACGAGCTCGGACGGCTGTTCGAAGCGTACAGCCGCATGCTCAAGGAGCTGCGCGAAAAAGCGGCGCTGGAGCGGGAGATCGTGAAGTCGGAGCGGCTGGCCGCGATGGGCCGGCTGGCCGCAGGGATGGCGCACGAGATCAACAATCCGCTCGGCGGCATGCTGACCGCCATCGACACGCTGAAGTGCCATGCGAACGTGGACGCTCGCACGCTGAAGACCGTCGCTCTGATCGAACGCGGCCTGAAGCAGATCAAGGAGACGGTCGCGGCATCGCTGGTGGAAGCCAAGCTGAAGAGCCGCGAACTCACGCCTCAGGATATCGAGGACGTGCATACGCTGGTTTTTCCCCAGGCCCACAAGAAGGCACTGCGATTCGTCTGGCGCAACGGCCTGACGCGCGATGTGGCGCTGCCCGCCGCCCCGATACGGCAGATTCTCATCAATCTGCTGTTGAATGCCATCCAGGCTGCGTCGGAAACGGGCCGGGTGGATTGCGAAACGGACATCATCGGCCGCGAGCTGCGGCTGGCAGTCGCCAACGACGGTCAGCTTCTTTCCGCCACGCAGATGGAGCATTTGTTCGAGCCGTTTTCGCCGCTCTCGGAGAGCGGCCACGGACTGGGGCTGTGGGTGGTCTATCAGATCGTGCAGCAGTTGGGCGGACGCATTGCCGCCGGGCGCGACGGCGAACGCATGCGCTTTGTGGCGCGCATTCCCGTGGGAGATGGAGCATGAGTAACAAACCGTACCGCATCTGCCTGATCGAGGACGACGAAATCATGGGCGAGGCGCTGGTGGATCGCTTCAGCCTGGAGGGCTTCGAATGCGACTGGTTCAAGGCCGGCAAGCCCGCGCTGGCGATCCTCGCGCGCAAGCGCTATGACGTCGTGATCAGCGACATCCAGCTGCCCGACCTCAACGGCGAAGCGCTGTTCGAAGAGCTGCGCAACTCGGGCACGGAATTGCCCCCGTACCTCTTCATCACCGGTTACGGCACCATCGACCGCGCGGTGCGCCTGCTCAAGCTCGGTGCCGAGGACTATCTCACCAAACCGCTCGACATCCGCGCACTGCTCGAGAAGGTGAGCATCCTGTGCGTCCGGGCGCGGCCCCAGGCGGCCGGCGAGCCCGTTCTCGGCGTCTCGAGCGCGATGCGGCGCATCGAGGCCATGCTGCCGCGCATTGCCGACAGCGCCGGCACCGTGCTCATCAGCGGCGAGTCGGGCGTCGGCAAGGAGCAGGTGGCCCGTGCCCTGCATCGGCTGCGCGATCCCGAGGGCAGGCTGCCTTTCGTCGCGGTCAACTGCGGCGCCCTGACCGAGTCGCTGTTGGAGGCGGAACTGTTCGGCTACGTGAAGGGCGCATATACCGGAGCGGCACGGGACAAGAAAGGCGTGTTCGAGCAGGCCCACGGCGGCACGCTGTTTCTCGACGAGATCGGCGATATGCCGCCGGCCATGCAGGTGAAGCTGCTGCGCTCTATCCAGGAACGCTGCATCGTACGCGTGGGCGGCGAGACGCCGATAGCAGTGGATTTCAAGCTGGTGTGCGCCACCCATCAGGATCTCAGGAAGATGGTGGAAGCCGGCGAGTTCCGCGAGGACCTCTATTACCGCATCCACGTCATTCAGTTGCATATTCCGCCGCTGCGTGAACGCAAGGAAGACATCCTGTGGCTCGTCGGCCGGCTGCTCGATGCGGGCGTCGAGGAGCGCGGGGGGCAGCGTCGCTCTCTCCACCGCTCGGCGGAAAAACCTCTGCTCGATTATCCCTGGCCGGGAAACATCCGCGAGCTCAGGCATTGCCTCGAACGCGCGTGCATCCTCTCCACGCAGCCGGTGCTGACGCCGGAGCTGCTGTTCAGCGAAATGCCCCGTGCCGCCACCGGTGAGCCGACCGCCGAATCGCTCAACGATCACCTGCAGGCGTGCGAAAAGCGCTACATCGACGAGGCGCTGCGGGCAAACGGCTGGCGCATTGCCGATACTGCCAATGCATTGGGCATCAGCCGCAAAAATCTGTGGGAAAAAATGAAGAAGCTGAGCATTCAGGGCGCTGCGGTCGTCTGAGCGTCGCGCATTCGGACATCATTCACTCGCGCATGAGCTCGATCGTCGTCCCCGGCCGGCTGCTGCCGGCGGCAAAGGCGACTATACTTCGATGCTGGATTCGAACAGACGAGGAGCAACGATGTATAGCCGTATATTGGTCCCGGTGGACGGCAGCCCGACGTCGCAGCGCGGACTCATCGAAGCGGCGCGGCTGGCGAAGGTGCTGAACGCGACGGTCAGGCTGGTGCATATCGTGGACGAAACGGCGCTCACGCTGAATCCCGAGGCCGCGACGGCGACGGCTCCGCTGCTCGAGCAGTTTGCCGAATCGGGCAAGCAGGTCCTGCAGGACGCAGTGGCGCTCGCCCGGCGCGAAGGCGTGCTGGTGGACACGGCGATGCATGAGAATCTTGCCGGCCGCGTCGCCGACCGCGTGCTCGACGAAGCGGACAAATGGCCGGCCGATCTGATCGTCATGGGCACGCACGGCCGGCGCGGCATACGGCACGCGGTGCTGGGCAGCGATGCGGAAGCCGTGGTCCGCTCCGCGAAGGTGCCGGTGCTGCTGGTGCGCTCGCCCGAAGGTCAATAAGCGCGGCGCAGGCGATCATAAGGATCGCGCGCAAGCCGCGCGCCAGAGGAGGAAGTGTGCGCAACATCGCCATCGCAATGGCCGCGGCCGTTGTGCTGCTGCAGGCGCCGGGCGCGGTCGCACAGCAGTATCCCCTGCGGCCCGTGCGCGTGATCGTCGGTTTCGGCGCCGGCGGTCCGGACAGCATCACGCGCGTCGTCGCTCAGCAGCTCGCCGCGCAGACCGGGCAATCCTTCGTCGTCGACAATCGTCCCGGCGCGAACGGCATCATAGGCGCAGATCTCGTCGCGAAAGCAGCGCCGGACGGTTACACGCTGCTCGTGACATCGGCATCCTTTGCGGTCAACCCGTACGTGCAGAAGAAGCTGCCGTACGACGTGCATCGCGATTTCGCGCCGATCACCAATCTCGCATCCGGCGGCGGCTACGTGCTCGCGGTGAATCCGTCGGTGCCTGCGAAGACGGTGCAGGAGCTGATCGCGCTCGACCGCAAGGGAACGAAGCTCTCGTTCGGATCGGCAGGCGTCGGCAACACGCTGCACCTCGCCGGCGAGCTTTTCAATGCGCGCGCCGGCACGCACATGGTCCACGTGCCGTACAAAGGCGCCGGTCCCGCAGTGGCGGCGTTGCTCGGCGGCGAAATCCAGGTCATGTTCGTGACGCCGCCCGCGTCGCAGGCGCACATCCAGGCCGGAAAGCTTCGTCCGCTCGCGTACACCGGCGCTGCGCGCGCGAGGTACCTGCCCAACGTGCCGACGATGGCGGAATCGGGGCTGCCTTCGATGCAGCTCGATGCGATGAGCTGGTACGGCATGTTCGCGCCCGCGCGCACGCCCGGCGCGCTCGTCGAGCGCATCTACGGCGAAACGAAAACCGCACTGGCGAATTCACAAATGCGCGAGCGACTGGAGATGCTGCAGACCGAGCCGGTGGGCGACACACCGGCGCAGTTCAAAGCGTTCGTCGACGAGCAGCTCAAGCGGTTCGCCGAGATGGTGAGGCTGGCGAAAGTCGAACCCGAATGAGGTGATGTCGCGGCTGCGCCGCTGGTGATATCGGCGCTGCGCTTCTGGTGATGAGCGTCGCGGCGATGCTGCTGGATGTCGTTGGTTCATCACTCATCCACGTGCAGCCGCAGCCTGACAAAATATTCCCGCGTGCTTCGCAGCCTATTTCGGGATGCCGGTGTCTCTTCGCTTCCGTGAACGTCTGATTTTCGCGCAGCGGATGACAATGGCAAAGCAGGTAGTGTCTAATTAGACGACTTTTGGGAAGTTCACTACACGTTAGGAGTGGCGCGACACTGGGGGAACACAAGTGAACGCAAGAACAAAGACTGTGGATGAAAAGTTCTGCCAGGAATGTGGAGAAGTAATCCGCGCCAAAGCTGAAATCTGCCCGAAATGCGGGGTACGCCAGCCTTCGATGCCGACCGAGCACCGGGACGTCAGCGGCATCGCACAAGGGCAGCCCCGCTCCAAGTCCGTCGCGGGGCTTCTTGGGCTGTTTCTCGGCGGTCTCGGCATTCACAAGTTCTACATGGGCAAACCGATTTGGGGAGTCGTTTACATATTGTTCTGCTGGACGTTGGTGCCCGCGATTGTTGGCTTTATCGAAGGCCTGAACTTTCTCATGATGAGCGACCGAACCTTCAATGAGCGACATTCAGGTCCAGCTTGGACGACGGAGGACGGGCCCACTCCCGACACGCACATACGATGTCCTGACTGCAAGGAACTCATCTTCAAGGACGCGCGCGTGTGCAAGCACTGTGGTTGTAAGTTGATCCCGCAGCTTTGAGAAACGCCACTCCTAACTTTAGTTCGCGCTTCACGGCGCGGCTTAACATGGCGTTAGCCATCATCTGGAGGCACGGGGATGAAAGAAGTGCGCGAGTGGATCCAGCTGGCGTTTGTCGCGATTGGCGGGGTACTTGCCTTGCTCGCTTTCTTTCAGAACCTTCGGCAGAGGCGCGTCGAGAACGCCCTCAAGTTCATCTCACTCTTTCGGGACGGGTTGCGAGACGGAGATATCGGGCATTGGCATGAACTCTTCATCTCTTCGAGCGAACTGGCCGGCGCGAAGCACGGCCAATATCAGACGGGCTCGGAACTTTATAGTTCGATTTCGGATTACTTCAGCGAGGGAGCGCCGGATGGGCACGCCGTTGCGAGAATGGCAACGGCTCTTGACGTGGTGTGCCACCAAGTGATTTCCAGCATGGCAGATGCACGAACCGTCTATTACGAACTTGGTCAACTGCTTGATACCATGCATGACTGGTTGTCTGGCGTCCAAAGTGCCGCCGGCGGAAAGTCATTGCTCGATCAATCCTTTCCAAGTATTCGAGCGTTCTTCGTGAAGTACAAACCTCGAGAGCGAGCTTGGCCATCACGTGTTTACGAGTTCATCGAATGATGGCTAACAAGTCGATCGACACGGACGTCCTATCGGCGGGCTTCGCCCGCCTACTGTCCGCCGGTCATCTCCAACGTTGAGTCTGTAGAAAAAGTCCCCGAGCGAGAGACAAGCAATTTTTTGCGATATGAGTGCGACTCTCTACAGTCTCATTAGAGCACTTGCCGCTTGATCACTCACGCAACCGAAAAACGTACACGAAGGGAGAAGGGGCATGGCAGGCAAAGTTAGGCGCGTAGTGACGGGGCATGACAGGAACGGGAAAGCGATCGTCATTTCGGACGGCGACGCGCCTTCGGTGCGCACGAATCCGCTGCGCCCGGGCCACGTGTCCACCGACATCTGGAAGACGGATTCCGCACCGGTGGTCATACGCGCGAACCCGAAGGACCCGACCGTCGGCCCGCGGCAGATCCATCCGCCGAAGTCCGGCACGATCATCCGCATCGCCGAGCTGCAACCCGAGCCGCCCGAGCTGCGCAACATGACGTCGGAGCAGGCGCGCGAAGTGTTCAAGTCCATGGGCAACGAGAAGGCGTGGAGCGGCAGCCGCCACCCGATGATGCACAGGACGCAGACGCTCGATTACGCCGTCGTGCTGGAAGGCGAGATCACCATGCTGCTCGACGACGAAGACGTGCATTTGAAGCAGGGCGACGTCGTGATCCAGTGCGGCACCAATCACGCGTGGAGCAACCGCTCCGACAAGCCGTGCAGGATGCTGTACGTGCTGATCGACGGCGAATTCGAGTCGGAGCTGGCGCAACGCTACGGCGGTAAGGGCAACCCCTAGAGGGCACCTTAAAAAAAGCTAAAATCCATACGACGTCCCCCCGCTTTGAGTAGCGGTTGTTTTTAGAGTCTGGTGGTGATTGTAATGGCCTTATCGGCCAGCCGCCTCGCATATCCGGCGGGTGTCAGCCCGCCGAGAGATTTCTTGGGTCGTTCTT
>Ga0255338_1000590_pt1 | contig 103661 bp, 84 predicted proteins | sample MeOH1_35cm_T4_19_FD_203715 | JGI IMG/M metagenome (GOLD analysis project Ga0255338, IMG submission 203715) | Sandy soil microbial communities from University of British Columbia, Vancouver, Canada - MeOH1_35cm_T4_195 | ecosystem: Engineered > Artificial ecosystem > Sand microcosm > Unclassified...
GAGGAAGAGGCGTGGCCGATCGCCCGCACCATTCCGACCCCATTGTGGCTCGATGCCAGCGATCAATCGCTCGGCGTCGACGCTCCCGGTTCCACCGCCAATATCGCTTATGATGCGCAGACCGGCCGCGCCGTCTTCGATTATCGCTTCGACACCGAGACCGAAATCAGCGGCCATGCCAAGCTGCGACTTTGGGTCGAGGCCGTGGGTTCGGACGATATGGACCTTTTCGTCGCGCTGCAAAAACTCGATGCCACGGGTGCCCCCGTCGGCATGACCTTCTATGCACTCTTCGAAAACGGCCCGGTTGCGCTGGGCTGGCTCCGGGCGAGCCACCGCGAGACCGATCCCGCGCGAAGTTCCGCGCTGCAGCCCTTCCACCCTCATGTGCGCGAAGAGCCGCTATCGCCCGGCGCAGCGGTTCCGGTCGATATCGAGTTCTGGCCATCCGCAACCCGCTTCAAGAGCGGGGAGACACTGCGGCTCATCGTCCAGGGCTCCGACATCTATAGCGAAGGCGCGCCCAATTTGCCCTTTGCCAGGCACGAACGCACCCGCAATCACGGCCAGCACATCCTGCACAGCGGCCCCGGCCGGGATTCGCATCTGCTGCTGCCTGTCATCCCGGCGCGATAGGAACGCCTTCAGCCCGCAAGCGGCACATCGATAGGAGAGGTTAGTGGAAGATCATCGCGATCTGGCGCTTCGATACCAACATGCCTTTGACGTCAGGATCAATTTCGACAAGCGCTGGGTCGTCTCGCCGCTGCCCGGCGGCGGGTCACAAGGCTATACATCCGTCGGGTCCGACTGCATCGTCACCGGCCCGCGACTAAACGGGCGCGTGGTCGACTTCAGCGGCGCTGACTGGCCGCTGGTGCGGGCGGACGGCGTCGTCGAACTCAATGCGCACTACATGATCGAGGCAGACGACGGTGCCCGGATCTACATCCGCAACCAGGGCTATGTGCACGGCCCCCTCTACGCCCCCGACGATCCGGAAGGCGCGCCTTCGATTCCGCGTTATTTCCGCTGCACGCCGTATTTCCGCGCACCCGTCGGTCCGCACGACTGGCTGAACCGCACGGTCATTGTCGGCGTTGGCGCCCGTCGGCCGCATGTCGATCCAGGCGACCCGCCCGATTATTCGCTCTTTCGTTATTATGCGGTCCTGTGACCCTGTGCTGCTCCGGTGGGCCAACGCGCTCTCAAATGACGAGGAATGAAGATGTCTGACGGTTCGATCCTGGGCATGGCCGGGGCCACCTATCCTTCGCTGGCGATGGTGATCGATGGCGAACGTGTGTCGGGCGGCGGCCGTCGCACCGCCCCGGTCATCAATCCCGCCACCGGGGAGCAGATTGGCGACCTCCCGCTGGCGGACGCGGCAGACCTCGATCGGGCGCTCGAAACGGCGCGGCGCGGCTTCCTGGTCTGGCGCGACTCGCTCCCGCAACAACGTGCCGCAGTGCTTGGGGGCGCCGCGCGCCTGCTCCGCGAACGGGCCGAGGAAATCGCCCGGATCGCTACGCTGGAGGAAGGCAAGACCATCGCCGAATCGCGCGGCGAAGTGATGATGACGGCGGGCCTGTTCGATTTCTACGCCGCCGAATGCCAGCGAATCTATGGCCGAGCCCTCATGCGGCCACCGGGGATGCGATCGACGGTGACATATGAGCCGGTCGGTCCGGTGGCGGCGTTCGCGCCCTGGAATTTTCCGATCGGCAATCCGGGACGCAAGCTCGGCGCCCCCATCGCGGCGGGCTGTTCGGTCATTCTGAAGGCCGCGGAGGAGGCGCCGGGATCGGCGCTCGGTATCCTCCAGGCGCTCCTCGACGCCGGGCTGCCGAAGGAAGTCGCCCAGGCGGTGTTCGGCGTGCCCGATGAGGTTTCCCGACACCTGCTGGCCTCGCCGGTTATCCGAAAGCTCAGCTTCACCGGCTCGACCCTTGTGGGCAAGCATCTGATGAAGCTCGCAGCGGACGACATGAAGCGCACGACGATGGAACTTGGCGGACACGGCCCCGTGCTGGTGTTCGCGGATGCCGATATCGATCGCGCGCTCGATACGATGGCGGCCGCCAAGTGGCGCAATGCGGGGCAAGTATGCGTCTCCCCCACCCGCTACATCGTGCAGGAGGACGTGTTCGAACGCTTCCGCGACGGTTTTGCGAAGCGGGCCCTGGCGTTGCGCGTCGGAAACGGGCTCGATCCGAATATGCAGATGGGCCCGATGGCCAACCCCCGGCGCCCCGATGCCATGGAGCGGCTGATCGACGACGCGGTCCGGCGCGGCGGGCGCGTCGATGCGGGTGGCAGCCGGATCGCAAACCAGGGCTTCTTCTTCGCCCCGACCGTGCTGAGCGAAGTTCCGCCTGAAGCCGCGATCATGAACGAGGAACCGTTCGGTCCGGTGGCGATCGTCAACCCCTTCCGGACGGAGGATCAGATGATCGCCGAAGCCAACCGCCTTCCCTATGGCCTGGCAGGGTATCTGTGGACCGGCGACGCGACGCGCCAGCGCACGGCGTCGCGGCTCATCGAGACCGGCATGCTTGGCATCAACACCGCAATGATCGGTGGCGCGGATTCGCCATTTGGCGGCGTCAAATGGTCAGGCCATGGTCACGAGGATGGTCCGGAAGGCCTCAGGGCCTGTCTGGTGACGAAGGTAGTGCACGAAGCCTGACGCAATTTGCCGGTTCCGTGGCGAACCGTGGCGAATTGCGTCGTCGGCCGGTCCTTCCGCTCCGCCACCACGGCCAAAAGAAATATTGATAAATCATCATATTTGCTTCACAACCCGGCCTCCCGCCCCCATCGGGCAGGGACAAATGAAAAAGATGTTTGCGGACGGGCGAACGGGCGCGGTGCTTGCGACATGACAGAGAGGATCGGGCTTTGCAGAATGAAGATGAGCGCCTGCTGTCCGCGGATTATCGGCGAATGTTCGTGGCCATGTCCTTCCTGGTGGCAGCCTTCAATTTCGCCGATCGCGCCGTGCTGGCGGTGCTCGCCCAACCGATAAAGCGCGACCTGGGGCTGACCGACTTCCAACTGGGCATTCTGCAGGGCGTCGCCTTTGCCTTTCTGTATGCGATCCTTGGCTTGCCGATCGGCCGCCTGGCCGAACGCGTCTCTCGCGTGCGGATTATTTCAGCGGCGGTGATCTTCTGGTCGGTGATGACCGCCGCCTGCGGCCTGATCGGAAGTTTCGCGCAGCTTCTCCTCTGCCGCGTTGGCGTGGGGATGGGCGAAGCAGGCGCGCAACCGGCGACATCCTCGCTCGTCAGCGATCATTTCCCGCGTGAGCGACGTGCCTCGATCATGTCGCTGATCTTCCTCGGCTCACCCGCGGGGACTTTTCTGGGCGCGCTGGTCGGTGGCTGGGTTGCGGCGCACTGGGGCTGGCGCATGGCGTTCTTCGCGCTCGGCATCCCGGGCATATTGGTTGGCATCCTCGTGCTGCTGGTGCTCCGCGAGCCACGCCGCGGGCTGGCGGACAATGCACCGCGCGAACCATCGCCCCCGCCCAACTTCCGCGCGTTCCTGCGCGTGGTGGGGCGTAAGCGCGGGCTGCTGTTCGTCATCCTGGGCGGATCGATGGCCGGCTTCGGCATGACGGCAATTTCGCAATTCCTGGCCGTCTACCTGGCCCGGATGTATGATCTGCCGGTCCAGCAAGCCGGATCACTCTATGGCGCGATCTCGGCGATCGCGCTTACTGCCGGCCTGGTCGGCGGGTCGTTCGGGACCGACTGGCTCTCGCGCCGCGGCGACCCGCGCTGGCCCGCCTGGGGCGCCGCAATCGGGCTGGCGATCGCGCCGTTCCTCTATTGGATCGCCTTCAACACCCAGTCCATGCTGTGGGGATCGGTGATGCTATGCCTGTCGGGCGGGACCCTGCTGATCTTCTACGGCCCCACTCTCGGCATGATCCAGAACCTGCTAGAACCGCGCATGCGCGCCACGGGTGCAGCGCTGTTCGCCATCCTCTACACCATCTTCGGATCGGGCCTCGGCCCGACCGCAGTAGGCTGGCTCAGCGATCATTATGCAACCGCGGTGTTCACCGGCGGCGACTATCTGGCGCAGTGCCATGGCGGCAGGGCCGCGTTGGCCGCCGCCAAGGGGGCGCTGGATCCCTGCGCGATCGCTGCGACCTATGGCGTGAAATCCGGGCTCATGACGGCGGTCTGCATCTTCTTCCTGGCGTCGGTCTGCTATCTGCTGGCCGCACGTACGCTGCGGCAGGATTTCTACGTGGTCGGCGAGGAAAAAGCGTGACCGCACCAGATTTGCGATCATGGTTCGAAGCCTATCTGGCGGCGTTCAACCGCGCCGATTTTCCCGGCTTCGGCGCCTATTACGCCGATGACGTGGTTTTCCACGGCCGGGCGGCGCAACTGGTCGGCCGCCAGGCCGTGCTCGACTTCTACCGCGTGGTGCGGACCTATCTGGACGAGCGCGTCGAGTTGCTGCGCTTTGTCGGCGCCCCGGCCGGAGATCGACTCGCGGCCGAACTTCGCACGACGCTGATCGCACAGCGCGACTGGCCGGACATGCCGACCGGGCCGATGCGTGCCGGCGACCGGCGCGAGAGCACCGCCATTATCTTCTATGACATCGGGAACGGCGTCTTCACGCGCATTCGATCCGCGCGCGTTTCCCCAAATCCGGAGGCGCGGACATGACTCCAGAGGCACGTTTCCGCGCCTATATGCACGCCTTCAACCACAGCGACTGGGACGCGCTGCGAAGCCATTATGCGCCTGACATCCGCCTGGTGATCGGGAACGGTACCGAGCTCATCGGCCGCGAGGCGATCGTCGATTTCTACAGCAAGGTTAAGCAGCAGACGCAGCGGACGATCGAGATCGTCCAGTGTTTCGCGGACGGCAATATCCTGGCTGCCGAACTGGAATCCGAATTCCTCGCCCTGGAAGACGTACCGGATTTCGCCGTGCGGCCGATGGCCCGCGGCGATCGCTATTATATCAACAGCTTCGTCTTGTACGAATTCGAGCAGAACCAGTATACCAGCATCCGCGCCGCGGTGTTCCGGCGCCTGTTCCGCCCCATCGCTGCGCCCTGAGCACGCAAGGCGTCAATCGCGCGGCGCGAGGTTGCGACGCTTCTGCGACAATGCCCGAGATCCCGGCCAGCGGACGCCGTCCTCAGGCTCCGCTCCAACGGGCCGTGGCGCGAAGGACGCCGCTGTGTTGACATCGCCGCCCAGATAGCGCGTCCCCGTCGGATAGGCGTAAAGCGGGCGACGACGGACAATGCCGCTGGCGAGCGTCGCGCCGGCCTCCACCGCATCCGGCGCGCGCGCCATTTCCACCCAATTGACCAGCGCCCCCAGAAAGTCCTGATCGTACGGGACATAGCCGCCCGCGCAGTGATAGCCGCCCGGCACGAGGAACATCCGAGCGAAGTCGCGCGTCCGTGCCAGGCCGCCCATCCGTTCGCGCACCGCCTGATAATAATCGAGCATGCCATAGATTCCGGCCGCATTGTCCGCCGCCCCTTGCCACAGCAGCAGCTTGCCGCCGGCATCGCGGAACGCGCGCAGATCGGGATCGGTCGCGTCATAGGGTTCGCCGGCCACCATGAGACGGTTCAAGCTCTCGCGGGTGAAACGCCAATCGCGCCAGCTGAAATCGGCCGGCAGTTCGCCCGGCAACAGAAGATATTTAAGGAACGCCTCCGCCGCGAACTTGCCGGTCTGGGTCGGTGCGCCGCGCCCAACCCAGCCCAGTTCGCTGCCATAGGGCGCGCCTCCGGGAAACAGGGCATTCCCCTGATCGTCGGAAGGGCCGAGATAATAGGCGCGCGCCGCGGCAAGCTGCGCGCCGCTGAGACAATCGGCCGCAGACGAGGTCCGACACAGCAGCGCCGAGGGATCATAGCCACATGAACGGGGATCGTCGATCTGATCGTCGGCGATGCCGTCCAGCTGATCGCAAGCCTTGAGTACGGCCTTGTGCAGCAGCTGGACGGCGGCCTCGGTGAAGATCTCCTTGCCGTCCGGCCCGATCCCCTTCTGCGCCTCCCAGAGGAAAAGCTGCATGGCCGCGGGCATCGCGACCGAGGACCCGGCGACCACGCCGTCGAAATCAGCCGGATAGCGCTGTGCCTCCATCAGCGCCTCGCGCCCGCCGCCTGAACAGCCGGCGAAATAGCTCTTCTCGGGCGGCTTTCCGTAGAAGCCGGCAATCAGCGCCTTGGCAGCGACTGCGACCGCATGGGCAGCCGTTCTGGCGAATTGCGTGCGCAACTCCGGATCGCCGATCGCCCAGGTACCGTCACCGATCCCGGCGCCATGGTGACCGCCATTGTTGAACGCGACGGCAAAGGCCCCGCCAAAGGCATGCGCATTGCTGCAGGTCGGGGTGATCGTATCGAAGATCACCCCGCACATCCCGCCGCAGCCGCCCTGGAGGAAGCGGCCGGTATAGCCGGTGAGGGGCAGGCGTAGTTCGAACTCGGTCTGCGGGGTGACATAGCCCTTCACCAGACAAAAGGCGGGGCGCGACGCAGTCGCCGGCTCCTCGCTGGCGGAGCGAAGCCGCACCGCGAAGCCGCCCGCATCGCGCGCAGGCTGCCGCATCATGTCGGCACAGGCCATCGCCGGGGCGATTGCAGGCTTTTCCGGAAGCGCGATCATCGGCGCGGGCGAAGCGGCCGTTGCCGGACTCGGCACCGCGAGCATGAGGGCGATCAGCACCATGACGGCCCCCATCGCCCTGGCCCAGATGCGCATCGGCTCAGGCATAGGCCGCGATCAGGGCTTGCTCGGCACCGAGCGGGTCCTCACGCAGGGCGCAAGGGGAATCGAACACCATGGTCGCGCGCGCCGGCGCGGAATAGGCTGGCCATTCGGGCAGGCCCTGATGGTTGGGATTGCCTGTCCTGGCGAACCTTGCCCAGCGCCGGCTCATCACATCCGCCAGCACCTGGGCCTCCGCGGCGCGTGGTGCGAGGCCCGGCGCGGAGGATATGGTGTCGAACACCATCGGCAACTCGACGCCGTGATGGCTGCGCAGCTTCCCGCCCTCGACCGGCGAGCGCCAGTCGACGAGATAGCCATAAGCCGGCGCCTGCCCGAGCGCGCCGCGCTTCTCGAGCACGATACGCGCGTTGCGGCCCATCCCCGCTTCAGTCGTGATCGCGAAATACAGGTCGCTCGGCGAGGCATTGGGACGCAGACGGCGAAACCCCTCGACCAGCGGCCCGGGCTCACGCACCTTGCCCTGGAGCGCCGCGGGAAGCGCGGACCAGTCCAGTGAAAAGGCTCCCGGCGGCGGGAACAACACGGTCGTTTCCGTCGCGGTATGGCCCACCAGCATCGGGATCTCGCCGGAAACCGGCGGCGCGCCGGGCGCAAAGGGAAAGTGGGGGAGCACTGAGCCGTCGGCCACGATGCCGGGCCCAAGCATGGGATTGCCCCCGGTCACCTGCTGGAGCGCCGCGAGGAGGCGCGGGACCGGGACGGCGCGCAGCGCGTCGATGTCGCCGCGCGCGATGCCCAACGTCTCGAACAGCGAAAGCGTGATGCGCATCCCGTCCTCCGGCGCGACGCCATAGGTGCCGAAGCCACTCTGCAGCGCCGCGCGGTGGAGCAGACCCTTGGCCCCAGGCATCGCCAACAGCGACGCCACCTTGGATCCGCCGCCGGAATGACCGAACACCATCACCGTTTCCGGGTCACCGCCGAACGCAGCGATATTGTCGCGCACCCAGTTCAGCGCTGCCACGAGATCGAGCTGGCCCGGATTGGCAACGGCCTTTCCCGGCGGAACGACATCCCCGAAATAGAGATAGCCCAGCGCGTTCAGCCGGTGATTGAGCGTGACCAGGACGACGTCCTGCCTCGCGCACAGCCGCGCACCGTCATTCACCGGGTCGGATCCGGAACCGACCGAAAACCCGCCGCCATGCACCCAGACCATCACCGGACGCTTCGCATCCCCGTCCGCACCCGGGGTCCAGACGTTCAGGACCAGGCAATCTTCTCCCTGGGGCGGCTCTGACCCGTGGCTGCCCGAGGCGCCCAGCTGCGGACAGGACGGACCAAAGCCAGTTGCGTCGCGCACCCCGCTCCAGGCTGCGGGCGGCTCGGGCGCGAGGAAGCGCCGCGCCCCCCCGGTCGGAGCACCATAGGGAATCCCCCGGAACACCTGGGCGCCGCGCTCGATCACCCCACGGACCCTGCCGTGGCTTGTCTTCACGATGGGCGTCGTGCGGGCAAAGGCGCGCGAGCCGGGCAGCATGGCGCCGGCAACGGCCGCGCAGCCCCCCAGAAACAGGCGGCGGGACGGCGAGGCGCCCTCCCCTCGATCGGCCATTTGCCTTCTCCTCTCCATCCCTGGCCGGTGTGGCCCGGGCTGGCCCGGCACATCGCAGCGATGCACCGAGCCCATGCTTCACCCGGCCGTTCAGAAGCCGAAGCGTACGCCTACGCGATAGCGGCGACCGATATTGTCGTAGTTCACCGAGTTATTGTCCCCATTCCAATAGGGCGGCGGCGTGGTGTCGAACAGGTTGATCACATTGGCGTAGATCTGCAGCTTCTGCGTTCCGCGATCGATGAGTTTGTAGCTCACGCCCAGATTGGTATAAAAGCGCGACGGCACGCGGTTCGTGTTGATGCTGTTCGCGAGCGTCACGCTGTAGCCCGGATCCTCTGGCCCGACATAGGTCGCATCGACCTTGCCCGCCGAAATGAAGTGCTCCTGCGCGTTCACTTCGAGCCGTCCGAGACTAAGGGTCGCGAAACCATCAACGACCCAGGACGGCAGACCATTATAGCCATTGTCGCCGGCGCGGTTGATGCCGGGCAATGAGCTGTTGGTATAATCCATCGTGTGGGTTGCCAGCGCGCGCAGGTCGAGCGTCGCCGTGCTGCCGATATGCGCGCGATAACTGCCCTCGATATCGATGCCACGCATGTCCACGCGGTTGAGATTCAAATAGAGTACCTGGACGCTTTTGAGGATGCCGTTCGAATCCCGCGTCACCAGACCGCAAATGTCCGCGGCATTGGTCGTATTGCAGGTGTTGACGATCACCTGGGCACCGAGCGTCGCGATCGCGCTGTCGACGCGAATCTTGTAGTAATCCGCCGAGAGACGCAGCCCGCGCAGGGCACCTCCGGGCTGCATTGTGGCGCCCGCCGTAAAGGTTCGTCCATGTTCGGGCTTCAGGTTGATATTGCCGCCGGTGAAGGTCTGGGCGAACACCTGGGTCGATGTCTTGCTGTCAGTGATCGTGGATTGTCCGCCGACGGGCGAGGTGAACAATTCGGCTGTGTTCGGCGCCCGGAAATCGCGCGATTCGGTCGCGCGCAGGAGCAGCCATTCGACCGGCCTGTACGTCAGGCCGATCTTCCACGTCGTCGCGTCGAAATCGGCGGAGGTGGACGGGCTCCGCGAGTTATAGTGAGTCTGGCGGACCGCGCCGTTGAGGTCGAGGCTTTTGCCCACGACGCTATCCCGCAACAACGGTACGGCGACTTCGCCGTAGCCTTCAATTACATTCACGCTACCGTCGGAAGGCGTCGAATTATAGACGTAGAAGCCATTGGCCGCAGAGATCGGATCCACCCGGATCTTGAGCGTGTCCTTGCGCGTTTCGACCCCCGTTGCGACCGCGACCGGTCCAGCCCAGGTCTCGAATGGCGAGCCCCTGAGGTTCAGCGCGCCAACCGTCTCGGTATAGGTGGAATTTTGATAGGTCGTGCCGAAGGCATAGGCTTTCGCCGCCGCGCTGTACTGCCCCTGCCCGAGGATGTTGAGCGGTACGCAAGCCGCATCGTCGTTGGTTGGATCGGCGTCGGCGTTCACGCGACAGGCGATCGAGCCGCCGGGGGTACGTACCGCGTCGATTGCCTTGGCGAAACGTGCGGTGATGCGGTCATTCTTGGTCGACTGGTGATAATCCGTCAGGCCATATTCGACATAGCCGTCCCAGTGCCAGCCGCTGCCCAGATCGCCACTCGCGCCGCCCACGAAGCGAAAAGTGTCGCGCTTCGTCACGCTGTCCATCGTTCCGAAATCGGTGCCGAGCTTGCCGATCGTCACCGAGGCGATGTTGTTCGCGACCATCGTCTGCTGAATCGAAGCAGGCAGATAGGGATTGTCGACCTTGATCACGTCACCGGTCGCGGGGTAACCTGTGTCCCGGATTTCCGGGCCCCGTGTATAGCCCGCCACGTGCCCGTAGCTCACCTCGACGAACGGCTTGAATGCAGACGAAATTTCATATTCGCCATGCATGTAGCCGTTGTAACGGGTGACGGGGATGGAAAGCTTGGGATCGCCGAAAAAGGCGTTGAGCCCGGCCCCGGATCCTCCTTGCTGGAACAGCGAATTGGCATATTGCCCGTATGCGAACGTCGTGGGCTGCCCCGCCGCATCGAACTGAATCCCGCCCAGCACGCCGCCGCTGGCGGCGGTGCGCACCCCGGCGGTATTGGTGGTGGCGGTGATGAGGCCGCCCGGGGTCAGCGTCGAGGTATGGACGTTGGTCGTGATGTTGTGCGCCGGACGACCATTCGCCCCCGGCGTGCCGGTCAGATCCGCGAGTTCGTTGGCGCAGAACCGGCGCGTGTAGCAACCACCGGTCCCCTTATCCTTGTCATACTCCAGGCCAGCCACGAAATGGCCGCGACCATCCGCAAAGCTCGTCCCACCGGCCAGCTGCACCGAATATTCCTTGCCGTCGCCGACATCGGTGACGCCATATCCGATCGTTCCCTTCAGCCCCTGGAGCTTGGTATCGAGCTGGATGTTGATCACGCCCGAGACCGCGTCGGAACCATAGGCGGCCGATGCGCCGCCGGTGACGATATCGGCACTGCCCACCAGAAGCGTGGGAATGAGATTAAGATCGACCGTCCCGGTCGAGGTGCTGGGCGCGAAGCGCCGGCCGCTGACCAGGACCAGCGTACGCGACGGCCCGAGGCCACGCAGATCGGCGATGCGCGCACCGGCATTCACCGGGCTGATGTTCGATCCGACGACCGAGTTGGCCGGCGACGTGGTCGACCGGAACGCGGGCAGTTGCGCCAGCGCTTCGCCGACATTCGGCGACGCCATTTGCTGGATCCGTTCGCTGCCGATCACCGTCACCGGCGTCGGCGCAGTAAAGCCCGACACGGAGAGGCGGCTGCCCGTGACGACAATATCTCCGCCTTCGGCAGGCTGGGCCTGAGCGTCATCTGCCTGCGCGGCCGGATCAGCCGTCGCGGCACCGGCAGCCCCGGCTTGCATCCCCGCACCCCCAGCCGGCGCGCCGGCCGCAACCTGATCGGTTGCCGGATGCTGGGGGAGAAGCGCAGCGGCACCGGCAGTCGATCCGAGCGGGACGACCACGCTCAGCGCAGTCGAGCCCAGAATCAGGCAACGCGCCAAGCCCAGTCGTGTCGTTTTCAGCTCGTGACCCATCATATCTTCTCCCATTTCCTTCGTTATATTGTTGGCAGTCTGCGCTGCCTGTGCCCGACGTTCCGATGGCCCTATCTGTCGAGGCTATCCGAGGGGACGGCGCCGTGATTCAGATGAGGAAGTTGTCGTGCGAGGACGGGAGGCGGCGCCCGCCGCGTCGATCCCAGCGGGGCGACCCAACGCAGCGACTGAGACATCATGCCCAACGTCCATCGCCGCTGTCCCTCCGCCGTATTGTTGATTATTCAACGATGATAACTCAACAATTTTCTATTGGCAAGCGACAAACGGTAGATCGAGGGATAAGGATCGGTGATGAAACAACACGAATCGAATGCGGCGGACCGCGCCATCGAGGCGCTGGAGGAGCGGTGGGCGAACGTCGCCCCTCAAAATCTACCCTACCATATCCTGCTGCTCAGTAAGCTGCTCGACCGCGTCACGGCGCAGCACGTGCGGGAAACCGCAAATCTGTCGCTCCCCGAATGGCGCACCATGGCGCATGTCCATTATCTGGGGGAATGCAGCGCCAGCGAGGTAGCGAGCATGGCGTTCGTCGACCGCGCCGAGGTGAGTCGCGCGCTCGGCAGCCTCGAGACGCGCGGCCTGGTCCAGCGTACGCAGCATCCCAACAAGCGTAACAGCCGCCTGGTATCGCTGACCAGCGAAGGTCAGAAGATCCATCTCGCGATTCGGGGCGAGCGCGGCAAGTTCTTCAACGATTGGGTGGCCGATCTGAACGAGGAAGAGCGCAAGCAGCTCGATTCGGGGCTGCGCAAGATCATTCGTCGCGTCGTCACGATCGCGCCGCACGTCATGGATATCTAAGCCTCGCCCCCAGCCCGGTCGACGGACAATTCGAAATGGCGCAGGACGAGTTGGGCCGGCTTGCCGAGAACGGTACGGCGCCTGCGATATATCCAGAAGCGCCGCTCCAGAGTCAGTTCCGCCACCGGATGGACCTGAAGTATCCCCGCCCCGACCTGGTCGGCCACAAGTCGCATCGGCAACCAGCCCAGCATGTCGCTGTTGGCCACCATCGCGATCTGCGCGCCCACCGAATTGGTCTCCACGGCGATCTTGGGAAGCTTACGGCCTGCGCCGGCCACCAGATCCTCGAACAACTGCCGCGGCGTCCGTCCGCGCCGGAGCATGACCCAGGGACAGGCCAGCACTTCATCCAGCGCGGTCGTCGCCGGATCGACAAGCGCATTGCCGATCCGGCTGCACGGGACGAAGCGATCCCGCAGCGGCAGCGGCGCGATCGCTTCGATCTCCTCATTCTTCAGCATCTCGGTGGCGAGCACCAGATCCAGCCGCCGGTCCAGCAATGCCTCCGCGAGTTCGCTGTCTGGCGCTTCGAGCAGATCGATCGCGATGTCGGGCGCCTCGCGCGCCAGCGCGGCAAGGGCCTGCGGCACGATACTCCTGCACAGCGCAGCCACCGCACCCAGGCGCAGCTTGCCGCGCCGCATGCCGTTAAGCGACGCCACGGCCTGCTCGGCCTGCTCCATCTCGAACACCAGCAAGCGAGCATGATCGAGGAGCACCTCTCCCGAAGGAGTGAGGGCCATGCCCTTGCTGTGCCGTTCGAACAGCGGCCCGCCGAGACGCAGTTCAAGCTCATGGATGCGGCGGCTGAGCGACGGCTGCGTCATGTTGACGACATGCGCGGCGCGGCCGAGGCTGCCGCAATCCGCCACGGCGAGGAAGGCTCGCAAGTCTCGTCCGTCGAAGCTCATCCCGCGATGCTATGGGTTTTCAGACAAGGCCGGGCAAGCCGGATCACCGCCATCCCGCAGCCTTGCCCTCGATGATGCGGACGAGGTCGCTCAGCGTATCGCAGACGGGGGTGGGCACACCCAGCCGCGCCCCCTCGCGAGCGATGGCGCCGTTGATCGTTTCGATCTCACTCGGCCTGCCCATCTCGCGATCGTGCAGCATCGATGCCTTGTGGTCACGATGCCCCCGAAGCGCCGCGAGGATGCTGGCGACCACGCTCGCCCGATCGATCGCAATTCCGCGGGCAGCTGCGACCGCGGCGGTCTCCGCCGCCACGGCTTCCGCAATGCGTCGGCCCGGCGCATTGTCGATCCCGCCATTCGGGACTTCGCAGATCATCGCGATGGCGTTGAGCGCGGCATTGAACGCGACCTTTTCCCACACCGCCGCGGCGATGTCCGCGCGCCGGGCAACGGAGAATCGCGCGCTGCCCAGCAGCGCCGCGACGCGGTCCGTCGCTGCCTCCCCATCGGGCGTCATCGATCCCAGGCTGATCGAAGCGAAGCCATGCGACGATACCGCGCGCGGGCCGGTCAGATCGGCTGGTACCAGCGCCGTTCCCATCACGACCCGATCCGCGCCGAAACTCTCCGCCAGCAGTTCCGCATTCCCGATGCCATTTTGCAGCGTGAGGGCGATCGGCCCACCAGCGCGCAGATGGGCGACCGACGCGATCGCCGACGCGCTGTGCATCCCCTTGGTGAACAGCAGGACCAGATCGACCGGCGCACGCACGTCTGCGGCAAGCGCGGCCTGGACCGGTACCGTACGCGTTCCGAAATCATCGGTGAGCACGATACCCGACGCTGCAATCGTGGCCAGTCGCGCCGCATCGAGGTCGATTACCACGACGCGCGCGCCGGTCTCCGCGATGCGGGCGCCGAACAGGCAACCCATCGCTCCTGCGCCAAGGATTGCGACGCTGCGAATGGGCGTTTGGGCGGTTTCCAACGGGGGCCTCAGATCGAATAGAAGTCGAGCAGCGTCGGCACGACATCGTTGAGCAGACGAATGACCTTGCGCGAAATCCGCCACCCCCTGTCGGTGCGAACGAGTTCATGCTCGTAGCGGCCGAAGAAGGTGTGGGTGCGCCCGGCGCGGACGTCGACGAGATGGACGGTGAAGCAACTCGAGATGCTGGCACTATCGGGCGTCTGGGCAGTCACGAGAACGTTGCTGATCGCATGCATCACCCGGAGCCGCACCTTCGAGGCGATCGACAACCCCGATCTGACGCGCCTGACCCGGTCCTCCAGGTTGCTCCGCCCCTGATAATAGATCAGCGACAACTCGCTATCGGGATCGCTGGTTTGCTCGCTCTCGTTGCGCCAGGCGGGCATCCAGAACTCCGTATCCGGGGTAAAGAGATCGAGCCACGCGTCATAGCTCCCCTCGTCCAGCAGCAGGGCTTCGCGGTAGAGGAGTGCCTCCGCTTCGCGGAGCAGCTGGTCGGTCATGCCAACGCCTCCCGCATGCGGCTGGCCCAGGCGCGATAATAGCTGTGGAACAGGCTTTCGTCGCCGGTCTGCGCCTGGCCGAGCACGCTGCGCTCCGGATGGAGGCCGATCATATCCGAATACGCATTCCCGCCCTCGACCGAGGCCGCGAGGCCGCGGGCATGGCCCTGCAGCCAGGGACGTTCCTGCCGGGCCATGCCGGCCTGGCATTCCTCATAGGCGACGGTGTCGTCAGGGGTGGCCATGCCGGTGGGATTGAAGAAATCCTCATATTGCCGGATGCGCATTCGCCGCGCCTCGGCGCTCTCCCCGCGCGGGGCGATGCACCAGGTCTGCATTTCGGTATAGTTATGCGCCACCGGGCGGATCACGCGCAGCTGGCTGGACGCGTTTTCGGCGATCTGCAGATTCGGAAAAATCGTCAGGTTGCGCATGTTGAACATCCAGTTGCGCCGCTCCGCCCCGACCCGTGCGGCAATTTCATCGGCGCGCTCGAAAAGCGGCAACGCCGGCGTTACGGCCATCAGTCCCCAGTTCAGGACATGACCATGGGCGAAGCTGAACGTGCCACCGGTCGGCCCTGCAGCATCCTCCTTCCAGAAATCGCTGCCGCCCAGCGTCGACTGGACCACTTCGTTCTTCTGCTCTTTCGCCCGCGCCTCGAGGATGCGGATGTAGCTCGGGTGCGTCGAGGTGAAGTGATATTGGTCCGAGCAATTCTCGAGCTGCATCTTCCAGTTGGCGGCATAGGTGAACCGCACGGCGCCCGGCACCAGCTCAACGCCGTCACTGCTCTGATCCACCAGAAGATCGATCAGCTTGCGCGCTTCGCCCAGATAGTCGTCGAGGCTCGGCACATCGGGGTTCAGGCTGGCGAACAGGAAGCCGCGATATTCGCCGAAGCGGGGAATGCGGGCGAGATCGTGATCCTCCCGGTCGAAGCCGGCGCCATAGCTGCCGGCGCTCTTCCACTTGATGTTGCGATTGGTACCCGCGCTGTCGAAAGTCCAGCTGTGATAGGGGCAGACGTGCAGCCGGGCATTGCCCGAACATTGCTGCGCGATGCGCGCGCCCTTGTGCGGACAGGCGTTGATGAAACCATTCAGCGCCCCCTCGCCCGACCGGCTGACCAGGATCGGTACCCTGCCAATGAAGCCGGTGAAGAAATCATGGGGCTTTTCCGCCTGGCATGCCATGCCGACGAACACCCAGCCGCCTTCGAAGATGTGACGCTGTTCAAGATCGAACAAATCCGGGTCGCTGAACAATGCCCGGTTGATGCGAAAGACGCCGTCAGTCGGACGATCGTCGATCAGATCGGTCATGCGATAGGCGGACATGGTTTCCTCTCCTGAGAATGTCAGTCGACGACAATTTCGACGAGCGTGGGCTCGTTCGCGGCAAAGGACCAGGCGAGTGCCGCGTCGAGCGCCTCGGGCGTCTCGGCCCGGCGCGCCGCCATGCCGTGCCCGGCAGCAAGCGCGCAGAAATCGAGTCCCGTCAAATCCGTGCCCTCGACTTTCCGGAGGCCGAAATGGCGCCCGAAGGATTCCAGCGCTTCATACCGACGATTGGCGATCACCAGCACGCTGAACGGAAGCCCGAGGCGGCTGGCGGTGAACAGCGCCTGGATCGAATACATCGCCGACCCGTCGCCGATCAGCGCGATCACGCGCTCGCCCGGCCGCGCCATCGCAATACCGACCGCCGCAGGCAGGCCATATCCCAGGCCGCCGCTGGCCGTCGTGTAAAAGCCGTCCGCGCGGAGGATCGGCAGGAGATCATGGAGTGCATCCCGGCTGGACGGCGCCTCTTCGACGACCACCGACTTCGCTGGCCGAAGCGCGGCGATACGGTGCATTGCCAGCCGATCGGTCATCCTGTCACCCGGCGGCGGAACGACCGGATCCCGGACCGCCGACACGACGCGCGGCGCGGGAGAGGATCGCCGCGCCAATGATTCGAGCGCCATCCGGCTATTGGCCAGGATCGCCCTGCCGGAGGGCGCCCAGGACAGCACGGCCGGATTATCGTCGATCAGCCACAGCGCCAGATCCGCGGGAACATGCGGCCCGTCGGCTTCGGTGTGATAGAGATTCAGCGGTCCGCCGACGACCAGCGCCAGATCATGCCGCGCCAGCTGCTCTACGATGTCGCTGCGGCTCGCGCGCAGGAAGCCGGCAAAGCGAGGGTGATCCTCGGGGAAGGCATTGCGGCATGCGAACGGGGCCGCATAGACTTCGGCGCCATGGATTTCCGCGAAGCGGATGGCCGCCTCCCATGCCCCGTCGCGCGCGGCGCCTGCGCCCAGAACGAGCGCCGGCCGTTCCGCCTTCTCCAGCGCGGCGGCAAGCTGCGCCAGCGCGGCCGGATCACCTGGGTTCGCGGTCGCGATCGTGCGGATATCCATCGCCTCGCCTTCCTGGTCCCAATCGTCCACCGGGACCGACACGAAGGTGGGCCCGAACGGGGGCGTCATCGCGACATGATAGGCGCGGGCGATCGCGCGTGGCACATCGGCTGCGCGCGCCGGCTCGCACGCCCATTTGACGAATGGACGGGGAAACTCGGTGGGGCGGTCGGCATGCAGGAACGGTTCGAACGGCAGGATGGATCGCGCCTGCTGCCCGGCCGTGACCACCAGGGGCGTCTGGTTCTTGAAGGAAGTGAACAGATTGCCCATCGCGTGGCCCACGCCGGCCGAGCTGTGCAGATTGACCAGCGCCGCGTTGCGCGTCGCCTGGGCATATCCGTCCGCCATGCCGATCACCGTGGATTCCTGAAGCCCGAGCACATAATCGAAGTCCGCGGGAAAATCGCGGAACATGGGGAGTTCCGTCGATCCGGGGTTTCCGAAGATGCGGGTCATCTCCAGACGACGCAGCAGATCCAGCGTCACCTCTCTCACCGTGGCCATCGACCTCGACTCCTCCCCCTCGATTGGAAGTCGAGTGGACCCGGCCGGTGCATGCCGTCCATTGCAAAATCCGGTCAAGGCCATCGAATATTCGCATGACTTGGCTGGTCGGGCGACTGACCCGACCGCACTCGACCGATTAGGGAAAGCCCGGCGCCAGGACGACGAGCGAACGCACCACCGCGGATGGTCCCGACTGGCAACACGATGGGGCTATGCTGGGCAGCTTCCGGCGGAAGGCTTGGTGGACAGGGCTGGATTCGAACCAGCGTACGGGAAACCCGGGCAGATTTACAGTCTGCTGCCTTTAACCACTCGGCCACCTGTCCATTGGGCCGCTCTAAAAGCGAGGCGGTCCAATGCCGACCGAAAGCGGTGCTGTCAACGGCTTGCAGGCCTTGCGCGACGCGGCGGTGACGAATACGCCTCGCAACAATCTTTCAACACCCCGGGGGTCTCCATGCGCCGCTCGCTTCTGCTTGCCACTGCCCTGCTCGCCGTATCGGCACCGGCCTTTCCGCAGTCGGTCGATCGCGGCCAGGTCAATCGCCTGATCGACGAGGGCACGACGCGCAGCCAGGTCATGGTCACCGCCGAGCATCTCGCCGACGTGATCGGCCCGCGCCTGACCAACTCGCCCAACATGCGCCAGGCCGAGAACTGGACCCAGGCCAAGTTCAGCGAATGGGGCCTCAAGAACGTCCACAAGGAAGGCTTCGAGTTCGGGCGGGGCTGGTGGATCAACAACGCCAGCGTGCGCATGATCACGCCGCGTCCGATCCAGCTGACCGCGATCCCGATCGCCTGGACGCCTTCGACCAATGGCACGATCAGCGCGCCGGTGTTCGTCGCCCCGATGAGCCGCGAGCGCGACTTCGACAAGTGGCGCGGCAAGCTGAAGGGCAAGATCGTGATGATCACCCTGCCCAATACCGGCAGCGAGCCCGGCGAGCCGGCGTTCAAGCGCTACACCAGCGAAGAACTGGGCAAGCTCGATCAGTATCAGCAGCCGAGCTATGATCCCGAGGCCGCCGATCGCCGCGTGAAGCGGCTCGACTATGCCAAGAAGCTCGACGCCTTTCTCAAGGCCGAGGGGGCGGTCGCCTATGCGACCATGTCGCGGCTCGACGGCAAGCTGGTGCATGGCGAGGGCTATCTGTTCGCGGTCGGCGACACCCAGGCGGTGCCCGGCGTCGAGATCGCCGCGGAGGATTATCGCCGCCTCGCGCGCCTCGCCAAGGTCGGTCCGGCACCGACCGTCGAGATCAACAGCGACGTCCGCTTCGACGACAGCGACCGCAACGCCTACAATGTCATCGCCGAGATTCCGGGCACTGATCCCAGGGCCGGCTATGTGATGGCCGGCGCGCATCTCGATTCATGGGTCGCGGGCGACGGCGCCGCCGACAATGGCGCGGGCACCGCGATGATCATGGAGGCAGCACGCATCCTTTCCGCCTCGGGCATCCGCCCGAAGCGCACGATCCGCTTCGCGCTCTGGGCCGGCGAGGAGCAGGGCCTGCTCGGCAGCCTGGCCTATGTGGAGGATCATCTCGCCACGCGCGGCAAGCCCGGCGCCCCCGCCCAGACCGGCCTGGCGCGCTATATGGGCTGGTCGAACAAATGGCCGATCACGCCCCGGCCTGGCTGGGGCGACCTCGCGGCCTATTTCAACCTCGACAACGGCTCGGGCAAGGTGCGCGGCATCTATGTCGAGAACAACCAGGCAGTGGCGCCGATCTTTCGCGAATGGCTCGCGCCCTTCGCGCCGATGGGGGCCGGCAACGTCGTGATCCGCAAGACCGGCGGCACCGACCATGTCTTCATGCAGGCAGTCGGCGTGCCCGGCTTCCAGTTCATCCAGGACCCGCTCGATTATGGCAGCCGGGTCCATCACACCAGCATCGACACGTTCGATCATCTGAAAGGCGACGATATGCGCCAGGCTTCGATCATCCTTGCCTCGTTCCTCGCGAACGCGGCCAATGCGGACAAGGCGCTGCCGCGTCCGCCGCTGCCGACCCAGCCGGTCGTCACCGATCCCTTCGCCTACAGCAACGACGACGATTGATGGCCCGCAAAGGACACCGCCCGTCCCAGGCGCCCGCCGGCCGGCCCCGCTTCTGGGGCCGCCACGCAGTGACGGCCGCGCTCGCCAATCCCGAGCGCACCGTGCGCAAGCTGTGGGCGACGCGCGAGGCGCTCGCCTCGCTCGACATCCCGCCGGTGATCCCGATCACCTTTGCCGATGTCGCCGATCTCGCGCGGCTCGTGCCCGGCGACGCGCCGCACCAGGGGCTGGTGGCGGAGGTCGATCCGCTGGAGGATATCTGGCTCGGCGACCTGCTGGAGCAGGGCCGCGACGATCGCCGACCGTTGGTGGTGCTCGACCAGGTAACCGACCCGCACAATGTCGGCGCGATCCTGCGCTCGGCCGCGGCGTTCGATGCGCTGGGCATCGTCACGCCCGATCGCCATGCCCCGCCCGAATCGGGGACGATCGCGCGCTCGGCCTCCGGTGCGCTCGAGATCGTGCCATGGGTGCGCGTGGTGAACCTCGCCCGGGCGCTGGAGGAGATCGCCGAGGCCGGATTCTGGCGCGTCGGCCTGACGGGCGAGGCGACCCAGACGCTGGCCCAGGCAATGGGCGAAACCCGCGTCGCGCTGGTGCTCGGCGCCGAGGGCGAAGGCATGCGGCAGAACACCGCAGCGCATTGCGACGAGCTTGCACGCCTCCCGATCTCGCCTAAGGTGGAAAGCCTGAACGTGTCCAACGCGGCGGCAATCGCGCTCTACGCGGTAACGACACGGGGCTGAACCCGGGGGTTCCGATGATCGCACGTCTTTCGCGCCTCGCGCTCCTGCTGCTGCTGCCGTTCGCGCTGGCGAGCTGTGTGCTCGCCCCGGGCAAGTTCGTCTCGACGCTGCGGATCGATGCCGACCGGCACTTCACCTTCACCTATGTCGGCGAGGTGATCGCGCTCGATCTCGGCGACGACATGGCGAAGAGCCTCGGCGACACACCCTCGACCGATTCGACCGACCCGACCGGTGCCGACGGCGGCGATGGCACGCCGACGCTGCAACCGATCGTTCTCCAGAAGGACGCGCCCGCCGACGGGGACGATGCGAAGGACGCAGCGAAGAAGAAGGCAGCCGCGGATGCCAAGAATCGCGAGATCGCCGCGGCGCTGTCCAAGGAGGCGGGCTATCGCAAGGTCGCCTATCTCGGCGACGGCAAGTTCAGCATCGACTATGCGATCTCGGGCACGCTCGACCATGCCTTTCTGTGGCCGTACAATGTCGATGCGGAACTGCTTTTCCCGTTCATCGCGATCGAGCTGCGCGCCAACAACACGGTGCGGGTCAAGGCGCCGGCCTTCGCCAATGATACGGGCAAGAGCGGCACGAGCATGCCGGGGATGGACAAGGCATCGAGCCAGCTCGACGGCGTCTTCACGCTCGACACCAATGCCGAGATCGTCAGCCAGAACAACGAGGACGGCGCGGTGACGACCGCCGGCCGCAAGACGATCACGTGGAAGGCCACGCCGCTGACCAAGGACGCGCCGACGGCGGTGCTGCGGCTCGCCCCGGGCAAGTAATGGTTCCCCTCCCGCGCGCGGGAGGGGAAGAGGATCAATCCTCGGCCGCGATGGTGACCTTCATGCCGTCGAGCGCGTCGGTGAGCTCGATCTGGCACGACAGGCGCGAGGTGGCGTCGCGGTCGGCCGAGGAATCGAGGAGATCATTCTCGTCTTCGCTCATCTTCGGCAGTTTGGCCGCAAATTCCGGGTCGACATGGACATGGCAGGTGGCGCAGCTGCAGCACCCACCGCACAGCGCCAGCACCTCGTCGATTCCGGCGTCGCGAATCACCTCCATCACCGAAAGGCCGGCCTCGCCCATGATCTCGCGTTCTTCCCCCTCGCGGGTCACGACGATAAGCTTCGGCATCAAATCCTCCTTACGGGTTCGGCGTCGCCATGCCGCCCTCCGCGCCGCTAATCAAGGGACCTCTATATGGGGCTGAGCACAGAACAGCTGCGCACGGCGCTCGATGCGCTCTGCCAACGCGAACCGGCGTTCGCCGCCGCGATCGAACGCGCCGGCTATCCGCCACCGCGCATCCGTGCCCGCGGCTATGCCACGCTGCTGCGCACGATCGTCGGCCAGCAGGTCAGTACCAAGGCGGCCGAGTCGGTATGGCGCAAGCTCGAAGGGATCGTCGGGAGCCTCGACGAGCCGGCGAACATCGCCCGCGCGACCGACGAGCAGCTGCGCGAGGCCGGCCTGTCGCGACAAAAGGCGAGCTATGCGCGCAGCCTCGCCGACGAGGTGACCAGCGGCCGGCTCGATCTCGCCAACCTGCCGGCCGACGACGAGGAGGCGATCGCCGCGCTGGTCCGGATCAAGGGCATCGGCCGCTGGTCGGCCGAGGTGTACCTGCTGTTCGCCGAAGGGCGGACCGATATCTGGCCGGCCGGCGACCTGGCGGTGCAGATCGAGGTCGGCCGCATCCTCGGCCATGCCGAGCGGCCGAGCGAGAAGCTGACGCGCGACCTGGCAGAGGCGTGGCGGCCGCATCGCGGCGCGGCGGCGATCTTCGCCTGGCACCATTATGGTGCCGACATGAAGGTGATCTGACGACCGGCGACGCAGTCGCCCGGGCGATCAGCCCGGGTTGTACGGCGTCCACTTGATGGTGCGGCAGATGAAGTACCAGCAGCCGCGGACCTTCAGGCTGTTGTCCGGGTTGCGGCTGATATAGGCGCGGTAGGTACGGCCCTCGAGCGGATAATAGATGGTGCCGTGCCACTCCTTGTCGTCCGGCTTGAAGTCGAACAGGATCTGCAGCCCGACCAGCGGCCGCGAGCGCAACGCCGGGTTCCGGTTGTGGACGTCCGTGGTGGGATCGTCCTTCGCCTTGGGCAGGATGCGCGTCAGATGGCCGCACATCGCCTGGCCGCACGGCGCGATCGTCACCACGCCCTTGCCGTCCTGCGAGATCCAGTCGCCGGTGATCCGGTCGGCGGCCTGGGCGGTGGCGGGCAACAGCAACGCAAATAGAATGGCGAAAACAAATCGCATAAGAGACGGCTCCCGAGCGGGACCGATATCCCACGCCTCGTCCCCATAGGTGGCGCATATGGTGCCATTGTGGCAGCGGCGTGGAGGATTGCGGCCCCTCGCCCAACGCGTTGTTGACGTATCCGCGGTGCGATCTAGGGATTTCCCATGGCCAAAGCCGACCGTCTTGCCCGACTCGATGAGCGGCGCCTCGAAAGCGAAACGGCCTATCGCGCCGCGCTGATCGCTGCCCTGCGCCGCACGGCCGCCGGCAAATGGGGGCTGTTCGACCACAAGCCCGATCGCGCGAGCCAGGCCGCGGCGGCGCCGATCGTCGAGGCGCTCACCGAACTGGGCGACGAGATCGACGATCTGCGCGAGCAGCTCTCGATCGAGCCATTTCAGCTGCATCAGGAATTCCTCGCCGCGCGCGGGCCGGTAAAGGCCCATGCGGTCGGCGAGCCGAAACAGGCACAGGCGTGGCTCGACCGCCTGGAAGCGACAACAGGGAGCGTCGAATGAGCGGCAAGTGGAAGATCGGAGTCATCGGCGGCTCAGGGCTGTACGCGATCGACGCGCTGGAAAATGCGGAATGGGGCAATGTCACCACGCCTTGGGGCGACCCTTCGGATCATCTGCTGTTCGGATCGATCGGCGATGTCGAGCTCGTCTTCCTGCCGCGCCACGGCCGCGGCCATCGCATCCCGCCGTCCGAGCTCAATTTCCGCGCCAATATCGACGCGCTGAAGCGGAGCGGCTGCACCGATATCCTCGCCCTTTCCTCGATCGGGTCGCTGCGCGAGGAGCTGCCGCCCGGCAAGTTCGTGATCGTCGACCAGTTCATCGACCGTACCGTCGCGCGGGCCTCGAGCTTCTTCGGCCGTGGCATGGTCGCGCATGTCTCGATGGCCGAACCGGTCTGCCCGCGGCTCTCGGCCTTCGCCGCCGAGGCAGTGACGGCGGCCGGCGGCGCAGTCGCCAAGGGGGCGACCTATCTGGCGATGGAGGGCCCGCAATTCTCCAGCCGGGCGGAAAGCCTGCTCTACCGGCAATGGGGCGCCGACGTGATCGGCATGACCGCGATGCCCGAGGCCAAGCTCGCCCGCGAGGCGGAGCTACCCTATGCCCTGATCGGCATGGTCACCGACTATGATTGCTGGCGTGAGGAAGCCGCGTTCGTCGAGGTGAGCGAGGTGATCAGGCAGATGTCCGCCAATGGCGAAATCGCGCGCAAGGCGATCCAGGCATTCGTCGCCGCGCTGCCGGCCGAGCGCACCTCCTCTCCGCTCGATACGGTGCTCGACCATGCGCTGATCACCGCGCCCGAGGCGCGCGAGGCGGCCATGCTGCGCAAGCTCGACGCGGTCGCCGGACGGGTGCTGCGCTGACGCCGGAGGGACCGTCCGGACCCGTTTTTCGCATAAAATTTTTCTCCGCTGTTAGGTTGGAAATCCGGCCCGCTTTCCTCCTTCCATATCAATGCGTTGCACCCAGTTCCGCTGTTATCGGATAACAGCGGAATAACAGCGGAATAACAGCGGAAAAAAGACCGTCGAAAAGGGCTGCGATCCGTCCGCCGGCGGGCGGCACGTGCCGTTCGATTCACGGGAGAAAGAGCGCGCCGGACGGCCTCGCAACAGCCCTGCCGATTCCATCCTGCCATGATCGGCGACAATGGTTGAATCGCCGGCGCGCCCGGCATGTGGCGCCCCGCCACCAGCCACGGCCCGCCCCCGCAACCAAAAGGCGCGCCGACGATTGACGCAAGGACGCGCATACGAGAGGGGTTACGCATGTCGCCGCCGCCCGCCACCAGTGCTGCTCCCGGGTTCGACGCCATGAGCGAACCCGCGCCGCACCGCCCTTCCCTGTCGGAGAGCTATCGCACGGTGGCGGTGCCGCTCGGCCGGGGCGGCTTCTGGCGCAAGGTCGGCGCCTTTGCCGGGCCGGGCTACATGGTCGCGGTCGGCTATATGGACCCGGGCAACTGGGCGACCGACCTCGCCGGCGGATCGGCCTTCGGCTACACGCTGCTCTCGGTCATCCTGCTCTCGAACATCATGGCGATGGTGCTCCAATCGCTGTCGGCCCGACTGGGGATCGTCACCGGGCGCGACCTCGCCCAGGCCTGCCGCGCCAATTACGGCCCGGTCGTGAACGTGACGCTGTGGCTGTTGTGCGAACTGGCGATCATCGCCTGCGACCTGGCCGAGGTGCTCGGGACCGCGATCGCGCTGCAATTGCTGTTCGGCCTGCCCCTCGTCGCGGGCGTCTGCCTCACGGCGTTCGACGTCCTGCTGATCCTGGCGCTGCAGCGCTTCGGCTTCCGCAAGCTGGAGGCTTTCATCGTCACCCTGCTCGTCGTGATCGCCGGCTGCTTCGCCTATGAACTGGCGATCGCGCAGCCCAGCGTCGCGGCGATCCTGGGCGGGCTCGTTCCCTCGACCCAGATCGTCACCAATCCGGCGATGCTGTATATCGCGATCGGCATCCTCGGCGCGACGGTGATGCCGCACAATCTCTACCTGCACAGCTCGATCGTGCAGACACGCCGTTTTGCCCGGGACGAGGCGGGCAAGCGCGACGCCATCACCCACGCGACCATCGACAGCACGGTGGCGCTGACCCTGGCGCTGTTCATCAACGCCTCGATCCTGATCCTCGCGGCCGCGACCTTCCATACCGCCGGCCGCACCGATGTCGCCGAGATCGACCAGGCTTATAAGCTGCTCTCGCCGATGCTCGGCACCGGCGCGGCAAGCGTGCTGTTCGCGGTGGCGCTGCTGGCCTCGGGCCAGAATTCCACCGTCACCGGCACGCTTGCCGGCCAGATCGTGGCCGAGGGGTTCCTCGACCTCAAGCTGCCCGTCTGGCTGCGGCGGATGGCGACCCGCCTGCTGGCGATCGTGCCGGCGGTAATCGTGGTCGCGCTGATGGGCGACGCCGGGGCGACCAAGCTGCTCGTGCTGAGCCAGGTCGTGCTCAGCCTGCAACTGCCCTTCGCGGTGGTGCCGCTGGTCAGCTTCACCAGCGACCGCCGGCAGATGGGGGCGCTGGCCAACCCGCTCTGGCTCAGGATCTTCGCCTGGGCGATCACGGCGACGGTGATCGGGCTGAACGCGACGCTGCTGATCAGCTTCTTCTGACGCCGCCGCGCGCGGGATCAGCCGAGGATCCGCCGCGCCTGTTCGAGATGCAGCAGTTCCACCATGTCGCCATCGACGCGGATCACGCCCTTGCCGGCATTTTCCGGCAGCGCGAAGCCCGCGACGACGCGCCCGGCCCAGGCGATCGCCTCGGCCGTCGGCGCATAGGCGCGGTTGGCGGCGGCAATCTGCGACGGGTGGATCAGCGACTTGCCGTCGAAGCCGTAGCGGGCGCCCTGCGCGCATTCGGCCGCGAGCAGCGGCTCGTCAGCGATCGCGTTGCACACCCCGTCGAGCGCGACCAGGCCGGCGGCATGCGCCGCAGTGACGATCATGGCGAGATGGCCGAGCAGGGGCGCGCGATCGGGCCCGGGCGTGCAGCGCATTTCCTTGGCGAGATCGTTGGTGCCCGCGACGAGACAGGCAAGCCCGGTATCGGGCGCCGCGCCGACGATCTCGGCAAGATGCAGCATGGCGCTGCAGGTCTCGATCATCGCCCATAGCGGCACCGCGCCGGCCAGTGCGTGCGCAGCGCGCAGATCAGCCGCGCGCGAGACCTTGGGCAGCAGCACCGCGGCGAAGCCGGCAGTGGCGACCGCTCGGCAATCGTCAGCGCCCCAGGGCGTATCGAACCCGTTGACCCGGACGACCAGGTCGCGCGGGCCGAAGCCCCCTGCGGCAGCGGCGGCGAGCGCCGCATCGCGCGCCGCCTGCTTCAGGTCCGGCGCGACCGAATCCTCGAGATCGAGCACCACCACGTCGCAATCCAGGCCCCTGGCCTTTTCGACAGCCCGGGCATTCGAGGCGGGCATGAACAGCGCACTGCGGCACGGGCGAACGGTCATCGGGCGGCTCCTGCAACGGTTGCGCCGCTTACAGGGAGTTCCGGCCCCGGATGCAAGCCCCCGGAACGGCCGCCCCGATCGCGGCGCACCCGTTTCGGCCACTCGACGGCGGCGCGCGCGCATGGGAAAGGGGCGCTGATGAACCTTGCTTCCCTTGCCGCGCTCTGGCGCCCCGCGATCGATTTCCTCAGGAGCTTCGCGACCTTTGCCGGGAGCCGCGGCTGGATTGCCGCCGCATTGGTCGGCATTTCGGCAGTCCTCGACGGCGCGGGCGTGGTCCTGCTGATCCCGATCGTCGAGGCCGTGGTCGACCCCGAGGGCGGACGGCTCCACGCGCGGCCCATTCTCGAAGCGATCGGCGTCCACAGTTCGGTCGGGCGGCTCGCGGTGCTGATCGGCGCCTTTGTGAGCGTCTCGTTGCTGCGGGCCTTCCTCTTCTATGCGCGCGACATGCGCCTGGCGCTGCTGCAGGGCGATTTTGCCGAGCACGAGCGCAACCGCATCATGTGGGCGCTCGCCGGCGCGCCGTGGAGCCGGATCGCGGCGCTCAGCCATGCGCGCGTGACCAGCCTGATCAGCGTCGAGGTCAACCGGATCGGGTCCAGCGCGCAGTTCCTGATCCAGGGCGGCGTCTCGATGCTCATGCTGGTCGTGCAGGGCGCGCTGGCCTTTGCGCTCGCCCCGGGGCTGGCGATCACGATCGCGCTGGTCGTGCTGGTCGGCGGCGGCGCCATCATGCTGGTGCAGGGGCAGATCCGCGACATCGGCACTGGCCTGGTCGATGCGAATCACAAGATGATGGGCAGCGCTGCCGGCTTTCTCGGCGGCCTGAAGGCAGCGACGGCGCAGAATGCCCAGCAGGGCTTTGTCGACGAGTTCGCGACGATCCAGCGCGGCGTGCGCGGGCGGCAGATCGATTTCATGCAGCGCCAGGCACACAGCCGCCGCCTGTTCTCGATCGGATCGGCATTGATGGGCGCGGTGGTGGTGCTGGCCGGCTATGCCGCCGCGATCCCGCCCGCGATCCTGATCACGCTGGTGCTGATCTTCGCGCGGATGAGCGGGCCAGCGATGCTGATCCAGCAATCAGTGCAGAATTTCTTCTTCGGCCTGCCTGCCTATGAGGCCATCCGCAAGCTGGAGCAGGACCTGAGCGAGCATGCGGCAGAGACACCGGTGCCGGTACCGCCGCCGCCGGGCCCGATCGAACTGCGCGGCGCTTCCTTCCTCCACCCCGGCGGCGGCGGCCTGCGCCCCGCTGACCTGACGATCGAGCCGGGCGCCTTTATCGGCGTCACCGGCCCTTCGGGCGCGGGCAAGACGACGCTGATCGAACTGCTGACGACGCTGCAACACCCGCAGACCGGCACCCTGACCATCGGGGGCGAGCCGCTCGACCCGGCGCGCGAAGCGGGCTGGCGCGAGAGCCTGGCCTATGTTCCGCAGGAAGGCTTCCTGTTCAACGACACCGTCCGCCGCAACCTGACCTGGGGCACCGCCGACGTCACCGAGGCAGCGATCTGGCGCGCCCTGGCGCTGGCCGGTGCGGAGGAGATCGTCCGGCGCCTGCCCCAGGGCCTGGATTCGCCGGTTGGCGAGCGCGGCAGCGCGCTGTCGGGCGGGGAGCGCCAGCGGCTGGCGATCGCCCGGGCGCTGCTGCGCGACCCGCGGCTGCTGGTGCTCGACGAGGCGGCAAACGCGATCGACGCGGCCGGCGAGGCAGCCCTGCTCGAACGGCTCGCCAATCTCGATCCCCGCCCGACGATCATCATGATCTCGCACCGCGCGGAGAGCCTGGTGCGGTGCGACCGGGTGATCACGGTCGAGCTGGGGCAGCTCTCGGCCTGAGCGCGGCTATGCCGCGGCGGGGAAGAGCCCAAGCCCGGCCACGTCCTCGGCCGAGAAGTGCAGGCCGAACATCAGGCTGAGGCGCATGCGATAGACCCGCGGATCGCTGATCTCGGCGCTTGCCTCCTCGTCGCCGGCGCGGCGGCGATAGATGCGGTCGGTCAGGCTCGCCAGCCCGCGCGGCAGCACGATGCTGACGATGCGCAGCTGAGTGAAGCGGCTGGCCGGCGCAGTCGAGGTCCAGAGGTTGCTCACCGCCAGGTCGGCGTCCCAGACCGGCGCCAGCGTGAAGCTGTATTGCGGCTGGAAGCCCTCCCCGGTGCCACGCCCGTCCGTCGTGCCGGGATGGCCGTCACGCGAGAGCATCCAGCCATGCGTCTCGTCGCGCGCGATGCGGAATCGTGCGCCGTCGCTCGACACCGCTTCCTCGCCGTCGATCAGCGGCATGATCGGGCCGTAGCTGCCACCGAAGCCGGCATCGGCGACCCACTCCGTGCCGTCGATCGTCACCAGGCTGAACGTGTGGGTCAACGGCGGCACCGCCGTCGCGCCGAGCCAGACGCGGGCGAGCAGCGGGCGGGCCGCGAAGCCGAGCGCCGCCAGGGCATCGAGGAACAGGCGGTTATGCTCGAAGCAATAGCCGCCGCGATGCCCGGTCACGAGCTTGTCGAACACCGAATCGCTGTCGATCCGGATCCCGCGCCCGAGCGCGACATCGAGATTCTCGAACGGAATGGCGAGCCGGTGCGCGCGTTGCAGGGCAGCCAGGCCCTCGGCATCGGCGGCGGGCCGTTCGCTGAGGGCGAGGCGGGCGAGATAGGCGTCGAGATCGAACATGGCGCCGGCCTATAGCGACGCCCGCGCGCCGCGTCAGCCGCCGCATCGCCGGCGGCGCGCCCCTTTTTTTCCGGCTATTTCCCCGCCTGCTTCCCCGCCGAATAGCCCGTCATGGAATAGGGCCGGTCCTTCTCCGCCGCCGCCCAGGCGGCATTGGGGGTCGCCTGCATCACGAAGCGCAGTTCGCCGCCGGCCGCGATCTCGGTGTGGCGGATGAACCCGCGCGCGAGCGGCCGATCGTTGAGGAAGACCTGCCCGACATAGCGGTTGGCGTTCGAGAGGCCCTCGGCGCGCACGGTGAAGTGCCTGCCATTGGGCAGGTTCAGCACCGCGCGATCGACGAATGGCCGGCCGATCACATATTCGCCCGAGCCGGGCGCGACCGGGTAGAAGCCGAGCGACGTGAAGACCAGCCAGGCGGACATCTGGCCGAGATCGTCATTGCCCGCCAGCCCGTCCGGCGTCGGCTTGTACTGGCTGTCGACGATCTGCTTCAGCCGCTCCTGCGTCCGCCACGGGGCGCCGGCATAGCTGTAGAGATAGGCGACGTGATGGCTCGGCTCGTTGCCATGGATATATTGGCCGATCAGGCCGGCGATATCCTCGGCATGGCTGTAATCGACCTTCGAATCGTCGAAGTCGAACATCGCATCGAGCTTCCTCACCGTCGCCGCGTCACCGCCCAGCAGGCGGACCAGGCCGCCCTGATCCTGCGGCGCGAACCAGGAATATTGCCAGGCATTACCCTCGGTATAGTCGCTGCCATAGTTGATCGCGGTGGGATCGAACGGCTCGCGATAGCTGCCGTCCGCCTTGCGCGCGCGCAGGAACCCGGTTTTCGCGTCGAAGCTGTTGCGCCAGTTGAGCGCGCGCTTCTCGAAGCGGCCGGCGATGTCCGTGCGGCCCATCGCGCGCGCCATCCGCGCGATGGTCCAGTCGTCATAGGCATATTCGACCGTCTTGGACGCAGCCTCGGGCTCGCGGTCGATCGGCACGAAGCCGAGCTTCATATAGTCGCCGAGCCCGCCATAGGGCGCATAGTCGGCACTCGCGACCATCGCGTCGAGCGCTGCGTTCGCATCGAAGCCCCGGATGCCCTTGAGATAGGCATCCGCGATGACGGGCACGGCGTGATAGCCGATCATCGTCCAGGTCTCGCGGCCGTTGAACTGCCACACCGGCAGGATGCCGAACGGGCTGTGCCGCTGCGATTCGATCAGCGAGTTCACGAAATCGGCGTTGCGCCGCGCGGGCTGGATCAGCGTCAGCAGCGGATGCTCGGCGCGGAACGTATCCCAGAGCGAAAAGGTCGAGTGGAAGGTGAAGCCTTCCGCCCGATGGACCTGATCGTCCGGCCCGCGATAGCGGCCATCGGCATCGCCGAACACGCTCGGCGCGAGCAGCGCATGGTAGAGCGCCGTGTAGACCGTCCGGCGCATCGCCGGGGCGGCCTCGATCTCGACCGCACCGAGCGCCCTTTCCCAGGCGGCGCGGGTGGCGGCGCGGATCGCGTCGAAATCGCCGGGCTCGCTGGCGAGATTGGCGATCGCCGCATCCTCGTCCACGCTCGACAGCGCGACCTTCAGCTCGAGCGGCGCGGCGAGCACGCCGAAATCGAGCCGCGCGACGAGATCGCGGCCCTGCAGCTGCGCGACGTCCGGCTGGCCGCGGCCGGGACCCTGGAAGCCCTTGTACGGCACGTCCGCCTCGCGATTGACAAAGGCATGGCCGGTGAGCGGCGCCGAGGCACGCATCGCGAAATAGAGCTTGCGCGCCGGGGCCCAGCCGCGCGTCTCGCGCGCGCCGGTGATGGTGCCGTCGGCACGGAGACGGATCGACGACCAGAGGATCTTGCCGGGATAATTATAGATGCTCGAGGCGAGATCGAGGACGAGATGCGCCGGCTTGCCGGCCGGGAAGCCGTAGCGGTGGACACCGACCCGGATGCCGGCGGTAAGCTCGGCGCGGACCTGCGGGTCGGCCAGCGTGACCGCATAATAGCCGGGCGTCGCCACTTCGCTGTCGTGCGAGAAGCGCGAGCGATAGCCGGTGCCGGGCTTTGCCGAATCGCCCGGATCGAGCGGCACGGTGTCGCCCGCGGCCGGCATCACGAGGAAGTCGCCGAGATCGGAATGGCCCGCGCCCGAGAAATGCGTGTGCGAGAAGCCGAGGATCGAGGAATCCTCGTGGCGATAGCCGGCCGCCCATTTGTAGCTCTGTCGGAACGGCCTGATCTCCGTATCCGGGCTCAGCTGGACCATGCCGAAGGGCGCGGTCGCACCGGGGAAGGTATGCCCCTCCCCGCCCGTGCCGATCAGGGGATCGACCGCGGCGATGGGCGCGATGGCCGGCGCGGCGGCCGGCGGGACCGACCGGGCGGCGGCAAGGGTGCCCGCGGTGCCGAGGCACAGGGCGGCGATGGTCCGGAGGCTGCTCATGCCGTCTTACACCACAGGATGCCGAATCGGTGAAGCGGGGATCGAGCCACGCAGCACCCGGCGCCACGCCTAACGTTGTCAAAAAATGCGGAACAGCGTGAGTCGGTAGACGGCCAGCGCCTTCTTTCGCAACCGTACCGGTGGGCCGGGCTACCAAAGCGGCATCGTGCATGCTAGCGAGCGGCCCATGGAATTGGGGCGGCGCGCAACCATTATCGATGTGGCTCGCGAGGCGGACGTCTCGATCAAGACGGTTTCGCGCGTCTTCAACGATGCGCCGAACGTCACCCAGAAGACGCGCGACAAGGTGATGAAGGTCGCGACCGCGCTGCATTATCATCCCAATGTCGTGGCGCAGGGGCTGGTCGGGCGGCGCTCCTACCTGCTGGGCCTGTTCTACGAGAATCCGAGCCCCAATTATGTGGTCGAGCTGCAGCAGGGCGCGCTCAAGCGGCTGCACGGCGAGAAATACCGGCTCGTCGTGCTGCCGGTCGAGCAGGTCTCCGCCATCGCGGACAACATCCTGTCGCTGGTTCGTTCGGCCGCGCTCGACGGCGTGGTGCTGACCCCGCCGGCCTCCGACCATCCGGTGATCCTCGAAAAGCTGACCGCGGCGCATTTCCCCTTCGTCCGGATCGCGCCGACGCGCGCGCCGGAACTCGGTCCGCACACCATCACCGACGATGTCGGCGCGGCGCGGATGATGACCGAATATCTCCTCTCGCTCGGCCATCGCCGGATCGCGATGATCAAGGGCGACCCGACCCACCCGTCGAGCGAGGCGCGGCTGCTCGGCTATTCGAGCGCGCTGGCCGCGGCGGGCGTGCCGATGCGGCTCGACGATATCGAGCAAGGCATGTTCACCTTCGATTCGGGCCTGGAAGCAGCGAAGCGGCTGCTTGCGCGCGCCGACCGGCCGACGGCGATCTTCGCGCAGAATGACGACATGGCCGCCGGCGCGATCATGGCCGCGCACGACTTGGGCATCGAGGTGCCCGCCCAGCTTTCGATCGCCGGCTTCGACGACAGCGCGATCGCGCGGATCGTGTGGCCGCGCCTGACCACGATCCACCAGCCGGTGTTCGACATGGCGCGCGACGCGACCGCGCTGCTCGTCGCCATGCTCGAGAAGAAGCCGCACGAGGGCGTGATCCAGCATCCCGTCACGCTGGTGACCCGCCAGTCGACCGGCCCCGCCCCCGCCGCCTAGGCTCGCCTGCCCGAAAAGGGCCCGCGGATAAAAATTGATAACGTAGGTCATTTTATGATCTAAGGGCCTTTCGGGACCCGAATGATCGGGCGTGAGACCGACCGGGCGGGAGAGTTGAGGATGTTCGAGGCACGCACCCTGGGGCTTGCGCTGCGCGCCGCGAGCCTGCTGACCATCGCCGCCGCCACCGCGTCCGCCGCCCGGACCACGCCGCCGGCGCCCGCGCCCTGGCCGCATGTCGGATCGCCGCTGAAGCCGGATCCGGCGATCGAGGCGCGGATCGACGCCCTGCTCGCGCGGATGTCCGACGAGGACAAGGTGGCGCAGATCGTCCAGCCCGATATCGGCAGCGTCTCGCTCGATGAAATTCGCCAATACCGGTTCGGATCGATCCTGACGGGCGGCAATTCCGGGCCGAACGGCGACGACCGGGCGCCCGCCGCTGCCTGGCTCGCCTATGCCGATGCCGCCTGGGACGCGGTGACGAAGCGCGACGACGGCCGCCCGGTGATCCCGCCGATCTGGGGCATCGACGCCGTCCACGGCCATGCCAACATCATCGGCGCGACGATCTTCCCGCAGAATGTCGGGCTCGGCGCGATGCGCGACCCGGACCTGATCCGGAAGATCGGCGCCGTCACCGCGAAGGAGATGGCGGCGACGGGGATCGACTGGGATTTCTCGCCGACCCTGGCGGTCGTCCGCGACGATCGCTGGGGCCGCAGCTATGAGGGCTTTTCGGAGGATCCCGCGGTGGTGCGTGCCTATGCCGGCGCGATGGTCGAGGGACTGCAGGGCAGGCCGGGCACGCGGGCGTTCCTGCGCGACGGCAAGGTGATCGCCACCGCCAAGCATTTCGTGGGCGACGGCGGCACGGCGAACGGCGTCGACCAGGGCGACAATCCGGGCAGCCCCGAACAGATCCGCGACATCCATGGGGCGGGCTATCCGCCCGCGATCGCCGCCGGGGTGCAGGCGGTGATGGCGAGCTTCTCCAGCGTGCGCGGGCAGAAGCTGAGCGCCGACCGCGACCTGCTGACCGGCGCGCTGCGCGACCAGATGGGGTTCGACGGGCTCACCGTCGGCGACTGGAACGCGCATGGCCAGGTGCCGGGCTGCTCCAACACCTCCTGCGCCGCGGCGATCAATGCCGGCATGGACATGGTGATGGCGCCGGACAGCTGGAAAGGCTTCTACGCCAGCACGCTCGCCCAGGTCCGCTCGGGCGAGATCGCGACGGCGCGGCTCGACGAGGCGGTCCGCCGCATCCTGCGGGTGAAGCTGCGCGCCGGCATGTTCGAAAAGGGCAAGCCCTCGAGCCGGCCCTTCGCCGGCCGGTTCGACCTGCTCGGATCGCCCGAGCACCGTGCGGTCGCGCGCCAGGCAGTGCGCGAGTCGCTGGTGCTGCTCAAGAACCAGGGGCATGTGCTGCCGCTGTCGCCCCGGCTCAACCTGCTCGTCGCGGGTGACGGGGCGGACAATATCCCGAAACAGTCGGGCGGCTGGACGATCAGCTGGCAGGGCACCGGCACCACCAACGCCGATTTCCCGCATGCGCAATCGATCTATGCCGGCATCGCCGAGGCGACCCGGGCAGCCGGGGGCAGCGCGACGCTGAGCGTCGACGGCAGCTTCACGGCGAAGCCCGACGCAGCGATCCTGGTGTTCGGCGAGGATCCCTATGCCGAGTTCGCCGGCGACCGGCCGACGCTCGAATACAAGCCGGGCGACAGCCGCGACCTCGACCTGCTGAAGAAGTTCAGGGCGCAGGGCATCCCGGTGGTCGCGGTGTTCCTGTCGGGCCGGCCGCTCTGGGTGAATCCGGAGATCAACGCGGCCGATGCGTTCGTCGCCGCGTTCCTGCCCGGCGGCGAGGGCGGCGGGGTCGCCGACGTGCTGCTGGCGGACAAGGCCGGCAAGCCGCGCCATGATTTCCGCGGCAAGCTCGCCTATTCCTGGCCGAAGCGGATCGACCAGAGCCCGCTGAACATCGGCGACGCCCAGTACGACCCGCTCTTCGCCTTCGGCTATGGGCTGACCTATGCCGACAAGGGCGATCTCGCCCCGCTGTCCGAGGAGCATCCCGTCACCGCGACGCGCGAGGACGGCATGGTGTTCGCGCGCGGCACGCTGCCCGCGGGCTGGCGTTTCGACCTGGCCGAGCCCGGCGGCGTCGGCGAGCCGGTAAGCGGCAATGCCGGCGCGACCGGGGGCGGGCAGCTGCGCATCGCCGGGATCGACCGCCGCGCGCAGGAGGATGCGCGCGCCATCAGCTGGGGGCCGGCGGGCGGGACGATGCGGATCGTCGCCGACAAGCCGATCGACATGGGGCGCGAGACCAATGCGCAGTACAGCCTGATCGTCGACTACCGCGTCGATGCGGCGCCCGCCGGCGCCGTGACGCTGGCGATGCAGTGCGGCGACGGCTGCCGGGGGAGCGTGCCGCTCGGCGCGGTGCTGCGCGCGGCGCCCCCCGGGCAATGGACCAGGCTGACGCTGCCGCTCAACTGCTTCGCCGCGACCGGGCTCGACCCGAAGCGGGTGACCGCGCCGTTCGTGCTGGCCAGTACGGGGGCGCTGCGCCTGTCGCTCTCCGACGTGCATTATGCCAGCGCCGGCGGCGCTGCCGCATGCCCGAAATGATCATGACTGCTTTCGAAAAAGGGATGGACTGAATGAACGGCCAGACAAAGAGCGGCGCCGCCGCGGCCTTCGCAGTGGTGACCTGCCTGTTCTTCGCCTGGGGGTTCATCACCTCCAACACCGATCCGCTGATCGCGGCGATGCGCGGCATCTACACGCTGAACGTGGCGGAGGGGATGCTGACCCAGTTCGCCTTCTTCCTCGCCTATTTCGTCATCTCGCTGCCCGCCGCCGCGCTGCTCGCGCGACTCGGGCACAGCCGCACGATCATCACGGCGCTGCTGGTGATGGTCGGCGCGTGCGGGCTGATGCTGCTCGCCTCGCGCGTGCAGGCCTATGAGATGGTGCTGGTCGCGCTGTTCGTGATGGCGAGCGGGATCACCATCCTGCAGGTCGCCGCGAACCCGCTCGCCGCCTCGCTCGGCTCGCCCGAGCGCAGCCATTTCCGGCTGACCTTCGCCCAGGCGTTCAACTCGCTCGGCGTGGTGCTCGGCGTGCAGATCGGCTCGAAGCTGATGCTGCGCAACGACGTGTTCGGCGCGGGCGGGCATATCCTGCCCGACGTGTCGCGCGCGACGGCGCTGGGCGCGATCGACCATGCCTTTGTGCTGATCGCGGTCGCCGTGCTGGCGCTCGCCGTGCTGATCTTCACCTTCCGCAAGCGGATCAACGCCTCGGCCGCCGACATCACGATCGAGGGCGCATCGGGCCTCGCCGCGCTGAGCTCGGGCTGGGCGGTATCCGGCGCGGTCGCGATCTTCCTCTATGTCGGCGCCGAGGTGACGATCGCCTCGATCATGATCAACTTCCTCAACCATGCCGAGGTGCTCGGCCTGCCGCTGCAGACCGCGGGGCTCTACCTTGCCTGGGTCTATTGGTTCGGGGCGATGATCGGCCGCTTCATCGGCAGCGCGCTGCTGCCCTGGGTGCGGGCGAGCTACCTGCTCACCGCCGCCGCGATCGCCGCGGCAGGCCTGAGCGCCGCCGCCTTCCTGCTGCACGGGCCCGCCGCCGCCTATGCCGCGCTCGGCGTCGGCTTCTTCAACTCGATCATGTTCCCGACGATCTTCAGCATCACCATGGAGCGCTCCAAGGCGTCGTCCGCCGCCGTCTCGGGCCTGCTCTGCATGGCGATCGTCGGCGGCGCGGTGCTGCCCTGGCTCTCCGGGCAGATCGCCGACCGGGCGAGCATCGGCATGGCCTTCATCCTGCCGGCGATCGCCTATGTCGGGATCGTGCTGTTCGCAGCGCTCGGCCCGCGCTCGCGGCTGTCGGGCGAGGATGGCGGCGCGGCCGCACCGACGCTGCACTGAGGTTTGAGCGCCAGAAACGGATGGCACTGCGCCCATCGGCTGTGACAGGATCGCGCGATGGACGCCGACGATGTGATCGAGCCCGGCACGGGCTATGCGGCGATGGCGGCAGCGGCGGGGCGCGCGATCGCCTATCGCCGCCGCATCGCCGAAGCCGCGCGCACGCCGGTCGCGAGCTATGCCAAGATGCTCGACGCCTTCGCCGCGCCCGTGCCGGCGCAGGGCGGCGATCCCAGGGCGATCATCGAGGAACTGGCGACGCTGGCCGAGCCCGGCATCCGCGCCTCGACCGGCCCGCGCTTCTTCGGCTGGGTGATCGGCCATTCGCACCCGACCGGCGTCGCGGCCGACTGGCTGACCGCCGCCTGGGGGCAGAATGCCGCCAACCTCCACGCCGCCCCCGCCGCCGCGGCGATCGAGGCGGTCGCGGCGGGGTGGCTGCTCGAACTGCTCGGCCTGCCCGCGACCGCCTCGGTCGGCTTCGTCACCGGGGCGACCGTCGCCAACCTGGTCTGCCTCGCCGCCGCGCGCAGCGCCGTGCTGCAACGGGCCGGCTGGGACGTGGAGGCCGACGGGCTGTTCGGCGCGCCGCCGATCACCGTGCTGATCGGCGCCGATGCGCATGCGACGGTCTATTCGGGCATTAAATATCTCGGCCTCGGCGCGCAGCGCGTGCGGACGATCGCCTGCGACGCCAGCGGGCGGATACTGGCAAGCGACTTCGCGCGGGCCATCGCCGCCGCGTCCGGCCCGGTCATCGCGATCGCGCAGGCCGGGCAGATCAACACCGGGGCATGCGATCCGTTCGACGCGATCGCGCCGATCGCCGCCGCTGCCGGCGCCTGGCTGCATGTCGACGGCGCGTTCGGGCTGTGGGCGCAGGCGAGCCCGGCCCAGGCGGCGCTGACGCGCGGCGTGGAACGGGCCGACAGCTGGGCGACCGACGGGCATAAATGGCTGCAGACGCCCTATGATTGCGGCTTCGCGATCGTACGCGATGCCGAGGCGCATCGCCGCGCGATGGCGATCACCGCAAGCTATCTGCCGCAGCCCGAGGGCGCCGAGCGCGACCCTTCCGCCTATGTGCCCGAACTGTCGCGCCGCGCGCGGGGCTTCGCGACCTGGGCGATGATCCGCCAGCTCGGCCGGGAGGGGATCGCCGCGATGGTCGCGGGCCACTGCGCGATCGCGCAGCACATGGCCGCGCGGCTGGCGACGGTGCCGGGCGTCGCGCTGGTCTGCCCGGTCGCGCTCAACCAGTTCATGGTGCGCTTCGGCGCGGGGGGCGAGGCCGGCGACGCGCTGACGCTCGCGACCGTCCGCCAGGTGCAGGAGGACGCGATCGCGTTCGTCGGGGCCGCGCAGTGGCGCGGGCGCTGGGTGATGCGCGTCTCGGTGACCTCGATCGCGACGACCCCGGCAGATGCGGACGTGACGGTGGACGCAGTGATCAGCGCCTGGGAGCGCGTTGCCCGATCGCAATGATCCGGGGCCAGGCGGGCGGCGATCGGCATGGGGCGGCATGACGCGGCGTAGCGCCGCGGCGGCCGGGGTTGAATCGGGGGCCTGGTGAAAATGTCATGCGGGTTACTGACATTTTGCGCGGGGGAGTGCGTGGCGCCTTCCTGAACAATAACTATTAACAATCAATGGCTTGCATGCTTTTCGCGCGATCGCGACGCCGGCCAATGGCGCTCGCGCCATCCGCATGCGGCGTCATGGTCGATCGCCGCCAGCGTCGGTAATCGTGAAGGATATCGGGCACCGGCAGGTGTACGATATCCTCCACATTCCCGGTTGTTCAGCGGCCCAGCAGCTGATCGCCAATGCTGTCCTATGTTCGGCTCGCATGTGGGTCGTGCAAACGCCGACTATGGGGCGGGCCTTCTCGCAGCCGGCGAGCTGGCGGCGCTCAGGGCCGCTTTTGCCGGCTGCGACGTCAACGCGCGTGGCGGCGTATTCAAGCAAACCGCCCTCGCCTTCGTGGGCTGCCCGGACGCGCTGTCGCGCTGGCTCGTTGAACGGGGGACCGATCTGTCCGCCGGCGACGCCTATGGCGAAACGCCGCTGCATGCGCGCGCCGGGCATTGGCAGGGCGATCTCGCCTTGCTGATCGAGCTTGGCGCCGATGTGAACCACGCCGCGGGCGGGCGCGGTACGCCGCTGCATCGCGCGGCAGCCGCGGGCAAGGCGCCGCCGCCCGGATGTGCAAGCTGGCGGTGGACTGGGTGGCGCTCAACCCCATGCCGATCACGCTATCGCGACCGGCCTATCGCCGATAACGGCCACCAGCCCCGATGCTAGGTCAGGGGCGGGGTGGAGCAGCCGCAGGAGATGAAGCGACCGCGAAGCTTGCTCGCGGGCGATCCGTTCGTGCCTGCGCAGCCCCTCAACCGATCCGTTCAAAAGCGGGGGCGCGGCGCGGCAACACGATCTCGATCATGAGCCCGCCCTCCTCGCCCCTCCTCGCCTGGATCGATCCGCCATGTCGCTCGACGGCATATTTGGCGATCGCCAGCCCCAGGCCGAAACCGGTCACATCGGCGTCGTCATCGACACGCTTGAAGGGTTCGATGCAGTTCAGGCCGTGCGGTCGGCGATCGCATCGTGGACCGCTTCCAGCCACCCTCCCATCCGCAGCGGATCTCCGGTCAGCCGCATCGCGCCCGATCGCCGGTGACGGGCGATCGCGGCGTGATATCGCGGATCGGTGCTGCGCAGGCCGTTCAGTTCGCGCGCCGCGGCCGTCGAGATCTCGATCATGATGTCGCCGCGCTCACCGGCCCCGACCCCGACCCTGAACGAGGGCGCACCGCCGGCGACCTCGAACCGAAGACCCTGCATCAGGCCTTCGGACAGTGCGATCCCGTCAGTATAGCGCTCGACCACCGACAGGTGGAGATCGGGCGGCAGCCCGTGGCGCGAGGCGGCCGCGCCCATCAGGGTGCCGACCATCACGAACCAGGCATATGTTCCCAGGTGCAGCTTCGCCCCGGTCATCATGCCACCTCCAGCACGATCTTCCCCTGGATATGCCCCTGTGCCGCGCGCTCATGCGCCTTGCGGGCGTCGGCGAGCGGATATCTGCTGTCCAGCACGACCCGGATCGTGCCGTCATCCAGCAGGGAGCCGAGTTCCGCCAGTTGCGCTCCATTCGAACGGACCTGGGTCGCCGAGACCGTGACTCCCCGTTCCGTCGCCTCCCCGGCGCCGGAAAACCCCAGCGGGAATATCGGGAACAACGCCCCGCCGCGCCCCAGCACGCGCAGGAAGCGGCTGCTTCCCGCGCCGCCCACGGCATCGACGACGAGGTCGACCTCCTGCGCCGCGTTCTCCGGCGCCGTTCGGGTGTAGTCGATGAAGGCGTCGGCTCCGAGATCGCGCAGGAGTGCCTCATGCCGGCCCGACGCTACCGCGATGACATGGGCTCCCCGCAGCTTCGCCACCTGCACCGCGAAGTGGCCAACGCCACCGGCGGCACCGTTGACGAGGACAGTCCTGCCCGCAAGCGGCACCGGCACGTGCTGGACGGGCTGGAGCGGGTTCGGCGCATCATGCCCCAGATCGACCAGGAACTGCCACGCGGTCAGCAGCGACATCGGGGCGGCCGCCGCGTGTGCATGGTCGATTCCGGCCGGTTTGAGCGCGGCCTGCGCGGCCGGGACGCTGACATATTCGGCATAGGCCCTGCTTTCCCCGGCGAGACCTTCGGGGAAGCGCACCATCGCATAGACAGGGTCACCGACGGCGAAGCCCGCGACATCCTCCGCGACCGCCGCGACGACGCCCGAGATATCCGTTCCCGGGATCACGGGGAACGACACCGCCGGCCGCCATTCGGGCGGAAGCGCCGCATAGCCCTCGCGCAGATACCAGTCGGGCGGATTGAGCCCGACCGCGCGGACTCGGACGAGCACTTCCCCCGGCTTCACCCCGGGCCTGGGCGCATCTTCGTAAAGCAGCACCGCCGGCCCGCCGAATTCATGTTGCCGCATCGCCTTCATCATATCGCGCATTCGACTTCTCCTGGCGCACCTCTTTGCGCCCCGGCGGGATATAAGTCGCAGCTGGAGGTTGATAATCATGGCATATGTCGCTTCAATAATGCCATGAAGGAACAAATCGGTATCGATCGCCTGACAGGCCTGATCGCGTTCGCACGGGCCGGCTCGATGGGCAGCTACACCGCGGCGGCCCGCTCCCTGTCGATCTCCCCCTCCGCGGTGAGCAAAAGCATCCAGCGGCTGGAGCGCCATCTGGGATTGTCGCTCTTCACCCGCACGACCCGCTCGCTCACGCTCACGCCCGAGGGAGTCGAGATTCACCGGCGCGCCCTTCGGCTGCTGCGCGAGGCGGAGGAGATCGAGCAGGCAGCGATGACGGCACGCGCCGAACCGTCCGGCATGCTGCGGATCGCCGCGTCGCTGCCGATCGGCATCCATGTGATCGCCCCCGCCTTGCCGGCCTTCCGGGAGCGTCATCCGAAGGTGACGGTGGATCTGCGGCTGGACGACCGGATGGTCGACCTGATCGAAGCGGGGATCGACGTCGCGGTGCGCATCGGCGACCTGTCCGATTCGCGGCTGCTGTCCCGCCGGCTGGCGCCGCACCGGCTGTGTTGCTTTGCGTCGCCCGCCTATCTGGCGGCCCGCGGCACCCCGGCGCATCCGGACGAATTGGAGAGACATGACACCGTCAACCTGCGCTACCAGAGTACCGGCCAGAGCTTCCGCTGGCCCTTCCGGATCGGTCGCGGCGAGATCGAGACGATACCGCGGTCCGGGATCGTCGCCGACGCGAGCGACGCCGTGGCGGCGGCGGTCGTGGCGGGCGGCGGCATCGGCATGATCGCGAGCTTCATCGCCGCACCCCATGTCGCGCGCGGCGAACTGGTCCCGGTGCTGGCCGCCTTCGCCGTCGAGCGGCGCAACGTCACCGCCGTATGGCCCGAGAGTCGCCACGCGAACCCCGCCGTCCGCGCCTTCCTGGTTTCGCTGCAGGAGGCCTTCCGGGAGTCGGCGGAGCCGGCCGGCGCCTAGTGCTTCCGCGGCGGTGTCCGGGGCCGAACGACGGCGATCTAGTCGGGATCGGCGGAGCGTCGCACGGCGGGAGAGCCGCTTTCGGTCATCGGCGCGGCTGGGGTGAAGGGCTGGGCCCGCAGGCCGGGGAAAACATCCTCGATCGGCCTGGTGTCGGGCAGGATGTAGACATAGCCGCCCTTCTTGCGGAACAGCGGCTGCACGCGCCGGTTGTAGAAAGCCAGGGGCACGTTGATGCACCCGAAGGTGATGCGGTTGTCGTCCGGCGTGGGGGAGAGCATCCGCTGGCGCCGCCGCTCCTTCTTGCTGGCGCCAGGCGGGATCGGATGGAGCGCCACCGACGTGGCGTAATCGACCCAGAGCACCTTCTGCCGCCCGGCCGCCAATCCGTATTTCGCGAGGAAGCGCCCCGCCGGCGTCGTCTTTTCCGCAGGGCCGATCTCCGCCAGGTTCTTGCTGCCGATGCCGGGCGTCGCCTCATCCCCCACGGCGACCCCGATCAGGACCGGCGCCGTGCCGAGCGGCTTGCCCTTCGCGTCGAACAGCCGGAGCGCCGCATTCTGCTTGTCGATGATGATATAGGGCAGCGTGCGATTGTCGCGTGACGCGGCGACCCAATCGGCGACGCGCACAGCCGCCGCCGATGGGGTCGCCTCTTCGTCCGGTTGCGCGCTTGCCGGCGGCACCGGCGCCGGGCGCGACGCCCGCACGCCTTTTGCCCGATGCACGCTCTTCGCCTGGGCAGGCATGGGAGCGGGCAGCGCAAGCCCCGCGAGCGCCAGAAGGATCGTTATCATCGCTGGTGGCGCTCGACAGGATATGGTCGTCGCCCCCCGGCGGGGCCGACGCGGGAAATCACACTTCGCTCAGCATTGGCTGGCGTACGGCGTCAATTGCGCGGCCGCTTCCGCTGATTGTCCTTCATTCGCTGCTCGACGCCATCGACGCGGGCGCTGAGCTGATCGAGGCGCTGCCCATTGTTCTGCGCCTGCCCGGAGGCGGCCTGGGCCTGGGCCAGGGCCGACTTGGCGGTGCCGTCGGTTTCCTGCAGCCTGGTCTCGAGCGCATCGACGCGCTGGCTCACCGGCGCGATCTGGTCTCGCACATAGCCTTTGGTGGCGCAGCCACCCAGGCCCACTGCCCCAATCAGAACCACAAGCGCAGGGGCAATTTTCGTTACAGACGGCGACATCGCATTCTCCCAATGATCAACGAGACTCGGCAAACCCCGGCCGCGCGCGCCGGTTCCGGCGCTTCGGTCAGGCTGTGCATCGGTTTCGGTGAACGGAAGAAAACGGGGTCGTGGAGCCGGCAACCGGCGGCGCTCGATCGCCCGGCCGGTACGCCCGCTCGACATGCCCCTTGAGATCCTGCGGGTAGAAATAGACCGGGCGCAGATTGCCATCGGCATAGCGCTGCGCCTGATCGTTGAAATGCGGCGAAGCCGGATCGCCGCTCTCGCCGCCCGCCGTCACGGCCCAGGCGCGCAGGCGCGGGCCGAATTCGACCACCGCGACGAAGCTGTTGCCGCTGGTGCCGTAATAATCCTTCGTGTTCGGATAGGGCTTTGCGCCGAACGATGCGAGCGAGCCCCATTGCGCCGAGGTGAAGGGCACGGCGATGCCGGGCTTCGCGTCGTCGAAATGCGGCTCGATCGAATCGTCGAGCCGCTGGAAGCGATTGACCTTGCCCCAGGCAACGCGCCAGTCGCCGAAATCGCGCGTGAGGCGATCGACCGCCCGGGCCAGCGCGTCCAGCTTCGCCGCCGGCGTCACCTTCGCGGCGATATAGTCGGGCACGTTCGTCCGCTCGGCGCGGGCGAAGCCGCCGACGTCCTTCCACAAGCCATCGCCCCAGAAGACGGCGAGCGTGGTCGGCTCCGAGGTGGCGGCCCAGCGATAATCCCAGCCCTTGAGCAGCGCGATCGGCGCGGCGAGCGTCGCGCGGCGGGGGTCGCTGGCCGGCAGCGCCTCCCATGCGGCGACCAGTTGCGGGACCAGCGCGGCAAAGGCCGGAAGATAGCTGTCATAGGCAGCGGCGCGCAGCCGCTCGGGCGTGAAATCGTGCCGGTCCGCCAGCAGCAGATCGGCATGGGTGCCGCGCGCGTTCGGGCCGATCTCGTCCATGTAGCGCGGATAGTCCTTCGCCCTGGGGCTGTCCGGGCCGGCCGCCTGCCACGGCCAGTCATTGGTGTTCCTGGCCCAGCCGACGCCGGGATTGATCGCATTGGGCAGCGAGGCGATCGTGTGCAGGCCCTTCCAGTCCGTGGCGGGATCCGAGCCGTCGACCGCCCGGGTATAATCGAAGCGGTCGTCGCGGACCGGCACGAACTGGGGGTGGAGATAGGCGATCTCGCCCTTGCTGTCGGCGAAGAGCGTGTCGTTCGAGCTGTTCGCCTGGCGCGCGGCGACCTGCAGGTAGGATGCGAGGTCGGTCGCCCGGGTGCGCAGCCAGCTCTGCTCGAGCGCGGCGATCGGCCGCCACATCAGCGATTCGGCGATCCACTTGCCGTCGCGCTTCGCGACGATCGGCCCGTGATGCGTGCGCCAGGTGCTGAAGCTGCGCGTGCCCAGCGTGCCGTCCGGCCGGCGATAGGCGATGGTGACCAGCGTGCGCGTCACCGGGCGCAGCGCGGCGCCATAGCGATAGGACAGCCGGCCCGGCTGCCACACGAAGGTCTCGGCGAACTCGTCGACATTGTCGACGCCCGACGAGGTGTGCATCCAGCCGGCATTGGCATTGAAGCCCTGGTAGATGAAGAACTGCCCCCAGGTGGAGGCGCCATAGGCGTTGAGCCCCTCCCCGCTCGTCATCTGCAACTCGGAGCGGAAATAGAAGCTGGTGTGCGGGTTGATCAGCAGCAGGGCATGGCCATCGACCGTGTTCTTCGGCGCAATGGCGATGCCGTTCGAGCCACGCGGCTCGCGCGGGACGCGGCCGGCTTCCTCGTCGGTCATCGCGACCTGCCTGGTGCCGTACAGGCTTTCCAGCTCGGACAGCGAGATGCGCTCGATATCGCCGCCGATGCTGCCCTCCGTGAAGGACAGCGCCATCCAGGGCTCGAACCGGGTCAGCACCCGGGGGTGAACATTCGGGTGCGTGGCCAGATAATAGTTCAGCCCGTCGGCCCAGGCCTGCATCAGCGTGCGCAGCCAGGCGGGGCTTGCGCGATATTGCCGTCGCAGCACGACCGGATCGACATAGAGGCGCTGGCGCAGATCGGCCCAGATCGCCTTCTCGCCTTCCGCCTCGGCGGTGCGGCCGAGCGCCGTCAGATAGTTCGCCTCGATCCGCCCGAAATCGTCCTCGGCCTGGGCATAGATCGCGCCGAACACCGCATCGGCATCGGACTTGCCGACGACATGCGCGATGCCCCAGTCGTCGCGCGTGATGGTGACGCGCGCTGCCTGCGCCTTCCACGCCGCCATCCCGGCGGGCGCCGCCTGCGCGGTTGCGGGAAGGATCAGCAACGCCGCGACGAGGAGCGGGTTGCGCAGGCGAGGCTTGAGTCTATCCATGCACCAAGGGCTATCGGGCATGCGGACCCGCGACAAGCCGCGTGGCGCAGGAAGTGGGAGCAAGGCGAATGAAGTGGTGGTTGAGCGTGATGCTGCTGATCGCCGCCCCGCTCGCGGCGGCGGAACCAGAGGCGATCCTGCTGCGCCCGGCCCGGCTGTTCGACGGCGTCGACCCGGCGCCGCATCCCGGCTGGGAGGTACTGATCCGGGGCGACAAGATCGTCGCGGTGGGGCCGCACCTCGCCGTGCCCGCCGGCGCCCGCACGATCGACCTGCCGGACGAAACGCTGATGCCGGGCATGATCGAGGGGCACGGCCATCTGTTCCTCCATCCCTATGACGAGACCAGCTGGGACGACCAGGTGCTGCACGAGCCGCTGGCGCTGCGCACGGCCCGCGCGGTGGCGCAGGCGCGCGCGACGCTGATGGCCGGCTTCACCACCGAGCGCGATCTCGGCACCGAGGGCGCCGGCTATGCCGATGTCGGGCTGAAAAAGGCGATCGACCAGGGGATCGTGCCCGGCCCGCGGCTGATCGTCGCGACGCGCGCGATCGTCGCGTTCGGCGCCTATGGCCCCAAGGGCTTCGAGCCCGGCGTCGCGATCCCGCAGGGCGCGCAGGAGGCGAGCGGCGTCGATGCGATCGTGCGCGCGGCGCGCGAGCAGATCGCGGGCGGCGCCGATGTGGTGAAGCTCTATGCCGATTATCGCTGGGGCCCGGGCGAGCCGAGCCGTGCGACCCTGTCCCAGGCCGAGCTGACCGCCGCGACCGAGGCGGGGCACGATGCCGGCCGGCAGGTCGCGGTCCATGCCACGACCGCCGAGGGGATGCGGCGCGCGATCGCCGCCGGCGTCGACACGATCGAGCATGGCGATGGCGGCACGGCCGAGATCTTCCGGGCGATGGCGGCGAAGCATATCGCGCTGTGCCCGACGCTCGCGGCGTCGGACGCCGTGGCGCATTATCGCGGGTGGAACGGCGCGGAGCCGGCGCCGGCGGGGGTGGAGGAGAGCCGCCAGTCCTTCCGCCTGGCGCGCGCGGCGGGCGTGCCGATCTGCATGGGCGGCGATGTCGGCGTCTTCACCCATGGCCGGAACGCCCGCGAGATGGAACTGATGCAACAGGCGGGGATGCCGGCGGCGCAGGTGCTGATCGCCGCCACCTCGGGCAATGCGCGCGCGCTCCGGCTCGACGCCAGGCTGGGCGCGGTGAAGCCCGGGCTGCTCGCCGACCTGGTCGCGGTCAGCGGCGATCCGACCCGGGACGTGCGGGCGGTCCGCAATGTCGTGCTGGTGATCAAGGGCGGCGCGGTGGTGAAGGCGCCCTGAGCGGCGCGATCAGGCCGTCGCCGGTGCAATGCCTTCCCCCGAAGGCGGCACGGCATCGCGCAGGACGAGGAACGCCAGGCTGGCCAGCAGCATCGCCACTAACGCAAGCGCGAGCGCGACGCCATAGCCGCCGGTCGCATCGTGCAGCCGGCCGAAGCCGATGATGCCGGTCGCGGTGCCGAAGAGCGAGAGCATCAACAGGCTGCCATAGATTTCGCCATAGGCACGCAGGCCGAACAGGCGCGCGGCGAAAAAGGGCAGCAGGTCATGCTCCGCCCCGCTCATCATCCCCGCGACGAACACCGCGGCCATCAGCAGCGCGAAGCCCGGCACCGGCAGCTGCAACAGGCCGAAGCCGATCGCCGAGAAGGCAGCGGCGCCGGCCGCCACGGTCCTGGGACGGAAGCGATCGACCAGCAGGCCGATCACGAGCCGCCCGCAGATCTGCGACGTGCCGTAGCTGGCGAGCAGCAGCGCCGCCCATGCCGCCGCCAGCCCGCGATCGATCCCGAACGGCACGAGCTGGGTGACCAGCCCGACCGTCGCCATGTTGACCAGCATGACGCTCGCCGCGAGCAGCCAGAAGGAGCGCGTGCGCCGCGCCGCCGCGCCGTCCAGCCCCTCAGGGCGCGCCGCCTCGATGGGATCGGCCGCGTGGTGGACCAGCCGGGCCGGCGGGCGGCGGATGAGCAGCAGCACGATGGGCAGCGCGACCGCGACGAGGCCGGCCGCCAGCGCGAGGAAGCCGCCGCGCCAGCCCCAGGCGGCGATCACCAGCGCGAGCAGCGGCGGCACGGCGATCGTCGTCACTGACTGGCCCGAAGTCGCCACGCCAAGCGCGATCCCGCGATGGCGGACGAAGACGGCGGAGATCAGCTTGCCATGGACCAGTGCGCTGGTCCCGGGCACGGACAGTGCGACGCAGAGCATCAGCAGCTGATACTGCCACAGCACGCCGGCGAGCAGCGCCATGCCGCAATAGGCCGTGCCGAGCAGCAGCATGGCCGAGACGATCACGGCACGCACGCCGATGCGATCGGCCAGCCGCCCGATGAACGGTGCCGCCAGCGCGCCGGCAAGGCCGAGCCCGGCAGCGGTGGAAATCTCCCCCCGGCTCCAGCCGAAATCGGCCATCATGCCGGGCGTGAACAGGCTCGAGATATTCTGGAACAGCGCCGGCCCGGTCCCGATCCCGATCATCCCCGCCGCGACGAACCGCCAACCCCGGCGCCATTCGGAACGGTCGGCGCGGTCGAGCGGGGGCGGCATGTCCAACGGGCGGAATCCTCGGAAAGGCGGTCGCCACGAGCGCGGCGGCGGGAGCCTAGCGATCCGGACGCGGCGGCGGAAGGGCGCGCCATGTGCCGTCGCGCGGCCTCGTCATCTACTAATTTCCCGGGCCCATGCGATTGACGAAATGCAGGGCGCTGATCCCGCGTGAGAGCTTCAGCGTATAGGCATGCTCGAACTCCGCGCTGCCGTCGTCCGTATCCGGGGGCGTTTCCGCCAAGCGTGCAAGTGCGGCCAAATCAAACAGCCGTCGGGCCGGCGACTCTTCGGGAACCCGATCGACTTCGTCGCGAAATTCCGGGAGCGAGCGGCGCATGCTCGAATGCCGACCATAGCCTTGCCGGCCGATGCGCGCGTTGGCGAGCACCCCCGCTGGCACGTCGTTTCCGAAGGCGCGTCTGAATACCGCGCGGGCGTGGCCGCCCCGCAGGAATTCCTCATCAGGAATCGACAGGCAAAACTCGACAACACGTCGATCAAGCGTCGGATCGCGGACTTCGATCCCGCGCCGCAACCACACTGCTTTTTCATAAAGCGGCAGCAAGGTTTCCCGCATCAGCCACACGCGACGATCGGAGCTGCGCCCGCTCCCGCCATGCAGGATTTCGAGGCGTGGCGAATGCGGATCGAGAACCGCCAGGAACTCGGGCAACCGCTCACCGGCCACCGGAGACCAGCGCGGGGGCACCGCGTTCCAGGCAGGCTGCGGCGGTTTACCGGCAAGCTGTCGCAGGCGTTCCCATCGTGCCCCGCCCACCCATTTGCGCAGGATCGTCCGAATCAGACGTTCCCGATCGAGCGCAGGATGTCCGCCGCGCAGGCGCACCAGCCACCCGATCAGCCTGAGCCAATCACCCCGCTCGGCAAGCCGAAGCAGGAACGGTGCCCCATGATAGGAAACCGTCCAGTTGCCCCCGGTCGCCATCAGCAGGATTTCGGCACCGTCCGCCACTGCCTGGCGTTCGATCTCAGCGTACCACAGCGATATCGACGGCATGAGGCACGGGGCACCGACATAATCAAAGAAGAAATCGAAAGTCGGCATCAGCGATTCGCCGGGCGGAGTGATGCAGCGATGCCGGATATTGGCGTGGCGTCGCGCCACCGCCGCCGCCAACTCGGTCTCGTCGTCAAGCCAGCACGAATTGGTCGAGGGCGGATCGTCAGGCGCCGGCACGGCGGTATAGGCGTGCAGCGCACGGTTGTCGCGCTGCAGCCGATTCGCCGCGAGTGCGGTCACCACGCCGCTGTCGAAGCCGCCGCTCAGCGTCGTTGCGATCTGCTTTGGCGTGTCGACCGCAGCCTCCACCGCCGCGACGAGTCGCTCGCGTAGCCCTTCGGCATGGTCGTCAGGCCGCCGCCGTTCGGTCTTGATCTCCGCGGCATTCCAGAAACGGTGTCGGTGGACCCGATCGGGGGCGTCGAAACGGACGATCTCGCCTTTGCGCACACCTTCGATGCCGTCGAAGAAGCTCGGATTGTCCTGCGGATCGACGAGCAAGAGCAGTTCGAGCACGCGCTGCTCGTTGATGTGCCGCCCGATCTCCGGAAGCGCCGCCAGCGCATTGGGCAAGCTGGCAAACGCCACCCAATCGCGGCCGCAGTGGAAAAACAACGGCCGCAACCCTTGCGGATCGCGTGCGAGCACGAGTTGCTTGCGCCGACCCCGCCAGATCGCGAGCGCATAAGGGCCGACGATCGCGTCGAACACCCGCTCCTCGCAGCGGCTCCAACCCAGCGCGATCAGCTCGACGTCGGAGAGATTCGCTGCTGCCCCGCCCGCGATGCCGCAGCGCGCGAGGAACTCGGTCCGGTTGTCGATGCGTACATCACCGACGATGCTGAGGTCCGTTTCGAAGCGGGCATCCATCTTGGACGAAGCGAAGGATGAGCGACGAGGATGGGTCGTGCCACAAAACGCTACTTCATCAGCGGAAACGACTATCGCGCACTCGCCAGATATGCCGAGCGCGCGCGCAATAATACTACACCGTGCTTCGATGTCGCCGCGAGTCGACCATGCCGTTACACCGGCAATGGCGCGGGACATCAATTGCTTAGCTGGCCGTCGTCACACCGTCGCCTGCAGCACCAGCGCCTGCAGCGGTGATCGCCGCGATGTCGGTTTCGACGATCTGCGGCACGGTCCAGACCGGCTTGGCCGCAGCGGTGTCTTCAACGATCCCGTCGATGAAATTGCGGTCCATAACATTTCCCTAGATCAGAAGGCGTATCGCCCTACGCAATCTTTTCTACCTGCCGAATTTTCTGTCGCATTGCAACAAAATTGCGCCCCGAACTGGAGTCAATCATGCCGCCGCGCCGTGCAAAACAAGGACTGTCGGCAGCTTTACGGCGGAGGACCGGTGCCATACTGCAACACGGAACCTCATTTGGGCAGTGGAGTGGATGAACTATTGGTACCGGGCTTACGGCCTGACACTGCAATCGGAGATAGCATGTCCCGAATTGCCCGAAATCGATGCGACGACTTCCCCTGATGTTGTAATCCGGCTGGTACAATCAATCGCGTCGATGACCGGAAGCAACGAGACCCATTTCTCCGATATCGCGGATGTGGCGCTGTTTCGTATCGAAAAAGGACGCGAAATTCTCGTCCATCCGACGGTCGGCGCGCGCGAGGAGGACGTTCGGCAATATCTCTATGGCGTCGGGCTGACCGCGATCCTTTATCAACGCGATGAATCGCCGATCCATGCAGGGGCCATCGCATGGGGCGGCCAGGCACACCTGTTCTGCGGTGAATCGGGAGCGGGCAAATCGACATTGATGACGCAGCTGCGCCGCCGCGGCGTGCATGTGCTGTGCGACGATGTCGGTGTGATCCGGCAGGGCTCGGACGCGATCGTTCGCTTTTACCACGGCGTGCCACGCGTGAAGCTGTGGCGCGACGCGCTGACGCATTTCGGGATCGGCACGGCAGCGCTGCAGCGCGATTTGACGCGACTCGACAAGTTCCATGTGCCGCTGGACGTCGTGGCGTTCGACGCACTGCCGCTGGGATCGGTCTTCAATCTACAACCCCGGCGAGACGTCGACCCACCTGCGATCGTCGCGCTTTCGTCGAGGGAGACCCTCGAAATGCTGTTGCGCAACACATATCGGCCGCGGTTGCTCAGGCAGCTGGGTAATCCGGGGCACCATATGATGCGTCTGGTCGCGGCGGCCGGACAAGCCTCCGGATTTGAATTCCACCGGCCGTGGAATCTTGATCGCCTCGATGCCTGCGGCGACACGCTTGTCTCGCATCTGGCCACCACAATCCCGACCGGAGCAGCAGCATGATTTCAGCCAGCGATACGATCGTCCGCGACGAAACAACGCTGGTCAGCGCGCTGGATGACGAGTTGATCATCATCGACATCGCCAAAGGCAAATATCTGGCGATCGACCGAATCGGCGCGGCGATCTGGGAAGCGATCGCGCAGCCCGTCGCAGTGGAAACGCTGGTCGACGGACTGGCGGATCGCTACGCCGCGCCGCGCGAGCAGATCGGCAGCGACGTGCTGGCGTTCCTGGATAATTTGGCGTCCCGGGGCTTGGTCCGGATCGTTGCCGAGTGATCCTGGAAGACAATGAAGTTGCCCTGGCCGAGGCGCGGTTCGATCGACCGCCCGAACCACTGCGACGGTTCGGGATCATCGCCGCCAGCGCGCGGACCGGATCGCACCTGCTCTGCCGATTGCTGCGCCAGCTCGGTCGCGGCGTTGCCCTCGAATATTTCTACCCGCGCTATCGCCACGCGTTCGAAGACCGCTGGCAGGCGTCCTCGCCCGGCGACTATCTCTCGGCGATCATTCGCAATCGCACCGCGGGCGGGGTTTGCATCGTCAAATGCCTGCCCCGGCAATATATGGCGTTGCGCGGGTCGATCGAGCAGGTCGCGGCGTTGCCGGATCCCTTCATCATCCACTTGTGGCGACGCGACAGCCTGTCGCAGGCGATCTCGCTGCGGCTGGCCGTGCAGAGCGGCTTCTGGAATTTCACCCCGGGGCCGACAACGCAGCCCAAAGGTGCGATCGACATCATGGATCTGGACGCACTGCGCGCCACGCGCCGACAACTCGTGGTCGACGAATTGCTGTGGCGCGGCTGGCTGCGGGAGAGCGGATGGCCGGTCATCCATGTTTGCTATGAAGATCTGATCGCCGATCGCGGGGCAAGCCTCCAGCGTCTGATCGGCTGGCTCGAACCGGGAGCCACGCCGGGCCCGCTGCCCGAATTGCCCGAACCGGCGACGCCCTCGGCGCTACATGCCCGGCAATCGCTGAACATGGCGCAACGCGCCGAACTGGCTGCCGCCTATCGCGCCCAGTTCGGCCATTCGGACCCGCTGCCTGACCCCTGATGCGGCAGTACTGAAAATCCGCTTGGGCGGGCACCTGCGCGATGGGCGTCCCACATCAGCTCGAACGCCGTTTCAAGCTGGCGGGTATGGCGCCGCGCATCGAACAGGGGGAGCGTCGTGCGCCCCGCGACCAGATGGCGGCGCAATGCGGCCAGGCGCGGGCGATCATGGACCAGCGCCAGAATGATCGCCTCATAGCGGTCGAGGTCGGTCGCCACGAGTTCGCACAGCCCCGCCGCACGCAGCAGGCTTGCGCTGACGCGAGCGGCGAAGGCATTTCCCAGCAGCCCCACCATCGGCACGCCAGACCACAGCATGTCGCTGCCTGTGGTGTGCGCGCCATAAGGCGCGGTATCGAGCGCGAGATCGGCGAGCGGCAATCGCGCCTGATGTGCTTCTGGGGTCAGCCAGGGCGCGATGACGATGCGATCGGGGGCAACACCGTGGCGCACGGCCACGTCGCGAAAGCGCGGGCCGGGATCGGTGCGCGGATGATCGAGCAGCCACAGCACGGCTTCGGGCGCGGCACGCAGCACCGCCATCCAGCGCGCGAACACGGGCTCGGATATCTTGGTGGTCGTGCAGAAGCAGGCGAGGACCAGCGCCTCCTCCGGCAAGCCGTGCGCGGCCCGGTCGACCGCGAGATCGGCGGCCGGAGGCGTGGGCGCGTCTCGCAGGTTCGGCTGGTAGCAATCAGGCAGGAGCACCGGTGCCTCGCTTACCTGCCGGATCATTGCCGGGCCAAGCACGATCGGATCGCCGATGATGTAATCGACGCTCGCCATGCCCATCGTCCCCGGGAAGCCAAGATAGTTGACGACGATCGGGGCCGGGCGGGCGTGCAGGATTTCGCATCGGCCACCATGGGTGTATCCGGACAGGTGGACGAGAATGTCGACTCCATCCTGTCGGATCGCTTCGACGATCGCTTCGGGCGGTGCGTCGTGCAGATCGCGATAGCGATCGAACGCCGCCAGAAACCGTTGGTGCAGCGCGGAGCCATCGCCGGCAAGTGTTCCATAGCCGAGGACTTCGAACCGGGTCCGATCATGGCATTCGACCGGCCCGATCGCGAGTTGGCCGAGAGCGTGTTCGCGGAAATCCCCCGAAACATATCCAATCCGTATCCGCCGATCTGAAGCGGCCGGGCGCTCCGGCAGGGGAGTGATCGAGGCCATCGTGCGATACTGTTCTGCCGCACTCGCCGCCGCCCGGGCCAGCGCCGCGGGATCGTCCAGCAGGAAATGCAGATCAAGCGGAGAGGCGATCTTGCCCCCGGAGCCAATCATCGCTGCGAAGTCCGGCAACGCGCAACGCCAGTCGGCCTGCTCGCGTTGCCGTATCGCGAGCCGCGCTGCAAGACCGGCATGATCAGGATAACGTGCGATGCCCTCGCGCAACAGCCGCAGGCACCGGTCGGCCGGTACGCCCCTGCGCCAAAGCGCCCGTTCCAGATCGATCACCATCCGCGGGCCGTTCTCGGCGATGTCGCCGCGAGGGTGTATTGTCATGGGTTCCTGCTCACCGACTGCACGATGGAACAGCGGCATAGCCGATTGCATGAGCCTTCGCAGGCTCCACATTCAACGCAACCGGCGGATCCTGCCGCGCCGGGCAGCGACATGAGCCAGTGTCGGCGCTCAGCGCGCTCGCGGCAGGTTGGACGTTACCAGACCATGGTTGGATTCGCCCGGAGTTCTTGCTCACAGATAGGTGCCGACGAACCCACAGCACGCGGTGGGGCACGATCTGCCAACACAGCACGCCTCCACTCATCCGGCTCCGGATGCCCTGTTAACGGGTCGTCCAGCCAGCTAGCGAATCCAGATCCTAGTGCAGCGCGTGGGCGGCCTGGGTCCTGCCACGGGTCGTCGCCGCAGCCGGCAGCGCCCGGGCGGGCCGCGCCGCCGCGCCGCGATCGCCGCTGATCGTGAAGTGGCCGGCCTGCTCGGCGAGCAGGGTCACCTCGTTCGACAGGTTGCGGGCGGCGGCCGAAGTCTGCTCGACCATCGCCGCGTTCTGCTGGGTGGCCTGGTCCATCAAGCCGACCGCATTGCTGATCTCGCCGACGGCCGAGGATTGCGCCTTGTTGTCGCTCGCCATGCCCGCCAGCAGCTTGTGGACTTCGCCGACATTGCCGGAGATGTTGGTGAGCGCGCCATCGACCTTGTGGACCATGCCGACCGCCGCGCCGATATCGGTCTGCGTCGCGGTAAGCTGATCGCGCGCGCGGCCAGCCTCTTCCTCGGCGCGCATCGCCAGCGCCGACACCAGATCGGCGACCACGGCGAAGCCGCGCCCCGCCTCGCCGGCACGGCCCGCTTCGACCGCGGCGTTCATCGCCAGCACGCGCGTCTGGAACGCGATCTTGTCGAGCCCCTCGATGACATTGTCGATGCCCTTGGCGCTCTCCGCCACGCGGCCCATCGCCTGGACGGCCTCGTCAGTGACCGACCGACCGCCGGCCACTGCCTCGATCGCCTCGTCGGCACGCTCGACCGTGCGCCCGGCCGACGCCGCGGTGGCCTTGAGCCGCTCGTCCATCTGCGCGATCGCCGCCGAGGTCTGCTCGATGCTCGCGGCGTTGCTTTCGGTGCGGCGCGCAAGATCCTCGGATGCCTGGGCGATCTCGCCGGCGCCGGCGCGGATCGTCGTCGCGCTTTGCGCGACCGAGCCGATCAGCGCGCGGAGATTCCGGATCGCTTCGTTGTAATTGCCTTCGAGCGCCGCGAAGGAAGCCGGAAGCCCGGACAGATCCATCGACAGATCGCCCGCGGCGAGCGTGGCAAGCGCGCCGGCGAGCGAATCGATCGCTGCAGTACGCTCGACCTGCGCTTCCTCGAAATAGATCGACACCGACAGGTCCATGTCGAGCAGCGCGGCCTTGACGATCGCGATGCTCGCTTCCTGCGCGCTCGGGATCCGGAACAGGCTCAACAGGCGGCGCAGCGGCGAATGCTGCCGCGCAATGCCCTTGAGCAGGTCTTCGAGCACGAGCGCATAGGCGCCGATATACCAGCGCGGCTCAAGGCCGATCCGGGCGTGGACTGACCCGACCCGCCGGACGCTCGAATAGAATTCCTCGTCGAAACGGGCGCCGGCGATGCGCAGCCAGTGCGCTTCCTGCGCCGCCTTGGCCTGGGCCATGTGCCGGTCGTCCCGGAAGAAGGCGCTGGTGGCGGGCGTAAGCCGGGCCTGGGCATAGAAGCGATCGAGGGCGCGGCCGATGATCTTGCGGACGAAGGGCTGGAGACCGGCAAGCCTGGCACGCTGCGTGTCGCTGAAGGCCATGAAGGCCAGGCGGGTGCTGATTTCTGGGTTGGACATGGAATGCGGGAACCTTTGCAGCAGGGCCGGCGCGCCTCGCCGACGATCACCCTCGTAATTATAGGATGGTCGACCGAAACCCCGATGATGTTGGGGAAGAAATGACGCGCCAGCCCGTTGCGGCGGGCGCTCTCTGGCCCGGCGAAAGCGATAGGTGACCACCGGGCAGGCCGCCGCTACGCAAGCTGATTCCGACCTTCGCCGCGGAACGACGTTCCCGCGGTCAGCCGCCGAACGGCATCAGCCGCACGGCTTCCGGAAGGGTGGCGCCGGCCACCCCATCCGCCCCGTCGAGCCGGGCGACGATTGCGCGCAGGATGATCGCCAGCACGGCGCCGTCGGGCGCATGGCCGGCATCCCTGATGACGAAGGCCGCGCCGGGCTTGTGCGCCGCATCCGCCACCCTGGCGAGCTGCTCGCCCTGCTGCCACGGCACGGTATCGTCGGCGGTGCCCTGGATCAGGAAGAATGGCTCGTCGATCTTCGCGATCGCCGCTTCATTGTCATATTCATCGGGCACGGCGGCGCGGAGGAGCTTGGGTGCCATCGCGCGCAGCCGGGTGAAGGCACCGATGGTGACCAGCGCGTCGAGATGCCGGCGGGTGGCGAGCCCCAGCGCAACGGCCCCGCCCAGGCTGTGGCCGATCACGATCAGCCGGCCGGTGCCGGCGAGCGCGAGCGCGCGACCGTAAAAGGCGTCCGCATCGGCGGCGAGCCCGGCCTCGCTCGCCTTGCCCGGATTACCGCTATATTCGCGATATTCCGCCGCGACGATGCCATAGCCCTCCTCCAGCAGCGGGGCGAACCATTGCACCGACCGCTTCGCGCTGGAGCCGTTGCCGTGAAAGACGAGCAGGGTCGGCTTGCCGTCGCGCGGGGGTATCTCGATACCCCTGAGCGACAGGCCGTCGGCGGCCAGCACCGTATCGAGCGTGGCGGCGGCGGGAAGCCCCGCCAGGTCGAGCGGCGCCTTTGGCGCGGGATAGATGCGGCCATGGACCTGCGCCGCCGCCGGTGCGGCAAGGAGCAGGCACGGCAGCACGGCGCAGAGGAGGCGATTCATGGCCGCGATCGTAGCGCGGCACCGCACGCCGACAAGGCGGGAAAGGCGCCGGAATGAGGCGAACAGGCGCACTGCCATGCCCGGGGGGAGGCCGGCCGGCACCGCCATGCCGCGATCCCGGCGCTTCAGGTCTTCCCGATGCCGCTCAGAAGCGCATGGTGAGCACCATCGGGATCGCGTCGTTCGAGACGTCCCCGGTGACGCGGTGGAGATGCTGCTTGAGATAGCCGATCTCGACATCAGCCTGCGGCGAGACCGGCACCGAGACGCCGACAAAGGCGCGCAGCTGATCGAAGGTCGTGCGGGTGGCGCTCGTCCGGTTGAGCGTGATGTACAGTTCGCCCCACGCCACCAGCGCGGGCCCGCGCGGGGCCAGGGGCATGGCGAGGCGCAACTGCTCGCGCACGCGCCAGGCGGTGCCGTCGGCGCCGCGGATGAAGCGCTGCTCGAGGCGCGTCCTGGTCGACAGCTGCACGCCCGCCACCCGCCCCATCGCCCAGTTCAGTTGCTCGACGGCCTGGTTCTCGATCCCGGCGGGCGCGCCGGGATGATAGGTGGTGACGCGGACATAGCCCGCCCAGGCGACGATGCCCGCACCGAGCGGCCGGCCGAGCTGGAAGCGCGCCTCGAGCTGGGACGGGCGGGCGCTGTCCGACACGACGCGGTTGATGATCTCGACCGACCCCAGCCATTTTCCCGCCACCGGCACGCTGGCGATGATCGTTGGCCATGGCTGGATTTCTTCGCGCGCCAGCGCTTGGGACGGGAGCGCCAGCGCCTGCCCAACGGCCAGGGCGAATCCGATCGGGGCGGCGGGCGTGCGCATCTCGCCCGGCCTCTAGGGAATGTTTCACTTTTGTGACACTAAAAATGCAGGGGGTATTCCGCACTGCCTTCGGCCCGGTCCCCGAGACGCTGCGCCAGGGTCACCAGCGGCGGTAGTGATATCCCCCGCGATAGCCGCGATACGGGCCATAGGGCCGGCCATAGCCGTAATGGCGATAATACCAGCCGTGATAGGGGTAGGGGCGATAGCTCCAGCGCCCGTCATAGAAGACCCAGGGCCGATACCAGCCCGGCGCGGCATAATAATAGGGGCCGGCGTCGCCCTCATAATAGAAGGCCGGCGCGTCGTTGCGCACGACATAGCCCGGGGGGCAGCCGGGGCTGGTGTCGTTGCGGCTCGAATCGCCGATCGCCGCCCCGCCGGCCGCGCCTGCGATGCCGCCGATAAAGGCGCCCGCGCCGCGATCGTGCCGGCCGGCGACGCTCGAGCCGAGCAGCGCGCCGAACAGGCCGCCGATCACCGCGCCGGCGGTGGCGTTGCTCCGCGCCTTGATGCAATAGCGCTGCGACCAGTCCTCGGCATAGGCTTCGTAGCGGCGATCCTCGTCGGCCTGCCGCGCATCCTCCTGGTCGTCCTCATAGCCGGGCGGCGGCGGGGGCGGCTCCGACCCGTCATAGCCCGGCGGCGGCGCCTCGTCCTCGCGATAGGCGGGCGGCGGCGGCGGATCGCGATACTCCCGTCCGGGCGGCGGCGGATAATCCTGCGCCGCGGCGAGCGAGGCCGAGACGGGGGAGATCGCCGTCACCAGCGCGACCAGGGCACAGGTGGTTCGCCGGAAGGAGCTGGACATCGGGCACATCCTTTCACCGCAATTTCTACCGCAATGCGCGTGGCGATGCGCCCCTGCCCGTGAACCATTGCTGACCGGCGCGGCGCCAGCGCCACAATCCGGGCCGCCAGCGCGCCATGGCCGGTTGTGCCCGCCGCCGGGCACGCTAAGCGGGAAGCATGCCAGCACAGATCGATCCGTTCCACGCCATCGCCATCAGCCGCACGGCGCACCGGCTCGCCGCCGAGGGGCGATCAGTGATCCATATGGAGTTCGGCCAACCTTCCACGGGCGCGCCGGCCGCTGCGATCGCAACGGCGCACCGAGTGCTCGACAGCGACGGCATGGGCTATTGGGAAAGCGCGCCGCTGAAGGCGCGGATCGCGCGGCATTATGCGGAGCGCTACGCCGTCGCGATCGATCCCGAGCAGGTGGTGCTGACCTGCGGCGCCTCGCCCGCCCTGGTGCTCGCGCTCTCCTGCCTGTTCGCGCCGGGCGACCGGGTGGCGTTCGCGCGGCCGGGCTATGTCGCCTATCGCAACACGGCGAAGGCACTGTATCTCGAACCGGTCGAGATCGCGTGCGGCGCGGCGGAGCGATTCCAGATCACCGCCGCGGCGATCGCGCGGCTCGAGCCGGCGCCGCAGGGGCTGATCCTCGCCAGCCCGGGCAACCCGACCGGCACGATCATCGCGCCGGACGAACTGGCCGCGATCGCTGCGGTGTGCCGGGCGCGCGGAATCCGGATCGTCTCGGACGAGATCTATCACGGGCTGAGCTATGTCGGCGGCGCGCGCTCGGCGCTGCAGGAGGCGCCCGACGCGCTGGTCGTCAACAGCTTCTCCAAATATTTCAGCATGGCGGGCTGGCGGCTCGGCTGGCTGATCGTGCCGCCGGCGCTGATCGACGCGGCGCGAGCGCGGATGGGTAACCTGTTCCTCACGCCGCCGTCGCTGGCGCAGCATGCCGGGCTGGTCGCGTTCGATTGCCGCGACGAGCTCGAAGGCCATGTCAGCACCTATGCGCGCAACCGCGACCTGCTGCTCGCCGCCCTGCCCGCGCTCGGCCTGAAGCGGATCGCCCCGCCCGACGGTGCCTTCTACCTCTATGCCGATATCGCGCACCTGACTCACGACAGCATGGGCTTCTGCATGCAGCTGCTGCTCGACACCGGGGTGGCGACGGCGCCCGGGATCGATTTCGATCCGGTCGAGGGGCATCATTTCATGCGGTTCAGCTTCGCGGTGTCGACCGACCGGATCGAGGAGGCGCTGCGCCGGATCGAACCATGGTTCGCGGCGCAGGCCCCATCGGTTCTTCCGGATGCCGGGCTGCTTCCAATGGCGGGCAAGGACCTATGAGGGAGCGCGACGGGTGATGCGAAGGGGAATGACGATGCGATGGTTGTTGGCGGCGACGGCACTGGCCATCGGCTTCACCACTACACCGGCCGGGGCCGAAGTGCGGCCGGACCAGGCCGCGTTCCGCGCGCTCTACAAGGAGCTGGTCGAGACCAACACCAGCCTGTCGAGCGGAAGCTGCACGCTTGCCGCCGAGCGCATGGCCGCGCGGCTGAAGGCGGCCGGGTTCAGCGACAGCGAGGTGAGGCCGTTCGGCGTGGCGGACCATCCCAAAGAGGGCGGGCTGCTGGCGGTGCTGCCCGGCACGGACCCCAAGGCCAAGGCGATCCTGCTGCTCGCGCATCTCGACGTGGTCGAGGCGAAGCGGGAGGACTGGACGCGCGATCCCTTCGTACTGGTCGAGGAGAATGGCTGGTTCTACGGCCGGGGCGCCTCCGACGACAAGGCGCATGCGGCGATCTTCACCGACACGATGATCCGCCTGAAGCAGGCCGGCACCAGGCTGCGCCGGCCGATCAAGCTGGCGCTGACCTGCGGCGAGGAGGCCGACGAGGCGTTCAATGGCGCGCACTGGCTGGCGACCGAGCACAAGGACTGGATCGACGCCGCCTTCGCGCTCAACGAAGGCAGCGTGGGCATCCGCGACGCCTCCGGCCGGCAGGTGTCGCTGGGCATGCAGGCGGGCGAGAAGGTCTATCAGGATTTCCGCATCGAGGCGACGAACCCCGGCGGGCACAGCAGCCGCCCGCGCCCGGACAACGCCATCTACAGCCTGGCCGAAGCGCTGGTGCGGATCGGCCGGTACGAATTCCCCGTCCAGTTCAACGATACGACCCGCGCCTATTTCAGCGAAACCGCAAAGCTGACCGGCGGGGAGACCGGCGCGGCGATGACCCGCCTGCTCGCCAACCCGCAGGACGCCGCCGCCAACGCGATCGTTTCCAGGGACGCGACCTATCATTCGATGCTGCGCACGACCTGCGTCGCGACCCGACTCGACGGCGGCCATGCCAACAATGCGCTGGCGCAGCGGGCCGGCGCGAACGTCAATTGCCGGATGTTTCCGGGCAGCACGATCGCCGATGTCCAGGCCCAGCTCGTCGCGGCGATCGGCGATCCGCAGATCAGCGTGAAGCCGGTCGGCGCGCTCAGCCCGACGCCGCCCGCCCCACCGCTGACGCCCCTGGTCTATGGCACCGCGCGGGCAATCGCAGCCAGGCATTTTCCGGGCGTGCCGATGCTCCCGGCGATGTCGACCGGCGCGACCGACGGGCGCTTCCTGAACGCGGCCGGGATCCCGACCTATGGCGTGCCGGGGCGCTTCTCCGATCCCGACGGCAATGGCGTACACGGCCTGAACGAGCGCAAGTCAGTCGCCGGCCTCTATGCCGAGCGCGATTATCTGTTCGACCTGATCCAGGCCTATGCGGCGTCGAAGGACCCCGCCGAGCGGCCCGATGGGGCGCGGAAGTAAGACTTTCCCAACCTGATCGCGCCATAGCGTTAAGCATGACGGGAACAGGAGACTCATACCGCGCGGTCGCGGCGTGGCTGCGGCTGATCCTGATCGGTATCGTCGCCTGCTGGGCGGTCCCTGCGGGCGCCGCCACATTGCGCCTCGAAGGGTCGCTCTGCCACGCCGTCACCGCGGTGCAGCAGCCCGATACCGTGCTGCCGTCGCTTCGCTTCGCCTGCGGCGGATCGCCGCGCGACTATCAGCAGGACAGCCTGTGGCTGCGCGCCGACCTGCGGCGCCTGCCGGTCGACCGCAACGACGTGGTCCTGATGGTCCATCATTCGCGCTTCGACCGGCTCGGCGTGACCTTTTCCTATGCCGATGGCAGCGTCGAGCGGCAGGAGGTGCGCAGCGGCGACTATGGATCGCACTGGCGCGCCGGCGGACAGATCGCCTTCGAGGCGCCGGTACACGTCGCGCCGCTCGTCGCGGTGACGCTGCGCTTCGACAAGCTGGCGAGCGAGGGGCTGCTCCGCGCGCGCCTGCTCAACCGCGGGGACAGCGGCGCGCAGTCGGCGGCGCTGGCGGCCCTGATCGGCGCGGCGCTGACCCTGCTGGCGATCGCGGCGCTCTACAACCTGTCGCTCGCCATCGCGGTCCGCCGCCAGTTCCTCGCCTGGCATGGCGGCTGGGCCGCCTGCATGTTCCTGTGGGGGCTGATCTGGTCGCAGCTGCACCTGCTCGCCATTCCGGGCGCCGCCGGGACGCTCTCGGCCCAGGCCTGCACCTTCCTCGCCTGCCTCGCGGTGCCGCTGGCGACGACGAGCGTCGTCACGTCGCTCGGCGGCGACGCGCTCCCGCGCTGGGCAAAGGCCCTGACCTGCGCGCTGGGCGGCGCGGTCGGGCTGTGCGGCATTCCCCTCACGCTGTTGCGCAGCGCAGCGATCGAGTCGGTGGGAAGCGTGGCGAGCATCCTCATCCTGGCCGCACTCGTCGCCGTGGCCGGGTGCCTCGCCTGGGCCTGGCGCCGGGGCAGTGCCGAGGCGCGGGACTTTGCCGGCGCCTGGTCGCTGCCGATGGTGACGCTCGCGGTGATCCAGATCGTCAATATCGAGGGCAGCTTCTGGGGCGGCGGATCGAAGATCGTCGTGCTGTTTGCCGCCGCCTGGCAGACCCTGTGGCTGTCGGTCGCCGCGACCCGGCGGTTCGCACAGCTGCGCATCGAACGCGACCGGGCCCGTGCCGGCGAAGCGCAGGCGAGCGAACTGGCGCGGCGCGATCCGCTGACCGGCCTGCGCAACCGGCGCGGCTTCGTCGATACGATCGGGCCGCTGCTCGACCAGGCGCGCGCGGGCGCCAGCCCGGTCGCCCTGCTGCTGATCGATATCGACCGGTTCAAGTCGATCAACGACGTCCATGGCCATGAAGCCGGCGACATGGTGCTGATCGGCATCGCCCGGCGGCTGCAGCGCTGGGATGGCGCGCTGTGCGCCGTCGCGCGGCTCGGCGGCGAGGAGTTCGCGCTGCTGATCGCCGGGCTCGACAGCTTCGCGCTGGCGCGCTTCGCCGACAGCGTCTGCCAGGAGATCGCTGCCTGCGATCACCGCGCGGCGATCGGCGCGCGCGCGGTAACCGCCAGCATCGGCGTCGCCGAAGCGCAGGGACAAGGCGATTTCCAGCAGCTCTACCGGCTCGCCGACCAGGCGCTCTATGCGGCCAAGCAGGCAGGCCGCAACCGGGTGGTGGTGCGCCGCTTCACCGCGATCGGGGCGCCGCCGCCGGCTCCGGTTGCGGCGGCAGGGGGCCTTTGCTGAAGCCGGCCTTGCGGAAGCGCGCCGCTACGCTGCCTGGAGGAAGCGCAGCGCGGCGGCCGTCGGCGGCGCGAAGGCGAGCGGCCCGATCAGCACCTCGCTGAGCAGGACCGCGGCCACGCCCCAGCGATAGGCAGGGTGCACCCGGCGCCGCGTGACCAGATCGAAGACCGGGCCGGCAAAGAGGAACAGCGCGATCACCCCGAACATCACGAGCGGGGCGGCAGCCCCGAAGGAGCCCATCGGCAGCAGCCGCCCGAGGCCGGGGCCGAGGATCGAGACGGTCGCGCAGAGCATCAGCCGCTTGTGCCACTCCGCCTTGCGCCGCAGCGCCACGCCGGCCGCGACGAGACCGCCGAAGGCGAGGATGCCGAGCAGGTTCATCACCAGGAACACGCCCGGCGGAAAGAAGATCGGCACCCGGTGGTAGCGGATCGCGAACAGCGTCGCGGCGACGCCCATGATCACCATCGCCGCGGCGAGCCCCGCGCCGAGCACCCCGATCCGGCGATGCAGCTCGACCGAACCCCGGGCGACGAAGGCCGGCTGGGCCACGAACAGCAGCACCCACAGGGTGAACACGGCGCCATGGATGTGCAGCAACAGGGGAAGCCCCGGCACTGGCGCGAAATCATCCGGCACCGTCTGGGAGAATCCGCCCACGAAGACCGCGGCCATGAGCAGCGACATGATGAGGTAGAAGGAACGTCCGGCGGTTCTCGCCGGCTGTCGTCTCGCGACCATCGTCGTCATCGGCGTCCCCCCCGGGTAACAAGCGTCGATCACCGGGCACCGGACGGTGCCGACGGCGACCGGATCATAGCGCAATCCGCCCGCCCTTTCCAGCCGCGCGACGACGCCGCCGGCGGCGGATCCCTCCGGGCGCCGGGCGCACCCGCAAGATTGGCAATTGCCAACTTGAACCCAGGCGCCACAGTACCGCCTGTTCGAACACCGCGCGGCCGGATCGGCGCCGCATCGCAAGGGCCGCTACCCCGTGAGACTGCTGCTGCTCGAAGACGACCGGGAGACGCGCGAGCATATCGGCCGGCTGCTGCGCGCGGCCGGCCATGCGGTGGACGATTGCGCCGACGGCGAAGACGCGATCCTGCTTGCGTCGGGCAACAGCCATGCCGTGCTGATCCTCGACCGGATGGTGCCGGGGATCGACGGGCTCGGCACGCTGAAGGCGCTGCGCGCGGCGGGGATCCAGACGCCGGCGCTGTTCCTGACCGCGATGGACAATGTCGACGACCGGGTCGAAGGGCTGGAAGCCGGGGCGGACGATTATCTGGTCAAGCCGTTCGCGGCATCGGAACTGCTCGCCCGCGTCGCTGCGCTCGGCCGGCGACCGCCCGTCGGCGGGGCGGTCACCCGGCTCGCGGTGGACGACCTCGAAATCGACCTGATCACGCGGGCCGTGACGCGCGCCGGGACGCGGATCGACCTGCAGCAGCAGGAATATAAGCTGCTCGAATATCTGATGCGACATGCCGGCCAGATCGTGACGCGCACCATGCTGCTCGAGAATGTCTGGTCGTTCCATTTCGACCCCGGCACCAACCTGATCGAGAGCCATATGAGCCGACTGCGCGCCAAGGTGGACCGCGGCTTTGCGCACGCGCTGATCCAGACCGTGCGCGGCGCCGGATACCGGATCGATGCGCGCGCCTAGCCCGCTTCGCAGCGGCGCGTTCCGCTTCGCGCTGATGGTCGCCGCCGTCTTCGCGATCGGCACCGTCGCGCTGCTGGCGATGGTCGAGCATGAAGTGAGCGGCTATGCGACCGAGGTGCTGAGCGACACGATCGCCGCTGAATCGCTGACGCTGCGCAGCGCCGTGGGCACGGGCCCCAGCAGCGGGATCGCCGCGTCGATCGTCGCGCGCGACAAGGGGCTGCGCGAGCATCAGCCGCGCTATCTGCTGGTCGACCGCGCCGGCCGCCGCCTGGCGGGAAGCCTGCCGGCGGGCACGGCGCAACCGGGCTGGCACAATCTGCGCATTCCGCATCCCGATCCGGCGAACGAGGACGGGGCGAAGACCATGCCGCTGCTGGCGCTGGGCACGCGGCTGCCCGACGGTGCGATCCTGGTCGTGGCGATCGACACGTCCGACCTGAAGGAGCTGCGCCACGGCCTCCTCGCCACCACGGCCGGCTTCGGCCTGGTCGTCACGCTGCTCGCCGCGATCGGCGGGCTGGTGGTGGGATCGCTCTTCCTGCGCCGGCTCGACCGGGTCAACCGGTCAGTCGAGCGGATCATGCGCGGCAGCATGGCCGAGCGCCTGCCCGCGATCGGCATGAGCCCCGAGTTCGACCATCTCTCGGCCAACCTCAACCGCATGCTCGACCGGATCGAGGCGCTGATGGAGAGCATGCGCCAGGTCTCCACCGATATCGCGCACGACCTGCGCACCCCGCTGACCCGGTTGCGCCAGCGGCTCGAAACGCTGCGCGATGCGCCACCGGGACGCGCTTCCGATGCACAGATCGATGCGCTGCTGGCGGAGACGGATCGCATCCTGGGCGTGTTCCGCGCGCTGCTACGGATCAGTTCGCTGGAGAGCGGGATCGGCCGGCAACGGCTGGGCGAGGCGAATCTGAGCGAGATGACGGAGCGGGTCTGCCAGGCCTATGCGCCCGTCGCCGAGGATAGCGGCCATGCGCTCGCGGCGTGGATCGCCCCGGGCGTAATCGGTCGCGGCGATGCCGAGATGCTGGCCCAGGCCGTGACCAACCTGATCGAGAACGCGCTGCTCCACACGCCGCCGGGCAGCGCCGTGACGGTGACGCTGGAGCGGCGGGAACAGGCGATCCTGCTCGCGGTGAGCGACAATGGCCCCGGCGTGCCGGCCGGGGAGCGGGAGAAGATCGTCCAGCGCTTCTACCGGCTCGACAGCAGCCGCGGCACGCCCGGCGCCGGGCTCGGCCTCGCGCTCGTCGCGGCGATCGCCGCGCTGCACGAGGCGCGGCTTACCCTTTCCGGCAACGACCCCGGGCTTCGGGTCGAGATCGAGCTGCCCGATCGCGCCGACGCGAGCACGTGATGCGCGCCCGACACCGCTCCCGCGGGTTCAGGCCCCCGGCGCGACGACCAGGATGACGAAGCTGCCGGGCACCGGCGCGCCGCGCTTCGCGCCCGGGGCGGGCGCGCCCAGCGTCGCCGCTGGCAGATAGAGCCGGCCGGTCGTCGGATCGAGCGCGCCGGTGCGCGCCCCGACCTGGGTCGGGACCGAGGCGAGGACGCGGATCGCCTTTGCCTGGCGCGTGTCGATCACCGCGAGCGTGCCGGTGCCCCCGCTCGGGATGAACGCGAGCCCGCGTGCCGGATCGGCGATCACCGCATCGGGCCCGCGCCCGATCGCCAGCGTCGCGACGACCGTGCCGGCCACGGGATCGACCACCATCGCCTTGCCATTGGCGCAGGCGCTGATCAGCCGCGTCCCGTCCGCGACCAGCGCGATGCCGCTCGGCTCCTCGCAGCCCGGCATCGCGATGCTGCGGAGCAGCGTGCGCGCGCGCAGGTCGATCACCGCGATCATGCCCTTGTCCTCGACATTGACATAGGCAAGGCCCTTGCCGTCCGGCGCGCCGGCCTCGAGCACGCCGCCGACCGTGATCGCGCCGACGATGCTGCGGGTAGCAGGATCGAGCAGCGAGACCGTGCCGTCGTCCCCATTCATCACGCCGACCAGGCCGGTCGCCGGATCGAAAAAGGCCGCGTCGGGCTTCCTGCCGGTGGCGAGTTCGGCGAGCACGGCGCCGGTATCGCCCGAGACGAAGCGGGCAAGCCCCGAATTGCCGTCGGTCTCGAGCAGCAGGCCGGTGCCGGGGATCGGCAGCACGGCATGGGCGCGGCGGGCGCTGGCAAGGCGATCGACGACCTTGCCGGTCTTCAGATCGACTTCCATCACCGCGTCGGTGCGCGCGACATAGAGCCGCGCGCGCGCCGCATCGACGCTGGCATAATCCCAGCCGCCGTCCGCTCCGTGGAGGCGATCGACGACCGCATAGTGCGGCGCGGCGCCGGCGACGGCAGCCGGCGGGAGGGCGAGACACAGCGCGGCGGCGGCGAGAATGCGGGCCTTGATCGTCATGGCATGCTCCAGTTCAGGCAGAATGTTCAGGTTGCGGCGGGGGTTGCTTCCCCGGCGGGCAGGCGCGCGGGACGCCAGAAGCGCCAGATCATCGCCGGCAGCACGACCAGGCTGATGATCGTCGCGCTGACCAGCCCGCCCAGGATCACGATCGCCATCGGCCCCTGGATCTCGCGGCCGGCCTGGCCGGTGCCGAGCGCCAGCGGCAACAGGCCCAGCGCCGTGACGAGCGCGGTCATCAGGATCGGGGTGACGCGCTCGCCGGTCGCGACGAGCAATGTTTCGAGCGACCAGTCCCTGCCCTCCGCGCGGATCAGGTGATCGGCATGGGCGATCAGCAGGATCGCGTTGCGCGCGGTGATGCCGAACAGGGTAACGAAGCCGACCAGCGAGCCGAGCGACAGGCTCGCGCCGGTCAGCGCCACCGCCACCACGCCACCGACCAGCGCGCCGGGCGCGCTCGCCAGGATCAGCGCGGTCGAGCGGCCGTTGCGGAACGCCACCGCCAGCAGTGCGACGATCGCGAACAGCGCGAGCAGGCTGTTGCGCAGCAGCTCGTTGCGCGCCGAGGCGGCCCCCTCCGCCGCGCCGCCATAATCGAGATAGACGCCGGCCGGCAGCTTCACCTGCGCCGCGATCGCCGCGCGGGCCGCCGCCGTGACCGTGGTGACGGATTCGGGATCAGGATTGGCGGTGACCGTCACGACCGGGCGACCGCCGATATGCGACACCTCGGTACGCCCCTCGGTAAAATAGACCCGGGCGACGCGCGACAGCGGGATGGCGACGCCGGTGCTGCTGCGCACCAGCAGTTCGCCGACCGTGTCCGGATTCTGCCGCATGTCCTCGGCGCTGGTAACGGCGATGTCGATCGCGCGATCGCTGCGATAGATCTGCGCGGCGGTGGTGCCGCGATAGGCGGTCGCGACCGCATCGAGCACCTCGGCCGAGGACAGGCCATAGCGGGCGAGGCTCGGCTGATCGATGTCCACGCGCAGCACCGGCGTCTTTTCCGGCTGCTGGATGCGGGTGTCGACGGCCCCCGGGACCTTTCCCAGCACGGCGGAGACATTGCGCGCGACGGCATCGAGCGTGTCCGGCTCGGCGCCATTGATGTTGATCGCGAGCGACGCCGTCTCGCCGACGAGGGACTCGCCGACACGATCGCCGAGGAAAGTCAGCACCTCGGTCTGCAGGCCGGGATAGCCCTCCAGCACCTCATGGATGCCTGCCTCGGCCTTGTCTTGCTCGCGGCCCGACAGGCCGGGCTTCAGCTCGATATGGATTTCGCTGCGCTCCGGGCCCCAATTGTCCTCGCCGCCCTCGGCGCGGCCGAGTTGCTGCTCGACCGTGCCGATCTGCGGAATCCGCAGCAGTTCCCGCGAGATGCTGGTGCCATAGCTTTCCATCGCCGGCAGCGAGGTGCCGGCGGGCCCCGTGATCGCGACGACGAAATGCCCCTCCTTGAACGAGGGCAGCAGCTCGGCGTTGAACAGGAACAGCGCGAGCGCCGCCACGAGCACGGCCGCGCCCGAGATCGCAAAGGCGATGCGCGGCGCGGCGCAGGTGCGGCGGAGCAGCCGGGCATGCCAGGCCTTGCAGCGCAGCAGCAGCGGCGGTTCGGGCGCGAGTTCGGCGCCTTGCAGCAGCAACAGGCTGAGCGCCGGCGTGACGACGATCGCGACCGCGAGCGAGGCGAGCGTGGCGAGGATGAAGGCAGCGGCGAGCGGGCTGAAGAACGCCCCCTGCAATCCGTGCAGCATCAGCACCGGCAGCAGCGCGACCGCCACCACGAAGGTGGCATAGATCACCGGCGCGCGAACCTCGATCGCGGCGGCGAGGATGGTGCGCGCCGCCGAGGTGCCCGGCGCCGCGCCGCGCAGGCGGCGGACGATATTCTCGACATCGATCACGGCGTCATCGACGATCACGCCCAGCGCCACGGCGAGCCCGCCCAGCGTCATGGTGTTGACCGTCCAGCCGAGCCATTCGAGCACCAGCACCGCCGCCAGCAGGGCGAGCGGAATGCTGACGAAGGAGATCAGCACGCTGCGCAGGTTGCGCATGAACAGGAACAGCACGATCGCGATCAGCACCGCGCCGACCGCAAGATCCTCGGCAATGTTGGCGAGCGCGGTCTCGACGAAATTGGCGGGGCGATGCAGCCCGCCGGTCATCGTCACGCCCTGCGCCCGGATCGCCGGGGCGAGCTCGGCGAGCGCTGCCTCGACCGCCCGCGTGGTCGACAGGGTGTTGGCGCCATATTGGCTCGACAGGCTGATCAAGGCGCCGCGCTTCCCCATGATCAGCGCGTCGCCGATATTGGGCATGGTGGCATCGACGACATCGGCGACGTCGCCGATCGTGACGCCGCTGCCGCTGCTCGCGATCGGCGCGGCGGCGATATCCGCCGGGCCATCGGCCTGGCCATGCGTCTCGATCAGCAGGCGCTGCTCGGGCGTGTCGATCACGCCGCCGCCGGCAATGCCGGTCGCGGCGCGGGTCGCCGTCACCACATCACCGAAGCTCAGGTCGCGCGCGACGAGATCGCCGGGGCGGACGCGCACCTCGATGCGGTGGAGCGCCCCGCCATAGACGGTCGCGCGCGCAACGCCCGGGACCGACAGCAGGCGCGGGCGCACGGTATATTGGACCAGATCGCGCAGCTGGCGCGGATCCAGCGTATCGCTGGTGAAGCCGATCTTGAGCAGGTCCATCGTCGAGGAGGTGAGCGGCGCCACCTTGGGCACGTCGGCACCGGCCGGCAGGCTGGCCGCCGCCTCGCCCAGGCTCTCCGCGACGATCTGGCGGGCGCGCCACGGATCGGCGCCCTCGTTGAAGGTGACGTTGACCAGCGAGAGGCCGGGGATCGAGGTGGAACGCACGCTGGCGACACCGGCCGCGCCGTTGACCGCCTGCTCGATCGGCCGGGTGACGAGCTGCTCGACCTGTTCGGCGGTGAGCCCCGGCGCCTCGGTCTGCACCTCGGCCTGGGCGGGCACGAATTCGGGGAACACGTCGAAGCTCGCATGGCCGAGCGCGATGCCGCCATAGACGAGGAACATCGCCGCGGCGATGACGACGAGCCGCGGAAAGCGCAGCGACCAGCGGATCAGGGCGTCGAGCATCGCCCGCTCAATCCTCGTCGGCCGCGGCGGCGGTGGCCGGATGTTCGGCCGCGTGGAGCACCGAGGCGCCGCGTACCACGACCTGCTCGCCGACGGCGAAACCGCCCGGCGCGAGCAAGCCGCCCGGCGCAGGCCGCGCGCCCTCGATCAGGCGGCGCTCGAACTGGGCCGGTCCGCGCTGGATCCAGGCCCAAGTACCGCCATCGAGGCGCAACAGCGCCGATGCCGGCACGATCACGCCCGAAGCGCCGCCGCCGAGCGGCAGCCGGACCGGCAGGCTGAGCCCGACCGAGAGCATCGCCGCCGAGCGTCCCTGCGCGATGGCGAGCAGGCCGGGCGAGGTCAGCCGCGCCTCGGCGGTGCGCGCCGGCCCGAGAATGCGCAGCGGGACCGACATGCCGCCGCCGAGATCGAGCATCACTGCGCCGACATGGGCAAGCCCGGCGCCGCTGGCGCTGTCGATCCGGACCAGTGCCGCACGACCCGCCGCGAGCGAAGCGACCAGCGCACTGCGCTGCCGGTCGCTGAGCCGCGCAATGGCGGCGCCCCATTCAAGGCCGAGCCGGCGGCGCAGCAGCAACAGGCGCGCCGCATCGCCGCGCGCCTGTGCCCGCGCGGCCTCGACCGTCCGGAGCGCGACCGTGGCGTCGGCGGCGTGGAGCGCGGCGCTGCGCGACGCCTCCGCCTGCGAGGCGGCAGCGGTGGCGACCGCGACCGCGATGTCGCTGTCGAGCGTCGCCAGCGGCACCGTATCGAGCACGCGGGCGATGCCCCCGACGCTGGTGGTGGCAGCGCCCGCCACGAGCGGCGCGGTGACGATGGCGAGCTTGCGCTGCAACGGCGGCCCGAGCGTGACGCGCACCGGGGCGGCGGCGGTCAGCAACAGGGCAAGCGGCAGCATCCGCAGGGTGCCGTACCTCATGGCGTGATCGTCTCCAGATGAGTCATGGCGGCGGCGAGCGCTGCCGCTTCGCGATCGTCGAACGGGTGCCGCACCGCATCCTCGGCATCGACCGCCGCCTGCCGCTCGAGCCGGTCGGCTTCGGCCGCGGCGAGGCGCGCCTCGACGACCACGGCAGCGGCGGCGAGCGCATCGGTGCGATCCGCCGCGCCCAGCTTCAGCGCGCTGTCGGTGCCTGCCTGGATGCGGGCGACGACCGCGAGGTCCGGGCCGCGCGCGCGCGCGGCGGCGATGGTGGCCGCGGCAAGCGAAGCGCGCGCGGTATCGACGGCCGACAGGATGGCCGCCTGCACGCCCTCCAGCCGCGTGCCGGCTGCGGCGCGGCGCATTTCGGCCTCGCGGATCGCCGCGCGGTTCAGGTCGGCCGGCGGCAGGACCAGCGGCAGCGAGAAGGGCAATTTGGTGATCCCGCGCTCGACGATATAGCCCGGGCCGAGATGGATTTCGGGATATTGCCGCGCGACCTCGATCCGCAGCGCATCCTCGGACTGGTCATAGTCGGCGACCGCGCGCAGCACGTCGCTGCGGGTCAGCAGGGCATCCCGGCGCCAGGCGTCGAGCCGCGGATCGGCGGCGGCGGGGACGGCCGCAGCGTCGGGCGCGAGGGCAAGCCCGGCCAGCGCCGAAACCGGCAGGCCGAGCGCCGCGGCAAGGGCAGCGAGGGCCTGGGCACCCCGCGCCGCCGCCTCAGCGCGGCGACGTTCGGCGGCAAGCAGCTCGGTCCGGGCCGCCAGGGCGACCGGGCGGCTGTCCTCGCCAGCGCGCACCCGCCGTTCGAAGCGGTCGAGCCGTTCGCGGCGCAGCGCCAGCGCCTGCTCCGCCAGCACCGTTTCCGCGTCGGCGGCGCGCAGGTCGATCGCGGCGCGGCGGATCGCGCTGCGCAGCGTCCAGAGCGCCTCGGCATAGTCGTAGCGCGCCTGGATCACGGCGAGATCCGCGGTATCGATCCGGCCCGAGCGCCGTGCGCCGAGATCGAGCGGCACGTCACCGGTCGCGCCGACCAGCCAGGGCCGCTGGGGATTGTCCTGGTGCGAATATTCCGTCGTGAGGGTGAGCGTGCCGAGCGACCTGACGCGCGCGGTGCGCGCCGCCGTCATCGCCGTGCGCAGCGCCGCCTCCGCATTGCGCAGCGCTGGGGCACTGGCCCCGCCGAGCGCGATCAGGTCAGCCTCCGTCGCCGGGCGGCCGACCGGCAGCGCGGCCTGGCGCGCATCGAGCGCGGTGGCGGAACGCGCCGGATCGAGCGGTTGCGGCCGATAGGAAACGCAGGCGGACAGCGCCGTGCCCAGGAACAGCAATGCCGGCAATGGGCGGGTTCGCATCATTGTCCCTCGATCAGCGCGCCTGGGTGCCGGGCGCCGCATGCCGCAATTGCCCGACAGCCGCCACGGCAATCGCCATGGTTGGGAATTCCCAAGGTTCGCGGGGATCAGCCGCGCCAGATCGTGTACAGCGTCATCAGGATCTCGATCGCGAACAACCCGATGATCGCCAGTTCCAGCCGCACCGATCGCTTGTCCTGGACGAGATTGAGCAGGACATCCGCCGCGTCCCCGATCACCTCGAGCTTGCGCTCGATCACGCGTTCCCGGTCGCCGAGCTCGAATTCAGTCTCGAGCCGCGCATAGAGCCGGTCGAGATGCGGGTGATCCCACAGGATATCGGGCTTCTCGCTGATCTGGGCGCGCCCGACCACGCGATTGCGCGCATCGAGCACGTCGCCGATATATTGCATGACACGCCGGATCGGCAGCCCGGCGCGGCCATGCGCCTTCAGGCCGGCGACGAGCGGCTCGATGCGCTCGAAGGCGTTGGCGATCTGCACCTCGTCCCAGCCGAGCACCACGCTGCGCGCCAGGACGGTCGCAGTGAGCAGCAGCCGTTCGGCCGTCGGCTCGTTCAGGATCACATGGCCGCGCGCATCGACCTGCTCATGGGCATCGAGCTGCACCTCGATGGTCGCGGTTTCGACTTCGGGCACCGCCAGCCGATCCACGATATGCGGCCCGAGCCTGGACAGGAGGTCGGCCTCGATCTCGGCCGAGGCGCCGAACAGCACGACCACGCCGTAGCGGAAGATGAAGATGGCGCCGACCCCCTCGGGTGCCAGCTTCGACGGTTCGCTGAAGCCCGCCAGCCCCCGGGCATCGATCCGGGTGCCGACGAGCAGCGCACGGACATCGGCACGGGCCGGCTGGTGGTCGAGCAGCGCGGCGACGACCTCGCGCGCGCCGACCGCGAGCGGCCGCCGGATCGATTCGGCCACGCGCCTCGCTGACGATTCGGTTGCCATCGGCGCCGCACTCCTCGGGGAGACCGGCACCATAAAGAGCCTGTGCCGCGCCGATGTCAAAGCCGACCGGCGCCGGCCGGGACGCCCCGGTCAGGCGCGCGCGGGCACCGCAGCGGCGAGATGCCCGCCGACGGCGGCGAGGAGCAGCGCATGGGCGCGGTCGACGATCTCGTCGAGCGACGGCGTCCTCGCGAACATGGCGCGGGCCTGGGCGACGAGCTCGGTGCGGTCGGGCAAATGCGGCAGGTCGAGCCCGGCCAGGATCTCGGCCGCACGGTCCTGCGCGTCGGCAAGCGCCTTGCGCAGCGCGGACAGGTCGATCGCCGGGGAGGCGACGACGGCGAGCGCGATCCGCTCGGCGTTGAAGCGCGCCGCCAGCTGCTCGGCGGTGCGCTGGAGCGTGCGCGCGCCGAGCTGGTGCTCGTTGCGCAGCACGCGCTCGGGCGGCGGCGTCAGGTCGCGGACGATGCGCAACGCGGCAAGCAGTTCGAGCAGATACCAGCTCGCATCGACTTCCCACCAGCGGAACCCCTGGCGGGTACTGCTCGGGCAGGCATGGTGGTTGTTGTGCCACCCCTCCCCCATCGTCAGCAGCGCGAGGCCGAGATTGTTGCGCGAATCGTCGCCGGTCACATAGCGCCGGCTGCCGAGCACATGCGCGAGCGAGTTGATGAAGAAGGTCGCGTGATAGACCAGCACGGTGCTCCAGAAGAAGCCGACCACGAGTCCCGGCCAGCCGGCGATCAGGAAGGAGGCAAGGCCAAGCACGAAGGCCGGCACGATCTCGTGCCGGTGAAGCCACATCAGCTCGGGATAGCGCGTCAGATCCGGCACCTTGGCCAGATCGGTCGCCTCGTGGCGGCGCGCGAAGATCCAGCCGACATGGCTGTAGAAGAATCCGGTCTGGCGGGGCGAATGAACGTCGCGCGGCGTATCCGAATAGAGATGGTGGTGGCGATGCTTGGCGGCCCACCACAGCACGCTCTTCTGGGCCGTGCTCTGCGCGAGGAAGGCGAGGATGAACTGGAACACGCGGCCCGTCGCGAAGGAGCGGTGCGAGAAATAGCGATGATAGCCGGCCGTGACCGCGAACATGCGCAGCCAGTAGAGCGTGACGCACAGGGTGCCCGCCTGCCAGGTCACGCCGGTCCAGATCGCGGCGAAGCAGCCGAGATGGACGAGCAGGAAGGGAATGGCGGAAGGGTAGACGATGTCGCCGGTCTCGGCCGTGTCGCTGGTCTCGGTGGTCTGCTCGGGAATCTGGGTAGCGCTCATAAGGGTTCCGGATGTCAAAAGCCCCGCGGCCGGCGGACCGGGCGCGGGGCGATGGTCATCGGCCAGCCAGCGGAAAACTGCTCAGGCCGATGGTCGTCGTTCGCGCGGATCAGGCCGCGCGGAGTTCTTCGGCCGAAGCCTTGCCGCTGCGGGCATCGGCAACGACCTCGTAGGAGATCTTCTGCCCTTCATCGAGCGAGGCCATGCCGGCGCGTTCGACGGCGCTGATATGGACGAAGACGTCCTTGCTGTTGTCGTCAGGCTGGATGAAGCCGAAGCCCTTCTGGGTGTTGAACCATTTTACCGTTCCCGTCGTCATGGGATATTCCTTATGCATAAGCGTGCGTTGAGCCGCGCGAGAACGCGCGGCGATGGTCGAGATCTGGATGGAAACAGCTAGTCAGGCACGCGGTAAGGCGGCGAGGCCGATCGTTCGGCCGAAGCTCGATCCTCGCGAGATGGTGATGCATGGGCAGTTGCGCAAGATGCAATCGCCCTTGCCTTCCGTTCACGCGCCCCGACGGGCCGATTTTATTCCCGTTGCTGCAGTGCCCTTTCCCAGGCCAGCGCGTCCCGGACGATCGTATCGAGATCGTCGCGCGCCGGCTTCCAGTCGAGCGTGGCGAGGATCGCGCGGTTGTCGGCGATCAATTCGGCCGGATCGCCGAGGCGCCGGCCCTGCACCACGCGTTCCAGCTTCATGTTGGTGACGCGGTCGACCGCGTCGAGCACCTGCTGGACCGAGAAGCCGCGGCCATAGCCGGCATTGAGGATGTGGTTGCGCGTCGGCGCGGCGATCAGCAGGTCGAGCGCCGCGACATGGGCGGCGGCGAGATCGCTGACATGGATATAGTCGCGCACGCCGGTGCCGTCGGGCGTGTCATAGTCGGTGCCGAACACGCCGACCGAGGCGCGTTTGCCGGTCGCCGCCTCGACGGCGATCTTGATGAGATGCGTCGCGCCGGCAGTCGACTGGCCGGCGCGCCCCTTCGGATCGGCGCCCGCGACGTTGAAATAGCGCAACGCGGCATAGTTGATCGGATGGGCGGCGGCGACGTCGCGCAGCATCGCCTCGGTCATCAGCTTGGACATGCCATAGGGGTTGATCGGGATGGTCGGATCGCCCTCCGACACCGGCACCTTTGCCGGCGTGCCATAGGTCGCGGCGGTCGAGGAGAAGATGAAATGCGGCACGCCGCAGACCACCGCGCTTTCGAGCAGCGCCCGGCTCGCAACGGTGTTGTTGCGATAATATTTGAGCGGATCGGTGACTGATTCGGGCACCACGATCGAGCCGGCGAAATGCATGATCGCGCGGACATCGTGCGCGCGGATCGTCCCGCGGACCAGCTCGTCATCCTCGATATTGCCGCGGACCAGCGTCGCGCGCGGATCGACCAGCCAGTCGAAGCCAGTGGTGAGGTTGTCGACCACGACGACCTTGTGCCCGGCATCGAGCAGCGCCAGCACGGCATGACTGCCGATATAGCCTGCCCCGCCCGTCACCAACACCGCACCGTTCAGCATTCGCATTCCCCGTTACCGCCCCGTGGACGTGCGGTGCCCTTAAGCGGGCGGGGGCGCAAGAGTCGATGCGGGGTTACAGCGTGACGCCGCGCTTCCAGATCGCGATCTCGCGCTCGCCATTGCGCTCGGCCGCCGTTTCCCGGCCCGAGGCTACCTCGCGAATCGTATCGAGCAGCGCGTCGGCAACCGGCTCGGTGCCTTCGGTAAGCACGCGGCCCGCGTCGAAATCGATCCATCCCTTCTTGCGCTCCGCCAGCGGGGTATTGGACGCGATCTTGATCGTCGGCGCGGGAAAGCCGAGCGGGGTGCCGCGCCCGGTGGTGAACAGGATCACCGTCGCGCCCGCTGCCGTCAGCGCCGTCGACGAGACTGCATCATTGCCCGGCGCCTCCAGCAGGGTAAGCCCGGTGCGGCGCACCCGCTCGCCATAATGGCGCACATCGGTGACCGTCGCATGGCCCGCCTTCTGCACGGCGCCGAGCGACTTCTCCTCCAGCGTGGTGATGCCGCCAGCGATATTGCCGGGCGAGGGATTCTCCGAAACCGGCTCGCCATGCTCGGTGAAGTAGCGCTTGAAGTCGTTGACCATCGCCGCGATGCCCTGGAACACCAGCTCGTCGGCGGCGCGGTCCATCAGCAACTGTTCGGCCCCGAAGATCTCGGGAATCTCGGTCAGGATCGCTGCGCCGCCCGCCGCCGTGACCGCATCGCTCATCCGCCCGACCAGCGGATTGGCGGTCAGGCCGGAAAAGCCGTCCGACCCGCCGCATTTCACACCGAGCACCAGCGCCGACAGCGGCACTTCGCTGCGCCGGTCCTGCGCCGCCTGCGCCACGAGTTCATCGACCAGGGCAAGCCCCTCCGCGGTCTCGTCGCCGGCGACCTGCGCGGCAAAGGAGCGGATGCGGCCGTGCAGCGCCGGATCGACCTCCTGCAGCAGCCGATCGAGCTGGTTCGATTCGCAGCCGAGCCCGACCAGCAGCACGCCGCCCGCATTGGGATGCGCGGCGAGCGCAGCGAGAATGGAGCGGGTGCCATCGAGATCGTCGCCGAGCTGCGAGCAGCCGAAGGGGTGCGTCAGCGCGTGCACGCCATCGACCTCGCCGGCGTGGCGGCGGCCGGCGGCCTCGGCGATCTTCTGCGCCGTGCGCGCGACGCAGCCGACGGTCGGAATCACCCAGATCTCGTTGCGCGTGCCGACCCGCCCGTCCGCGCGGCGATAGCCGGCGAAGCCGCGCGCCGCGGCTGTCGTGGCAGGGGCGTCGCCCGAGGGATGCCACAGATAGGCGCCGCTGGCGGCAAGCGCGGTCGCGACATTATGGGTGTGGACATGCTCGCCCGCCGCGATGTCCGCCGTGGCGCGCCCGATCGGGAAGCCGAACTTGAGGACCGGATCGCCCGCCGCGATGGCACGCAGCGCGATCTTGTGGCCGCGCCCCACCGGGCCCGTCACTGCGACCTCGAGATCGCCGACGGCAGCGATGGTGCCGGCCGCCAGGTCGTGCAGGGCAGTCGCGACGCTGTCGCGGGGGTCGACGCGGAACAGGGATGGGATCATGGGACCGCTATCAGTGGCGATTGCCGCGCGATTAGCCAAGTCCCAATTCGCGCCGTTCCCGCTGCAGCAGGCGCGCCGGCCCCAGGGGTTCAGCAGCGCTCGAGGAAATCCTCCATCGCTTCATAGGCGGACGGCGTCAGCCGCAGATAGGACCGGCGGCCATCATAGGGATCGGCCTCGCGGATGATCAGGCCTCGCTCGATCAGCAGCTTCACCCAGCGCAGCCCGGTCGACATCGGCTTGCCCGATCCGATCGCGGCGCTCGTCACCGAGACGCGCTTGCCGCTCGCCTGGGCGATGTAGAGATCGAGCATCAGATCCCAGCCCGGATCGCCGAACAGCTCGTTGCCGAGGATCTCCTCGCGCAGCCGGCGCTGGTTGTGGATATGGCGTGCCTTTTCGATCAGCGCATAATCAGTGCGCAGTCCAACGCGCATATGGGCGATCGGCGTTTCCTGGATCAGCATGTCGTTTCCCCCGGGGTCCCCGTCGAGCCCGCAACTATAAGGAACGCTGAAAGAATCGACGTGATCCCAAAGGTGGAACACGGTGTTCCACAATGCGCCGTGCTCCGGAAATGGAACACCGATGCAGCATTGCCGGATCACCGCCGCACCCGGATCGATCGGGAATTGGCCGCGCTGCGGCGTGGTGACGATTCCATCCAAGACAAAGCCGCGATCATTGTCGACAAAGTTCACGGCGGCGAAATATTACGGGAAATGTGACCGTCATCACGCCGATCAAAGCGATATCGCGCGATGATTGCCGCGACTTTTCCATCCGACAAGGAGGATGATGACATGCCGAATGCTTCGGATATCGCATGGTTCAAGGAGCAATTTTCAGCTGAGATTCTGCCGCAACTGGCCGGAACTCCCTTCGATCTGGATATGTTTGCCGCACTCGCGTGCCAGGAAACCGGCGAGGTCTGGCCGCTGATACGCAAGAATCTGTCGCGCGACCGGGTGCTCGAACTGTGCGTCGGCGATACGATCGACGGCCGCACCGCCTTTCCCCGGAGTCGCGCCGAGCTGGAAGCGAAGCCGCGCGGCAAGGAGATGTTCGCGATCGCGCATGCCGCGCTGGTCGATATGGCCAAATATATTTCAGGCTATGCCAGCGTGGCGCAGAAGCCGGACAAATTCTGCCACGGCTATGGCATGTTCCAGTACGACATCCAGTTCTTCACGGTCGATCCGGATTATTTCCTGGAGCGCCGCTACGCGACCTTCGCGGGCACGTTCGGCAAATGTCTCGACGAGCTCCGCGACTGCCTGCGCAAGCTGGGCTGGAGCACGCGCCAGACGCTGACCGACCTCGAAAAGGCCGCCGTCGCGATCACCTACAACAAGGGATCGTACAAGCCGTCCGCCGGGCTGAAGCAGGGCTATTTCGACGGCCACCGCTATTATGGCGAGAATTTCTACGACTATCTCCGGCTCGCCCACACCGTCGCGACGCCGGGTGGAACACCACAGACGCTGACGCCGCCGGCCCCGGGCACCGCGATCGTATCGCCGCCCCTTCCCGCGACGAGCAAGGGCGACAGCTATGAGGTGGACGTCACCACCATCCTGCGCGTGCGCAGCGCGCCGGAGATCGACCCCAAGGCGCCGGGCAAGAATGTCGTCGCGAACCTGCCCGATGGCCAGCCGGTGACCGCGGTGAGCGCCGCGGTGACCAACGGCTTCCTGGAAATCGAGACGACCTTGCGCGGCGCGCTGATCCACGGCTTCGCGTCGAAGGACTTCCTCAAGCGCGTGGCCGATGCCCCGCTCCCCGCGCCGCCGGCGCCGGCGGCAGCACCGCCGACCAGTGGCATCGTCGCGGTCGAGCTGCCGCACCGGCCGGGCAGCATCACCCGCCGCACCGATCCGGCGGGCGCCTATTCGCTCAATGAGCCGGGCCAGCCAGCCCGCACGGGCACGACCGCCGCCGACTTGCGCGGCGAGCTCGGTGCGATCATCGACTGGCTGGGCGTCGATACGCCAGCGAACAAGCGCTACCAGCCGCGCCCCGGCGTGACCTTCTGCAATATCTACGCGCATGACTATTGCGGCCTGGCGGGCGTCTATCTGCCGCGCGTGTGGTGGACCGGCGCGGCGATCGAGCAGCTCTCCCAGGGCAGGACGGTCGAGCCGCGCTATGGCGAGACGGTCGACGAGCAGCGCGCCAACGACCTGTTCCGCTGGCTGCGCGATTTCGGGCTGCGCTTCGGCTGGCGCCGTGCGGCAACGCTCACCGAACTGCAGACCGCGGCGAATGCCGGCGCGATCGGCATCATCGTCGCGCGGCGCACCGAGGACGGGCGTTCGGGCCATATCGTCGCCGTGGTGCCCGAGACCAACGATCACGTCGCCCGGCGCAATGCGGCGGGCGATGTGGTGGCGCCGCTGCAGAGCCAGGCCGGCGCAGTCAATTTCCGCTACGGCACCAGCACGGCCAACTGGTGGAAGGGTGCGCAATTCGCCGAGAGCGCGTTCTGGATCCATGCCTAGCGGCGAATCCGCCGCCCCGGCTCAATAGGAGCGCGGCATGCCCAGCACATGTTCGGCGAGATAGGACAGGATCAGGTTGGTCGAGATCGGGGCGACCTGGTAGAGCCGGGTCTCTCGGAACTTGCGTTCCACGTCATATTCCTCGGCGAAGCCGAAGCCGCCAAAGGTCTGCACGCACGCCTCGGCCGCCGCCCATGAGGCTTCGGCGGCGAGCATCTTCGCCATGTTCGCCTCCGCCCCGGGATTGCCGCCGGCCTGGTAGAGCGCAGCTGCCTCGTGCACCATCAGCTCGGCCGCGCGCATCTGGGCATAGGCGCGGGCGATCGGGAACTGCACGCCCTGGTTCTGCCCGATCGGCCGGCCGAACACCTCCCGCTCGCCGGCATAGGCGGATGCCTTTTCGATGAACCATTTCGCATCGCCGACGCACTCGGCGCCGATCAGGATGCGCTCGGCATTCATGCCGGACAGGATGTAGCGGAACCCCTGCCCCTCATCCCCGATCAGGCTGGATGCCGGGATCTCGAGCTGGTCGAAGAAGATCTCGGTCGTGCCATGGTTCATCATCGTTCGGATCGGGCGGATATCCATGCCCTTCCCCGCCGCCGCGCGCATGTCGACCAGGAACACCGACAGGCCTTCGGTCCGCTTCGCGACCTGCTCGCGCGGCGTGGTGCGCGCGAGCAGCAGCATCAGATCGGAATGTTCCGCGCGCGACGTCCAGATCTTCTGGCCGTTGACGATATAGCGATCGCCGTCGCGCAGCGCGGTGGTGCGCAGCGCAAGCGTGTCGGTGCCCGATGTCGGCTCGGTCACGCCGAAGGCCTGGAGGCGCAGCGCGCCGGTGGCGATCTTCGGCAGGAATTCGGCCTTCTGCGCGGCGCTGCCATGGCGCAGCAGCGTGTTCATCACATACATCTGCGCATGGCAGGCCGAGCCGTTGCAGCCCGACGCCTGGATTTCCTCCAGGATCACCGCTGCATCGGCGAGCGTCAGGCCGGAACCGCCATGGCTTTCCGGGATCAGCGCGGCGAGGAAGCCCGCCCGGGTGAGCGCCGTGACGAACTCGGTGGGATAGGCGCGCTCGCGATCCTTGGCTTGCCAGTAGCTCCCCGGAAAATCGCCGCAGAGCTGGCGCACCGCGCGGCGGATCTCCGCCTGTTCCTGCGTATCGCGCGCGCCCGTTTCGAACAGCATGTCGCTCCCTCTCCCGATCTTGCCCACCATAGCATCATTGGATCACGAAGCGATGGACTGCATTGCCGTGCCTATGCCAGAGCGGCGGCGCAACGCTCATCGACAAGGGTCCGCCATGAAGCTCCGCTCGCTGCTGTTCGTCCCCGGGGATCGCCCCGAACGCTTCGCCAAGGCGGCGGCGAGCGGCGCCGATGCGATCATCCTCGATCTCGAGGATTCGGTCGCGCTGGAAAAGAAGCCCGAGGCGCGCGCCGCGATCGCCGCCTGGCTCGGCGGGGAACGGCCGGTGCCCTGCTTCGTCCGTGTGAACCCGCTCGACGGCGGGCAGACGCGCGCCGATCTCGAGGCGATCATGCCGGCGCGGCCGGACGGGATCATGCTGCCCAAGGCGGAGGGCGCCGCCTCGGTGCGGGCGCTGATCGCGATGATCGAGGGCGACGCCCCGCCGATCCTGCCAATTGCGAGCGAGACGGCCGCCGCGGTGTTCCAGCTGTCGACCTATGGCGAAGTCGGCGCCGACCTTGCCGGCCTGACCTGGGGCGCCGAGGACCTGCCCGCCGCGATCGGCGCCACCGCCGCGCGCAATCCGGACGGCAGCTACACCGCGCCCTATGAGATCGTCCGCGCCCTCACCCTGTTCGGCGCCCATGCGGCCGGCGTGCCGGCGATCGAGACCGTCTATCCCAATATCGCCGATACCGAGGGCCTTGCCGCCTATGTCGCGCGCGGCCGGCGCGACGGCTATACCGGCATGATGGCGATCCACCCGGCGCAGGTGGCGGTGATCAATGCCGGCTTCAGCCCGAGCGAGGCCGAGATCGCCCACGCCCGCGAGATCGTCGCCGCCTTTGCCGCCAATCCCGGTGCGGGGGCGCTGAAGCTCGGCGGCAAGATGATCGACCAGCCGCACCTCAATCAGGCCCGCGCGCTGCTGGCGCGGGTCGCCTAGCGCGCGCCGTGCGGACCGCCCGGGTCAGCCCGTGCGGATCCACACGCTCTTGATGTTGAGATAGCTCGCAATGTGCTCGTTGCCGCCTTCGCGACCATAACCGCTCATCTTGTAGCCGCCGAACGGCACGGCCGGGTCCATCGCGAAATAATGGTTCACCCAGATCGAGCCGGCCTTGATCCGCTTCACCGCGGAGAGTGCGCGGGTGATGTCGCGGGTCCAGACCCCGCCGGCCAGGCCGAAGCGCGTCGCATTGGCGCGCTCGATCACTTCATCGAAGCTGTCGAACGGCAGGATGCAGGCGACGGGGCCGAAAATCTCCTCGCGCGCGATGCGCATGTCGTCCCGCACATCGGCGAAGACGGTCGGCTCGACATAATAGCCCTGGTCGAGCGCGCCGCCGGTGGCGCGCTTACCCCCGGTCACGAGCCGCGCGCCCTCGGCGACGCCGAGCTCGAGATAGGAAGCGACGCGGTCATATTGCTTCTTCGAGACGAGCGGGCCGATCTGCGTGTCGCCGTCGAGGCTGGGGCCGATCCGCATCGCCCTGGCGAAGGCAGCGACGCGCTGGACGACTTCCTCATAGATCGGCCGCTCGACGAACAGCCGCGTGCCCGCCGCGCAGACCTGGCCCGAATTGTTGAACACGCCCATCGCCGAGGCGGGGACCGCGACGTCGAGATCGGCATCCGCGAAGATGATGTTGGGCGACTTGCCGCCCAGCTCCATCGTCACGCGCTTCACAGATCCGGCCGAGGCCTCGATGATCTTCTGGCCCGTCTCGCATGAGCCGGTGAAGGTGACCTTGTCGATATCGGGATGGCTGGACAGGGCCGCGCCGGTCGCGCCGAGGCCCGTCACGACGTTGACCACGCCGGGCGGCACGCCCGCCTCGAGGCAGAGCTGGCCGAACAGGAGCGGGCTGAGCGACCCGTCCTCGGCCGGCTTGAGCACGATGGTGCAGCCGGTCGCGAGCGCGGGGGCGATCTTCCACGCCGCGCTGAAGATCGGGCCGTTCCACGGGATGATCGCGCCGACCACGCCGATCGGCTCGCGCAGCGTGTAGGACAGCAGCTCGACCGGGGCGGAATTGCCCAGCGTCTCGCCATGGATCGCCGTGGCGGCGCCGGCGAAATGGCGGATCGAGCGCAGGATCATCGGGCGCAGGCCGCGCGAGGCAGTGATCGGCCGGCCCATTTCCAGCGTGTCGAGCAGCGAGAGATCGTCGAAATGGCGGTCGACCAGGTCGGCGAGGCGCAGCAGCACGGCCTGGCGCTCGGCCGGCGTGAACCGGCCCCATGGCCCGTCCAGCGCAGCGCGCGCAGCCGCCACCGCGCGATCGACATCAGCCGGGGCGGCCAGCGCGAGTTCAGCCACCAGCTCGCCCGTCGCCGGGCTGAAGGTGGAGAAACGCTCGCCGGACCGGGCGTCCTGCATCTGCCCGTCGATCAGGAGCTGCTTGGGCTTGCCGTCGAGAAAGGCGGGCTTCTGGATCTGGGTCACGTCGGGAATCCTTGCATCAGGCAGTCTTGGCCTGGGCGCGGCGCATCGCGGCGCGCCCCAGGGCGAACAACAGGGCAGCGGGCAGCAGCACGCAGAACACCGTCGCGATCAGCGACATGCCGACCTTCAGCGGATCGTGCAGCACCTTGTCCGTGATGAGGCCGACCGCGAACGGCCCGCCGGCGAGCGCGATCAGGCCGGTCGACAGGACATAGAGCGCCGATACGCGCCCGCGCAGATAGGGCGGGGTCACCACCTGCACGACCGCCGGGCCCATGCCCGCGGTCGAGAGGATGCAGGTCATGAACAGGCCATAGCACACCACCGTCGCCCAGGGGCTGGCGACGAGGAAGGCGCTCACCCCGAACACCGCCGCGACCAGCACCGTGAACAGGCACCAGAGCAGGTGCGCATCGTGCCGGCCGCGACGATAGAGCGTGTCGACGATCCAGCCATGCACCGGCATCAGCGCCGCCGCGGCGATCTGGGTTATGCCCAGCACCACGCCGATCCGTGCCGGCAGCCAGTGATGCACCCGGACGAAATAGCTCGGCGTCCAGAGCTGGAAGCCGATCGTCGCGGCATAAGCGAGGCCGAAGCCGCCGAAGATCGCGGCGAACAGCATCGGGTTGGCGCGGATGAAGCCGATCGCATCGCCATAGCCGGCCGACGCGGCGACGGACTTGCGGCGCGGCGGCTCGCGAAAGGCGAAGACGCCGAAGGCCAGCATCAGGCCGGGCATGCCGGTCATCAGGAACACCTGCTGCCAGGGCTGCAGCGCGCCGACGATCGGCAGGTGCAGCACGCCCGCCTTCATCACCGCCGCGACCACCGGGCCGCCGATCAGGAAGACGATGCCGGCACCCATCACGCCGCCCATGATGAAGATCGACATGGCGAGCGACACACGGTGCGGCGGGAAGCTGTCCCCCACGATCGAATAGCTGCCCGTGCCGAAGCCCGACTCCCCGGCGCCGACCAGCGCGCGCGCGGCGAACAGGGCAGCGAAGCCGCCGGCCAGCCCGCACGAGGCGGCGGCGATGCTCCACACGATGATCGACAGGAAGAGCACCCAGCGCCGGCTGAACCGGTCGAGCGCCATGCCGACCGGGATCGCGCACAGGCAGAAGAGCAGCGCGAAGGCCGGCCCCTGCAACAGGCTGATCTGCAGATCCGACAGGCCGAGATCGGCTTTGATCGGCTCGACCATCAGCGCCATGATGTTCCGGTCGGTCAGCGACAGGATGTACAGCAGGAACAGGATCGCGACGGTGAGCCAGCCCATCAGCGGCTTGGGATAGTCCTGCGGCAGATCCTGATCGGTCATGGCGCGGGCTTTCAGAGCTGGCTGGCGGGAAGGGTGACGATCAGGCCGTCGAGCGCGTCGGTGATCCTGATCTGGCACGACAGGCGGCTGGTCGGGCCTGGATCGATCGCGAAATCGAGCATCGCTTCCTCGTCGTCGGCGCGCGGCGGGATGGCGTCGACCCAGGCCGGATCGACCATCACATGGCAGGTCGCGCAGGAGCAGGCGCCGCCGCAATCGGCGAGGATGCCGGAAACGCCGTTGCTGACCGCGCCTTCCATCAGCGAATTCCCGCTCGCGACTTCCACGGTGCGCCGGCCGCCGCGATGATCGATGAAGGTAACGTGCGGCATCAGCGGGCCACCCCCGCGATCATGCGACGCTCAGCGCGCATCGTCTTCACCCAGCACGGTGAGCGCCCGCTCCGGGCAGGCGCGCGCGCCGCGCCGGGCAAGCGCTTCCTGGCCCGCCGGCACGTCGATGTCGCCGGCGACGATATAGCCCGAATCGTCGAGCTCGAAGATGTCGGGGGCAAGCGCATAGCAGCGCGCATGGCCCTGGCAGAGTATATGGTCGACCTTGATCTTCATGGCAGTCCCTCCCTTCAGGCCCGATGCTGTCCGGGCAGCATCGCCTTCATGCCGGAGCGGGCGACCGGGCTGATATCATGGGCGGATTCGGCCGGAACATTCTCCGGCACGGACACGATATCGCCGAACGGCACCCTGCTCTCCCAGCTGGCCCGCCTTGGTGGCGGTGCCCTCACCCTCTATCCGATCGCAACGCGGGTGAACAGCCATTTCTGCACAGGGGATTAGTTTTGCTTGCCCGCCAGCCGATCGGGATCGTAGCGCGGGCGATCCATCTGGAACTCGTCGCTGTTGCGGACATACCAGCCGCTGCCATGCGTGCGCCCGATCAGCTTCATCGCCTTGGTATCGAGATAATGCCGCTCGGGATCGGTGACGAAGGCATCGGCGATATGCGCCACCAGGATCTCGGCGATCACGACGGTCTGGTGGGTGCCGATATCGAGCGCCGTGACCTTGCGGCATTCGAAGCTGACCGGGCTGGTCGCGATCCGCGGCGGCGCGACGGCGTCGCTCGGCACCGTCTCGATCCCGGCATAGTCGATCTCGCTGACATCGGCCGGCGCATCGACGCTGGTGAGGTTCATCTTCTCGGCATCGGCCTCGCACACCAGGTTCACGACGAACTCGCCGGTCTCGATGATGTTCGACGCGGTGTTCTTCAGCCCGCGCGACATCGGCTCCTTGAGCAGGCCGAGCACGATCAGCGGCGGCTCGGTGCCGACCGCGTTGAAGAAGCTGTAGGGCGCGGCGTTGACGACCCCGGCCTTCGACATGCTGGTGATCCAGGCGATCGGGCGCGGCGTGATCGTCGAGTTCACGATCTTGTAGCGGGCGCCCATCGAAAGGGCGCGCATATCGAATTTCATGGCCTGTCTCCCGCCGCTCAGCCGGCAGCTTTGGCGGCGGCCCTGGCCGCGGCGCGGGCGACGAACGCCTCGCGGGCGGCCTTCACCTCGTCGCCGGCCTGGCAGGTATGGCAATAGACCAGTTCAAGCGCATGGCTGGTGGCGAGATCGCCGTCATCGGACATCTGCAGCAGCCGCTTGGTCAGTTCGACGGCGTGGCGATTGCCCTCACCGATATTGGTGGCGAAGGCGAGCGCCGCCGCGACGACCTCGCCCGCGGGCGCGAGCCGGCTGACCAGCCCGAGCGACGCTGCCTCCGCCGCATCGAGCGTGCGGCCGGAAAAGATGATCTCGGCGGCGCGGTAGCGGCCGAGGATGCGCGTCAGGAACCAGGCGGCGCCGCCATCGGGCACGAGGCCGAAGCCGAGAAACGGCGCGCCGAACCGGGCGGCGTCGGACGCGAAGATCAGGTCGCAGGCCATGGCGAGGCTCCACGACACGCCGAACGCGCCACCCTCGATCGCGGCGATGGTGGGCACCGGCAAGGCGCGCAGCCGCGCGATGATGCGCTGGCCCATCTCGAGCCGCGCGGCGAGCGCGACCGCCCCCTCGCCCCGCGCCGGACCGGTCTTCACGTCGCCGCCATTGCTGAAATGATTCTCGGCGCCGCACAGGACGATCGCGCGCGGCGGGGTGCCGTTCTCGATCGCGGTGAGCGCCTGGCCGAACTGCTCCCACATGGCGAAGGACACGGTGTTCTTCGCGCGCGGCCGGTTGAGCGTCAGGACGACGACATCGTCCTCGCGCCGTTCGACCAGCAATTCGGCTACAGCGCCTTCCATCACCCGCATCCCCTGACATTCGCCGGCCTGTCGCCGCTTGCCCCTGCCCTATCGCAGATCACCCGCGCCGTGCAATCAATATTGCATGACGGTGTAGTTTTAGGCGTGATCCTGATCGGCGGGGGCCTCGGCCGGCGCGTCAGCCGGCGGCTCGACCTTGAACTTGGAGGCGATCAGCCGCTTGGCGCCATGCTCCATGACCTCGCGCAGCAGATCCTCGATCTCGCGCCGCGCCGCGCCGCGCGTCGCACCTGCCACGAAGGTGAGATAGCTTTGCAGCAGGTGCGGCACGATCTCGTCGTCGCCGATCCGGCCCTGCGCCCAGGCGTTGATCGTCGCATATTCGAGCCGCACGACATCGTCGGCCAGGCGCTCGGCATCGGCCCAGGGCTGGAGCTGGCGCTTGAGCTGCAACATCCGCGTCCATTCGAGGTTGGACCGGGTCGCCATGCTGTGCATTGCCTGCCAGATGTCGGTATCCGCCTCGGGGCTGAAATACAGCGCCATGATCGCGCGGATGTAATTGCGGATCTGGCGGTTGCGGTTGACCACCGTCACCATCCGCTCGACATTGTGCATCAGCGTGCCGACCGGATTGGTATAGCTGATCCGCTTCACGAACTCGTCGAAATATTCCTGGATCGCGATCGCGATCATCCGCTCGCGCGTCTGGAAGGCATTGTAGAGCGTCCGCTTGGCGACGCCGGCGCGCTTGCCGACCTCGTTCATGCTGAGCGCGGCAATGCCTTCCTCGGCGATCGCCTTGCGGGTTTCCTCGAGGATGCGGCTCCGGCGCGCGCGGATCGCGGGACTGGAATAGGTCTGCGCCCGCTCGCTCGTCCCGTTCAATACTGGTTCCCTGGTCTCTGCGGACATTCAGCGCACTTCCTCTTGGACGTTCGGGAATGCCTTTACATGCCCGAAGCGTCAACAACCCAGGGTAAGACGCACCAACTTCATTTTTTCGGCGTCGTCTCTCGCGCGCGCTGGCGAATATAGTTGCGCAGGCCTTCGAGTTCCTCGGGCGTGAACTGCCCGAAGCCGGGCATGCCGCGCGCCATCAGCCCGCCATCATGCACGACGGCGGCGAACGCGGCGGCGTCGAGCGGGATCGGCGACTTGCGCAGATCGGGCGCCGCACCGCCCGCCATCATCCCCACGCCGTGGCAGATCACGCAGCTGGTATTGTAGATGCCGGCGCCGATCGCCGCCTTGGCCGGCTCGACGGTGAAGGCGGGATCGTCCTGGATCGGCTCCTCCACCGGGTGGAAGGCCGGCAGCTTGCGCGTGCCGCCGATCATGAAGGTCAGCACGCGGCGCTTCTGCTGGCGATAGTCCCAGTTGGGCGAGGTGGCATAGCTGCTGCGGAAGCTCGCGATCACGGTGACATATTGCCGCCCGCCGACACTGTAGGAAATCGGTGCGCTCAATATGCCGTCCTGCGCATCGAAGCTCCACAGCTTCATGCCGGTATCGGCGGCATAGGCGGCGAAGTCGCCGGTGTTGAGGCCCTGGAAGATCAGGTTGCCGCCGGTGGCGAGCACGCCGCCGTTGAACACGCCGGGCTGCGGGATCGACCAGGCCTGTTTCTGCGTGGCGGGATTCCAGGCGACCAGCTTGCTGGTCGCCGGCGGCACCTTGATGCTCGCCGGCGGCGCGCCGAGGCCGGTGTTGACGAACATCCCGGCCTTGGGCTGCCAGGTGTCGAGACCCGCCGGATCGACATAGACCCGCCCGCCTTCCATCACCGGGATATAGGTCAGCCCACTCTTCGGGCTGTGCGCCATCGCCTGCACGCCGTGCGCGCCGTTCGGGAAGGGATAGAGCACGAACGGCTTGCCGTTCGGGTAGAGCGACTCCGGGTTCATCACCGGCCGGCCGGTCGCCATGTCGATCCGGTCCGCCCAGTTCACCTTGGCGAACTTCTCGGCCGAGAGCAGCTTCCCCGTCTCGCGATCGATGACATAATAGAAGCCGTTCTTCGGCGCGTGCAGCAGCACCGACTTCTTCTGGCCATCGATGACCATGTCGGTCAGCTCGATGTCCATCGCGTTGTTGAAGTCCCAGCTGTTCTCCGGGTTGGTCTGGTAATGCCAGACATAGTCGCCGGTCCTGGCGTCGAGCGCGACGATCGAACCGAGATAGAGATTGTCGCCGCCGCCGGGGCTGCGGATCTTCTGGTTCCACGGGAAGCCGTTGCCGGTGCCGATATAGAGCCGGTCGTACTTCGCGTCATAGGCCATCGCCTGATAGACCGCGCCGCCACCGCCGAACTTCCACCATTCGCCGGTCCAGGTCTTGGCCGCAGCCTCCATCGCCTTGTTCTCGAAGCCCTTGGCGGGATCGCCCGGCACGACGTGGAAGCGCCAGGCCTTCTTGCCGGTGTTCATGTCATAGGCGGTCACATAGCCGCGCTGCGGCGTGTAGTCCGAGCCGCCGAAGCCGATCACGACCTTGTCGCCGGCGACGAAGGGCGGGCCGGTGATATAAGCCTCCTGCGCCTCGTCGAGTGTCTGCACGCTCCACAGCAGCTTGCCGTTGCGCGCGTCGATCGCCAGCAGGCGCCCGTCGCGGGTGGCGGTGAAGACCTTGCCGTCGCGATAGGCGATGCCGCGAATGCCCCAGCCCGCGCGCATCCGCGTCTTCGATTCGGGCTGGTCCTCGACCTTGGGATCATATTGCCAGAGCAGCTTGCCGGTGCGCGCGTCGAGCGCGTGCATCACGCTGAGCCCCGCCGCGAAATAGAGCGTGCCATTGACCTCGAGCGGCGCGGTATAGGCATCGAACGCATCGATGTCATAGGACCAGGCGAGGCCGAGCTTGCCGACATTGCCGGCGTTGATCTGGTCGAGCGGGCTGTAATGCTCGCCGGCATCGGTGCCGCCGAAGCTGTACCAGTCGCGGCCGTCGACCGGCGCCGGCGTCGTGCCGCGCGCGATCGCGGCGGCGGCGAACAGCGCGGTGCCGAACAGGAGAGACGCCTTGCCGAAGCCCTTCAACATCATCCACACCTCATGAGGTCCAAGCGCTCTGACATGGCGCAATAAATGCACGATGGTGCAACATTGAATCGATGTCAACGGGGCTGCTCGATGCTCGGCAATTCCAACCTACCGTGCAAAATTGCTTGCCAAGCGCCCCGCAATCGTGTCTTTTCAGATGGTGCCGCCCGGGCGATCCGGGCAGACGGCGCCGATGCGAGTCGGCGCCGGCGCACGGTGGGCGGCCGACAGAGCCGCCATAAGGAGGAGTGTCGGATGCCTGGCCCGCTGGACCATCTTGTCGTCATCGAAGCGGCGCGCGTCATGCCGGGCGCGATCGCGGGCATGCTGCTCGCCGATCACGGCGCGGAGGTGATCAAGGTCGAGCCGGCCGGCGGCGCCTTCTTCGCGCACGACCTGACCCGCAAGAGCTGGGATCGCGGCAAGCGCAGTGTCGAGCTCGACCTGTACGATGCGGCCGACCGCGAGAAGATCCGCGGCCTGCTCGCCACCGCCGACCTGTTCATCCATTCCCTCGACGACGCCGAGGCAACCGCGCTCGGGCTCGACGAGGCGTCGCTCGCCCGCGATTTCCCGCAGCTGATCGCCTGCGTGCTGACCGCCTATGGCGCCGACACCCCCTTTGCCGGCCGCCCCTATGGCGAGTCGCTCGCCGCCGCGCTGCTCGGCACGATGATCGACAAGACCAGTTCCTTCCGCAGCGGCCCGGTCTATCTCGGCCATCCCGCGCTGCATTACGGCCAGGCCTTCCTCGCGGTGATCGCCAGCCTCGCGGCGCTCCGCGCCCGCGGCGTGATCGGCGCCGGCCAGCGCGTCGAGGCATCGCTGCTCGATGCGATGCTCGCCCAGTCGCCCATGAACAACTGGTGGCAGGAAGACGGCATCTCCTACATCAAGAAGGGCGATTCCGGAGCGGTCGACCGCTTCGGCCGCACCCGCCTCGTCACTGCGATGTTCGAATGCGCTGACGGGCTGTTCCTGCAGATCCACACCGGCGGCCAGGGCGGTTTCAAGGCGGCGATGGACGTGATGGGCTTTGGCGACCGGGTCCAGGCCGTGCAGGGCGCGGCCGAAATGTCGGTGCCGCTCTCCGACGACGAATATCATATCGCACGCGTCGAAGTGTTCGAGGCGCTGAAGACCCGCCCGCGCGACGAATGGATCGCCCTGTTCCAGGCGGCCGACGTCGCCGCGCTGCCGGTGCTCGAGCCGGCCGAGGCACTGCTCGATCCGCAGACCGAGTTCGTCGGCCAGCGCATCGAACTGCCCGACGCCGATTTCGGCACGATCCACCAGGCCGCGCCGGCGATCCGCTTCCTCAATGCCCAGCCGGCGACGCCGAGGCCCGCCCCGCTGGTCGGCGCCGACAATCCGATGCTCGCCGACCTGCTCAAGCGCGCGGCGCGCCCGCTGCACGCGACCGGCGGCACGCTGAAGCGCCCGCTGGAGGGCATCCGCATCGTCGATTTCAGCTCCTTCTTCGCGGTCGGCTATGGCGGGCGGCTGCTCAACGATCTCGGCGCCGACGTGATCAAGTTGGAGACGCCCGGCGGCGACCAGATGCGGCCCCTGCCCGACGTGTTCGACGCCGCGCAGCGCGGCAAGCGCGATATCGTGCTGAACCTCAAGATGCCCGAGGCACTGGCCGCGGCGCACCGGGTGGTCGCGACGGCCGACGTCGTCACGCACAATCTGCGGCCGGGCAAGGCCGACAAGCTGGGGATCGGCTACGAGACGCTCGCGGCGATCAACCCGAGGCTGATCTACGCCTATATGCCGGGCTATGGCTCGAAGGGCCCGAAGGCGCTGCTCAAGAGCTTCGCCCCGCTCGTCAGCGGCTGGACCGGCCTGCTCTACGAAGGCGGCGGTGCGGGCAATCCGCCGACCCGCTCGGTGTTCGGCAACGAGGATTACAATAACGGCTTCCTCGCTGCCGCCGGCATCCTGATGGCGCTGGAGCGGCGATCGCACACCGGCCAGGGCGATTACATGGAATGCCCGCAGCTCCATTCGAGCCTGTGGACCACGTCCGAGCATTTCCTCGATGCCGACCGCAAGCCGGTCTATGGCTTCCGGCTCGACAAGGCGCAGGAAGGCATCAACGCGCTCGACCGGATCTACCGCACCACTGACGGCTGGCTGTGCATCTGCTGCCGCGACGACAGCCGCTTCGCCGCGCTGGCGCGGGCGACCGGCGAGCCCGGGCTCGCGACCGACCAGCGCTTCGCCACGCCGCGCGCGCGCGCCGCGAATGACGCGGCGCTGCTCGCGCTGCTCACCCCCTTCTTCGCCGACAAGACCAGCGCGGAGGCCTTCGCGATCCTCGACCTCGCCGGCGCGCCCTGCGAGATCGTGCGCGAGACGAGCTGGGTGCGCGACGTGCTGTGGGAGGATTGGGCGCTCGACAGCAACCGCGTCATCGAGAACAAGGATTCGATGTACGGCCATGTCCGGGAATTCGGCCTGTTCTCGAAGCTGAGCCGCACGCCCGGCCATGCCAGCGGCTCGGCGCCGCGGCTCGGCGAACATACCCGCGAGATCCTCGCCGAGGCCGGCTATGCGCCCGCCGAGATCGACGCCCTGATCGACTGCGGCGCAGCCCGGGTGGCGAAGAGCGTCACCGGCCGGATCGACTCCAAGGTTTCGGCGGCCTGAGCCGCCCCACTCCGTTTCACCAGAGGAACCATCGTGCAACTCAACCTGCGCTACGACATGAACACGCCGGATTTCGGCGCGTCCCACCCCGCCATGTATCGCGCCGCGATCGACCAGGCGGCCTGGGCCGACAAGCTCGGCTTCACCCAGGTGTTCCTGGCGGAGCATCACGGCGCCGAGGGCGGTTATTGCCCTTCGCCGATGATACTGGCCGGCGCGGTGCTGGGCGCGACCCGTCATATCGTCGCGCATCTTTCCGCGCTGGTCGTCACGCTGCACGATCCGCTGCGCCTCGCCGAGGACCTGTCGGTGCTCGACAATCTTTCCGACGGCCGGATCTGGATCACCGCCGGCATGGGCTATCGCCCGCATGAATTCGAGATGTTCGACCGCGACATCACCAAGCGCCTGGCGATCCAGAACGAGGTGATGGCGACGCTGAAGGCCGCCTGGACCGGCGAGCCCTTCGAGTTTCGCGGGCGCACCGTGCGCGTCACGCCCAAGCCGGTCTCGCCCGGCGGGCCGAAGATCTATATGGGCGGATCGACCGACAAGTCCGCGATCCGCGCGGCGAAGAACGGCTATCAATATTTCCCCGGCCATCCCGACCTGTTCGAGATCTACAAGACCGAGCGCGCCGCCGCCGGCTTCCCGCCGCCCGAGCCGCAGATGAAGCCGGCCGCGAGCTTCCTCTACGTCTCCGACGATCCCGAGCGCGACTGGCCGATCGTCGCGCCGCATGTCGCCTATGCCACCAACACCTACGCCGAATGGGCCAAGGAACGCGGCGTCGGCGACACCCGCTACAAGGCGGCCGAGACGGTCGAGGCGCTGAAGGCGATGCCCAACATCAAGGTCGTCACCCCCGACCAGTGCTTCGATTATCTCAAGGAACTCGGCGCGGGCACTGCGGTGACGTTCCATGCGCTGCTCGGCGGGCTCGATCCCGAGGTGTCGTGGCGGAGCCTGAAGCTGTTCGAGAAGGAAGTGCTGCCCCGCCTGGTCGCCGAAGGACTGGTCACCGGCAAGCCCTGAGCGACACGCAACGACAACGAGCTTTCCAGGAGAGTGAGGATGGAAGACAAGGATCGCAGGAGCGCGCTCGGCGCAATGCTGGCGCTCGGCGTAGCCGCCACGGCGGCTGGCGGAGCGGAAGCGGCGCCGCGCGCCAAACCCAGGGGGGAGAGCATGGCAAGGCAGGTCGACGAACTGGTCTCGCGCGCGCAGATCGAGGAAGTGCTGATGGCCTATGCCCGCGGCAACGACCGGCTCGACGGCGATCTGCTGCGCTCCTGCTTCTGGCCCGAATCGACTCACAAGCACGGCAAGTTCGACGGTACGTCGAGCGACTTCGTCGGCTTCGCGCTCAAGATCCTCGGCACGGTCAAATATACCGCGCATCATATCTCGAACGTGTCGATCAAGGTCGATGGTGACCGCGCGCTCAGCGAGTGCTATTATTTCGCGCACCATCGCCGCGACCGCAAGGAAGGCGGCGAGGAAGACGCCTTTTTCGAGGGCCGCTATCTCGACGAGTTCGAGCGGCGTGACGGCGTCTGGAAGATCATCCGCCGCCGCGGCCTGGCCGACTACAGCCCGCCCGCGATCCCCGCGGCGGTCGCCTTTGCCGACTGGCCGGCCGGACAGCACAGCCTGCGCTACCCGGACGACGATTATTACGCGATGCTGACGAAGTTCCGCCAACGCTGAACCGGCCGACACGGCCAGACAGGGGAGTTGCCATGAAGACGGTCCGCAAGCGGCGCTTCGCCGGGCTCGGGCCGCTTCCCCTGGTCGTGCTGCTCCTCGCTGCCGCCGCGCCGCCCCGCGCCGCCGGGCCGGTGGTTACCACCGATCTCGGCGCCGTGCGCGGCGTGGCGATCGGTCGTGGCGCCGCCTTTCGCGGCATCCCGTTCGCGGCGCCGCCCGTCGGCGCGCTGCGCTGGCGCGAGGCCGCGCCGGCCAGGCCGTGGCGCGGGATTCGCGCCGCGACGGCATTCGGGCCGCTCTGCATCCAGCCGACCGACGCGAGGACCGCCGGCCTGCCGCAGAGCGAGGATTGCCTGACGCTCAACGTGGTTACCCCCGATCGTGCCGCGCACGGGCTGCCGGTGCTGATCTCGGTCCATGGCGGCGCCTTCTTCGTCGGCTCGGGCCGCTATATCGCCGACCATGACCTGTCCCCGATCGTGCGCCGGGGCGTGGTGCTCGTCTCCCCCAATTACCGGCTCGGCCGGCTCGGCTTCTTCGCCCATCCCGCGCTCACCGCCGAGGCCGCGCACGGCACCGGCAATTTCTGGCTGAGCGACCAGATCGCGGCGCTGCGCTGGGTGAAGCGCAACATCGCGCGCTTCGGCGGCGATCCCGGCGCGGTGACCATCCTCGGCTGCTCGGCGGGCGGCTCGAGCATCAATGCGCTGATGGCCTCGCCCGCTGCGCGCGGGCTGTTCGCCCGCGCCGCGACGCATTCGGGCGGCGGCTTCTTCAACGCGACCCGCCCGCTCGCCGTGGCGGAGGCCGAAGGCATGGCCTTCGCCGCCCGCGCCGGCGTCGCCCCCGGCACCCCCGACATCCCGGCGCGCCTCCGCGCGCTCAGCCCGGCGCAGATCCTCGCCGCCGATCCCGGGCCGCCCAATTTCGGCGCGATCGTCGACGGCCGCCTGCTGCCCGGCCAGATCTCCGCAATCTTCGCGCGCGGCGCGCAGGCGCCCGTGCCCTTCATCTCGGGCTCGACCAGCAACGAGGCGAGCGTGTTCGGGCTGATGGGGTTCGACGCGGCGGTGCTGCGCGACCGCTTCGGCATCGACATGGCGGCGATTCGCCCGGTCTATGAAGCCGATGGTCCGCTGAGCGACGCCGAATTCCTGCGCCGCGTCCAGACCGACTTCATCTTCACCTCGGCCGGGCTCGGCATGGCGGACCTCGCCGCCGGTGCCGCGCCGGCCTGGTCCTATCATTTCGCCTATGTGCCGGCGGCCGAGCGGGCGACCGCGCCGGGCGCGCCGCATTGCGCCGACATGCCCTATATCGCCGGCCTGCCCGCCGGCGCGGCGCCCGCCGACCAGGCGCTCGCCCGGACGCTGCAATCCTATTGGTACCATTTCATCGCCCGCGGCGATCCGAACGGCCCCGGCCTTCCGGCCTGGCCGCGGACCGAATCGGGCCGCTCCCGACCGCTCGTGATCGGCGACGACATCCGCCCGCAACCCGGTTTCCAGGCTGCGCGCATGGCGCTGTGGCTGGCAAAATGGCGGGCCGATATCGGCGCCGCGCCGCGCCCGACGCCGTGAGGACAGGGAATGACCGACTCTTTTCGACCACCAATTTTGCATTGACAGGCAATTTTGTTCGGTGATATTCAAAACTGCACTACCGGATAATAATCAAAATGGCGGGAGCGATACGCATCCAGCCGATCAGGGGAGGTCTCCAATGCGACGTCATGCCGTTTCCGTTCTTCTCGCCAGCACCAGCGCGCTCTTGATCGCCGCGCCGGCCGCGGCGCAGACCGCGCCCAAGCCCGCCGCCGCCGATCAGTCGGCTGACGAGGCGAAGGTCGAGAAGGACATCGTGGTCACCGGTTCGCGCATCGTGCGCGACGGCTATACCGCCCCGACCCCCGTGACCGTCGCGACGACCGAGGACCTGCTCAAATCGACCCCGTCGAGCGTGCCGGATGCGCTGAACAAGCTGCCCCAGTTTTCGAACTCGCTAAGCCCGTCCAAGTCGGCGAACAATTTCTCGAACGTTCCGATTCACGGCAACGTTCTCAATCTGCGCGGCCTCGGCACACCGAGCAACAATCCCAAGGGCCCGCTACGCACGTTGATCCTGTTTGATGGCATCCGTGTATCGCCAACAGAATATACCGGCACGATCGACACCAACATCATTCCGGAACTCCTGACCCAGCGAGTCGATGTTGTGACCGGCGGCGCCTCGGCGCAATGGGGCTCGGACGCCGTCGCCGGCGTCGTCAACTTCATCCTCGACAAGAAGTTCACCGGCTTCAAGGGCATTGCTCAGGCCGGCATCTCCCAGCGCGGGGACAATGCCAGCCAGCGCCTCGGCGCTGCCTGGGGCTCGGACTTTGCCGGCGGCAAGGGACATATCCTCCTGAGCGGCGAATACACCAATGGTGACGGTATGCTGCGCCAGGAGCGCCCCTTCTCGACACAGGGCTATAACTTTGTCGGCAGCGTGACGACGAGTTGCGGTCTAGCGACCAACGGTCAGTCACGGACCTGCACGGCCGCACCGGGCACGGCCGCCAATCCCTATACCATCGCGTCCGATGTCCGGATTTCTGCACTGGCGGCGAACGGTCGGATTACTGGTGCCAGCCCTGGCGCCACTCCCGGGAATCCGTTCATCGGCCAGGTCATCAATAGCGACGGCACCACGCGTCCGTTCAATCTCGGAACCGCAGTCGGCACCTCGGGTTTCCAGCAAGGCGGTGACGGATACAAGATTCCAGATGATACCAACGCGATCGCGCCCCTGAAAAATTATACGGGCTTTGGCCGGCTCAGCTACGAACTGACCCCTGACATCACTGCCTTCGTGCAAGGCGTCTACGCGCGCAGCCAATATCATTATTTCACGCAGGGCAACTCGCTGGTACCGCCATCCGAAGCGGCCCAGATCTACAAGGGCAACCCCTATCTGTCGTCGGCACTGGACGCCGCTCTCCCGACCGCGAATGACTATTACATCGTTGGCCAGCAGGACGCCGGCCAGCCCAAGCCGATCGCCTACGAGAAAACCAACTACTGGATGGCGACCGCCGGGCTCAATGGCAGAACCAGTGGGCTCAACTGGTCGCTCAGCTACACCCATGGTGAGTCCAAGCATTCGATGGACAACACGGGCCTGTACGACAACAAGAAGCTCTATGCTGCCCTTGATGCGGTACGGAATCCGGCAACGGGCGCGATAACCTGCCGGGTTCTGCTCGACCCTGCGGTAGCGTCACAATATACCGGCTGCCAGCCCCTCGACGTGATGCATGGCGATCCATCGAAATCCACGCCGGCCGGCTATGCCTATGCCACCGGCACATCGAGCTACCGCGCTACCCTCCGGCAGGATTCCGTCGCGGCGAATATCAGCGGCAGCCTGTTCGACCTTCCCGCCGGGCCGGTCGATTTCGCGGTCGGCGCCGAATATCGCAGCCAGTCCCTTAGCCTGACCAGTAACGCCGATCCGGCCCTGCTCGCGGGATCGACACCGGCGGAAACCACAGCGATCCGCTCGGCCTATTTCGCGGGAGAGCGCGGGGTCCCCAGCGGCGCGCTGTTTTACTGGCTGACGAATGTCGGCTCGGGCTCCGGCAGCCTGAACGTGAAGGAAGCCTATGGCGAGATCGGGGTTCCGATCCTCAAGGATACGCCGTTCTTCCAGGAACTGAGCCTCAGCGCTGCGGCGCGCGTCACCGACTATTCGAGTTCCGGTACGGTGACGACATGGAAGGCCGGTGCGACCTGGCGGCCCATAAGCGATCTGCTGCTCCGCGGCACCTATTCGCGTGACATTCGCGCGCCCAATCTGTTCGAACTGTTTGCGGGCGCGCAGAGCGGCATCGGCATTGTCAACGATGCAGTGCTGAAGGATTCGAGCGGAACCGTCATTTATGGCAGCGGCCAGAACGTCAACGTCAACAGCGTGACCTCGGGGAACAAGAACCTGGAGCCCGAAAAAGCCGATACGTACACGTTCGGCGCAGTCTTCTCACCGCACAGCCTGCGCGGGGTTTCGCTGTCGATCGACTATTACCACATCAAGGTCGACAATCTGATCGACACGCTGACGGCCCAGCAGATTCTCACCAACTGCCTCAACGCGGGTGGTTCAGGTGCGCCGGAATGCGCCCTGATCGACCGGACTTCGCCCACGGCCTTCCCGTCGCTCGTGCATATCACCCCTGCCAACATCGCCTATCTGCAGACTGCGGGCATCGACTTTGACCTGACCTATCGTACCCGCCTGGGCAACGGTGCGTTGGGCGTCCGGCTCTATGCCAATTACCTCGATCAGTTCGACGCCCAGCAATATACCGGGGCACCGATCTCACATTATGCAGGCGTCAGCGTCGTCTCGAGCAACCCGGTGGGCTATCCTCGCTGGCGCGGTAATCTGACGATCGACTATACCAACGGCCCGTTCGGCGTGACCATCGGCGAGCAATATATCGGCAATATGCGGCTCGACATTCCGGGTGGCCTGACGCAGATCCAGTTCGTCAATCCAAAGGTCAGCCCTGTCTGGTATACCGACCTGACGCTGCGCGCGACCGTACCTGCGCTGAGCGGGAATTTCGAGTTCTTCACTACCGTCAACAACCTGTTCGACAAGCAGCCGCCGCTCATCCCGGGCACCGTGCCGGGCGTAAACCCGCCGACCAACATCGCGCTCTACGATATTGTCGGGCGTGCCTTTACAGCAGGCGTGCGGATCAAGTTCTGACTATGGGAGGGCGCCGGCTGCGAGCCGTCGCCCTCCCCCCTTGCCGGAGGTAGAGCTGGCGATGCAGACAAGGTTCGCACATGCCTGATTTCCGCGCTCTCAACCCTTCCCGCTTGGGACGCCGCTTCCTGCCGGCAGGCGTAGCGCTCGTCCTGCTCCTGCCGATAGCGACCGGCATCGCCCAGACCGGCCCGGTCACTGTCCAAAAGGCAAACGGCCGCACGCCCGAGGATTCACCGCCGCCCTCATGGCCGCAGGAACCCCGCGCGCCGCGGAAGGCACCCAACGTTCTGGTCATTATGACGGACGATGTCGGCTTCGGCGCATCGAGCAGTTTTGGCGGCCCGATTCCGACCCCGGCCTTTGATACGCTCGCCCGCGAAGGCCTGCGCTACAACCAGTTTAACACGACCGCGATCTGTTCCCCGACCCGTGCGTCCCTGCTGACCGGGCGCAACCCCCAAGAGGTCGGCGTCGGCTACACGACCAACTGGCCGACCGGCTACGAAGGCTACAACAGCGTCATTCCGAAAAGCGCGGGCACTGTCGCGCAGATCCTGAAAGAGGGCGGCTACAATACTGCCATGTTCGGCAAGGGACATATCACTCCCGAATGGGAGATGAGCCAGGCCGGTCCCTTCGACCGCTGGCCGACCGGTCTCGGCTTCGAATATTATTATGGCTTCCTCGGCGCCGACACCAGCGCCTTCGAACCAAGCCTGGTAGAGAACACCCGCCCCGTGCAGGCTCCCACCGGGCAGCCAGGCTATCACCTCGACCGGGATCTTGCCGACCACGCGATCCGCTGGATCGCCGAACAACATGCGACGGCACCCGACAAGCCCTTCTTCGTCTATTACGCTTCGGGTTCGGCCCACGCGCCCAACCTTGCACCGGCGGCGTGGCTCGCGCGGTTTCGCGGCAAATTCGATCAAGGGTGGGATGTGTTGCGCGCGGCCACCGTAGCGCGCCAGAAGATGCTCGGCATTATTCCAGCCAATACCGATGACGCGTCCCGTCCCGCGACGCTGCCGCGCTGGAATAGTCTGAAACCTGACGAGAAGCGCCTCTATGCACGTTATATGGAGGCCTATGCCGCCTCGCTTGCCTATGCCGACGATCAGATCGGGCGGGTGATCCAGAGCCTCAGAGACAGTGGCGAGATCGAAAACACGCTGATCATCTACATCCAGGGCGACAACGGCAGCAGCGCGGAGGGCAGTTTCGACGGCAAGCTCTACGAGCAGTCCGCGCTGAGCGGTGTCACGGAAAGCCTCGCATATGATATCGCGCATATCGAAGATATCGGGTCAAAGGCCGCCTATAACCTTTATCCTGGCGGTTGGGGCTGGGCGCTGAATGCCCCATTCCAATGGGCCAAACGTTATGGCTCGCATTTTGGCGGGCTGCGCAACGCGATGGTGCTGTCCTGGCCCCACCACATCGGCGATCCTGGAGGGCTGCGCAGTCAGTTCATGCATGTCAGCGATATCATGCCCACGGTGCTTGACGCGGCGGGCATCAGGGCACCCGCGATACTGGACGGCGTACCGCAGCAGCCCATTACCGGCATCAGCGCACGCTACACGATCGACGCTCCGAACGCTCCATCTCGTCGAACGAGCCAAGTGTTTGCCATGGCGGAGAATCTCAGCCTTTACGAGAATGGCTGGGTGGCCGCGACGACGCCCATGGTGACTCCCTGGGAGCGGACACCACCGCCGCGCATTCCGATCGACCAGCGGCGCTGGGAACTCTATGACGTCACCTCCGATTTCAGCGAGGCCCATGATCTGGCGTTGTCCGACCCGGACCGGCTGGAGCGGATGAAGCAGCATTTCTGGATCGAGGCGGCAAAGGCCGGCATTTTGCCGATCCACGCAAGCGAGGGCAGACAGCAAGGCCGCCCCGATCTCAACCGTGGCCGCGAGATTTTCACCTATCGTGCGCCGATGGCCCAGATTCCCGAGACCGCTGCGCCGCCAACGGTCGGACGGTCATTCGAGATGTCGGCCGACATTGTCGTTCCGACTGGCGGCGGACACGGGGTGCTCGCAGCTCAAGGCGGGCGCTTCGGAGGTTATAGCCTCTTCCTCGATCGTGGACGCCCGGCCTTCACCTACAACCTGACGCCGGCTCACCTCACTCGGCTCACAGCACGTCAGTCCGTCCGCCCGGGCATTCACCAAATCGTCCTCAGGTTCCAGCTCGACAAGGACGTCGCAACCAGCGGCGGCAATGTCGCGCTGCTGGTCGACGGCACCGAGGTCGCCCGCAGCCGGGTCGAACGCACTTTCAAGCAGGTCATCTCTCACACCGAGGGCTTCGATGTGGGCTCCGACGAGATCAGTTCGGTCGACGGCCGATACCAATCCGGCGACAGTCGCTTCAATGGCACGATCCGGCAATTGCAGGTGGTGTTGCTGCCGAAGCGCTGACGGCGGCCCGATATTTCCCCGGCGACCGACGGGAAACCGCCGGCCGCCCTCCCGTCAAACCTCGAGGGCCGGGAAGCATGTCGCTTCCGGGCCCTTTTCTTTGCGCGGAAGCGGGCGGGATCCGGCCCGAAAATACGGATGCGCGTCCGATATCCGCGCTCACCGACACGTCCGAAAAGGGGCCGGCCAGCTATCCGCGATACCGGCGCGGCCCGCCCCGCGATCGCCGATCGGCGTCTTTCGGCGAATGTTAGGGCTGTTCCCCACCGGTCCCACCGAAAAATTTCCTAGAATATCCCTGTGGAACTCCGTGGCTCATCCGGCCTTGCGGAGAAGCGTGATGTTTTCTGCCGGCCCGGGCCGTCGGGATTCGTCTGTCGGGGTATAGTATGATGTTGAAAGACTTTAATATTCATCGGGGCCGCCGTTTGCGGGCAACCCGCTGTGCCGAGCCCCGTGGTCGATGGAACCGCCGTAGCCGGTAGCGGCGGCCAGACGGCCCCGTCTGCCCACACCAGATCGCCAGCGGCCGGCAAGGGCCGCAAAAAAATTGCGCCCTTCCCGAACAATTGCCCGATCATGATGGAGTTATAGGACTATGAACTGGTTTACCACGGTCGCACCGATCCGCATGAAATTGCTGGTCGCCTTTGGATCCCTGACCGGCTTGACGGCATTGGCCGCCATCGGGTCCATTTTCACCGGATCGATCCCGGTGATAGCCATTTGTTTCGCGGCGACGCTTGCCTCGGCGGTTCTCTCCGTCTGGTTCCGCACCGCGATTTCCGTACCCTATGTGTCGACCGTGGTCCGCATGGAGGGCCTCGCCGCCGGCGATCTCTCCAGCCAGATCGCCTATACCGACTATGCCGATTGCGTCGGGCGCATGACCAAGGCGATGTTCGTCTTTCGCGATGCCGCGGTCGCGCAGCAGGAGCAGGCGGCGGAGCAGGCGATGATCGTGCAGACCCTGCGCCAGGGCCTCGAGGAACTGTCCCAGGGCAACCTCACGCACAATATCGAGACGGCCTTCCCGCCCGCCTATGAGGAGCTTCGCGCCAATTTCAACCAGGCGGTGGATTCGCTGCGGGACCTGATCGGGTCGGTCATCGAGAGCACCTCGACGATCCGCACCGGCTCGGGCGAGATCGCCCAGGCCTCCGAGGATCTCGCACGCCGCACTGAAGGCAATGCGTCCAGCCTCGAGGAGACGACGGCTGCGATCACGCAGATGGACGGCCGCCTCAAGGCGACCGCCTCGGCCGCCGGCCGCACCGTGGAGCGCGCCGACGGCGCCATCACCACCGTCTCGGGCGGCCGTGCCGTCGCCGACGAAGCAGTGCAGGCGATGGGCCGGGTCTCGGAAAGCGCCAAGGGCATCGACAGCGTGATCGA